>MDSW01132014.1_pt1 | contig 69319 bp, 35 predicted proteins | sample 811171 | NCBI WGS metagenome assembly MDSW01 (sample SAMN05326641, study PRJNA326480) | marine metagenome | isolation source: seawater | place: Atlantic Ocean: North West | collected 2012
CGTGGACGTCGAACAGAGCGCCCTGTGGTCGCTCGAGCCGACGACCCAGTGGGTCGCGCTCGACGACGCCGCCGTCGCGGGGACGGCGCCCGCGCCGCGCGAGCGCCCGGCGACGTGCGCGCTCCCGGCGGGGACGGCCGCCGTCGCCGCCGCCGCCGCGGGCGCCGACCCCGCGGGCGTCGTCGGGGGGCTCTTCGTGTACGGCGGCTACGACGGCGAGGACGAGACGAACGACGCGCACGTGCTCCTGCGGCGCGCGTTCGACGACGAAACGACGGAGACGAAAGCGGACGCCGACCGGCCGCCGCTCTGGGAGTGGGTTCGCCTCGACCGCGCGCCGCGCACGCCCGCGCCGCCGAAACGGTCGCACGCGTCGGCCTTCGCGACGCCCCCGCCGTTCGTCGGGTCGCCCGCGGCCTCCGCGCACGCCGCGGATGTGTGGGTGATGGGCGGGTACCGGTCCGGCGCGGCGTCCGGGGGCCTTCGCAACGACCTCTGGCGCCTCGACGCGACGACGCTGACGTGGAGCAACCCGGAGATGTTCGGCGACGTCCCTCCGCCGAGGCGCGACGCCGCGATCGCGGTGACGTCGGTGTCGTCGTCGGGCGTCGGCCGCGTCTTCGTCCACGGCGGGTGCGCCGCCGACGGCGAGGCGCTTGCGGACGCGTACACGCTCGACGTCGCGACGCTGGAGTGGGCGAGGCTGCCTCCCGACGAACCGGGGGGCGGCGGGCAGTTCGACGACTCGTTCGAGGCGACGCCCGAGTACGGCGTCGCCGCCGAGATGGCGCTCTTGGCGGAGAAGGCGAGGGCGGAGACCCTGGACCCAAAACCCTCGCAGGAGAGGCCCCTGAACGCGGCTTCTCGCCCCGTGCTCGTCGCGCACCCGGGCGCGCGGTCTCGGCACGCCGCGTGCGTCGTCGGCGGGTCGCTCGTCGTGCACGGCGGCGCCGGGCGACGCGGGAGCGTCGCCGTCTCCGCCGCGTTCGTGCACGTCCTCGACCTCGAGACGATGGCTTGGCGGCTTCAGCGCGCCGCGCCGGAGAAGGCGTCCAGAGCGGTCCTCGACGCGCACGCCCAGGGCCACCTCCTGTTCCCGCACGCGGCCGGGGTGATGCTCGTCGGGAACGGCTCGGAGAAGCTCTTGGCCAAGGCACCGCCTTTGTTTTTGCTCGAGCTCGCCGGCGCGCGCGAGGGCCGCAAGCTCCGCGAGCGCGACGTGCGCGCGGCGGAGCGCGAGGGCCGAGAAGCGGACGAGGCGAGGCGCGCCGTCGCGCTCGCCGAGGCGGCGAAGGACGAGTCCGAGCTCGTGCGCCGAGCGGCGCGAGAGTTGCGCGAGCGCCTGAGGATCGCGCTCTCGGACGCGCGGGAAGGCCGGGAGCGGCAGCGGGCGCTGCGCGCCAAGCTGGCGTCGGAGCGCCGGCGCCTGGACGACGCGTACGACCGCGAGGGCGACGTTCGCCGAGCCGCGGAGGACGCCGAGGCGAAGGCGGAGGCGGCGAGCGCGAGCGCGAGGGAGGCGCGGCGCGAGCGGGACGAGTCGAGACAGATCGCGCGTGAGGCGCGGGAGAAGCTCGAGGACGCCGAACGCCGCGCGAAGGCGGCGGAGGCGAAAGCGACGACGGCGGAGGGGCGCGCGACGGAGGCGGCGCGGGACGTCGACGCCGCCGCGAAATCCATCTCCAAAGCGATGACGACGGAGCTCGAGCGCGAGATGGAGGCGCTCAGGTCGAAGGTGGAGCGCGCGGAGGCGAAGGCGGAGGCGGCGGAGGCTGTTCGAACGCGCGTCGAGGCGGAGGCGGCGGAGGCGCGGGATCGCGAGGCGAGGGCGGCGGAGCGGACGCGGGCGGCGGAGGCGGCGAGGGCCGTCGCCGCGAGGGACGCCGAGGAGACGCGGAAGGCGCTGAGGGGGGAGATCGAGGCGCTCGAGGAGGAGGTGGCGAAGGCGACGAGGGAGAGGTGGGCGCGCGAGCTCGACACGAGCCGAGTGGGGGAGACGACCGAGGGGGAGGGGCTCGAGGAGGAGGGGCTCCCGGACCGCCTCGTCGCCGTGCTCGAGGGAGGCGCGCGCGATTGAAGGATTTTTTCGAGCAGATGCATTCCGCAAGAAGGCGACTCGCCGCGTAGTCGTCGTCGTCGTCCAAATATCATATATGGATGAACAGTTTCTCAAAAAGACAAATGCTTTACACTTTTTCAAAACTGGTAAATCACACCCTCTTTCTCTCCGCTCGTCTGACGTATCTGAGCCACAGGTGGTGCGGCTGCGCCGAGGCGCTCGCGCGATCTCCTCCCAGGCTCACTTCGGCGCCGCGCCGTCGCGCCTCCCGGGTTCGCGCCTCCCTCGTTCGCGCGCGACCGACTCGCGGATCGTCCATCCCCCGCCTCCGTCTCCGACCCGCGCGCGGTCCGATGCCGCACTTCCGCGTGACGTACGCGGTCTCCGCGCCCGACGAGGCGGGCGCGCGCGCGATCGTGGACGCGCTGTGCCTCGAGCAGACGGTGGAGCTCCCCCTCGCGCTCGTCCCGCCCGGAACGTGGATCAACGAGCACGTCGTCGCGAAGTGCGAATCTCTGCGCCGCGCCGCGACGCAGCCCGCGAACGCGAGCGCGTCGGACGTGAGGTGGGACGCGGTCGTGCGGTACGCGGACGACACCTCCGGCGGCGAGCTCCCGCAGCTCCTGAACGTCATCTTCGGCAACACGAGCATCAAGGAGAACGTCATGGTCACGGACCTGACGCTCTCCCCGACGCTGACGAACGCGTTCCTCGGCCCGCGGTTCGGCACCGCGGGCCTGCGCGACCTCTTGGGCGTCCCGAGCGGGCCGATGCTGATGACGGCCCTGAAGCCGATGGGCTCCTCCGTCGCGACGCTGGCGGAGATGGCGTATCGATTCGCGCTGGGCGGCATCGACGTCATCAAGGACGACCACGGCTTGGCGAACCAGAGGTACGCGCCGTACGAGGAGCGCGTGCGCGCGTGCTGCGCCGCGGTGCGCAGAGCGAACGCGGAGACGGGCCGCCGGTGCGTCTACGCGCCCTGCCTCAACGCCCCGGCGCACCTGGTGCTCTCCCGCGCCAAGTTCGCCAAGGCGGCGGGCGCGGGCGCCGTGCTCATGATCCCGGGCATCACCGGCTTGGACACCGCGCGCGCGTTGGCGGAGGACCCGAGCTTCGGCCTCCCGATCATCTGCCACCCCGCGATCCTGGGCGCGATGCTCGGGGGCGGGTCCCGGGACGAGTGCCGCGGGTTCGGGCACAAGGTTCTGCTCGGCGTCCTGCCGAGGCTGGCGGGGTGCGACGCGACCATCTTCCCGAGCTTCGGGGGACGGTTCGGGTTCAGCGTGAAGGAGTGCGAGGCCATCTTGGAGGGGTGCACGCGGCCGATGGGGTCGATGCCCGCCATCACGCCGTGCCCCGGGGGCGGGATGACGCTCGAGCGCATCGAGAAGATGAACCAGGTGTACGGCGAGGACATCTGTCTGCTCATCGGCGGGAGCCTCATCGGACACTCGAGCGACCTCGTCGCCAACGCCAGGCACTTCAAAAAAATCGCGGGGAGGACGGACCTCTACGGGCCGCTGGAGAGGACCCCGAACCCCGCGGGGTCCCTCGCGCCGGCCACGCCGGGGCACCACCCCCCGTACGCCACCACGCCGGGCGGGGGTTACACCCCGCTCACGCCCAACTCCGCGACGGACGAGGAGCTCTCGAAGCTCAAGCGCCAGATCGCGACGATGGAGAAGAACCTCGACCAGGTGACGAAGATGTACCTCGCGAGCGAGGAGGCGGCGAAGGAGGCGAAGAAAGCCGCGACGGAGGCCGCCGCCGAGAAGGAGAAGGAGAAGGAGAAGGCGCACGCCGACGCCGCCGCGCACTCCCCCCACCACTCCCACGAGAGAGAAGGAGAAAGAGAACGCGCCCACGCCCCGGGCCACCATCATCGGCCCGGGAATAAGACGCTCCCCCCCGGCGTCCGCGCCCCTGCGACGCCCGTGGAGGGCAACGCGTCGAAGGTGTTTCACCGCGAGGCGGACGGGAGCTGGAACTGGCAGAGGATCCCGCAGGAGATGTACAAGCAGGACGGCGGGAGCTTCAAGGGGTGCAGCCGCTACGAGCTTCTCGGCAAGCGCGGCGAGAGCACGGTGTTCCACGTGCGTTACTTCGAGGTGGAGCCCGGCGGGTGGACGACGCTGGAGCACCATCGGCACGAGCACGCGGTGATTGGCGTGCGGGGCGAGGGGGAGATTCAGCTGGGCCCGCACGTCTACCCGGTGGGCGTCGGGGACGCCGCGTACACCGCTCCCGGGGACACGCACCAGCTCCGCAACCCGCCGGGTGAGCACCGCGAGCCGTTCGGGTTCATCTGCGTCGTCGCCGCGGACCGCGACCGGCCCGTGGAGGTGGACCCGGAGGCTTTTTTGCACAGCTGCGCGGTGAAGCACGCGCTGCAGCACGGGATGCGGGAGGCGCTGACGGTGCAGGCGGAGCACCGCGCCGCGCACGCGTCCTCCGCGGGAGGCGCCGTCGCGGAAGGAAGCGCGTGCGAGTGGAAACCGGGGGCGGGGAAGGCGAAGAAGAAGCAACAGGAAGCGCACGACGCGGTGCAGAGCGGGAGCGCGTGCGAGTGGACCCCGGGGAAGAAACACTGAGACCCGGCGAACGACGCGACTTTTTTTTTTCCGCATGGAGAACCTTGAACGCGGGTCGGCGGCGGAGTCGTTTTGTTACCCTTTCACCGAAGGTAGACTACTACGAAGGTAAAAAAGAACGCGCGCGCAACCTTCACTCGCACGCCGTTCGGAACGCGTCGACTATTCGCGCGACGTCCCCGTCCCCTATGTCCCTGTGCGTGACGATCCTTATCGAGTTTCCGACCCACGGGATGGCGATCACGCCGCACTCCGCGAGGGCCTTCACGACGTCCTTCACCGGCTTGGCCGGCGCAATCTCCGCGAACGCGATGTTGGTGTCCGGGCTCGTCACCTCCTCGATGTTCGGGACGGTTCGCAGACCGTCGACGATCGCCCGCAGCCGCGCGTGGTCCCCCTCGATCATGCCCCCGACCCACACCTCCTCGTACGCCTTGAGCGCGGCCGCGGCGAGGACGCCGACCTGGCGCATCGTGCCCCCGCACGCCTTCCGCAGCCGCTTGCACTTCGCCACGAACGCGGCGGAGCCGAGGATGACCGAGCCCGCGGGCGCGCCCAAGCCTTTGGAGAGGCACACGGAGACGGAGTCCGCCGCCGCGACGCACCGCGCGGGCGTGCACCCCAGAGCCTGCGCGGCGTTCCAGATTCGCGCCCCGTCGAGGTGGAGCGCGATGTCGTGTTCGCGGCACAGCGCCCCGACGGCGTCGACGTACTCGAGCGACAGCGCCGCGCCCCCCTTTTTGTTGTGCGTGTTTTCCAAACACACCGCGCGCGTCACGGGGAAGTGCTGGTCGTCCGGGCGAATCGCGCCGCGGATCTTCGCGATCGGGATCGTCCCGTCCGGCTCGTTCGTCAGCGCCCTGGGGTGCGCGCCCATCAGCGTCGCGAGCCCGCCCTGCTCGTACTGGTGGATGTGGCTCAGATCCCCGCACACAAACTCCGACCCGCGCGTCTCGCACCACACACCCACGGCGACGAGGTTACCCATCGTTCCGCTGGGAACGAACGCCGCCGCCTCCTTCCCGAACACCGACGCCATCTTCGCCTCCAGCGCGAGGACCGTCGGGTCGTCGCCGAAGACGTCGTCGCCCACCTCCGCCCGCGCCATCGCCTCGCGCATCGCGGGCGACGGGCGCGTCACCGTGTCCGAGCGAAGGTCCACCGCGCCGGGCGCGTCGCCGTTGTCGCCCGAAAAGCGCCGCTTCTTCGCGGCGTTAGGAGATGGTCCGGGAGGGCGCTCCTCGCGCCCGCGAGCGAGCGTCGCGACCGCGAGGGCCTCCTCGCGGTCGCGGTCGTCGATGGCCTCCCGGAGTTGTTCGAAGAGCTTGGGGTGGCGGTTCCCCACGTGCTCCATGAGCGAACGCTGGCCCGTGCGCCAGTGGTGGCGGAACACGCCCGAGTGTCTCGAGCCGCACGCCAACGCCGCGTCCTCGGGCGCCAACCCCTGGCCGTGGCACGCCACGCACACCTGGTACCGCGCGCCCTGGTCCTTGCCCTCGGCGCCGTCGATGGCGTGCGAGAGCTTCTCGGGGAAAAAAGCCCAAGCCGGCGCGCCGCGACGGTTCCGCAAACCCTCGACGTGGTTCGCGAGGAGCTCCTCGACGCTCACGCCCGAGTGCGCGTATTCGACCCGCATCGCGCGGGGGAGGCGTGACCCCGGGGAGCGCGGGGAAAGGTGGCGCCGGGGTTACCACCACGACGCACGTCGATCGGAACGCACACGTTTCGTCACGTCCGAGGAAAACAACACCACGTGTCTCAGGAATCAACACGTGTCGTCGGATGTGTCATCGGTTTGCTCCCGCGGGGTGCCGACGATGCCGAACGTGACCGACTGATTGCGCGGTGCGTGAAGTCTCTCGCGCGAAACGGACTCCTCTGTCGTGTCGAACCGTCCGAGGCGAATCGAACGGCCGCGCTCCTCCCCGGCGGGGCGTCGGCGCACTCTCCGCGGCGCCCTCGATCGGTCGAGCTCGGCATCGCTCGCGCGCGGTTCTCTCGCCACTCGCGCGAATCGCGTCGGTCGACCCGGGAGTTGACGCCGTTCCGCGCGAGGCTCGGTCTGGGCTAGGTATTGAATTGGTGAGTTGATCGCGTTTTCGGGGCGTTCGAGCGACCCAAAACCGTCTCATCGCGACGTGACGCGCGAGCCTCGGGGTTCGAACCGAGACTCCGCCGGAGACGCTCTTCGCGCCGACTCGCGGTCGCGTTCGGCGCGTCGGACCGAGCTCGAGATGGGTCGGTTCGCGATCGGTCGCGCCGGGCGCTCGCGCCCCGCGCGCAGGCTTCATCAGGCGGTTCGGTCGGTCGCGATGTTCGCGGCGGTGGCGGTGTTGTTCGCGAACGTCGCGCTCTCCTCGAAGCGTTCGGGGCACGCCTCGACCCCGCGCGGGTCGCTCCTCCCCCGCCGCGCGTTGCTTCAGGACGATGGGGAGTCGCTGTACCCTTCCGACGCGTTCTCCCAGAGCGAGCTCAAGGCCGGGGCGATCATGCTGCACGTCATCGGCGTCCTGTACACCTTCACCGCCATCGCCATCGTGTGCGACGATTTTTTCGTCCCCGCGCTGGAGGTTCTCGTGGAGCGCTACGACATCGAGGACGACGTCGCGGGCGCGACGTTCATGGCCGCCGGCGGGTCCGCCCCCGAGCTGTTCACGGCGCTCATCGGCGTCTTCATCGCCAAGAGCAACGTCGGGTTCGGCACCATCATCGGCTCCGCCGTGTTCAACGTCCTCTTCGTCATCGGCGCGTGCGCGTTTTTCAGCAAGGAGATCTTGGTCCTGACGTGGTGGCCCCTCGCGCGCGACTGCATGTTCTACACCTTCGACCTCGTCATGCTGTACGTCTTCTTCCGCGACCAGAAGATCGAGCTGTACGAGTCGATCCTGCTCCTCGTGTTCTACGGGTGCTACGTCGGGTTCATGAAGTTCAACGTCCGCGCGGAGGTGTGGTTTAAGTCGCGAGTGCTGGGGCAGAAAGGGTTCGACGCCGAGGCGCGCGCCGCGGCCAAAGCCGACGCGCTTGCGTCGCAGGGACAGGGCGGGAACGGCGCGGATTCGAAAGGTTTGAGGTCGGGCGGGAGCGTCAAGTCGCTGGCGAAGACGCTCAAGAGCGAAAGCAAAAACGGGTCGGCGGAGGGCTCGCGCGCCGCCACGCCCCCGCAGGGCTCGGGAACGCGCGCGCCGCAGACCCTCACCACGCGCGGGGAGACCGTGCCCGGCTCCCCGGAAGCGCTCGCGAATGCGGCGTCGAAGGCGGAAAAAGACGGAGGCGACGGCGACGATGAGGACGACGACGAGGGGATCGACCTGTCCTGGCCCAAAGACACGTTTGGGCGGATCTACTTCGTCTGGGCGTGCCCGATCATGTACCTCCTCGCGTACACGATTCCCAACTGCAAGAAGAGGAACGACCTGTGGCCCCTGGTGTTCCTGCAGGCCATCCTGTACATCGGTTTCTTCTCTTACTTCATGGTGTGGTGGGCGACGACGATCGGCGCGATCGCGGGCATCTCGGACGAGGTGATGGGGTACACGTTCCTCGCCGCGGGGACGTCCGTGCCGGACCTGATGTCCTCCGTCCTCGTCGCGCGCGAGGGGAAGGGCGACATGGCGGTGTCGTCGAGCATCGGAAGCAACATCTTCGACATCACGTTCGGGCTGCCGCTGCCGTGGATGCTCTGGTCGCTGTTCAACGGCTTCGAGTACTTCCCGGTGAACTCGGACTCGCTCACGTTCTCGCTCGTGTTGCTGATCATCATGCTCGTCAGCATCGTCGCCATCATCGCGCAGCAGGGGTGGAAGATGACCAACACGCTCGGGGCGGCCATGGTCTTCCTCTACGCCCTCTTCCTCGCGCTCGTGTTGCTGAACAGTGGGGGGCACATCGCGGGGTTCTGACGAGCGACGACGAGAAGGTAAGACGAGCGAGAAGGCACGGTACGAACCTCGTGTTATCATATCCTACTTTCGTAAAAGGTAAAAGTATACCCCGTCCCGCGTCGTCTCGTCGCGGCTGAACTCTTTTTCCGGATCATCACCCGCGCGGGATGTTCCACAGCCGGAACGGCCGCGCGAGCGTCCCGCCGCCCCCGTCGTCCTCGTCGCTCGATTCGGACGAGCTGGACGAGCTGGACGACCCGGAAGAAGACCCGTCCTCCGCGGCTTGGCTCCGCAGGAGTCGCCTGACGCCTCGCGCCGGCGAAGCCGAGGTCTCGAGCGCGTGTCCGCTCATCCCCGAGGGACACGTCCATCCCCCGTCGCTCTCCGGGTGCGCCCACACCAGCTCCCGACACGCGCGGCACCACGCGCGGCTCGTCTCCTCGCCGGGCGCGAGCTCGGGCCACCGCGCGACCGCCCGGGCGAAGACGTACCGCCAGCCCCACCGTTCGTCGTCCGCGCGGCGTCTGAGCGACAGCCATCGCTTCTCCCCGAACGCGCGCCGCGCGTGCGCTCGCCACGCGGCGTCCGCCTCTTCGACGCGCGCGCGCCAATCCCTGGAGACGCACGACGCGCGCGCGAGGTCGCGCGGGGCGAGGCGGCCGATGGCGAGGTTCAGGACGTCCGCGGGGAGGTCGGCGACGTCCGCGGGAGGGGGCGGGTCCGACGGATCCCGCGCGGAATTGAGATGGGCATCATCCGACGACGACGACGACGACGACGACGCGCGCCTTCCGAGCTTGAGCTTCCTCGCCCGCTCCACGGAGGCGGTCTTGTACGCGCTCTCGAACGCCGCGCGTTTTTGGGCGGGGAGGACGGCGAGTGCGGCGGCGTGGACCCGTCGCGCGGCGCGCGCGTCCATCTCGCGATCGAGCCCCGAGACGAGCTTCGCCGCGAGCAACGCGTCCTCGTGCGCCGCGCGAACCGCGGGCTTCTCGGCGCTCGCGACGCACCGCTCGAGGACGAACGCGAGCTCCTCCGCCGCCCGGGCGTAGTCCCTCGTCGCGGTCAGGTCCCCCGCGCCGCGCTCCAGCGCCGCGGCGAGGTGCATGCGCCGGTACGTCTCCCCGCGCAGCGTCGGCACGCGCGACGAGGGACCTCGCGCCCCGAACTCGTCGGGGTTGCGCCGACGACTGCGCGCCATCTTCCGACACGTCGCGCGCGAGGGGGTGGGGGGCGCGAGGACGCGTCACCGGTGGTGGAGCGCACGCATCCTCTCAGAGACGAACGCGGCGGGTCGGGGGGGAGGGTGAGACGCGCGGACGAAGCGTGCGACCGAAGTGGAGGGAGGCGAGGGAGGCGAGGGAGGGACCAAAGGCGCGTCTCTCTCGAGTTTCAACTCACACCACTGGATTTCCCGTCGTTCAGTCCTCCATCATCGTCAACCCGAGAGCGTCGCGCTGGGCCCCTCGGCGCCGTCCGTCGTCATCGAGAGGACGTCCGACCACCGCACGAGCGCGACGGGGATGGTTCCCGCGCCGCTGTCTAGATCCGAGATGACCAGGTTCTCGTGCTTCGCGTCGATCGTCTGGAACGTCCCGCTGGCGCGCACGCTGCGAAGGGAGGATGGAAAAGCCCGAAAGTCCGTTCAGACATGGTCGTTGCTCGCGGTGCGCTTTTTCTTTTTCCCGTGACGTGAGGGTTCGGTTCGTTCGGGAGGGGGGGGCGGGCGAACCCGCACGTGGACGCGACGGGGGGATCGCTCTCCGGGGACTAGACGCGCGGGATGTGCGCACCCGCTGTGTAGGTCCAGCTTCACGCGACGATTCCGAAGCGCGAGCCACATCTCCAGCGTTCGGCGCCTGCGGGGGGTCTCGGGGGGTGAGAGGGCGTTAGCGCGTGGTTCGGGAGGCTCGATGCATGCGGGAAACGTCCCCGCGGCGCGCTCTCGGAGCCCTCGCGCGTTCCCCCGACGTCTCGAGGGCATCGAAGGCGCGCCGAACAATGCGCGTCGTTCGCCTCGCCTCGCTTCGCGCCTCGTCCCGGCCGCGGGTCGCCGTCGCACCTCAAACTCGTGCGGATGCTCTCGTCCGTTTCCCCAGGCTCCCCCTCCCGCGTTTCCGTCTCGGAGGAGGTCCCCTCCTCCCCCCGGTTCCCTCCCTCGTGCGACGTCGACATCGGGCGCGCGCCTCGGGCGGGATGCACCCTCGGCGACGCGCGACGCGCGACTCTTTCGTGCTCCGAGAAGCCCGCGCGAGACGGAAAGGGCGCCGAGCGAGCGCGAGACGCGAGCGAAGAAGGGCGGGGCGATTGGAGCGCACGGAAAGCGCGTCGACCGGCGCGGTGTCGTCAAAAACAGTCTCACGAATCTCAACAAACGACTTCGCGTCTACCGCGCCTTTGCCATGGCTGCTGTCACACGCTCCCGGTCGAAGGCGAAGTTGGCGAAGGTCGGGAACCTCGCCGTCGCCGCGGCCTCGATATCGGAGAGGTACACGGGCGCGGCCGCCCCCGCGCCCGCCCCCGGCGACGGCGGCACGAGCGGATGCGCGCCCGCGGGGATCGCGCCCGACCCGTAGTCCCCCCCCGCGCCCGCCCCCCCCCCGCGGCGAATCGCTTCTTCGCCGCCTTGATCCACTTGAGGAGCGGCTGCACAAACGGCTTGACGAAGAAGTACTTCTTCCCCTCCTCCTTCACGAGGCTCGCGACCGGGTGCCACGCGATCTTGCTGATCTCCTTCCGCGTCTGCGTCGCGAAGTGCGTCTCCTCGGCGATCCCGGGAACGATGAACAGCCGCGAGCGTTGCTTCAGTCCCGACTCCTTGTCCACGACGCGGTTGATGACGATAGAATCCTCCTCGCGCGTCAGCCCGGTGAAGTCGACGCCCACCTCCTCGAGCACCTCGCGCACCGCGCACTCCATCTCGGGCTCGTCCTTGTTGATCTTGCCCTTAGGAAACCCCCAGCTCGAGCCGCTCTTGTACCCCTTGACCATGACGCACTTATCCAGCTTGGGGTTCAGGACGATCAAACCCCCCGTCGGGACGCTGAATTTGTACGCGGTGAACTTTTTGTAAATCTCATCCACCTTGCCGCGGTACCGCCGGAGGCTGGCGCACTTGTTGAACATGAGCTCGGCGAACTCGCGGAGCTTCATCCCGCGCAGGTGCGGTTTCTCCTCGCGCACGAAGTCCTCGTAGTACCAGTGAGCCTGCTCGACCAAGAACATGATGCGCTCGAAGTTGTTGAGCTCCTCCTCGGGGCAGTTCAAGATGAACCGCGCGGCGAGCTCCTCGAGCAGATCCGCCCCGGGGACGTTCGCCGCGTTGAGCGCCGCGGCGTTGAGCTTCACGGTGCCCTTCTTCGTCTTCACCGTCTTCACGGAAACCGGCGCGGGAGGCGGGGGGACGACCTTCTTCGAAGCCTTCGAAGCCTGGGAGAGAAGAGGGAGGAAAGAGACGCGGCCCGCCGCCTGGTCAGCGAGGGAAGTGGGGCGAACAGCGAGAAGGACGCGGCGTGGCGGGATTCCGAGAGCGATCGCGCGCGAGATCGAACCGCGGTCCCGGTCGCGAGGTCGCACCTTTCCGCCCTTAGGCTTTGCGGCGGCTTTCGCCGCCGTCGTCGCCTGGTTTAAAAGCTCCTGCTGCCAGTTCATGGCGCCGCGCGCCGTGTTATCCCGCGCGGTGAGCAGAGCGCGGGCGGGGATCAATCGAGAGGGCGGGGCGGGGAAGCGGACGAAAATTTCGAGCAGCCGAGTCGACGTTCAGCGCGCTAAGTCGAGACCGAGCGCACTTTTCAGCGTCCGACGGCGCCACTCGCCCTCGCGCGCGCGCGGGCGCGGGTGGCGAGTCGGAGACCATGGCGTGGATCATCAGCTGGTCCTCGCTCCTGTTTCTGTGGGCCGGCGGGCCTCTTCTCGGCTTCGGGGCGTGCCTTCTCGCGTACTGCTGGTTCTGCGGGGGGGGCGCGAGCAAGGGCACCAACAAGCAGCGCAGAAAGGCAGAAAGGACCCTCCTTCCCCGGTAGCGGGGAAGGACGACGGCGGTCACCTGCTGATGCCAGCGGCTTGTGAGTGATGGACATGAACGAATAAGAGTCTCGCGCCCATCCCGCCCGGAATATCGATCTCCCCACGCCGCGTCGTGTCGTCAGCCGGCGAGGACGAGCCGAGAGCGGCTCGGTTGAAAACGAATGCTCCAGCCGGGCCTGCGGAGTGGCGCGCAAATCTCTGCCGTTCGCCGCCGCGCCGACGTCGAAGAACGCGATCGAAGGTTTGACCGCGTCCACTCGCTCGCGCGCGGTTGTACGGTCGGTTCGCGCCGATCGCCGGCACGATTGGTCCGGTCGCCTCCGTCGTTCGGAAGGTGCGCGTGGGGGTCGCCTCGATCTTCGCGCGCGCTCGGCCCGCTCCTTCGCCCCCCGCCGACCCCGCCGCCGCGGCTCCCCGCGATCTCTTCGCCTCCCAGTCCGGCGTCGATCTCGACGCCGTCGCGGGTCCTTCGCCGAGCCCCGCCTCGTCGCCCGCGCATCCGACGGCGGGCGCGAAGCAGAGACCGAAGAAGAAGAAGCGCCCCGTCGCCGCGACCGGCGCGTCGTCCTCTCCGGGAGTCTCACCCTCGATGACGGACGCGAACGCGAAGGCGCCGCCGGCCTCGAAGGTGGCCTCGAAGGATGCGTCGAAGGATGCGTCGAAGGACGCGACGAAGGGGTACCACTACTGGCACGAGCAGGCGAACCAAGGCACGGCGCCGCGAGCGCAGCCGGTGAAGTTGACCGAGGAGGAGGCGGCGTTGGCGCGGAAGCTCGAGGGGAGCGGAGGCTCGGGCCTGAGCTCGTGGAACAAGGCCGGGACGTGGGAGGAGCGGTCGCACACCGACTGGGCCAGGGCGAGAGCCGAGGCACTCCTCGTCGGGAAGCGCTTCCCCGTGGGCGCCGCCGCGCACGCCGCCATCACCGCCGTGAAGACGTTCAAGGGCGACGCGACCGTGGTCATGGTTCGCGGGAAACCCAGGCCCGGGTTCGACTTCGACGTCGCGCTCACCTGGGAGGCGACGGGCTGGACGACCGAGGAGGGCGAGGGGGAGGAGGCGAAGGGGCCGGCGGTGAAGGGGAGCGTGAAGATCCCGGAGGCGTCGAAGGACACCGTCGAGGACGACGAGGTGGACTTCGAGGTGGTCGTGGAGGATCGGAAGGCGGAGCGTCGGAGCCAGGAGGACGCCGCGAGTGACGCGCTGAGGAAGGCGCTCAAGCCGTTCCTGCGCGAGGCGTTCAAGACGATCGACGACGAACTGACGCTCAGGGCCGAGGGGAAGGCGTGACGACGAGAGGCGAGCGAGACGCGCGCGAAGGTTCGTCTTTTTTCCGATTTTGAGATTCCTGCGCAATCAATCCTTCCTCCCAGAGGCTGGACCCTGATGTATTACCGCCGCTAACTCCTGATACGCGCGGCGTGCTCGCTGCCTCTCTCTCCTCCGCGGGCCGTCTCTCCTCCACGTCGAAAAGCGTTTAGCGGCCGCGGCTGAGGGCGATCTCGGCCGTCTTGAACTCGTCCAACACGCGATCCTTGCGCTTCACCGGGAGGGGGTACTTGGTCCCGAAGTTGTTGTAGTGCCCGGAGACGGCGTTGAGGGCGGAGTAGACGTTGCCGTAGGACGGGCGGCCGGTGATGGCCTTATCGCGGCGGTACTTCGCCACCCACGCGTTGGTGAGCGTGCGCGTCTTCTCGATCGCCTGCTCCTTCTCGCTGGAGTCGGCGGGGAGGTCCAGCGTGTACCGCACCTGCTCGATCACCGCGGTGGTCTGCTCGGTGTACTTCGCGATGGGGTCGCCGCCCAGGCCGAAGAGCGCGAGCGCGGGGGCGGGGCGGACCGCGGACACCGCGGCGACCGCGGCGAACGCCTTGAGCGCGACCTCGCGGCGGGACGTCGTGGCCTCGACCTGATCCGGGAGAGCGGGGAGGGAGAGACGGAGGGATCGGGGTCAGGACGAGGGGGGCGCGGGCGAACGACCGTCGCGGTCGGGACGGGACGACGGGCGGGCGGACCCAAGAAATCGCGCGTGATCGCGCGCACCTGACGCTCCTCCGCGGAGGCACGAACGGCGACGACGCGCGCCGCGCGGGGGGCGGCCGCGCCGGCGCGAAGAGGACGCGTCGCCGTGCGGGGCGCGGAGGTCAGGGAAACGGGGGCGACGATGGCAGCGACCATGGTGCTCGGGTGAAGTGCGACATCGGAGACGTGTCAGCGCAGAGGATAGGATTCGCGGTCCAGTCTGGATGGATGCGCGTGCAGACCAACACCCGCGTGTGTCGATCCGCCTTCGCCTGCCGCGCCTGGCTCGCCTGGGAATCTCGAACCGCCGCGCCCCGGCCACTGGTTCGGCGCGCCCGCGAGCTCGATCGCGCGTCTCCAGACGCACGACCGCGCCGCACTCGGCCGTCGCGGTTCATCTCGAGCGGAGCGCCGGCGCGACCCGGAGAGAGCGGCGCGTTCGCGACGCCTGGCTTCGCGCGCCCGACCCACGCGCGGTAGGCCGCGGGCCCGGCTCGAGGCACCAACGCCCGTGGACGCGCGATGCAGACCCCGGACTGGGGCGCGCTCGAGGCGGTGGACGGCGTCCGCCTGTCCTGGTGAGTGGCGCGAACGAGACAAAACCCGAGCGAGACGAGCCCGCGAACGCCGCTCGACGTCCCTCGCGAACGCGCCGTCCCGCCCCGGAGGACGCGAACGCGACGATGATGAGAGAGATCTCGCCGCGCCCTGACCGCGCCAACCAATCTTTCTTTTCCCCCTGCCCTCCCCGCCCCCTCCTCCCGCGGCCTCGCGCAGGAACGTCTGGCCGAACAGCAAGGTCGAGGCGACGAAATGCGTCGTCCCGTTCGGCGCGATGGTGACCCCCCGCAAGTTCCTGCCGGACATGCCCGTGGTGCCGTACGACCCGGTGCGATGTAAGGGATGCGCGGCGTGCCTGAACCCGTACGCGCGCGTCGACTTCAACGGGAAGCTCTGGATCTGCCCATTCTGCTACACCCGGAATCACTTCCCCGCGCACTACGCGAGCATCAGCGAGACGAACCTCCCCGCGGAGCTCTTTCCCACGTACACGACGATCGAGTACACGCTCCAGCGGCCGAAGGCGCCCCCGCCCGCGTACCTCTTCGTCGTGGACGTGTGCCTCATCGAGGAGGAGCTCGCGGCGCTGAAGCAGTCCCTGACGCAGGCGCTGAGCCTGCTGCCCGAGAACGCGCTCGTCGGGCTCATCACCTACGGCACGCACGTCCACGTCCACGAGCTCGGGTTCGACGACTGCCCCAAGTCGTACGTGTTCCGCGGGAGCAAGACGTTCACCAGCCAGCAGATCCAGGACCAGCTCTTCTCGCCCGGGATGATGGGCCGGGGCGGGCCCGGGGCGCGGGGCGGGCCCCATCACGGGCAGCAGATGAACGGCCAGGGAGGAGGAGGAGGCTCCAAGGCCTCGTTCCTCGCGCCTCTGGGCGATTGCGAGTTCCAGCTGAGCGCGACGCTGGAGGAGCTGAGCCGCGACGCGTTCCCGGCGCTTCCGGACTGCCGCCCCGCGCGGTGCACGGGCACGGCGGTGGCGGTGGCGGCGACGCTGCTGGCGTCGACGGCGTCGGCGGCGCCCGCTCGCGCGTTGCTCTTCGTGGGCGGCGCGGCGACGGACGGCGGCGGGCAGGTCGTGGGGAAGGACCTCGAGCAGGCGGTCCGGTCGCACAAGGACATCGCGAAGGACGCGGCGCCGTTCATGCGCAAGGCGATGAAGCATTACGAGACGATCGCGACGCAGTTGTGCACCAACGGGCACTGCCTCGACGTCTTCGCGTGCTCGCTCGACCAGACGGGTTTGGCGGAGATGAAGGTGTGCGCGGAGAAAACGGGCGGCATGGTCGTCCTGGCCGAGTCGTTCGCGAACACGGTGTTCAAGACGTCGTTCGCTCGGATGTTCTCGACGAAGGGCGAGGACGCGTTGGGGGTGAGCACCGGCGGCGTGTTCGAGGTGATCACGTCGCGGGACGTGAAAACGGCGGGGTGCGTGGGTCCGTGCGCGGCGCTGGATAAGAAAACCTTGCCCGGGGCCATCGCGGACGTGAGCATCGGCAGCGGCGGCACGACGGCGTGGAAGCTGTGCTCGTTGTCGAACGACACGAGCCTGGCGGTGTTCTTCGAGGTGGCGAACGCCGGGGGGAAGGAGGGGAGCGCGGGAACCATCGCGCCGTCGCAGCAGCAGCAGCAGTTTTTCCTGCAGTTCGTGACGATGGCGACGACGCCGACGGGGGAGACGCGGCTCAGGGTGACGACGACGACGCGTCGGTGGACGGAGGGTGCGAACGTGAACGACGTCGCCGCGGGTTTCGACCAGGAGGCGGGCGCGACGCTCATCGCGAGGCAGCTCACGTGGAAGATGGAGACGGAGGAGGAGTTTGACTGTCCGGCGGCGACGCGGTGGCTCGACCGGTCGCTGATCCGCCTGTGCCAGAGGTTCGGGGACTATCGCAAGGACGACCCGGCGAGCTTCCAGCTCATGCCGCAGTTCAGCATCTACCCGCAGTTCATGTTCAACCTCCGCCGGTCGCAGTTCGTGCAGGTGTTCAACAACTCTCCGGACGAGACGGCGTACTACCGCATGATCCTGTGGAGGGAAAACGTCCTGAACTCGCTCGTGATGATCCAGCCCACGCTGATGGCGTACTCGTTCAACGGGCCCCCGGAGCCCGTCCTGCTGGACGTGTGCAGCATCGCCCCGGACAGGATCCTCGTCCTGGACGCGTACTTCTCCGTCGTCATCTTCCACGGGCAGACGATCGCGCAGTGGCGCAAGGCGAACTACCAAGACCAGCCGGAGCACGAGGCGTTCAAGCAGCTCCTGGAGGCGCCCAAGGCGGACGCGACGGAGATCCTCGACCGGCGGTTCCCGGTGCCCAGGCTCGTGGACTGCGACCAGCACGGAAGCCAGGCGAGGTTCCTGCTCGCCAAGCTCAACCCGAGCGCGACGTACAACTCGGGCGGGGGCGGGGGGGGGCAGGGGACCGACATCATCTTCACCGACGACGTCTCGCTCCAGGTGTTCATGGAGCACCTCAAGAGGCTCGCCGTGGCGAGTTAAAAAAGTACCTTTTCACCGCCGACGACTCGCACTTGTCCGGTAAAACGCCGAAGCCTTTTCGGCCATCTGACGGCGCGGCGACGATGCAATACTCATCACATGATACGCACGCGCGAGAGAAGAGACGATCGTTTCTTTGCAACGACAGACCGCGCGCGCGTCGTCATCCTCCCTCGGTTCGTGGGGGACCGGTTTGTTTTCAACCGCCCGCCCCGTTTGTTTCTCGTCGGTCGCGCGCCGTATCCCCCTCACCCCGCTTCCCTCGCTCCCCGCCGTCCACCTCCCACACCCTCGCTTCGCGCGATGTGATGTGATACCTTCAACGTATCACGTTCCGTCCCGTTTCCTCCGTCCCCGTTTTCTTTTATAGTACCTTTCCCCTCCTCAGAAATGGAACCCGCGGGCCATCGGCGCGGGTCTCCTCGCGGGCCTCTGCGCGGCGGCGGCGCCGAAGTGCCCCCCGCCGAACCCCGCCCCCGCCCCCGCCCTCGCGTTCGCGTCCCTGTTACTCAACCCCACCCTCCTCCCCGCGTTCGCGTTCGCGTTGTTCGCGCCGTTGTTCCCGCCGCTCGCGACGTCTCGGTTGTTGTGGTGGAACTTCCCGGCGCCGGAGGGGCCGTTATTCTCGCGGTCGACGTTTTCGCGGAGCCCGAGTTTGTGCGCGTTGCCCGCCGGGACGAGCCCCGCGCGAGCCAACACCGCCGCCGCCGCCGCGCGCTCCGCCCGCAACCCCTCGAGGATATCCCCCGGCTCCCTCCCGCGCTTATCGTGCAGCACCCGCCCGCCCGGGAGCGGCGCCGCGGGCGCGTACTCCCTGGCCCTCAGGTTATTCATCTCCCTCGGCCTGTTCATCTGCGTCGGCACGGCGCCGTTGCCGCTGATGAGGGGAAGCTTCACCCGCTGCACCGCCTGCTCGTACCGGTCCTTGTCGCTCAGATCCCTCATCACCCGCTGCACCGCGTCGCTCGCCACCTTCGCGGAGGGGTCGCTCCGCTCCTCGAAATTCGCCGCGCCGAACTCGGCCTTTATCCTGTCGAGGCCCTCGCGGCGGGCGCGGTCCGCCGCCCCCGCCGCGCGCGCGGGGGGATGTCGAACCGCCGCGCGAGAAGCCGCCACCGCCGGGTGCGGCGCGGCGCTGCTCACCTCCTGCGCGGACCGGTCTTTTTCTTTTTCGTTCCCGGACCCGGACCCGGACCCGCGGGAGTCCCCGGACGAGGCCCTGTCGGACGAAGGCGCCCCGGAGGAGCCGCCGGACGAGTCCCCGGAGAAGTCGGCGGCGCCTTCTCGCGCGGCGTCCGCCGCGTCCCGGGCGCGTCGGTCGCGAAGCATCCCTCCCGCGAAGGCGCCCTCCCGCGGCTGCTGGTGACCCTCGCCGCCGGCCCCCGGCGCGACGCTCGCGTTCCGCGCGGCGAACCGCGCGGCGCGCGCGCGCGCGAGGGCGAGGTTCTTGTGCCTCTCGCGGTCCATCATCGCCTGGTTGAGGTGATTCCTCTCGGACGGCTGCGGGTTGTGCCTCTCCGCGGCGAGGTCCCGCGGCGGTTCCTCTCGGCGCGGCCCGACGTACGCGCCGGCGACGGGCGGGAGGTTATTCCTCGCGTCCCTTCGCTCGCGCTCGCCCCACTTCGCCCTCGCCTCCTGCGCCTTCTGTTCCTCCGCCAGCCGCTCGCGCTCGGCCCTGGCTTCCTTCGCCTTCTCCGCGGCGGCGAGTTCTCGCTCGGCGCGTTCCCGCGACGCCTTTTCGCGCGCCTCCGCCGCTTCCTTCGCCGCCCTCTCCGCCTTTTCGCGCGCCTCCTTCTGGTCGCTCGGGTACGACGGCGCGGGCAGCCGCTTCTTGAGCGCCTTGAGGTTCTTCGGCACCTTGATCGTCCCGAGCGTCATCTCGGAGGCGTTCGCGTTGGAGCCGGGGCCGTTGGGCTTGGCGCCTTCCCGTTCGACGGGGCCGTTGGCGGGCTCGGGCTCGGGCGCGAGGTGCGCCCTTCGCAAGACGCTGGCGTGCTCGAGGACCTGGTCGATGTCCGGGCGCTGGCTCGGCTCGGCGATCATGAGCCACCGCACCATCTTCTGCATGTCCGAGCTGTACACCGCGGGCAGGGCCGGGAACTTCCCCTTCATCACCTTGAACCTGAGCTCCTCCATGCTCCTCGCCTCGAACGGCACGGAGAAGGTGCACATCTCGAACAGGACGCACCCGAGCGCCCAGACGTCCGAGTTGAACGTGTACGGGCGATTGCGCCACACCTCGGGGGGCATGTAGTGCGGCGTGCCGATCTGCGTGTTCGTCATCGCGCCCTTCATGAGCTTCGCGACGCCCAGGTCCCCGAGCTTGACGATCTCGCCGGACATGCGGAGCACGTTGGCCGTCTTCACGTCGCGGTGCAGGATCTTCTGCGCGTGCAGCGCCTGCAAACCCCGCGCGATCTGGATGAAGTAGCTCCAGATGAGATCCTCGGGGAGCAACTTACGCTGCGCCTGGCGCTTACGCAGGGCGCGGCTGAGGTCGCCGAAGGGGGCGTACTCCATCACGATGCACAGGCGGTTGCCGTCGATGAACGCCTCGTGGAAGCCGCTGATGGCGGCGTTCTGCTGCACGGACGCGAGGAGGCGAATCTCATTCACAGCCTCCTGGCGCTCCGCCTGGGACAAGTTGCGCACGTTCGTCTCCTTCAGCGCGTACACCTTGTTGTCGCTCAATCGCCGGACGCGGTACCTGCGCGTGAGGAAGCGGGCGGCGGGGGGAGAGGCGGAGGAGGGGGAGGAACGAGAGGACCGTCAGCGGGGCGGCGGCGACGGACGAGCTAGGAAACGCCGATGACGTTCAGAAAAACGAACCCGACGAACGGAGGTCTGGTTCCCCCGCGCGAGGCGAAAAAACGCCGGCATCGCGCGCGCGCCGGTTCGCGCGTCGCGTCGCCCCACGCACACTGAGCCGTAGCTGCCCTTGCCCAGGAACTTCTGCACCTCGAATCGCTTCAGGAGCTCGCGCTCGGAGGACGCGGACGCCATGTCGCCCGGCGGACGGTCGTCCTCCGCTCACGCGCGTCGCGCGCGCCGGATGAGTTTCCCCGCCTCGGCGACGCCACGCCGGTGCCGACGAACGCGCCGGATGTGACGCCGGCGACGCGGCGCGTGAGCGAACGAGGGGTCTCGAGACGACGAGCCGGGCGGCCGATCGAGACGAGCCGGTCGCGGTCGAGACGCGGCGACGGGGTTCGCGCGCGCGCAAAGGTCGGACCTGCGCGTGCGGCGGGATGTGGCGCGCGCGCGGGGAGACGGGTTCGAGTCACGGAAGGCGTTTCCGAGACAAGACAGTTGCGCAGATGACCGTTTGCTACGAAATACGAGTCACGAAAAAACTTCGCACGAGCAAACAGTCACAATTTAAGACCTCGGAGTGGATGCGTTCGTCGGTCCGTCACGACGGGGGATCGGCGCTGGCATCGATCTCCCGCCGCGGGTTCTCGCGCCGGTTCTCGGCGGCACCCAGGACGAAAAGCTCCGTCGCGGGATCTCGTCTCGCAGACGCACGGCGGCGCTGGGTCCGGGAGTCGGCCGGTCCCTCCCGTCGCTCGGCCCGTCGCGGATGTCCTCCGGGGATGCGCCGCGAGGCGACGCGGGCTCGCGCGACGGCGAGGGCGCGCCCGGCGCGCCCCCCCGGCCCGTCCACGCGCCCCCCGCCGCTCGCGCCACGGGCTCGCTCCTTGGCCTCGACCGCCTCGCGGCGGAGAAGCGCGCGGAGAAGGAGAGGGCGCGCGCCCACGCCGCCGGCGCCCACGCCGCGGACCACGCGGCGAAGCGCCCGCGGCACCTCGCGACGTCGATGATGGACGACGACGAGCGCGCGTCTCACGAGGTGGGCCCGTCGAGCGCCGGCGGCGTGTCGCACCCGTCCAAGCGCCGGTTCCGCGGCCGGGGCCCCGCGGACTCCCCGAGCGGCCACGACGAGAGGCGAGCGCGCGAGAGCGAGACCCGCGGCGAACGAGACGAACGCGGAGGCGGAGGCGGAGGCGGAGGCGGAGGCTTAGGCGGTCGGCGAAGGGATCCACGTGGTCATTCCAACCGTCCCCCCGAGATGGATCGTTCCCGCGGCGGCGGCGGGTCGTGGGCCGCCGCGTTCGGCGACGACGCGACCGACCCTCCTCGCGCCCTCGCGCGCGACGACGCCGCCTCGGGCATGCGCGCGATCCTCGCGCGGTCGCAGGCCCGCCGCGTGCCGACGGGGGCCGGCCCCGACGGGGCGTGGGGGGAGGAGACGCCGAGGGGCGATCGAGCGTCCGAGGGAGGAGGATCTTCGCGCGGCGGCGAAGGCGAAGCGCGCGCCGCCGCCTCGTTCGCGTCCGGCGGCGGGCCCCGCTCGTCGAACGCGAGCGGCGGGGGCGCGTCGTCGTGGGGAGCGGCTCGCGCGGGAGGGGCCTCCGGCGGTAGGGACCGCGACCGCGACCGCGACCGTGACCGTCCGCCCCCCTCCTCCTCGCATCACCGCGTTTCCTTCGACGCGTTCGAGGAGGAGACGCCGACGAACGGATCCGCCGCTCGGGACGATTTCGACGACGGGTTGGGTCCTCTTCCCGGCGGCGGCGGTTCGTTCGGGTTGGGCGAGGACCGCGACGACGGGGGTTTTTTTTCGCACGACCGCGACTTGGATCGCGCGTGGTACGACGACGACGAGGGCGGCGGCGGCGGGTTCGGCGGGGACCATCGCGCGGACCCTTTCGGCGGTCGCGGCGGGATCGACGACGAGCGGAGTCGGAAGAAGGAGGCGGCGTACCAGAAGCGTCTCACGCGCGGCGACGGTCGGCCGATGACGCTCGCGATGAGCAAGAAGATGCAGGGGGTTCGCGCGGACCACAACGCGTGGGAGGAGAACCGGCTGGTGACCTCCGGGGTGGTTCGGGTTCGGGAGGTGGATCTGGACTTCGAGACGGAGGAGGAGCGCCGGGTGATGTTGCTCGTGCACGACACGAGGCCTCCGTTTCTGGAGGGCGTCGCGGGTGTCTCGACGCAGAGGGCGGAGACGGTGATGCCCGTGAAGGACGCGACGAGCGACATGGCGTCCATCGCGCGCAAAGGCTCGGCGCTGATGCAGACGACGCGGGAGAAGCGCGACGAGAACAAATCGCGGGACCGGTTCTGGGAGATGAAGGGCACGAAGATGGGCGACGTCACGGGGACGACGCGTAAGGAGCGCGACGAGGCGGCGGAGCACGCGGCGCGGGCGCGAAAACAGGCGGGCGAGACGGAGGACGACGGCGCGGACCAGGTGAAGCTGGACGAGGACGGGGAGCTCGCGGATTTCCGCGCGGGCTCGAAGTTTGCGAGCCACGTGGCGGACGCGCCGAGCGTCGCCCGGAGCGCGTTCGCGAAGGAGAAGACCATTCGCGAGCAGCGCGAGTTTTTGCCGGTTTTCGCCGCGCGGGAGGATCTGATGCACGTGATTCGCGAGAACAACGTCGTGATCGTCGTCGGCGAGACGGGGAGCGGGAAGACGACTCAGATGACGCAGTACATGTACGAGGAGGGCTACGGCGCGCACGGGATGATCGGGTGCACGCAGCCGAGGCGCGTCGCGGCGATGTCCGTCGCGAAGCGCGTGAGCGAGGAGATGGCGTGCGAGCTGGGCGGCCTCGTCGGGTACGCGATTCGGTTCGAGGATTGCACGAGCGAAAAGACGGTGATCAAGTACATGACCGACGGGGTTTTGTTGAGGGAGACGCTGCGCGAGGAGGACCTCGATCAGTACAGCTGCGTGATCATGGACGAGGCGCACGAGCGGTCGCTGCACACGGACGTGCTGTTCGGGATCTTGAAGAAGGTGGTGTCGCGGCGCCGAGACTTCCGCCTCGTCGTCACGAGCGCGACGCTGGACGCGGGCAAGTTTTCCGATTTCTTTGGGTCAGTGCCGGTGTTCCACATCCCGGGGCGGACGTTCCCGGTGGAGACGCTGTACGCGAAGACGCCCGTGGAGGATTACGTCGAGGGCGCGGTGAAGCAGGCGCTGGCGATCCACATCGCGTACCCCCCGGGGGATATCCTGATCTTCATGACCGGGCAGGAGGAGATTGAGTGTGTCGCGTACGCGCTGGAGGAGCGCGTCGAGCAGCTCCGGAAGGCGGGGACGTGCCCGCCGCTCGCGGTGCTGCCCATCTACTCGCAGCTCCCGGCGGACCTCCAGGCGAAGATCTTCCAGGAGGCGGAGGGCGGCGCTCGAAAGTGCGTCGTCTCCACGAACATCGCGGAGACGAGCCTGACGCTGGACGGCGTGATGTACGTCGTGGACACGGGGTACTGTAAGCTGAGCGTCTTCAACCCGAGGATGGGCATGAACGCGCTGCAGGTGTTTCCGACGTCGCAAGCCGCCGCGAACCAGAGGAGCGGCCGCGCCGGTCGGACGGGGCCGGGGACGTGCTACCGCATGTACACGGAGATGGCGTTCAAGCACGAGATGCTCGTGAGCACGGTGCCGGAGATCCAGAGGACGAATCTGGGCAACGTCGTGCTGTTGCTCAAGTCCCTGAAGGTGGAAAATCTTTTGGATTTCGATTTCATGGACCCGCCGCCGCGAGAGAACATCGCCAACAGCATGTACCAGCTCTGGATCTTGGGCGCGCTCGACAACGTCGGGGGGCTGACCGGCACCGGCGCGAAGATGGTGGAGTTCCCGGTGGACCCGCCGCTGGCGCAGATGCTCCTGAAGGCCGAGGCCCTGCGGTGCTCGAACGAGATCTTGACCGTGATCGCGATGCTGAGCGTCCCGCCCGTCTGGTTCCGCCCGAAGGACCGCGAGGAGGAATCCGACGCCGCGCGAGAAAAGTTTTTCGTCCCGGAATCCGACCACCTCACCCTCCTCAACGTGTACCAGCAGTGGAAGAACAACGGGTACCGCACGGACTGGTGCAACAAGCACTTCATCCAGGGCAAGGGCCTGAAGAAAGCCAGGGAGGTGAGGGCGCAGCTCCTGGACATCATGAAGCAGCAGAAGGTGCAGGCGCACTCCGCCGGGAGCGACTGGGACGCGTGCCGAAGGGCGCTGTGCTCGGCGTACTTCCACCAGGCGGGAAGACTGAAGGGCGTCGGCGAGTACGTCAACTGCAGGAACGGCATGCCGTGCCACCTCCACCCGAGCAGCTCGCTGTACGGCTTGGGGTACACCCCCGACTACGTCATCTACCACGAGCTCGTGATGACGAGCAAGGAGTACATGCAGTGCGTCACCGCCGTGGAGCCGCACTGGCTCGCCGAGGCGGGGCCGATGTTTTACTCCGTCAAGGAATCGCACGGGAGCTTGAAGGAGAGCAAACTGCGCCGGAAGGAGGAGAAGGAACGGATGGCCCAGGAGATGGAGGAGAAGCGACGCGGGGAGGAGGAGGAGGAGAGGCTGAAGATGCGGCGGAGGGCGGAGCTCAGCGCGAGGCAGAGGTCGAGAATCGTCACCCCGGGCCGGCGCGAACCGGCGCCGGAACCGATGGACCGCCGCCCCTCGAAGCCCTCTCTTCTCGCGACGAAGACCCCCGGGATGCCGTCGCTCTCGCGCGGGTCCATCGCGTTCGAGTCCGAGTCCTCCGCCGTCGGCGTTCGTGGAGCGATGGACCCGCCCCCGCCGCGCCGGTCCCTCGCGGCGGCGAAGGCGGAGGCGGAGGGGAAGAAGGAAGGCGGCGAGGGGGGACCGGGGGGGGGCGCCAACGCCGACGCAAACGCCGACGCGGCTTCGGACGGCGGAGGGAGGCCGAAGTTTTCCTTCTCCAAGCCCAAGGGCGGCGCCAAGTCCGGCGAGAAGCGCGCCCCGAGACGCGTCGGACTGTGAGGTGGGGTGTCTCACACGAGTCGGAAGTCGGACGTCGGAGTCATGGTTTTTACCGCTCGTCTACGATATCCCATAATAGTCTACTGGTCTCTCGGGAAGGTCCGCGGAGTCGTCACGCTTCGTGATCGTCGGCGAGTCGAATCGTCACCTCCTCGCCCGCCTCGACGTCCTCCACCCTGGGCGTTCTCCCCCCCCACCCCCGCATCTCCATCCTCCCCGGCAGCTCCCGCGCGCCCCCGACGCTCGCGGCGACGATCGGCGCCGCCGCGCCCGCCTGCTCGAGCCGGCCGTTCTTCAGCGGCACCACCACCTCCGGAAAGCCGAGGAGCTCGAGCAGCTCCGCCGTCGCCTCGCCGCCGTTGACGAGCGGGAACCCCGCGGCGCGAACCGAATCCACCGGCACGACGGCCACGTCCGCGCGGCGACCCGGAAGGCCGCGCACGCCGCGCCGAACGCTCGAGGCGTCGTGGCTGCAGTGCGGCTCGTAGTACACGGAGACGGGGCGGGGACGGGGACTACGGGGCGTTTTTGTTTTTTTCTCCGCGTCGTCGCCGAAGTGTTCCGTGACTATGAAGCCCGCCTCCCGTTCGGACCAGGGCGGGCCGACGAGGGCGCCGGCGACGGCGCGAACGGCGACGCCGGGGACGGGGCGGACGATCTCGGCGTCGGCGCGCAGGGCGACGACGCGCTCGAACCCGAGCCGCCTCGCCACCTCCGCGGCGCTCGGGGAGGCGACGACGGGGATGTCCTTGCGGATCGCGCGGAGGGTCGGGCGGTGCGCGTGGTCGTCCCACCCCTGGGAGAGGAGCAAGACGTCGCACGCCTCCGCGAGTTCGGCGGCGAACGACGTTTCCGCGGACGATGAAGCGCCGCCGCCGCCGCCGCCGCCGCCGCGCGGAGGGTCCTTGCGCCCCACGTAGAGCTGCGGGAGGTTCCAGAACGTCAGGTCGCCCACGAGCCACGGGTCGCAGAGGATCGTCGCGCCCGTGCGCGGGAACGCGAGGCGCCACCCGTTACCGCCGAGGTACTCGAACGCGACCGATCGAGGGGAGGGTGAAGGGGACGACGCCGGGTCGGGGTCGGCTGAGGACGACAGCGTCGCGCGCGTCGACGCGAACGACGCGCGGGAGGACGACCCGGAGGCGGCGACTCGGGACGAGGGACGCCCGCGCGGAGACCCTGCTCGCCGGGGGGGCGCGAACGACGCGCGGGGAGCGGGAGCGACCGCGCGCATCGCGGCGAACGACGCCGAGCGACGAGCGAACGCGAGCCGCGGGGCGAGGCCGCGTGAGCCCGAGCACCCGGGGGCGCCGCGCGAGAGACGATGACGCCGACGACGCCGGACCACGAGCGGGCTCGAGCAGTCTGACGACGACGACGCGTCGAAAATCGTTCCACTCTGGAACTAAAAGTTTTGGTTTCGCTCGACGCGTCTCTCCTCGTCGAAGCTCTCTCCTCTCTCCTCCTCACCGCCTCCTCCTCCTCGGGGGAAGCCTTCAGTACCTCTGCTTGCGGTGCGTGAGCTGCGCCGCCTCCGCGAAGATTCCGTTGTTGTCCATCCCCGTCTTCCCCGCGTGCTTGGGCTGGCGATACATTTGGTTCGTCGTCCTCCACGGCTTGCGCGAATCCGGGTGGCCGTCGCTGAGGTCCACCTGGGAGCTGTTCCTGTATCGCTCCACCGCGCCCTTGGGGACCGCGAACCGCGAGCCCACGACGTTCTCCACCTGGCTCTTCGGCCGGTTGCGGCTCGCGAGCGGGTGGTACGGCATGAGTTTCTTCTTCTCCACCTCGCCCTCCCCGACCTTGCGCACCTTCGCGTCGAACGTGGACTTGGTCGTCGCGCCGTCGAACACCACCTTGCTGCCGTACGCGTTGGGGGCCTTCCAGCCCGTCGGCTTGATGTAGTGCGGGATCGCCACGAGCTCGCCGCCCATGCGCACGAGTCGGGTGCCCGTGCCGAGAGGGCTGGTGACGCGAGGGGGCGGTGGAAGGGGGGGAACCGCGGTCAGAGACGTGCGACGGGGGGTGCGCGCGATTTGACCCGTTGTTTGCCGCGCGGGGACGATGGCGCCCGGGACGCGCGCGTTGAGACGGGGGCCGCGCGGGATACCCTCGGGGTTCGCGCGGCGCGGGTGAGGGGGGGACGCACCACGGCGCGTTCTTGTCGTAGTCGTCGCTCTTTCCCATCCTTCGTGGGCGTCCGGGGAAGGTCGCGCGGGTCGGAATGCGCGCCGGCGCGCCCCGGGAGGACCGCTGCGCTTTGAACGAACGAAGACGCTCGGACGACCCAAAATGGGAATCGGTCGGGCGCTCATCGATGCCGCGGCGCGGGATCTCTTCGCTCGTCGTCGTCGGCACCGGCGCTCGCTCTTCGCCCGCCCTAGCGTTCGCCTGGTCCCTGGGCCCCCGCCGCGTCACACCGCCGCGCGCGTTTCATCGCGCGCGCGACGCGGACGATGCGCCGCCTCGGCGCGTCGCCGAGCGGCGGCGGCGCTTCCGGGGCGCGCGCGGCGACGGCCACGCCCGCGCCGACCCCTTCGAGCCCCGCCGACCCCCTGAGCCAGGCGGCGGAGGCGTACGTCGTCACCCGCGCGGCCTCGCGCGACGCGTCCGCGAACGCGCCCACCGCGGTCGTCGTCGAGAGCGTGCGCGACGAGACCGAGAGCGTCAAGTTCCTTCGCCTCCGCGCCTCCGGCGAGGCCGCGGTCGCCGCGCTCGCGTTCCGCCCGGGGCAGTGGGTCGACTTCTACGCCCCCGGCGTGCCCAAGCCCGGCGGGTTCTCCATCGCCTCCTCCCCCGCGCAGCTCGCGACGCGCGGCGACATCGAGCTCGCGGTGAAGAAGAGCCGCTCGAGCGCGTGCGGGCACTGGATCCACGACGAGTGCGCGCCCGGGGACGAGGTCAGGGTCAGGGTGGGCGGGCGGTGTTTCCTCACCGAGCGGGACATCGCGACGAGGCCCCTTCTGCTCGTCGCGGGCGGCATCGGCATAGGGCCCCTCAGGTCCGCCGCGAAGGCGCTGACGGAGACGTTGTTCACGGGTCCGAAAACCTCCTCGCGACCCCGTCCGCTCCGCGCGGTTCTTCTGTACAGCGGGAAGACCCGCGCCGAGCTCGCGTTGGCGTCCGACGTGGAGGCGTTAGCGCGCGAGTCCCGCGGCGCGTTCCGCTGCGTGTTCCACCTCACCGGGGGGGAGGCGACGAAGGACCCAAAGGGGGGCGGCGCCGAGGTAGACCCCGCTGCGTCGGACGGCGGCGGCGACGCGAAGCGCAGGCGGAAAAATGAGGAGGGGTCGTCGACGTCGGACGCGTCGCTCGCTCGCACCGCGTGGGCTTCGTTTCGCGTCGGGCGCATCGACGCCGCGGCGCTGCGCGAGGCCCTGGACGACCTGGAGAGGAGCGGGTCCCGCGAACCCGAGGAGCGGGGTTCGAAACCCGAGGAGGGCGCGGTGGCGTTTTTGTGCGGGCCGCCGGCCATGTCAGACTTCGCCGAGGCGGCGCTGAAAACGCTCGGGGTCAAAGACGTGAGGCTCGAGCGGTGGTGGTGAGTGAGGACAGTGAGGACAGCGATGATGCAATGACGCGATGACGCGGGGGGGAGGAGGTCCATCACTCGGTCCATCACGCGGGGGTGGCGAGAGTCTGGCGCGCGCGGCGACGTCTTTCGTTTCGTTCGTTTCGCGGCGACGAGACCAACATTTGTGAACACTTTATAGACTATTGATTGACGGGCGATCGACCTCGACGCGTCGGCGCGTCCGCGATCGTTTCACGCGACCCCCGGGGTGATGATGATCGCTTTCCCGGGGCCTCTCGCGTCGGCGGTTTCCTCGACGCGTCTGGCGACGGCGTCGGCTTCGCCCCAGATGGTCTCCGCGATTCGCGCGCGCCTCCGCGCGTCCTCGTCCTCGCCGCTCGTCGCCGTCGGGACATTGAGGGGGGTGAGCTCGCGCGCGCGCTCGAGCAAAATCTCGCAGCACCTCGCGCTCTGCTCGAGCATGCCCATCTCCAGGAGGCCGTTCGCGACGTGGCGCAGCGCGACCGCTTCCCTCGCGCGAAACTCGAACAGGAGCTCCGACGCCGCGTCTTCGGCGCGACGCGACAGTCGGCGTCGGCGTTCCCAGGCCTCGCTCGCCACCTCCTGCGACCGCTCCACGACCTCGCGCCAGCGCCCCGCGGCCATCGCCGCCGCGATCGCCTCGGTCTGCGCGTCGAGGCGGCGGAGACACGCGCCGGCGTCGAGCGCGGATGGGTCGTCGGCGGGAGGGGCGGGGCGCGGCGGCGAGAGCGGCTTCTTCGCGCCGCGAGATGCCGGGGGTGACGTCCGTGGTCCGCGTCGTGTCGCGCGGAGGACGAACACGCCGAGCGCGGACGCCAGCGTGAGCGCGACCATCGCGAACGGCGTGGACGCGGGAGGCGCGGAGGGAAGCGAGGCGGGGCGGCTCGCGCGCGTGGACTCGCGCTCCGATCCCGAACCCATCGCCCGGGGGGGGCGCGTCGCGCGTCGCGGTGTGCCCGCGTCCCCGGCGACGGCGACGGCCGCAAAGTGTCAACAACGACGAATCCCGGGATCCGAATCCGACACGCGTCGATCTCCCGCCGCGGCCTCTCGGGATGCCCTCGAGGTGTCGACTCCACGACTCCTCGGCTCGCGCGCGCGTCCCCCTCGCACAGGCATGGCGCGCTTCGCCGCGCCGCGCGCGCCCCCCCTCGCCTCCTCGGCGGCGCGCGCCCCGCGCCCTCCCCGCTCGCGCGTCGCTCGCGGACCGGCGCGGGGGCCCGGCGCCGCTCGCGCGCCTCGTCAAGTCGTCGCGTCACCGCCGCCGCCGCCGGTGCCGAGTCGCTTTGAGCTCCCCCTCCCCCGGGCCTCCTCGGCCGGGGCGGGTCCCGCGGGCCCGATCGATCGGTCCTCCGCTCGGGACGAACGCGTCGTTCCGAACGACGGGAACGGGCGCGACATGTGCTGGCGGTGTCGCCGCGTCGCCGCGCTGTGCGTGTGCGGGCTCGTGCGCGCCGTCGTCGGCCCCGACCCCATCCCGAACGCGCTCGGCGTGACCGTGCTGCAGGACCGCAAGGAGGCGCTCAAGCGCCCGTTCGGGTCCGCGATCGTCGCCGAGCTCGCCCTGAGCGACTGCCGCAGCGTGTGGTACGACACGAAGGTCCCGGAGCGCGTCCCGAGGCCGAAAACCCTCCCGGCCGGCCCGTCCGAACGCGTCGGGGTCCTCTTCCCGGGACCCGGCGCGCGCGTGCTGCGGAGACAAGAGACGAGAGACGAGAGACAACAAGAGACGTCGAGTATAAAGGGTACTCCCTCTTCTCGACGGGGTACGAGTACGCCTTACCTCTCGAACGATGACGACGCCTCCTCCGACGCTCCCGAAGCGGCGTCCCATGGAGACACCCACCCACCGTCGCCCCCGCCGCCGCCGACGCACCTCGTGGTCATCGACACGACGTGGCACAGAGCGCGTCGGATGTACGCGCGCATCCCGTGGCTCCGCGAGCTCCCCGCGTACGTCCTCGGGGACCGCACCCCGCTCGTGGCCGTCGGCGACGCGAGAGGAGACGGAGACGGAACCATCCCCAGGGACGGGGACGGGGACGGGGACGGGGACGGGGATGGGGATGGATTCGGGTCGGTCGCGTCTTCGTCCCCCGGGAAAACGTCCCAGGGCCCCGGCGGCGGCCCTCGGTCGGAGTCCGGGTATCGGATTCGGAAACAGCCCAAGCCCGGCTTTTTGTCGACGGCGGAGTGCATCGCGGCGGCGCTTCGGGAGGCGGAGCCGGGGCTCGCGGGGGAGGCTCCGGGGGCGGCGGGGGAGAGGGCGGCGGCGGCGGTGGAGGCGTGCTTCGACGCGATGATCGACGCGCAGGTGAGGGCCATGGAGGGGAGGAAGAACGTCCGGTACCGATCCAGGAAAGCGGAGAGAAGGGAGAGGGAGCGAGCGGAGAGGGCGCGGGCGCAAGCGGACGGAGCGGAAACAGTGGTGGACGTCGCGTGATGAACTGACGACGGCGCCGCTCATGTGATCATCTGCTCATCGTCGTGATCGTCACTCGTCGGCGCGCGGCGTGTTTCGTCGCGATGGCGCCCCCGCTGACGCCCCTGGGCGTGCGCGCGTCCGCGGCGGCGTCCATGCTCGCCGAGGGCGTCCCCCCCGAGGATATCGGCGCGGCCGCGGGCCTCGCGAACCCCGAGGGCGGGGCCTGGGACGCGCCCTCGCTCGCGCGCCTCGTGGACGCGGTCGCGACGCGGCTGGAGGGCCGCGCGTCGGCGGCGGCGCGCGAGGCGGCGGGCGCGTCGCGGGCGCGGTGGGCGGGGGAGGCGGCGACGCTCTCGGACGCCCCCCCCCCCTGGTGGGACCCCGAGGCCCTCGGCGCGTTGGCGTGCGCGCTTCACGCGTCCGACGGGCGAGGCGTCGCGGGAGGACCGGGACCCGCCCTCCGCGCGTCCGACCTCGCGTCCATCGCGGACGTGCTCGCGACGGATCTCGGATGGCGCGACGACGACGCCGCGGACCTCCTGTGGTGCGTGCACACCGCCTCGCCGCACCACGCCGGCCCGCGCGACCGCATCGACCAGGCCAGGGTGGAGCGCGCGGCGGAGATCGCGCTCGCCCTGCGCCACGACCACGCGTGGTCCGTCCGAAGGTGCGCCGTCGCGCTCGCGCGATTACTCCCCGCCCCGGACTGGGACCGCGGCGGCCTCGCCGGCATGCGCGCCGTCGAGGGGTGCGCCCTCCTCGCCGCCGCGCTCAGGGCGGGCGGCGAACGCGGCACAAAAAACGACGGCGGACATCGTTCGGACGCCGGCGGCTCTTCTTCGTGGTGGGGGAGCGATGAGGAGGAGGAGGCGACGGACGAGACGGACCTTTGGGTCGCGTCGCGTCCCGAACGAGGCGTCGCGTGGGGGCTCGCCGACGTCGCGAGCGCCGTCTCGTCGATGCTCGACGAGACCGATCCCGACACGCCCGATACGCCCGATACCGAGAGCGCGTCGCGACGCGCGTCGGAGTCGGCCCCGGGGGAATCGGATCGTCGGGACCATCCCCCGCCTTCTCGCGCGCTCGATCCCGACCGATCCTCGAAACACACCGTCTCCGTCTCTTTGGGGTTTCCCTCGGCGCCCGCGGGCCAGGCGCGCGTCGGGGGATGGCACCCCGCGCAGGCGACGCTCCTCGCCGGGGCGCTCCGGGGCGGGTTCGGATGGTCCCTCTCGGACGCGTCGCGGGTCGCCGCGGAGGCGCTCGGGTGGGAGGGCCGCGACCCGGAGGTGGCCGCGGAGGCGGTGAGCGTCGCGGTCGGCGCGGACGTCGGGTGGAGCCTCGAGGACGCCGCGGAGCTCTTCAACGCCTTACTCGCGGAAGCGGCCGCCGACGCGATGGAGGAGACGAAAGAGAAAACGGACGAGGAGACTCTCAAAAACAGAGACGACGACGTTTACGACGACGACGAATCGGGCGACGAGACGCGCGCGGAGGAGGAGGAGGACGGCTCCTCCGTCGGCGCGTCGCGGAGGACGCGTCGCGCGAAGAAGACGTCGCGGAGGAGGATGAAACATTCGCGACGAAGAAGAGACCGGGAGCGCGTCGGAGTCGGCCTCGCTCGGTTAGACCTCGGAAGCCTGGACTCGGCGTCCGACGCCGCCGATCTCCGCGAGATCGCGACGTTCCTCGCCCCCGCGTGCGACGCGTTGGCGGGACGGTGGGGGTGGTCGCCGCGGACGATCGGTTCGTTTTTGGCCTCCGTTCGCGTCTGGGACGCCGACGCCGTCGCGGCGCTGTTCCGCCGGCTGGACCGGGACTGGGCGGACTCGGGCCTCGCGACGCTGGCGCGATCGCTGATGCGGTGGCGCGGGAGGGCGCCCGCGGAGGTCGCGGTCGTGGCGCGGGCGCTGAAGGAGCGCGACCCCGGGTGGACGGGGGGGGGTCCGATCGGGGACGCCGTCGGCGTCGAGGACGAGGCGGCGTTTGAAAGAGCCGTCGCGTGTGAACGCGCGGAAAAGGCGGCGTCGGGCGGCGACGCGGGTCCGCCGCCCGCGGGTCCGGGGGGCGCGGCGGGGGGCCGCGGCGGGGGGCGGGGCGAAGGCGGTCCGGGTGCGTCGAACGAGCGCGCGGATCCCGGGTACGCCGCGGACGCGGATTGAAGCGTGACCGAGCGAGTCGAGGAACGTTCGCGGAGGCGGCGCCGCTTCCGAGTCTTCTCCCGGACGAGTCTTCTTTCTCATGTTTAAAAAAAGAAAACCAGACGCGTCTCCCTCGCGTCACGCGCGGCCCCTAGAACGATGAATATATAAAAGATACCTTCGTCAGAACATACCGCCACTCACCGCGCCTTCACGGCCGTTTCTGTCATTTTCCTCACGCGCACGGCCTGGAACGTCGCGAGGGTGGCGACCTGGTTCGGTCCCGTCGCGATCCCGTCGATGCCGGCGGCTTCCCGAAACGCGGCTTCGAATTCCCCTTCGCCGACGGGGATCCCCGTCGCCGCGTACAGCGCCTTCATCTCCTCCGCCGCCATCGCCTCGGCGTAGTCGCTCTCCACGACCCCGCGGTCGGCGCCGTACCCGGGGTTAATCAGCGCCGCCGCGGTCGCCTCGTCGCCGTAGCTGGTCGTGTCCGCGAGCCCGCGAAGCTCCCCGGGGGGAGGCGCGAGGTCCCGCCGCGTCGACGGCACGCCGTAGGCGCGCGACGCGTTCGTCGCGTCCCATTCGCCGCCGCGCCTGTACCCCTGGAAGGTCATGCTCTTCCCGATCGTCGGGTCCGGGGCCTGGTCCTCCGCCGCGTAGTCCCCCTTGATGAGCCTCCCCGCGTCCCACTCGTCCGCGTCGTCGGCGCCGGCGCGGCGGCTCGGCGCGCCGAACGCGTGGTCGGGCGGCGGCGTCGGGAGCCCCGTCCCCAGGCGCCTCGGCGCGCCCAGCGGATCCTTGTTGATGGCCCTCGCCGCCTCCGCGCGTTTGTTCACGATGACCGCCGAGGCCGCCTTCGAGGTCGCGTCCTTCAGCGGGTTGATCGCCTTCGCGACGCCATCGAGGATCTGTTCGCCCTTGGTCGTGGTCGCCCCGAACGCGTCCCTCGTCGGGTCGACGCCGGCGGCGGCCCAGTCGTAGTCGCGAGTGACGCGCTCCCCGGGAGCGTACGCGCCGTGCGTCTTGACGTACATGCGGTGCGCGTCGGATCCGCGGTCGTCGCCCAACATCGGCGTGTCCTTCTCCGGGGGGAAGACCAGGTCCTTGACCACCGAGCTCGTGGGCTTCACCTCGCCCGGGACGCCGAACGGAACCGCGCCGCTCGCGAGGTCGGGAGGCAACGCGTGCCCGCGGACGAAGCTCTGCCCGAGGGGCTCGCGCCGCGTGGACGCGTAGACATCCTCGAGGCGATCGAGCTGGAAACGCATGATGTCCGTCGTAGGGTAGTGAGAAATCACCGAGCCCACGGGCTCGGAGGGGACCGTCACCGCGCCGTGCACCGCGTCGTCGTCGATGGGGTCGTCGTAGCGGCCGGGGTGCGTCACCTTCATGCCGGGGCGGTGGAGCGTGGACTTGCGGAATCTGAGGGGAAACGATTGATCATCGGGAAATGGGGGTGGAAACGACCCGTGGGGGTGAGAAGGAGGGACGGGGCGGGGGCGGGGGAAGGGGCGGGGGCGGGGGCGAGGCGAGGGGGGCGTTCGCGGCGCGGGGGGATCGCGCGCGCGATTCCGCGAGGGGGAACGCGAAAGTGGGGTCCGACGGCGCGCGCGGACGCGCGAACGAGCTCGGGACGATTCGTGCGTTCGGGAGAGGGGAGAGGGGAACGCACTTGCGGATCTCCGGGGGGGTGGTCGGGCGAGCCGTCTCCGTCCCGAACGTGGGCTGGATGCACGCCTTGGCGCCCTCGGCGTCGAGCTTGGACGCGGTGCCGGCCTGATGCGGGGAGGCGAGGGGGGTGGTGAGGGGGTGGGGAGGCCGAGGGGGGGAGGGTCAGGACGCGAAGGAGGCGGGCGTTCGCCTAAACCCGGGTGGTCTCGGCGCGCCTAAAACGGGAACCGCGGAGGCGCGTCGCGTCCGCGTTCGCTCGACCCGGGGGGGGGTCGGAGGAGGGCGAGCGCGCACCGAGAGGACGTGCGGCATCGTATCGCCCGGGAAGGACGACGCCGCGGTCGCGCGGAGGGGCTGGGACGCCTCCATCGTTCCGGCGCGGGCGAGAGGCCGTGGCGAGGACGAATGGGACGCGCGGGGGTTGATTGCCCTCTCAACGACTGCCCCTCCACGAGTCACGAGTCGAGTGCTGCCCGCGCGCGATTTCGCACTGGCCAACGGGCGGCGCTCTGACAGGAGTCTCGCGTCGTGGACCGATCCGGGGTCTCGATTTGGCTCGTCCGGGGAAACGCCGCGCCAAGCTTGTCGCCCCTCGCGGCGCACATCGGACCGCGCGCGGGCCCGCGCGAGACGCACGCGCGCGCGCGTCGGCTCCTCAGGCTCGGCTCGGCGCCATGTCGGAGCTCCTCCGGCGATGGCTCCGCGACGACGTCGGCGTCGAGCGCGCGGTTGACTCGTTCGAGGCGGTGCGTGCCGCGCGAACGGGCGCTTTCCGCCTCGCCCCCCCCCCCGCCGCACCCCCTCTCGCGTCCGCCGCCTTCCCACCTCCCTCCGCCTCGTCTCCCGGCCTCGCGTCGCGGGTCTCGGACCGCGCCCCGCGCGCCGCTCGCGCGTCCGCGTCCCCCGCGGCGTCTCGTCGAGCGCGTCCACCGCCCCGATCCCCCCTTCCCCCCCGTCGCGAGACCAATCACGATCCGTCTCCCACACTGACCCCCCACTGGCTCCGACGCCCACGCTGACCCCGTCGTCGTTTCGCGCTCTCCTTCTCGCAGGCGTTCGCGTCCGGGTACCTCTTCGGCGAGGTGCTCGCGCGGTGCAACCTCCAGCCCGACTTCGCGAAGTTCGTGGACAAGAACACCCCCGACGCGCGCATCAACAACTACACGCGCCTGCAGCCGACGCTGGCGAAGCTGGGCGTTCCCCTGGACACGCGCGTCGTCACGAGCCTCGTCCGGGAGGAGCGCGGCGTCGCGTCGCGGCTCGTGTACCGGCTCAAATCCGTCGTGGATTCGGTGGTGCGCGACGTCGAGCGGTCGAAGCGCGGCACGATCGGGACGCTCGCGAAGACGACGGCGGTTCCGACGCGATCGAACGCCGTGTTGACCGAGTCGCACCGATCCGTCGGCACCTTCAACACCGCGAAAGCCGCGCGGGCGTCCGCCGACGCGAAGATCTTCGAGGACACCATCCGCGCCGCGGAGGCGAAGCCCAACCACCTGATGGAAGAGGCCGCGGTGTCCCGGTTCCGCGCCGAGGGCGAGCGGCAGGACCGCGACGTGTTCGAGCACACGATGACGATTCGCGCGGGGCATAACGCGCACGTGGCGTCGCGGCGGACGAAGGAGCTCAACGCGTTCAACGCGCGCCGCGAGACCAAGGCGGTGGAGGTGGCGGCGGAGTACGCGACGCACGCCGAGCTCCTCGAGGCGAGGCGCGAGGTGGAGAAGCGCGAGGTGGAGATCGAGCTGGCCCTCGAGGAGAAGGCTCGGCTTCGGCGCGCGCGCGCCGGGGAGGCGGCGAAGGACGAGGCGATGGGGGACATCGACGATTTCGAGCGAAGGCTCGAGCGCGTCAAGGGCGCCTCGAAGCCCGGCGAGGGCGATCGCGGGCTCGGCTCCCAGCCGCCCGCGCACCGCGACCCCGCGGCGCACCTCGAGGCGATGCGCTCGAACATGCCGGACGCACGGGAGCTCCGCCGGCGCGGGGAGAAGACGGTGGCGAAGATCAAGGATAAGCGCCAGGAGGCGCTCGCCGCCCGGCGCGAGCGCGACCGCCGGCGACACAAACTCCTCGTGGACCAGTCGCGCGCCGCCGAGGAGGCGGAGCGCGCGCGGCGCGAGGAGGAACTGCTGGCGACGCTCGGGGCGCGGAGCATGCAGGAGACGCGCGTGGCGGAGCGGCTCAAGTCGCTCGAGCTCGAGCGCGATCGCATGCGCTCGAACCGCGCCGACCGCGATCGGCGGTACGAGGAACAGCGCGCCGCCGACTGGGAGGCGCAGCTCCGGCGCGAGGCGAAGCTCGCCGCGCAGCGCCGCGCCGCGTACCGGGCGGAGGCGGCGGAGGCGGCGATGATCGTCGGCGAGGTGGAGTCGGCGCGCGAGCGCGAGCGCGCCGCGGAGGTGAAGGCGTTCGTCAAGGCGCTCGTGCTCGACGTCGCCGGCCTCGCCGCCAAGTGCGGCGAGTACCGAGCCGCCACGGACAAGCTCGTGCCCCGGCGCGAGTACCGCGAGTGGAAGCACCTCGTGCTGGAAAACCTGCCGCTGCCGTTCGCGCTGCCGGAGACGGAGGCGGAGGCGGAGGCGGAGGCGGCGGCGCTCGACCCCGTCGCGGAGGCGCTCAACGACGCCGACGCCATGGATTACGTCCGCGGGCGAGGGGACTGGGCGCCCGCGGCGATGGGCGAAGGCGTGTGGGCCATGCACCCGCACGACGGCGGGCTCGGGGATCTCGAGGATACGCCGGAGGAGGACGAAGAAAAAGGAGGCGAAGAAAAACCGGAGGAAGAGGAGGCGGCGGAGGAGGCGGCGGAGGCGGCGGCGGAGGAGGCGCCCCCCGCGGGGGACGACGAGGCGGAGCCGGAGGCGGAAGGAGACGCGGCAAACGACGCGGAAGGAGGAGAGGCTGATGAAGACGCGGATCCTTCCGCCTCGGATCCCTCCGTCCCTCCCGGATCCATCGCGCCGAACGTCCCTCTGGGTTCGGCGGTGTTTGACCTCGCCGTGCAGACGCTCGAGATTGAGCCCGCGGCGTTTTTACCCGACGTCGACTTCGACGCGCGCCTCGCCGTCGTCGGGGCGCCGTTCTGCGGGAAATCCACGGCGGCGAGGCGGCTCGCGGAGGCGCGCGAGCTCGTCCTCATCGAACCGGACGAGGTGCTCCGCGCGGCGATGGAGAAGGCGGCGGCGTGGCGCGCGGACCACCCACCGGAGGAGGAGGAGACGGGCTCGCGCGCGGGGTCCCGGGACGAGGAGGCGCCGCCGGAAGACGAGAGGGCGCCGCAGGACGAGAGCGCGCCGGAAGACGAGAGGGCGCCGGAAGACGCGGGCGACGGCGCCGCGGCGGCGGACGAAGGCGATGCGGCGATGGAAGACGTCGACGGAGACGCGGCGGATCCCTCGGCGGATCCCTCTTCGTCCGCCCTCCCCTCGCGCGAGGTGGCGCTCGGTCTCGTCGCGCTCGACTCGATCGACGAGACGACGGGCCTTCCGTCCCGGGACCCCTCCGTCCTCGCCGGGCTCGTGGCCCTCGCGATCGACGCGCTGGCGCCGAAGGTGGAGTACCCGCCCCCCGTGGACGAGCTCGACCCCGAGTTCGTCGGCCCCGACGCGGAGGCGCTCGAGGCGATGGACGAGGACGCGCGCTCGGCGGCGCTCGAAGCGCGGCGTTCGAAGCTCGAAGCCGCCGTCGCCGCGCGGGACGCGACGATCGCCGAGCTCGAGGCGGAGGCTAAGGCTCGGCGCCCGCGCGGGTTCGTCATCGACGGGTTCCCGTCGACGCGATCGGAGGCGGCGGCGCTGGAGAAGGCGCTCACGGGCCTCGACCCCGCCGTCGGCGACGCCGTTCGCTCGCGCGTCAGCGCCGTCGCGCCGCCGACGCCGAACGAAATCGCCGCCAAGGCGGACCCCAACTTCGTCAGCGGCCTGGACGCGGTCGTGTTCCTGGACCTCCCGCAGGACCGCCCCGACGCCCAGCCCGCGACGCTGAGAGCGCTGGGCCGCCGCGTCGACCCGGAGACGGGCGCGGTGTACCACCTGGACTACGACCCGCCGCCGGAGGACGAACCGGGACTCGCCGAGCGACTGCGGGACCTCGTCCCGCCGAACCTCGCCGACGTCGAAAAAAGACTCGCGGAATGGAGCCGAGGCGCCGAGGACCTGGAATCGTGGTTCGCGCAGTTCCCGAACCTGCGCGTGGACGTGGACGCCCTCCGCCCGTACGACGACGTGTTCGCGGCCGCCGACGCCGTGGCGAGAGACGTGCTCGCGGCGCGCGCCGCCGCCGACGCCGTCGCGGAGGCGGCGGACGCCGCCGCCGTCGCCGCCGCCGCCGCGCAGAGAGCCGCCGACGCCGTCGTCGCCGCGCACGAGGTGCTGGTCGCCGCCGCGAACGAACTGCTCAAGCTGAGGCGCGCGGAGATCGAGGCGAAGGGCCTGCTGGGTGAGGACGCCGGCGGGGGGAACGACGAAGACGGGAACGAGCGTGAAGGCGGAGGAGGAGGTGGCGAAAGAGGGTCGGCGGAAAAGTCGGCGTCGGCGCTCCTCGCGGAGAAGGCGTCGGAGGCGGTGGCGAAAGAGCTCGTCCGGGCGAAGGAGGCGGCGTCCGCGGCGGCGGAGGCGTCCGCGGCGGCGGAGGCGGCGGCGAAGGAGGCTGCCGACGCGGTGGTTCTCGCGGGGTCCGGCGTCGGCGACGCCGAGGGGTTCGCCGCCGCCAAGGCGAAGGCGGCGGAGGCGCTCGAGAAGGCGAACGCGGCGGGCGCCGACGCCGACGCGTCGCTCGCCGCGGCGAGGGAAGCCGGCGGCGCCGTCGAAAACACCGTCGCGAAAGCCGACGCCGCCGTCGCCGCGGCGAGCGCGGAGGAGATCGAAGCCGCGGAGAAGGGCCCGGGAGGGCCCGGCGGGGACGGAGACGGAGAAGAGGGAACCGCCGAAGGGGACGACGCCGGGGACGACGCCGCGGGCGACGCGGAGGAAAAGGCGGACGACGACGGGGAGGAAAAGGCGGACGACGACGCGGAGGAAAAGGCGGATTCCTCGGAAAAGTCGGAAAAGTCGGAAAAGAAGGCGGATTCCTCCGGCGCGTTCGTTCCGATTCCTCCTCCGTTCGCGGAGGCGCTGTACGAGCAGTGGCTCGCGGTGGAGTCGGCGTACGTGGAGGGCCTTCGTCGGGTGTTTGGTTCGATTCGCGAGGAGCGGACGCTCGCCGTCGCGCACTTCGCCGAGACCAAGACGAACTTCCGCGAGTTTTTGCGCCGCCCCGACGAGAAGATGACGCTCGTCCGCGAGTTTCAGAGCGCGTTCAACGACGTGGACCTGGACCACCGGCGGGACGCGCGCGCGAAGGGCGAACTGTTGGTTCGCGTGGACGAACTCAGGGACGCGCTCTGGGACCGGTGCGACGAGAAGCTCGCCGAGGCTGCGGCGGAGCGCGCGAGCGTCGCGAGCGACGGGTGGGTGCCCGACCGCGCCGCCGTCGTCGAGAGCCACTACGTCGCGCTCGTGCAGCTCGAGCTCGATAAGTTCGCGGAGACGAAGCCCGTGCTCAGGGACTACTACGCCGCGCGAATGGGCGAGCCGCTCGCGGAGGAGGAGGGGGAGGAAGGTCCCACCACCGAGGAGGGCGGCGAAAACGACGACGCGGGGAAGGGCGACGACGCGGACGACGGCGCCGCCGAAAAAACCGCCGCCTCGGGGGGGGCGCCGGACGTCCTCGGCGAGGCCGGCGGGGGCGCGGCGCTCCCCGTCCCGGACGCGGCGGACGAGACGCTGGGCGAGCACGTGCGCGCGCTCGTGGCGACGAGGGAGGCGAACGAGGCGGGCGACGGGGGCGACGAGGGCGACCCGACGGGCGCGGCCGACGGACCCCTCGCCCCGACGCTCGCCGCCGCGCTCGTCGCCGCCGAGGCGTACCTCGCGGAATCCGCCCCGGACGTCCCCGAAGAGGAGGAGGAGGAGGAGGAGGCGGAGGAAGAGAAGGAGGCGGCGGCCGACGAGGCGGCGGAGACTCCCGACGAGACTCCCGACGACGCGAACGCGGAACACTCGGAGGAGGCGGCGCCGCCTCAAAAGCCTCGCTCGCCTCGCGAGACGGCGCTGGCGATGCGGGCGGAGCGCCGCGTCGTCGAGGCGCGGATTCTCAGAATCTCGGACCGGTGCGCGACGCACCTTCGCGAGCTCCGCCGCCTCGCGACGCTGGCGCTCCGGCGCATGGAGAAGGACCTCAGGCTCCGGTACCACGGCGAGTGCTCGGCGTGCGCGGCGCTGTGCGAGGAGGCCCGCGTCGCGGTGGACGAGGAGCGCGAGCTCGAGCGCGACATGCTGCTCGAGGAGACGGATTTCGTCCTCCGGGAGGAGGAACGCGCGATCCCGCCCAAGCCCCCCGCGCCGCCGCCGCCGCCGACGGTGCCGTACGCGCCGGACCCGGGCGTCTTCTCCGCCGCGCAGTTCGCGCACCTCGCGGCGTCCTTCGCCGAGGCGGCGCCCTCGGGCGTCGCCACCGCGGCGGCCCTCGCGGCGGTGATTTCGAGGTGCGCGCACGCCGCGCCGAGGCGAAGCGCCTTCGAACCCGAGCGCGTCGATCATGATTTCTCCGCCGCCGATGCCTCGGAACAAAAGCCGATTCCCAGCTCCGCCGTCCCCCTCGCGCACGGGTTCGAGACGGACCACCCGGGCGTCCCCACGCCGTTCGCCATCGCCGACGAGCGGCTTCTCGCGGCAACCTGCGCCCGGTTCGCCTTCGACGGGACGCCCTACTGCGAGTGGCGCGCGATGCTCGCGTCTCTGCTCGCGGCGATGTACCCCGCGCTCCTCGACGCGACGGGGGCGGAGATTGCCGCGGCTGCGTTGGCGCTCAGGGCGCCCGCGGCGCGCGGGAAGCGCGCGTTCGAACGCGCGAGGAAGCTCTGGTTCTTACCCGCGACGGGGCCGAGGGAGGTGTGCGTGTCCCGGATCGTCATGCGCGGCCTCGCCGAGGCGTTCGGGGAAAACCCGGGGGACCCGGAGGCGCCCGTGGACGTGCTCCGCATGGCGCTGCACCTCTGCGTCGGGAACACGCCGGAGGAGGGCGCCGCCAAGGCGATGGTCGTCGCCAGCTACCTATCGACGACGAGCGGAGAAGGAGACGAAAAGGAAAAGGCGTCCGCGGGGGAGGCTACGGACGAAAAGCAGCCCGCGGTGGAGGCTCCCGAGGGGGAAGGCGCCGAGGACGGCGGCGCGCGTTCCGAAGACTCAGACTCGGTTCGTCCGCGCGAAGGAGAATTAGCGCCCGTCGATCGCTCGTCGCGCGACGCGAAGCGGCGGTTCGCGAAGATCGCCGGGCCCGGCGCCATGTCCCCCGAGGCGGCGGAGCTTTTGAAACTCCGCGACCTCGAGGGGAAGGACGTCGACGTGCCCGCCATCGAGATGGTCGTCGCGGACCACGGCGACCCGGCGAAACCCCTCCTCGGGATCCGAACGGCGAAGTGGTTCAAGAGGTACGGGTTCGTGGACTGCCTCGCCGTCGTGCAAAGGTGAAAAGGGCGAAATAGTGGTGAAAAGGGGCAAGGCGTGAAGCGTTTCGGTATCGTATCGTGTCGCAAAGGGGGGGAGGAACCGGGTGGGAACCCCGGGGCGAAGTCCATCGCCTCTCGAACGTGTGATATTCATATACCCTTTATGTGCTCGATACCCCCAATCGTAGAGTAGATGGACTCTAGTAGCTAGCTCTAGCTCTAGAGACTACTTACTGGCTCGTATCCCGAATGATCCTTCCCCGAGTCATCGTCCCTCGTCGGCGTCGCGGTCGCTTCGGACGAGGTGGCCCTCGGGTATTCTGTCCCTGAGCGGTTTGAACAGTTTCGCCTCGAACGCGCACTGCGTCCTCTTCCCGCTCGGGCCGTCCGGGGCGAACACCCACGACTCGGTGAGGACGGAATCCTCGAGAAACTCGTAGAGGTGCGGGCGGAAGGGCGGGATCACGACGACGTCGCCGGGGCGCAGAAGCCGGGTCCGCTCTCCCTCCTCCGCCGCCCCCGCGTCGGCCTCATCCGCCGCGAGCGTCAGCCTGGCCGAGCCGGCGTTGAGGACGTTGACCTGGTGGCACGGGTGCGCGTCGCCGCTGCGCGCGTAGCCCGCGCGCGTGTACGCGACGTTGACGTACAATCGTTCGGCGTCGGCGGCGCTTCCGCTTCCGGCGGCGGCGGCGTCGTTGTCTTCGACGGGGAACGAGCGGCGCTCGTACGTCCCGCGCGCGTCCGTGAAGGAGAAGGCGCCGGGCGGGCCCGGGGGCGGACCGGGGAAGAACGAGGGGGAGGAGGCGTACGCGTCGCGGGACCCGAACGCGTCGCGCGACCACACGCCTGCGTCGTCGTCCTCGCGACACGGGGACGCCCCGGGGGAGAGGAACCCGCGCGTCGTCACCACGCCGAGGAGGAAGCCGACGAGGAGGAGGGCGATCGCGGAACCCGCGCGTCTCTGCATCGCGAGAGGGGCGGCGCGGCGGGCGGCGAGATCGAGCCGCGACGGGAACTCTCCCCGCGCCGAGGTATGCCTCGCCGCGCCGGGGAGCGCGCCGCGCGCGCGGCGGCGTGCGTGACCCCGGGAGCGTACGCCGGCTCGGGGAAGATTTCGGGCGAACGCGACGTCGGTCGTCCCGACAAGATAGACTTGACTTTAACTAACAACGCCGTTTTCCTCGGCGCGCGGTGCAGTCCCGCGGCGCGCGCGCGCGATGGCGCCGCGTCGCGCCCCCTCGCCCGCCTCGCCGTCCTCGGCGATCGCGTCGGCGTTCGCCGCGGCGCGGCGCGAGTGGGACCGCTCGGAGCGCCGGCTCCGCGCTCCGGACGGCGCGACGCTCGGCGGCATCCCTCGCGTCCCCGCGCCGTGCGCCGCGGTCGCCCCCGGCCCCCCCGACGCGGAGACGGCGCGGTGTCGCCGCGCGTTCGACGAGGGCGGCCCCGCCTCCATCTCCGGCGCGGTCGGCGACGGGCGCCACCACTTCCTCGCGATGTACCAGCCCCCGGCGCCGCCCCCGGGCGCGCCCGAGCCCGCGCTTCGCCGCGCCCGGAACCGATTCGGCGCGCCGTTCGGGTCATCCGCCTCCCCCCCGGACGACGACGAACGCGCGGGATCGTCCGCCCCGGGACCTCATTCGGAAGACGCCCCCGCGGGTGCGACGTCCGCCGCCCCCGCGCCCGCGGTCGTCCTCCACCCCGGCGGCGCCGGCGGCGTCGCGCTCGATACCTCGCACGCCGCGTTCGACGGAGTGTTCGACGCGCGGACCGCCGCCGTCGCCGACCTCGCGCTCGACGCGTGGGACGTCCAGTGCGCCGCGACGCTGCGCCTCAACGACGGCGCCGGCGACGAGCCCGGGCCCCCTCATCGGCGTTCGTCGCGGCGGCGCGGGTTCGAGACGACGGCGCGCGCGTGCTTCTGCGCGGACTCGCTCACGGGCGAGCGCGAGGTGGCGCTCGAGTGTTCTAAGCGCGCCGCGGCGCTCCCCCCCGACGCCCCCCGGCCGAGGGTCCGCCTCCTCGGCGTCACCGAGGCGCTCGTGTTCGACGCGAGGGACCCGTTCGGGGGGCGCCGACGGCGAGGGGGCCCCGAGGAGGGGGACCAAGGGGCGTCTTTTGACGCCGCCGACGGGTTCGACGGCTTCGGCCCGATCCCGGGCCCGGCGCCTTTCCCGATCGATCGCCCCCGATCGATCGCGATCCCTCCCCCGCGCGTCGAGGCGACCGTGGAGGTGGAGAACGGCGAGTACTTCCTGTACAAGCCGCGGGGGTTCGCGCCGGGCGAGCGACGCCGAGCCGGGGGTTCGACGCCTCGGATCCTTCGGGACGGGGATGAAAAACGAAACCGTTTCCGAGTGGAAAAAAAACCGCCGAGCGCCGTGTTCCGAGCGAAAGTCGTCCGCGATTTGGTCGGCGTGCGCGTCGACTCCGACCGCGACGAGAAGGCGACCACGCGCGTCGTCCTCGAGGCGTCGTTCCGGGAGACCGCGGCGGAGACCGACGCGAAAACGCCGCCCGGAAAAGACCGACCCTCGTCAAGCGCCGCCGCCGACGGTTGGGAAGAAGAAGCGTCCGCGCGTCTCCGCGACGCGGCGCATCGCACCGCGCGGTACCGCCTGGTCGCGGCGCTTCCGGGCGGCGCGAAGACACTTCGGAGTCGCATTCGCGGGAGTTTCCGGGTCGGTCGAAGCGTTCGGGTCGCGCACGCCGTCGCGCAGACCTTCGCGTGGGGCCCCGGGGCGCCGCGCCGCGACCCGTGGAGAATCGCGCCGGAATCCGTGGAGGTCTCCGCGGAGCCGACGGAGCCGAACGTCGATCCCCGGTGGCGCCTCGACGCGGTCGCGAGACCGAGTCAGCGGAGCGTCGGGGTTCGGTTTCGGGGGTCGGTCGCGGGCGTTCGAACGGCGTCGCGCTCGGACGCGTGGAGCTTCGACTGGGGCAAACAGTCCGGGAAACCCGCGGAGGCGGGGGCGGCGTTCCGGCGCGAGTGGGCGGCGGCGGCGACGGGTGAAGGCGAGGAGGCGGCGGAGTCGCGCGGCGAGGCGAGCGACCCGAAGGCGCCGTTCGCGTTCGCGCGCGTCGCGGTGGGGGGCGCGGAGGGGGCGACCGCGTTCGTCGAGGTGAGGACGTTCGATGAAGGCGGAGGACTCGAGGAGGACGCGTTTCGGAGGACCGAGGAGGACGCGTTTCGTCGGCGGTGAAGAAAAAACGACGCGGCGAAGACGCGACGGTTCGTCAGACTCGTCTATCGTACGAAATATCTAGAGCTACTAGACTACTCGAACACTCGGCGCGGGTCTCGCCGCGCGCCTCTCACCGTCCCGCGACGGCCTCGCGCTTCGTGTCGACGAAGAGCTCGGACGCTTCCCCCGCGACGACGCGCAGGACGTCGAGCGCGTCGCGCGTCGCCTCCTCCACCTTTTCCTTTTTTTTTTTTTTCTTCTCCTCCTCGACCGCTCCTCCGACGCCCTCCTCCGCCTGCGCCAGGACGGCTCGGAGGGTGACGAGATCGAGCGCGACGCGCGGGTGGAACCGCGACCCGCACGCGGCGATGCGCCGCGGCACGAGCGCCTCGAAGCGCCTCGAAGCCGCCGGCCAATCGCCCGCCAGCATCGCCGCGTGCGCGGCGAGGTCCAGCGCCTTGACTCGCCAAGCCGCGAGGGCCGAAGGAGACCCTCTTTTACCTTCGCCGCGCCCCGAAAAAACCGTCGACTTTCGCGCGTCGCTCTCGTCGTCGTCGTTCGCGTCATCCCTGGTTTGAACGTCGTCGAACGTGACCCCGACGTCGTCATCCCTGACGTCTCCCTCCGCGCCGCCGAGCGCGGCGAGCGCGGACTCGGCGAGCGCGCGTTCCTCGTCCACCGCCTCCGCCTCCGCCGCGCGCCGCAACAACTCCGCCGCCGCTTCGATCGACGCGTCTTCTTCGGCGGAGCCTCTCTCTCCCATCGAGAAGGGTCCCTCGGGGCCCATCGGCGGACACCTCGCGCAGTCGCACGCGAAGCCGTACGTCTTGAGCAGAGCGTCGCGGCGTTCGAGGGGGAGGTCGGACGCGTCGACGTACGCGTGCGTCAGCTCCTCGCCCCGCCGCACCGCCCTCGCGCAGCGAAACGCCTGGCGCCAAAACCCCCCCGCCGGAGCCCCGTCCTTCTCGGGGCCGCCGGGTGAGTCACTCCCGCGAACGTAGTCGTACGCCGCCACGCACGTCGGGTCGCAGCTGTGGTTGAGTAAGGCGCCGAGGGGGTAACACGCGGCGGCGACCGGGGTGAGGAGCGCGTCCATCACCGCGAAATCGTTTCGCCGCGACGCCGCCGCGTACGCGGAGGCGGCTGACGGGGGGGACCCGACGGAACCCGGGACCCCGACCCGACCCATCTCGCGTTCGGGTCCCGAACCGTCTGAACGCTCGTCCGAACGTTCGGCCGAACGCGTCGAAGGTGGTTCGGGTGGGAAGAGGCTGAGGCGCGTCGCGAGCGCGGCCGCCGGGGAGGGTTCGGGAACGGCGCTATGCGACGAGGGACGCGCGCGGTTTTGGTTTTGGTTTTGGTTTTGGTTTTGGTTTTCGCCGCGGGGGCAAGGTCGCCGGGACGGATCGGCGAACGCGTCGGAGGCCTCGGGTCCATCTCCCTCGCGGTTCGCCCAGAGGCGCATCTCGGCGACGTCCGCGGCGGTCGGGCGGAGCGTCGTCGCGATGGGGCCGGACGCGTCGTCGGAGGGAAGACCGTGACGGGGGAGGGCGACGTCGCCGGAGAGGCGATGAGAGGGGGGGTCCGGCGCGTCGATTTTTTGGCTCGCCTCCTCGCGCGCGACGCGGGAGATGAGCGCCGCCTCGACGGCGACGGCGACCGGGGCGAGGTCGAGGTCGGCGCGCGCGGCGCACTCGTGGCGGTGCCCCGCGCGCCAGTCGCGCTTCTGACACGCGCGGGAGCAGTACTGGGCTCGTCGGCACGCGCCGCATCGAGCGAGCTCGGACGCCTCGGCGCGCGCGAAGCACCCGGAGCACCGCGTCGGGGCGAGGTGGGGGAGCAGGAGAGACGCGAAGGGCGCCGACGCGAGCGCCACCTCGCCGCGCGCGAAATCGCGCGTCGCGCGGAGACAACGCCCGCGGCCCGCCTCCACGGTCACCTCCAGCCCGAGGGGGGCGAGGCGACGGGCGAGGTCGGGAGACGCCATCCCGGTCCGGGGGGGAGGGGGCGCGAGATCGCGATCGGTGCAGTGACGACGAGTGGGCACCCTCCGAGAGCTCTCGGTGCTTGATTGGCATCATCAAGTCACGAAACTGCGAGCTGAGGCGAGAATGGATCCGCCGCCCGCCGACCTCGGTCTCCGGCGTTTTGTGTGTTTCTCGCGTTCCGAGGTGACGTCCGCGGCTCCGCGTCGCGCGCCCTCACAAACGGCGGTCGCGCGACCGGACGCCTCCGCGCCCCCTCCCCCCCGGCGCCCCTCCCTCGGGGCGTCGGACAAGGGTCGGGGCGTCGGTCGCGGGTCGGCGCGTCCCCTCGCGCGCGTTCGCGCGCCCTCGAGGCGGGGCGTCCACGCGCGGGGGTCCCGTCCCCTTCCTCCCCCCCGTCGCGCCATGGCGGGGGAGGACGAGCCCCCCCGTCCGCCGTGGTGGCCGCCCGAGGGTTTCCGCGCCCGAGCCGCCCCCGCGCGCGACGCTCCCGCCGACGCCCGCCCCTCTCCTCTCCCGCCCGCGCGCCGCCTGAGCCCGCTCGAGGAGGCGTGGCGGTTCATAAACGGCGCCCCATCCGCGCCTCCCCCGTCGGATGCCGCCGCCGCCGCCGCCGCGGACCCGGGAACCCGCGCCGCCTCGCCCCTCATGCGCGCGCCCTCGCTGGTGGTCATGACGGACGCCGGCGGCGCCGCGCACCCCGTGCACCCCGACCCCCCGGACATCTCCCTCGCCGGCGTCGTCGAACCCCCCCCGGCGGGCGCGAAGCCGGCGAGTGAGATGATGTCCCGGGGAGACGTCCCGGCCCTCGGGCCGCCTCCGGCCGCCTCGGCGTCTTCGCGTCGCGGCGGCGCCGCCGCGTCCGCGGGGGGAAGCGTCGACCTCACGGAGTGCGCCGACCTCATCGACCTCCTGGATGTCGCGCGTTTCGATGTCGACGTGGACGTCGGCGCGGACGGCGGCGCGGGCGACCTGCAGGCGGCGGTGGACGACCGCGAATCGGCGGAGACGGCGAGATCGGCGGCGGCGACGCGCCGCGCTCGGGAGGCTCGGGAGGCGGCGCTCCTTCGCTCGCGGCCCGCGCGAGCGGTGAGCGAGGCGGCTCGGAAGACGGCGATCAAGCGCGGCAACGCCGAGGGGATCCCCCTGATCGGCGGGCTGGTCGGGTTGACGGACGCGCACAGGGCGGTGTTGAAGGTGACGGAGCTCTTGGCGCGGGAGATGAAGCCGCTCGGGATGGAAGCCGCGGCGACGTTCGATCCCCTCAGCGGCGTCCTCCTCTGGCGCGAGCAGAGGCGCGCCGCCGCGCACCGCAAGCGCGCGACGCGCGAGCTCTACGGCGCGACCGGCGTGGACGACGACGTCTACCCGACGAGGGACGAAGACGCGCCTCTTCCTCTCGAGGACGTTCGAGGACGCTCGGGCTCCGAAGAAGCGTTTGAAAATCCACTTCCGGACCTCCGCGCGTTGCGGCTTCCTCTCGCGGCTCGCCACGCGGCGGCCGCGTACGGTTCTTTGGCCGCGATTCTCCAGAACAACAGCATGAAAGATAAGGCTCGCGGCCTCGCGACGGCGGTTCGCGCGGCGTGGACGAGCGGCGCCTCCGCGGACGCGGCGAGCGCGGAGGCGACGGCGGCGGCGGCGCGCTCCGCGGGCGTGGACGCGTCGGATTTCGTGAGCGCCGATTGGGTGACGCTCGCCTTCTCCCCCGCGTCGTACGTCGCCGTCGACCGCGCCGACCGCGCCGTCGTCCTGGCGATCAGGGGCACGGTCAGCGCGTCGGATCTCCTGACGGACGCGTGCAGCGAGGCGGCGCCGTTCGCGGGGGGGTTCGCGCACGCGGGCATGGTGATCAGCGCGTACCAGGTTCTCAAGACGCAGCTCTCCGCGTGCGCCGAGGCGCTGTTCGAGAACCCGGGGTTCGAGTTCATCATCACGGGGCACTCCATGGGCGCCGGCGTCGCCGCCATATGCGCGATGCTCGTGTATACTGCCGGCGAGGACGACGACGATTCTTCTTCCCGGGGGGAGGAGGACGAACACGGCGTGAAGGAGGCGGCGATGAAGAGGCTGGATGAGTTGGCGAGGACGCGTCGCGAAGCGGCGGGCGACGCGTCTTCTGGCGGCGGCGGCGGCGACGACGACGCGGAGGCGCGAGCGCGGGCGGCGAAGCGAGCGCTGGGGAAGTGCGCGTGTCTGTGCTTCGCGGCGCCGAGCGTGTGTTCGCTGGATCTGAGCCTCCGGGCGAGGGCGCACACGGTCAGCGTCGTGGCGGGGAAGGACGTCATCCCGCGGCTGTGCTACGCCTCCGTGCGGCGGCTGTTGCGGCGGCTCAACGGCGTCGCGCCGAGCCAGCCCGTGATGCGCGCCATCTCGGTCGCCCTGGGGGGGCGCGATAAAAACAAAGACCGAACGAACGAAGGCTTCTCCGACGAACCGACCCCCGACGAGGAGGGACCCCGACGGGCTCCGGACCCGACCAACGCGAGCGGAAGGACCGCCGACGACTCGGCCGCCGGTCTTGAGGACGGCGGCGCCGTGTTGGGGCGTCGCTCGATCGACGCGGGATCCGCTCACCCCGCCGTCGAATCCTCCGACGCGCGCGTGGAGACGCGCCCCCCGCCGCCGCTTCACGACTTCGCCGCGTCGGCCGCCGCTCGGGCTTCGACGCCGGAAGGGGCGGGGCGCTCTTTGCCTTCGAAGCCGGGGGTCGGCTCGGGTTCGCGGTGCCAGGGCGAGTGGGACGATCTGGAGGGCAACTCGGGTTTGGAGCTCCGCGACCACTCCGCGAGCGACTTTTTGGTCCTTCCCGGTCGCGTGATCCACCTTCGGCGCCTGAGCTCCTCCGCCGGCCCGACGGCGGAGTTCCGCCACCCGACGGCGTTCACGGAGATCCCCATCTCGACGCGGATGATGTCGGACCACGTCCCCATGGTGTACCAGTCCGCCGTGGACGCCGTCATCGCGAAGCGCGACGCGCTCGCGCGGGAGGCGGAGGCGCGGCGGCGCCGGGAGAGGGAGGAGGAGGCGACGTTCGGACCGGGAGGGTACGACGTCTACGAGCGGGCGGCGGCGCGGGTGCGCGCGAGGCGAGACGCGATCCGGAGGCGGCGGATGGCATCGGTTTCCGCCGAGCGAACGTCTCGAGGGTCCCGGGGGTCATCCCGAACCGAACGCTCGCGCGCGGAAGAAATTGAACCCTCGGCGCGGCTGTGGGCGAAGGTGCGGCGGTCGCTCGGCATCTCGAGAGGAGGCGGGGGGGAGGGGTCCTGGGGGGCGCGGCGGGGAGGGACCTCGGGGCGCGAGGAGGCGTCGGACGGCGATCGGGAGGCGATCGAGGAGGCGTCGGAGAAATCATCGTCGGACGGGGATTTGATCGCCGCCGTGGCGGAGCTCCTCGGGTTCGACGACGACGACGACGACGAAGACGAGGACGAACGCGACGCGTACGACGAAGTGACGAACGGCGTGGTGAACGACTTCGACTCCGACTCGGAGTACTCGTACCCGGAGGCGCGCGACGCGGAGGGAGGCTCGCGCGCGGCGAGCGCCGACGGGAACGGGACCCCCTCCGACGGTTCGCGAGGGGGTTCCCCGCGCGCGAGCTCCCCGAGGGCCCGAGGCGCGCGCGAGCTCGGCCCGCGGCGGAAGAAGTCGCCGCTCGCCCCCCCCGGGTGGCGCGCGTCTTCGTCTTCGCACGGGGGCGGCGCTTCGGACTCGGGCGCGTCGGACTCGAGCGAAGGCGTTCGGCCGTGGGGGGGCGGCTTTCGGAGACTCGGGTCGCTCCTGGGGAAACTCTCGCGGGACGCGGACGCGCTGTTCGCCGGCGGGGCCGACGAGTCGGCCGACGATTCGGCCGACGAGTCGGACGGCGGGGCGGCGGGGGAGGGAGAGACGGGGGGCGGAGCCGAGAAGGCGGAGGAGGGCGAGCGAGACCGAGACCGAGACGTCGTCGCGGGAGACGATTCGCGCGTCGTCGCGGGAGACTCGGCGGCGACGGGGGTTCATTCCGCCGCCGCCGCTCCCGGGCCGCACCCCCTCGCGGCGTCCGAGTCCGAGACGAGAGGCGTTCGGAGACGCGAGCGCGAGGGAGGCTTGGACTTCAGCGCGGGGAGGGAGCTGCACCGCGCGGACATCGGGCGGTACTTCCGACGCATATGATAGATCCGACGAGCGGTAAATAGCGCCGAGCGACGACGCGTTCTCCGAGCGCGTAGTCTATTATTCATCCACGCCATCGTATGATATTTCGCGGCGCGTTTCGCGAGACGAGACGAGAGGGTTCACGCGACCCTGCTTTTGTCGTTCGGACTTTTTGGATCGTGGCGTTCAAAGCGCATCGATCGGGCGCGTTTTATCACAACAGTCGACGATCGGGACGGTCTCCGAGTGGTCTCACTCGACGACTTCGTTGACGGGTTCGTCCATCGGGATCTCGCCCGACTCGACGATGACGACGTCCTGCTTGGGCGGCGTGCCGTCGAGCGCCTCGATCTTGCGCACGACGTCCATCCCGGACGTGACCTTCCCGAAGACGACGTGGCGGCCGTCGAGCCAGGACGTCTTCACGGTGCAGATGAAAAACTGCGAGCCGTTCGTGTCCGGCCCGGCGTTGGCCATGGACAGCGTGCCGGGGCCCGCGTGCTTGAGCTTGAAGTTCTCATCCTCGAACTTCTCGCCGTAGATGGATTTCCCGCCCGTGCCGTCGCCGCGGGTGAAGTCGCCGCCCTGGATCATGAAGTCCTTGATGACGCGGTGGAACTTCGAGCCCTTGTACCCGAAGCCCTTCTCGCCGGTGGCGAGGGCGCGGAAGTTCTCCACCGTCTTCGGGACGGTCTTGCCGTACAGGCCCATCTCGACGCGACCGGCCGGGGCGCCCCCGATGGAGACGTCGAAGTACACCGTGTGCGTGATCTTCGGACCCCTCTTGGACTTCTTCGCGTCCGCGGCGCCGGCGACGAGGCACGCCACGGCGATCACGAGGAGGAGCTTGGTCAGGCGGGACGACGTGCGCGCCATGACGGGAGAGGGGGGGAAGACCGGAGAGAGAAAGAGGCGCGAGGCGTCCGGAGGAACGAGCGCGCGGGCAGATCTGAGACGACGCGATCCGTGGCAAGCCGGGTGTTGCAGGTATTCGCATCAAGTTTGGCGCGCGGACCCGCGCAACCGGAACTCGCGGGCGCCCCCTGCTTCGTCCGCCCCGAGAAACGAACAACGAGTCTCCTCCGCGCGGTCGGCGCGCATGGCGCGGCCTCCCGCGCTCCGGGTCTTCTGGCCCGAGCCGCGACTGCCGCGCCTGGAGGCGGGCTCGGGGTACCTCTCCGAGGACGACGCCGCTCCTCCGCGCGAGGTCCTCGTCGGGTGGTGGCGGGAGACGAGCGCGGGCGCGGACGCGGTCGTCGCCGGGGCGGTGCCGAGCACGTCCGACGCCTCCCTCGACGACATCCTCCTCGCCGTCGTCGACGCGTCCGCGGGATCCCACCCCGGCGCCATCCCCCTCGGCCCCCTCCGCGTCCTCGGCGAGGTCGTCCCCGCCGCGACCCCGCCCCGCGCCCGGGGCGGCCCCCCGAGCGACGCCGCGCGCGTCGCGTCGCCGCGCCGGACGCCGCGCCGAAAAGCGCGCGATCGAGCCCCGTCCGCCGCCGCCGCCGCCGCCGCTCCCGCCGACGACGTCGAGCTCTGGATCGCGGCGACGGAACTATCGACGGAGCCATCGCGGACGCCGCGAAGAAGCCACCGCGCGGCCTTCCCCGAGTTCCGCGAGGTGCGCTGGCGCGGCGACGACCTCCTGAAGAGGAGCGGCGGAGCGATTCGCGTCCTCGCGCTCGCGTACGAGATCCCGGACGCTCGCGCCGGCGCGCTCGCCCCCGCCGCCTCGTCGCCGAAAAAGAAAAAGAAGACCCCCCCGCCCGACCCCGACCCCGACTCCGATCCGAACTCGTCGCCGCCGTCCCTCGCGTGGGCCGAGTCCGCGACGCGGCGCGTCGGCCGCCTCACGCGCGGCGGCGAGGACGTCGCGCGCCGCGGAGACGCCTCGGCCGAACGTCGACTCCCCGCTCGCGTCGCGCGGTTCGTCCGCGACGCCGCGGCGCGCGCCGCGGCCCTCCTCGAGGTGCGCTGCGTCCCCGGCCTGCGAAGCCGCCACGCGTGGCGGCTCGCGCCGGAGGACCCCCCCGAGGTGGAGGCTTCGAACAAGGCGGCTTTTGCTTCGGAGGAGAGAGTGACCCGCGCGTCGGCTTGGACTCGGCGAAACCTGTGCGAGGTTTTCGCGAGCGCGAAGGTGCTCCGCTCGCGCCTTCGTTGGCTCGCCGCCGGGTGCGACGCGCCGCTCCGCGCGGCGTGCGCCCCCGCGGCGGTCTTCGGCCGCTTCGCGCAGTGCGCGTTGGATTTCGCGCTCGGGTGGATCGTCGCCTCGGCTCTGAGCCGAGCGCGCCGATCGCGGTCTCTCCTCCTCGTTGGAGACCCGGGAACCCCCGAAGAACACGCGTCGGAAAACGCGTTGTCTTCGTCTAAAAAAATGACGTCTTGGTTTTTCGGAGACGACGGTTTGATTCTCGGCGGCGCGACGGCTCGCAACGCCGCGTGGATCTCGCGCGGATCTCCGCTCGGCGTGAAGCTCCACCGCCCCCTCGCCAACGCGCTCGGCGCCGCGGCTCTGTTCCTCGTGCGCGCTCTCGGGGAGGTGGAGACGTTCGGATCGGCGAGGACGCGCGTTGGGTTCGTTCGCGTCGTCGAGTGGGCCGGGCGCGTCGGCGGGTTCGGCGCGCAAGCCGCCGTCGCCGCCGACCTCGCGACGTTCCTCACCGTCCACGTCGCGAGCCTGCACGTGTACTCGAGCCTGCTCGTCACCGCGCAGTGGCGCGCGGCGACCGCGCTCGCGAAACTCGCGGCGTTCGGGGGAGGCGGCGAGGAGGGGGAGGCGGGGGAGGCGAGGAGGGAGACGAGCGGGGGGAGGCGGTCGAGGAGGCCGAGGTCGAGGAGTCCGGGGAGTCCAACGCCTCCGAGGAGTCCAACGCCTCCGAGGAGTCGAACGACACCTTCCCGCGGCGCGCTTCTGGGCCTGTCTCGCGTGGAGGCGACGGCGCTCGGCGTGCTCGCGCTGACCCCCGTCGCGCTCCTGTTCCCCACGACGCTGGCGTTTTACCTCTCGTACCTCGCCCTGCACGCGTCGACGGTGGCGGTCAGGGCCGCCCTGGTCGCCGCCTCCGCGTTCGCGCGCGAACCGCTCATCCCGGAGCTCTGCGTGCGACTCGCCGCCCCGCGCGCGTTCCGCCTCGCCGGCGGATTCGACGCCGAGCCGCTCGCGATCCCAGCCGCGGACGACGACGAGGCGAGCGACGCGAACGAAGTGAACGAGGACGAGAACGCGAGCGACGCGAAAAAGGACGAATCCCCCCCGCGGGTTCGATTCGTTCGCGTCGACGCGCGCGTCGCGAGCGTCGAACGCGTTTTTTGGACGCCGTTTCGCGACGCGTTCTCGGCGTGGGCGGGGGACGTCGCGAGGGCGGTGGTCGGGGCGTGCGCGTCGCTCGGGAGGCTTCCCGTCGCACTCGCGCCGTTCGAGCCGGAGAGGTGACCGAGGAGCGACCGAGCGGCGAGACGAAAAAACGGAGGCGCGACGCGTCTGTAGTCTCGTTCATCACGAGTGCTCTGGTTTTTATTTTTATCATCGAAGGCGAGATACGCCATCAGAGCTCCGCTCCCTGAGCTCCGGCGCCTGATGATCTTCGCATCGCGGCGCTCCACAGACCGAACACCTGCCACCTGGGCACCTTCGCGGCGTACGCCTCGTACGTCGCGCCGAACGCGTTCCACAGGAGCTCTTCCTCCGCGGCGACGACGACGCCGTGAAGGTACGCCCAGAGCGGGGGCGCGAAGACGATGGGCCAGAAGGAATCGAGGAGCACGCACGCGCCGGGGAGGAGCACGAAGAGCAACGCGCAGTACATCGGGTTCCGAACCTCGTCGAACGGCCACTCCGTGGCGAGGCCGGCGACGGGGACGAAGTCGTAGCCCGAGCCCGCGTCGTCGAGCGCGTTCATCGCGCCGTCGGCGATGGAGAAGGCGACGGAGACCGCGCCCACGAAGGCGGCGACGCGCACCCAGAGGGTGTCCACGGGCCACGCCAGGAAGCGAAGGCGCTTCCCCGTCAGGCGCCAAGACGCGACGCCGGCGAGGATCGCGAGGAGGAGAGCGACGGGGGGGAGCGTGGGAACGTCCGCGGAGGGATCGAAGAGGAAGCCACGGGTCAGCCGCGTGACCGCCATCGCGCCGAACGGTGGGCGACGCGAAAAAGCGCGCGCCGAGGTGGGCGGCGGAGCGAATGAGACTTGGCGGCGGGGACGACGCCTGCCTCTTCACCGGTCGCTCGCAGAAAAAACTGTCCGAATATGGGTCTCATTCCAGGTTACACACAGGCAAACAGTCACCCGCGAACATCTCGCGCCGGCTGGCGGATTACAAAAAGGCTCCTCGTCTTGGACCGTTCGGCTGTGCGGGTGCGATTTTGAATACGACGACCCCGGGCGCTCCTCCCGGGGGTCCACTTCGCACGCGCACTCGCGCCCGCGAGTTCCTCGCACTCGCGTCGACGCGAGCGCAAGGTCCGCACACCGAGCGTCACTCGGTCGTCGCCGTCGGCGGCGCCTGTTTCGCCGTCGTCGGCTCGAGACATCTTCTCGCTCGCCCGAGCAACGGCACTTCCACTTCCACGTTCTTCGGTCTCCGGCGCGCGATGAATCGCTCCGGCGCGGGCTCCAAGCTCCGCTTCTCCGTGGCGCACGCCTCGGGCGAGGTGCGCGACGCGGCGGGCGCGCCTCGACCGCGCGCGCGTTCGCGTTTTTTTCGCGCGCCTCGGTGGACGCGACCCCCGGCCCCCCGTCCCGTCTCGTCCCAGGGGCCTCGCGCCTCCCTCGAGTCAAACGTCGTCCCGCGCGTCGTCGCCTCCCGCCTCGCCCCCGTTCGCGCTCCTGACCTTTTCGTCCCCCGCTTCCCCCACGCTCCGTCAGGACCCCGATTACCCCGCGCGCGAGCTTCACTTCCACACCCCCCAGACGCGCGGATGGCAGTGCGCTCGGTTCTCCAAGTTCCCGCAGGAGCTCGTGCTCCGCCTGGACCATCCGGCTCGGATCCATCAGATCCAGCTGTTATCTCACGAGTACAAGATCGCGACGAAGATCGAGCTGTACACCGGCCTCCTCCCCCCCGGCGAGACGTCGCTCGACCGCGCGGTGATGCGCCGCCTCGGCCACCTCAGCTTCGACCCGAACACCGCGAGCGGGCACCAGGCGAGGGAGCTCAAGTCCGTGCACGTCAACGTCGACGCCGCCATCCTGCGCGTCGTCATCCACAAGTGCCACGTGAACAAGCTCAACATCTACAACCAGGTGGGCGTCGTCGCGCTGAACGTCATCGGCGAGCCCATCTCGCCCATGGACGGCGGCCTGGGCGGCGGGCAGTACGACGGCCTGGCCCCCGGCCCGCGCCCCTCGAGGCTCGCCGGCGTCTCGGACCTCTCCTTGGATTTCGACGTCGACCCGGTGACGGCGCAGAAGATTCGCGAGATTCACGCGCTCAAGGAGGACGCGGTGGCGCGCGAGGATTACGACGAGGCGAAGCGCCTGCGCGACGGGATCAACCGCCTCAAGGCGGTCGGCGCGAAGGTGGCCCAGCTCGAGCAGCGTAAGCGGAGCGCGATCGAGGCGGAGGACTACGACGCCGCGAAGGTGATCAAGATGGAGATCGATAAGCTCCGCGAGGCGGGCGGCGTCGTCGCCGTCGGCGAGAGCGTCGGCGCGGGGTCCGGCGCCGCGCTCCACGCCGGCGCCAGGAACGGCGGCCCCGAGCGCATCTTCAACCGCGCCCTCGAGGCCAACACCGCGGACGGGAGCGCTCACCCGGGACGAACCTCCGTGGACGCCGCGGTCGAGGCTCCGCCGTCGCCCGCGCATTCGCACCGCTCCGGGCGCCACCCCGTCGTGGAGGATTACCAGGCGGCGGAGTACCCGCCGTCCGTCGCCGACGCGCCCGCGCCCGAGAGGGCGCCGCCGCCGCCCTCGTCGTTCGAGGACCACGCCTCCCTCGCCGCCCGCCAACGGTCCGAGTTCGAGGCGCACATGCGCGGCGGCCTGTCCCCCGCGCAGCTCGCGAAGATTCGCGACGAGGCGGGGCCCGACGATATCCCTCCGATGGCGGGCGCGCCCGGCGCGCCCTCGGGGTTCAGCTACGACGAGCGCCCCGCGGTGAGCAAGGCGGCGATGCACGAGGCGGCCGGGGACCTCGCCTCCACGCCCCAGCGGTTCCGCGATCTGAGCTCGGACCCGAGCGCGCAGGGCGGGAACAACGACGAGGTCCCCGCGGGGGCGACGGGGCGGAGCCGCTTCCCCCCCGGCGCGGAGGACGAGTTGGGGTCCGGCGGCGGGACGGGGATGACGCCCGCGAGCCCCGGGAGCGGCGCGCGCAACGCCGAGGCGCCGGAGGGGTTCAACGCGGACCTCCCTCCCCCCGAACCGATCAGCTCGAGCCTCGCGACCGAGGCCGCGCCGATCGTGGAGGCGTTCGGGGAGTACGTCGCGATGTGCCTTTACTCGAAGAACTGGATGCACCGCGAGGCGGCGCTCGTCAAGATGGAGTCGGAGACGGCGAGGGGCGCGGTGAGTTCGGCGAACGACCGCGAGGTGTTTCGCGCGGTGTGCGTCGTCCTCGGGCGCCTGTTCAAGGATAAGGTGGCGAACGTGTTCGCCGCGTCGTGCAAGCTGCTCGCCCAGGCGACGCGCCAGATGGGGCCCTCGGTCGGGGCGAGGGAGGTGCACTCGGGCGTCGCGCAGCTCGCGCCGCAGCTGCTCGAGAAGCTCGGCGACGCGCACGCCAAGGTGAGGGACGCCGCGAGGGAGGCGGTGGTGGAACTCGCGCGATCGGAACTCTCCCTCGTCGCGGGACCGCTCGTGAAGCCCGTCCGGAGCCAGAGCGCGTGGCGCGTCGTCCTCGGAAGGCTCGGGATCATGCTCGAGCTCATCCCGCTTCACGGCCTGGCGAAGCCCGGGGACCACGGCGGGTTGACCCTGGACGCGGTGATGGAGTTCACCGCCAAGACGTTCGAATCGCCAAACGGCGAGGTGCGATCCACCGCCGTCAAGGTCACGCTCGAGTGCTGCGCCATCGCGGGGAGGGCGGTGGAGAAGTTCCTGCCCAAGAACCTCAAGCCCGCGATCAGGGATATCATCGACGAGGGACTCGGGATCAAGACGAACGGCGCCGGAGGACGCGGAGGAACCGCGAGCAAGCAAGATAACGTCGCGGCGGCGATGGGCGCGGCGAAGCCGAGACAATCCGCGGGAAGCAAGCCCCCGGCGACGCCCCCGGACCGGCGCGGCGGCGGCGGCGGCGGCGGCGGCGGCGGCGGGTACCGGGCCCCGCCTCCGGAGGGAAACAGCACCGGCGCGCCGACCGCGCGGGAGCTCAAGGCGGAGATCGCCGCGCGCGAGAAGGAGCTCGGCAAGCAGCACCCCGACGTCGCGGTGGCGCTGACGGATCTCGCCGCGCTGCACAGCGAGGAGGAGTCCTTCGCCGCCGCGCAGCCGCTGTACGAGCGCGCGCTGCGGATCCAGGAGAAGACCCTCGGCGCCGAACATCAGGACACGGTGCAGACGCTGACGGATCTCGCCATCTGCCACCTCGACCAGGGGCACAACGACGTCGGGAGGCCGCTCCTGGAACGCGCGCTGGTTCTGCAGCGCGAGGCGCTCGGCGACGACCACGCGGACGTCGTCGCCATCAGGGACGTCCTGCAGAGCCTCGACGCGGACGACCAGTGAGGCGGCGTATATGCGCGGGAGGTTCTCGGCGGGGAGGCGCGTCGTCACGAGGAAGGAAGGGGGGCGGTATTTATCAATATGAGCGGCATCGCGAGGGCGAGGCGACGTCGAGCGAGCGCGAGCGCGAGCGCGAGTGTACATGCAACGGCGATCGATCGACGACCCCCGACGACGACCGACGAGAGCGGAGGATTCGTTTTTTAGACTCCTTTCGCGCGTCGTCGTCTCCCCGCGCACCAGCAAACGTCCTCGCATCATTCGAGGGCGCGTCCGTCGCGACGTCGATGTGGTGGCGCCGCGGCGGCGCGCGCGCCGCCTCGCTGGCGTGGTCCCGTCCCGCCCCCTTCCTCGCCGCCCCCGGCGGCGCCTCGATCGCGCGCGGGTGCGGCCTCGCGCGCGCGATCGCGCCGCCCCCGCGCGCGACGTCGCGGCACGCCTCGGCGTCGTTCGCGTCGTCCGCGGCCCCCGGTCCCGACGTGCGCGCGGCGTTCGCGTACTGCTCCGACACCGTCCGCGCGCACGACTACGAGTCCTACCTGTGCACGCTGTTCCTCCCGCGGCGACGCCGCCCCGCGGCGCTGGCGCTCCGCGCGTTCAACGTCGAGACCGCGAACGCGCTCGGCGCGGCGAAGGAGCCGCACCTCGCCCTGATGCGCCTGCGGTGGTGGCGCGACGCGGTCGACGCGCTGCACGACGACCGCGCGCGGGTGCCGGACCACCCCGTCGCCCGGGCGCTCGCGGCGGTCCTCCGCGGCGGCCGCGGAGGGGCGATGACCCGCCGGTGGATGGCGCGCATGGTCGACGCGCGCGTCGAGGACGCCGAGCGCGACGGCGCCCAGCCCCCCCGATTGGCCGACCTCGAACGCTACGCCGACGACACCCACGCGAGCCTCCTCTGCGCGTTGCTCGATCTCACCGGCGCGCGCCGAGACGCCGCGTCCCCGATCGACGCGGACCACTGCGCCGCGCACGTGGGCAAGGCGATCGGCATCGCCAACACCCTGCGTGGCGCGAGCGCGCACGCGGCGCAGCGTCGGTGCTACGTCCCCGCCGACGTCTGCGCGGAGACGGGCGCGGTCGCCGAGGCGTTCCACCGACGCGACGTCTCGGACGAGACCAAGGACGCCGTGCACAGAGTGGCGTCCAGGGCCAAGGCGCACCTGGACGCCGCGCGCGCGATGCGCGACCGCATCCAGCCGAAAAAGACCGAGACCGCGACGAAGCCCACTACGCTCTCCTCGGTGGACGAGGGACCCGCCGCTCGCGCGTCGGCGGTGTTTTTACCCGCCGTCGCGACGGGGGCCTACCTGGACGCGCTCGAGGCGAGGGACTTCGACGCGTTCCACCCGGGGCTCGAGAGGACCGCCGCGCCGATCGTCACGCAGTGGAGGATCGCGTGGGCCGCGTACAGGGGGCGGTATTGAACCGATGCAAAAGAGCCCACGCGACGCGAAAGCAGACGAGTAGACTAGGACTAGTAGGGGGGGTTCTCGAGAGGGATCGTACGCGTGACGCGGACGGCGGTTTATATCACGGTCCCGGGTTCGACGGGAGCGTTTTCGCGGGAGATATCTACGGTGGATCTCTCGTGGTTAGACTGTCATCACGCGTACGTCGCGGCTCTGGTCGTTGGCTCTTGCCTCTCGCGGTTGACTCCTCCGCGGTCAGGTCAGTCGAGCGCGGCGCACCGGAAGAAGGTGGCGGCGACGGGTTTCAGCGTCGACGCGTTTTCCCTCGCGAACGCTTCGGCGTCCCACCGCGCCCTTCCCTTCGCGACGCTCGCGGCGATGGCCTCCTCGGGGCGGGCCCACCTCGAGGCGGGGTCGAACTCGCCCTCGAACGCGAGGAAGACGTATCGGTGCTCGCCGCCGCCCGCGGGGGGCGCGGGGGGGCGGTAGGGAACGACGGCGCGGAGGCTTTCGGTGTCGCTCGGTTCATCTTTTTTTTCTCCTTCTTTTTCCTCTTCTTCTTCGGGGTTTCTTCTCGGGGTTCGGATCCAGAGGCCGTAGAGGTAGGGTCCGGACGCGCCCGGGAGGTGGCGCCGGCCCTCGGACCTCGGCGCGGGGGCGTCGGGGTCGATCGCGAGGAGGACGTCGACCGATCGAGGCGGTTTCTCCGCGGCGAGGTGGTCGGGGAGACGCGCCGTGGGTTCGGCGTTGAGAAACGCGTCGCGGCGCGCGCTGAGGCGCTCGCCCGGGGCGACGCCGCGGCCGCGGAAGGCGAGGGTCAGGACCGGGAGACCCGCGGGGACGCCGAGGGTCTCGAGGTACACCTCCGCGTCGCGCATCGCGCGCGAGGAGGGGGGGGCGAGCGCGGAGGCGGCGCCCTCGGACGAGGGGTCCGCCGCGCGCGAGCGGACGCCGGAGAACAGAGCGCGTCTCGTCGAGGCGGGGACGAAGGCGTGCGCGGGGAAAAGGGCGCTCCGCAGCGCCTCGGCGTCGCGGCGGAGCTGCCGGTTCTTGACCAGGGCGAAGCCCACGAACTTGGCCAGGCGAGAGTGGCTGGCCGGGGGGGGTGAGGGGAGCATGCGCGCGGTGGAGAGAGCGTCGTGGTTCGTCGCCTTGCACGTGACGGACCCTGGGAAGGCCCAGTCTTCTGAAATTTATCATTTCCCTTCCCGACGAATTTCCCGTATGGGCAAACAGTGAGAGGGGGGACGTGAGTTCCTCGGAAATTCGCCATCTCCGATAGCGGTGCCTCTGACTGTTTGCTCATACGGAGGTTGATCAGGTTGAATCAGTTTCGAAGCGAACCGTGAATGACGGTCTAATATTTCCTCACATGTTTCGATACCAAGTCATCAGACCCGCGCGGGACCGACTACCCTCGGCAAGTTCGCGGCATCCTCGAGTCGCTCGCTCCGCGCCTCTGGTATCCCTCTTTCAGCCGCGCGTACGTCGCCGCGACACTCCGAATAGCCAAGATGGGCGGCGAATCGTGCCGGTACGCGATGCTGCCCGGTCCCTCCGGCGTCGAGCGCGCCTCTCGCGCCCGTCGCGCGGTCCGCGTCGCGCGTCTCCGTCGCGGCCCGTCGCGATGATGATTTAGGGTTTGCGCTCGTGCAGCGCTCGCGCGTCGACGCCCGCCGCGCCGCCTCGCGCTCGCCGCGACCGGTCGCTGACCCACCCGTTCGCCGCCCCTCCCCCCTCCTCCCCTCCTCAGTCTCTACGTGAAGGGTCTCATCCTGGGTTACAAGCGGTGCGTCTCCTCGCCGACCCGACGGACCGCGCTCGCGCATCGACAGCCGGGTTTTCTACGCGCGACGCGCGACCCCGGCGCGCTCGTCGAGGGTTTCCGGACGCGTCCCCCCGGACGCGCGCGCGCGCCCCGCTCGCGGCGACGATCGCGGCCGCGACCGCGCCGTCCCCGCCGGGCGCGCGCCCCGCGCGCTCGCGTCGGGCCCGTCCGACCGCGCCGGATCCCGGCCGCGCGAGTTCGCGCCGACGTCGGTGGTCGCCGGATCCTTCCGCGACCGCGCCACTGGGATCTTTTTCGTTCCCATCTCCGTCGGTCGTCGGGCCTCGCCCGACCTCGTCGATACCGCGCGAGGGCTTGGCCGCTGACCTCCTCTCGCTCTCCCCCTCCCTCCCTCCGCAGTGCTCGCACGAACCAGACGAACCACACGTCTCTGATCAAGCTCGAGCACGTGAACGAGAGCTCGGCGGCGTCGTTTTACCTCGGCAAGAAGCTGTGCTACGTGTACAAGGCCAAGACCAAGAAGAAGGGCTCCGTCTTCCGCACGTCGTGGGGCAAGGTGACGCGGGTGCACGGGACGAGCGGGGTGGTCAGGGCCAAGTTCAAGAAGAACCTGCCCCCGTCCTCCATGGGCGGCAAGGTGCGCTGCATGCTCTACCCCTCCAACATCTAATCGCCCGGCCGCCGCGACGACGACGACGACTCGGGAGAGATTCGCTCGGGAGCGCCCGTCGCCTCGAACGAAACCGATCGCGAAGTGGGATGCGCGGAGGGGAGACCACGAACGAGGTAGCTCTCGCGTTGTGACGTGACGAACACACTTCATCTCCGCTCGAGCCGACCGAACCGCGACGAAGACGCCGACGACGACGGGTCGCGGAATCGGACCCAGGTATCGGACTCTCGGTTCCTAGTACGCCGGTCTCGCGTCGCCACTCGCCTCGCCTCCTCGCCTCCTCGCCTCCTCGCCCGCGTGTCTCACAGACGGTGCCGTTCACTACTGGACGACGCACCCGGATCTCCCTTCCCCGGGACCAACCCCCTCGCGTCCTCGTCGGCCGCGTCCTCGGTCGCCTCCCCCGGTTCTTTCGAGCGCCCTCACTTCCTCCCTCAGCGCCGCGAGCAAGGCGTCCTCGCCGACGCCCCAGCTCTCGGGGACGTCGTCGAGGGGCACGCGGGCGAGGTCCGCGGGCGCGACCCTCCACCTGGTGTACTCGCCGCACCCCACGTGGCACGCCCACGTCGTCGTCCCGAAGGTCGCCGGCGAGGGCTGGTACCGCCACATCGGGTGCGCGATGCGCTGCGTGCGACCGCACCGCTGGCACTCGTAGCGGAGCGGGTGCCTCATCCCGACCGCGCACGCGACGCAGAGCGCGCGCTGCTCCGCGCTCAGCGCGCGGTTGGGCTGAAGGCAGAGCTCGCACCGGCCGCGGTTCTCCGCGACGAGGACCTCGCCCCGGGGGGTGACGCGGACGTGCTCGCGGCACTTGGGGCAGCGGCCGACGCCCTCGTGCCCGCTCTGGCAGATGTGCCGGACGCACCGCACGCAGAACGCGACCGTGGCGTGCTCGCGGTCGCAGCAGGGCATCCGCGCGCGGACGCCCTCGCCGGACCCGCCCGGGGGGGCGACGGGAGCGTCGTCGTCGTCGCGCGCGTCGACGAACGGGTCGAGGCACACCGCGCACGTCTCCTCCTCGAGCGACGACATCGCGCTCGGAGGTGTGCGACGCGCCTCGCGCGAACAACGACTTTCCCTTTTCGCCAGGTGTCGGAACTTTATGTTCCGCCGGGTCGACTCGTCGACACGTTCTCCGCACCACCGCCCGATCCCCCGCCGCCGCTGGTGCACTCCCCGACGGCGCGGGGCGCCTCGGAATGCTCCTCCGCGCGCCCCCCGCGCCGGCGGCGCCGCTCGCGCGTCGCGGGGTCTCGCCGCGCCGCGTGCCGCGCGCGCCCGCGCGCCTCCGCGAGCGCCCGCCCCGGGGACGACGACGACGCCCCGCCTCCGCGCCGACGCCCCCGCCCCCGCGCGGGGACGACGACGCGGACGAGCCCCCCGCGCCGACGTTCCGAGACGCGCGCCGAAAGTTCGCCGAGGATTTCTGGGAGGAGGTCGGGACCGATCGCGGCGGCGTCCCGTTCATGCGCGAGCGCGCGAGAGGGTCGTCCCCCGCGCGCGCGGACGACGCATCCTCCGTCGCGGAGCCCTCCTCCGCCTCCGCCTCCTCCTCCGCCGCGCCGGCGCCGGCGCCGGCGGCTTCGTCGAACCCGTCGGATTCGAACCCGCGTCCGACGACGTTCTGGCAGCGGTGCACGTTACTCGGCCTTGTCCTCGGCCTGGTCATGATGACGTGGGCGCTCAGCACGACGCACTGGCCAACGGTGCGATGGCTCGCGCGCCATCCCAACGCGCTCCTCCACTCCCCCGAGCTCGGGTGGAGCGTCGCCGAGGAAGCCGCGCGAAGGCTCGCCGCCCCGGCGCTGCGGTTCATCACCGCGTGGTGCGCCGTGCGGAGCCACTGGCGCGCCACCCTGGCCGCGTTCGTCGCGTCCGTCGTCGTCCCGGTCGCTGAGGGGATGTGAACCGCCGCCGGACCCGAACCGAAGGGAGTACCGATTCGTATTCGCGTCGGCGACGGCGCGAAACCTTTCGACGGTCCGTCGACGCCAGAGTCCCGGGGAGCTCGCGCTCGCTCGTGACGCCGATGCGGGGGATGCGGTCGAGACGGTTCCGTCCGCGCGGTTTTTTTTAAGGGTTTTTAGGGTGGAGGGGGGCGGGTGTTCGACCGAAGGCGTACGCTGGACGGCTCGTGTGTTCGTGATTACAAAGCCTCTCTCGCCGCCGCGGGTTTTCGTCAAACGTGTTTGAAGTTGAGAGCACGCCGCCTCCGGGTTCGCGGCGCCGGCCGCTCTCGCTGTACATATGACCGCCGCTCCCATCGCCTCGGTCGTCCTCGCCCTCGCGCGTGTTTTAGTGTGTGTGTGATCACCTCCTCCCCGTTCGCGTCGACTCGTGCGGTTTCGAAATGTCCGAACCGTCGTCGTCGACGCGTTCGTCAATTTTCTCGCCGACGCGTCGTTCACCTCCGCTCCTCCGCCCGGGCCTCCTCGACGTCCTCGAGGGAGGGGGGCGAGAGCATCGCCGCCACCGCGCTGGGGGGCGAGGGCACGGGCTTGCACGCCTCCGTCGGGGGCTTCGCCGCGGAGCACGTCTCGACGTTGACCAACGATTCGAATTTGTTCTTCAGCTTGTTCGTGCAGATGGCCTCCACCTGGCAGTCCGTCAAGCCGCACCCCTGCACCGCCCGGCGATCGCCCGAGTCAAACTTCTCGAACTTCTCGACGAGCGAGTCGTACCTCAGCGCGTACTCGTCCTTGCTGGGGTGGAAGGTCTCGAACGCGGAGACGACGACCGCGAGGGCGGTGTTCTTGTTCACCACGCGCTCGTTGTACTGCGCCGTCTCGTCGCTGTACTTGGCGTAGCCGATGACGAACTTGTTGTACGCCTTCACGAGCTCGTCAAACGCCGCCGCCTCGTCGTTCTTCTTCGCCTGGCACGTCTCCGCGAAGCACTTGAGCTGGGGGGACGCGATCTCGAGCGTCACGAGCAGCGCCTCCATGGCCGCGATCGTGGGATCGCAGAGCTGCTGCCACCACACGAGGTGGCGGCGGCGCTGCGCCTGGCCGACCGTGTGCGGATCGCCGTCCTTGTACCCGTCGGGTCGGATGATGATGCCCGACGCCTCCGGGCCGGTGAGGGTGGGATGGTCGTGAGGGATGGTCGCGAGGGACTCGGGCTCGATCTCCTTATCCTCGCTCGGGTACGTCTCGTGCGGGTCGCCGTTCACGTCGAGCTCCTGCTCCGGCCACACCTCCGCGAGCTCGCTGGAGGTCTCGAAGAAGGACTCCTCGGTGTCCTCGATGACGGTGTTCATGTCGAGCTCGCCGCTGTTCGCGGCGTCGCACATCTCGATGAGGTCGTCCGTCGTCTCGCGAATCTTGTCGTAGTGCGCCTGGTACAGGCCGAGGTTGTGCACCCACAGCGCGTGGCCGATCGTGCACACCTCCGTGGCGTCGTTGACGGAGTCCACCCAGTTCATGTACGCCTCCTCGTACTTCACCTGCGCGTACGCCGCCTTGGCGAAGGGCGCATCCGGGGTGGTGCGGCAGGGGAGGTGGCCCACCTCAAGCGCGTTGTACCCCGCCTCCTTCGCCGCGACGTGCGCCTTGATCTTCTGGCACTGCGTGCGCATCGCCTGGATGTCGTCGCACATCGTCTTCACCGTCGGCTCGCAGCTCCCGAAGTCCTTCGCGGAGTCCTCCGCGCAATTCTCGGGGAGGGGCATCGAGCACGACTTGTCGCAAAATGGACTCGTCTCCTCATCCTCGCACAGCGGCGTCTCCATGAACGTCGCGGGGGGCGGGATCTCGCAGCCGACGCTCATGAGCAGAGCCTTGGAGTCGTTGTACGACGTGACCGCGGGGAAGTCGTCGCGCGACACGTCGAAGGTGAGGTCCGCGCGGATGAGGTTCTCGTCCGTGACGTTGTACGCGTCCGAGGGGGCGGCGCCGTGCGCGACGCACTTCTCGTACTCGGACTCGCCGAGGCGCGCCGAGCGGCCGGGGACGTTGGAGATGGGGCGAACCGTCATCGAGGTCATCGCGCGGACCGCCTGCGCGCGGGACTGCGCGAGCGCGGCGCGGACGTCGCCGTGCTTGCCGACGATGTCCGCGATGGCGACGATGGGATCGCGAGGGCCGGGTCCAACACCACCCAGGGCTGCGGCGGAGCCCGCGCCGTTCGCGCGGAACGCGACGACGCCGGCGACGCCCGCGACGCCCGCGACCGCGGCGAGAACGCGCGAGGTGGTGGTCGCGGGCCTCTGCGCCTTGGGCGCGGACGCGGGGGCGGCGCCGTAACCGGCCGCGGTCGCGGTCGGGAGGAGCGCGGATCGGTCGCTCATGATGGCCTCTTCTCTACTTCCGAGGAGATGGAACGTAAAGATGAACCGCGAGGCGCCGGGAACGCGGAGGCTCGGGGGGCGTGCGCGGCGAGGGCGCCGAGCGAGGTCGAACGTACGCTGGCGCGCGCGAGGAGTGCACTCTCGCGGGCGTCGCGCTCGCGCGAAGAATGAGCGCGCGGAGGGCGCGCGGTGGAACACCTCTACACGCGAAAGAAGTGTACTCGGTGTACACGAGTAGCGCGGAGGGGCGGGCGGAGCGTCCGAGGCGCGCGCGAACCCGTATGGGCAAACAGTCTGAGAATCGCAAAAGATGTTACACGATTTTCTTCGTACAAAGAACAAAAGCGCCGAGCGAGCGAAACCGCGCGGGTGTTGTCGCGGGTTCGAACGAAATCGGATCCCTCGAGCGAAGCCAAAACGCACAGTGAGCAGTCACGAAAAAACACGCGATTCGCCACTTTTTTTTCTTCCGGTTCGCGAACCGGGCGTGAACGCTCGACCGCGCCCCGTTCGTAGACGAGCGGTTCGCTGCCTGCGTCCCCGACCCGGCGCCGGCCGCGCGGCGTCGGACCCGGACCGACGCGCCCTCCGCGGCGGCTCGGAAACGCCCGTCGAGGGCGCCGCGGCGCGCCCGCGCGGGCGTCGCCGCTCGGCGCGCGCCGGCCTTAACCCCACGACCGATACCCGCGCGCGCGAATCGTTCGCGCGGTCGAGGCGCGGCGCGGCGCGCGCGCGCGCCGTCCACCCGTCCGAGGGGCGACGGTGGGCCGATCGATGATGGACGAGCGTCCGCGTCGTGGCTCGTCCGTTCGGGTCGAACGGCGGATTTCGAGATCTCGGGCGCGGCGACGGGTTCGGGGAAACCGGACGGGTTAATAACTCGAGGGTCTCGCGCTTTCGATCGCCCCCGGGGCGCGCTCGGCGTCGCGAGTTTTCGTCCAGGGTTCACGACCCGTGGATTTCCCCCGACGCGCGCGTTCGCGCTCGTCCCTCGTAACCACCCAGTCTGGATTTTCCCAACCCCCTTTTCGTACTCGCCCGTCGGTGGGAACGTTCCCACCCCGCGCCGCGTCGCGCTCGCCATTCGAACGCACGCGCTGCACGCACGCGTACGTTCCCCCTTCGGTTGTTCGCCACCGCGCACGACCGCCCCTCGACGCTCCGCGAGGTGCGCGCGCGCGACGCGCGGTACCTCCCTCCCGGCGCGCGCGGTGCCCCCCCCCGACCCGCCCCGGCGATCCCCGTGTCTTAGTTCTGTACTACGCGGGGTGTTTCCCGAGGGATCCGCGCGCGGTCGCCGGCGCCGCGCCCCGGCGCGTCCGCGCCGCGATCGCCCTCGCCCGCCCGCGACGCATCGCGCGTCGCGCGTTCTTTCGACGCGCCGGCGCCCCGCGGCCCCGGCGCGCCGCGTCGCGCGCCGCGGCCGCCGAACCCCCCCGCCCGCGATCGC
>MDSW01179915.1_pt1 | contig 69317 bp, 54 predicted proteins | sample 811171 | NCBI WGS metagenome assembly MDSW01 (sample SAMN05326641, study PRJNA326480) | marine metagenome | isolation source: seawater | place: Atlantic Ocean: North West | collected 2012
CCGCAGGACGACCGCGCCATCAGTGACCTTCTGACCCATCTCTCCCGGCATGGTGTTTCGGCCATTCATGAGGAATGGCCGACGCCGCGACCCGTGGCGGACACGCTCCTAAGATGGTGCACACGCAACGACCCGTCGCTTCTTGTGCTCGGGGCTTTCGAGCATTCCAAGTTTCGCGAAGATTTCCTTGGCGGGGTGACCTCGGAAGTGCTTGCGCGCACGAAAATTCCCGTATTGTTGTCGCATTGAGGAGGCCATGACCCATTTCGAGAAACTGAGCCGCGTCCGTCAGGACCTCGAGGACATTCGCAAGGAGATTGTCGCGAAGATTGCCCGAGACGAAGGCAAATCACCCGACCTCGTGCTCCTGCACGACCGGGTCAGCCGTGCGATCAAGGCCCTGTCCGGTCAAGGCTAACCAAGGGAGAGGCAATGAAGGTCCATATTCTCGACGACTGGTTCGACACGCTCCGCAGCTTGCCCTGTTTTCGCATGCTGGACGAGCACGAGGTGACGGTCTGGACGGATCACGAGCCCGACGAGGAAGCGCTTGCGCGCCGCCTCGCGGGTGCTGAATGCGTTGTTCTCTTCCGCGAGCGCACGAAGATCACGCGCGGCTTGCTCGAGCGGCTACCCAATCTTCGTCTAATTTCGCAGCGGGGCACGTGGCCGCATGTCGATGTGGAGGCCTGCACCGACCAGGGCGTTCTGCTATGTTCGAACACCGGCGGGGATGGCGCCAATTATGCCGCGGCAGAGCTGACCTTCGCGTTGATGCTCGCCGCGATGCGCCAGCTTCCGCAGCAGATGGCGAGCGTCAAAGCCGGCAACTGGCAGATTGGCGTAGGCCGTAGCCTGCGCGGGCGAGTGCTGGGCCTTTACGGATACGGGCGTTTGGGGCGGGTCGTCGCGGATTATGCCCGGGCATTCGGGATGCAGGTCGTGTGGTGGGCCTCCGAGGCGGGGCGGGCGCGTGTCTTGGCTGACGGGGAAACCGTTGCCGAGAGCCGTGCCGCCTTCTTCGCGCAAAGCGACATTGTTTCGCTGCATCTGCGATTGACCCCCGAGACCCGCGGGATCGTCACCGCCGAGGATCTCGCGCAGATGTCCCCGCGCTCGGTGCTGGTGAACACGTCACGCGCAGGGCTGATTGTGCCGGGGGCCTTGCTGGCGGCCCTTGAGGCCGGGCATCCCGGGCAGGCTGCGGTGGATGTCTTCGACCGCGAGCCCGAGACCGACGCGACAGATCCGCTGCTCGCGCATCCGAACCTAATCGCCACGCCCCATATCGGCTACGTGACCGAGGACGAGTTCGACAAGCAGTTCACCGACATCTTCGCGCAAGTAAATGCCTATGCGGAGGGCAACCCGATCCAAATGGTCAATCCGTCCGCCTTCGCGTGAGGATCTTCGCCACCACGGGTGCGCCGACGATCACGAGCACGATGCGCGTAAGGTGATGGGTGATGACGAAGCCGAGATCTGCTCCGGTCACGATCGCGAGGACTGTCATCTCCGCCTGGCCGCCGGGCGCGAAGGCCAGAAACGCTGGCACCCGCTCGCCCAGACCCAACACGGTCACCAGACCGGAAAACCCCGCGGCCAGCACGGCCAGCACCAGCACGTAGGCGATGCCTGCCGACACGATGCGGGTGAGCTCTTTCCACGTCACCCCGAGGAAATGCACGCCGATCCCGCAGCCGATGAAGAATTGGGCCGCGAGGATCGCCTCGGCGGGCGGGCGGAAATGGATGATCCCCGAGAGCGACAGGGCCGCCGTGACGATCATCGGGCCGAGAATCGAGGCGCCGAACAACCCGAGCCTCTCGCCGCCTTTCCAGCCGAGCACCGCGGCGACGGCCATGATCGCCAGCTCATACCACGGCAGATCCGCGACGGGCGCGCCGATCGGGTTGCTGAGTTCGGCACCGTAGAAATGGCTCAGGAAAAACGGCGCCACGGTCACGATGATCAGAACCCGTGTCGCGTGCACCAACGAAAGCGCGCGAGGGTCGCCGCCCGCTTCCGTGCCGAAGATCACCATGTCCTGCAGTCCGCCAGGCATCGCGGCGTAATAGGCGGTGGGCGCGTCGAAGCCCCAGAACTTTCGAAAGAAAGGCACGCCGATGAGCGCGATCACCGCGATGAAGACAGGGACGAGAGAGACCGAGAGCGCCATGCGCGGCAATTGCGCGATGACCTCGGGCGTGATCGAGGCGCCGACGGCCACCCCGAGGATCGTGCGCGCGCCGACAGAGATCTGGCCGAAGCCCTGAAGCGGTAAATGCGCCAGCGCGCCGGCAAGGCAAAATGCCATCGGCCCGAAGAGGAATGGAAGCGGCAAATCCAGCGCCCAGAAGAGCGCGGTGCCGCAGGCTGCGAGGAGAAATGTAAGGCCGCGCCGCCGCATGGCACCCGCATAAATATGTTTGCGCAAACTGGTCTCCTGTTCGTCTTGACGTGACGTGTATACGATTGTATCCAATTGGACACAAGATGAACGCGGAGGGCGAAATGGCAAATGAGGATGGCAGCACACCGCAGGGAAACGCTGCTTACGACCGTCTGCTGACCGAATTGCGCGAAGGGCGGCTCAACCCGGGCGACCGCTTGCGGGAAACCGAACTTGCGGAGCGCCTGGGTATGTCGCGAACGCCTGTCCGGGAAGCGATACGAAAGCTCGAAGCGGATAACATCGTCAGTCACGTTGCGCGGCAGGGCGCCTGCATTCGACGGCTCGACTATGCCGAAGTCATGGAGCTCTACGAGATGCGCGCGGTGCTCGAAGGCACAGCGGCACGGCTTGCGGCCCGGGCGGCTTCGGATATCGAGATCGACGAACTCTACGAGATGAACCGTCAGCTGGGCGAGATCGGCAATGTCCCTGAGGCATTCACGCTTAACCGGCAGTTCCACGCCGCTTTGCTCGACGCAGCGAAGAACCGGTTCCTCACCCGCTCGATCCGCTCGCTGCAAAAGGCGCTGATGATCCTTGGACCGACCACGCTGACCGAGCCGGACCGGGCGGTGAAGGCGGTAGAAGAACATTTCGCCGTGCTGGAGGCCGTCAAGGCGCGCGACGGCGCGCTCGCCGAGAGCGCGATGCGCGCACATATCGAGGCGGCCCAGCGGGTGCGCGTGCGTGCCCTGCGCTCCGAGCCCGGCCAGACCCCCAGCTATGACGGAGATCTGCTGTGACACTTGCTTCACCTCAACCCGACATTGCCGTCATCGGCGGCGGTAACGCGGCACTCTGTGCCGCGATCACCGCGGCAGAGGCCGGGGCGCGCGTTTTGATTCTCGAAACCGCGCCGAAACCCTATCGGGGCGGCAATTCCCGCCATACGCGCAACTTCCGCTGCATGCATCGCGGGCCGCTTGGTCCACTCACCGACAGTTATACCGAGGAAGAATACCTTGCCGACCTGATGAAAGTCACCGGCGGCAAGACCGATGAAGGTCTGGCGCGGCTCGCCATTCGAAGCTCCGAGGAATGCCTGCCGTGGATGGAGGCGCATGGCGTGCGCTTTCAGCCCTCGCTGTCGGGCACGCTTTCGCTCGCGCGGACAAACGCCTTCTTCCTCGGTGGCGGCAAGGGCCTCGTGAACGCCTATTACCGCACCGCAGAAGCGCTCGGGGTTCAAGTCGAATACGAAGCGGCCGTCACCCATCTGGAGATCGACGATGATCGCGTGACGCATATCGACTACACGCAGAATGGCGAGACGCGGCGTATCAGCCCGAAATCGGTTGTGGTCGCTTCGGGCGGATTTCAAGCCGATACCGATTGGCTCGCCCGCGCCTGGGGGCCGGCCGCGAAGAACTTCCTGATCCGCGGCACGCCCTACAATCGCGGCGTCGTGCTCGCGGACCTTCTCGAGCAGAAGGTCGAACAGGTAGGCGATCCGACGCAATGCCACGCGGTCGCGATCGACGGGCGCGCGCCGAAATTCGATGGCGGGATAGTCACGCGGCTCGATTGCGTGCCGTTCTCGATCGTCGTGAACAAGAATGGCGAGCGGTTTTACGACGAGGGGGAGGACGTATGGCCGAAGCGCTATGCGATCTGGGGTCGTCTCGTCGCGGCGCAGCCCGATCAGGTGGGCTATGTCATCATCGACGCGAAGTCGCTCGAGTTGTTCATGCCCTCGGTCTTCCCGCCGATCAAGGCCGATACGCTCGAAGAACTGGCGACCAAGATGGGACTTCCGTCCGCAGCCTTGGCCGAGACCGTGGCCGAGTTCAACGCAGCCTGCGGCGACACATCCGGATTTCACCCGACCGAGCTGGACGGCGTGTCCACCACCGGGATCACGCCGCCAAAGACCAACTGGGCGCGTCCGATTACCGAACCGCCGTTCTACGGATACTCGCTGCGCACCGGTGTGACCTTCACCTATCTCGGTCTGAAGGTCGACGAGCGCGCACAATGCTCGGTCGGAAACCGCCCGGTCTCGAACCTATGGGCTGCCGGCGAAACCATGGCCGGGTCGATCCTCGGGCAGGGGTATCTCGCCGGTTTCGGCATGACGATCGGCACCGTTTTCGGACGTATTGCAGGCAAGGAGGCCGCCGCCCATGCAAACTGAGTTTCTCGAAGAGGCACGTCGTCAGGCCGAGATCTGCAACGCCTGCCGGTATTGCGAAGGATATTGCTCGGTCTTTCCGGCGCTCCATGCTGAGCGCGCCTTCAGCGACGGCGATCTGACGCAGCTCGCCAATCTCTGTCACAATTGTCGCGGGTGCTATTACGCCTGCCAATACACGGCACCGCACGAGTTTGCCCTCAATCTGCCGCAGGCGCTGGCGAATGTTCGGCAGGATAGCTGGGAAGAATTCGCGTTTCCCCGCGTGGCGGGGCAGGCCTTCCAAAAAAGCGGGCTGCGCATCGCGCTCGCGACCGTGCTGGGCTTTGCGCTCCTGATCTGGGCCATGCTGTCGCTTGCAAGCGCAGGCGGCGAGGGTTTTTACGCGGTCATGGCGCACAACACGATGGTGGCGATCTTCCTGCCTGCCTTCCTGTTCCCGCTACTTAGTCTCGCGATCAGCTTGCGGCGGTATTGGCGCGCGGTCGGGGCCGGTCGGGTTCGCTTCTCCGATCTTCGGGGAGGCTTTGCCGCCGCGGCGAACATGCGCAACCTCAAGGGCGGGCACGGCGACGGCTGCAATTTCGAGGACGAGGACCGTTTTTCCCAAGGCCGCCGCTTCGCGCATCAGGCCGTGATGTATGGCTTTCTTCTGTGTTTCGCCGCCACGAGTGTGGCGACATTGATGCATTACCTGCTGGATCTGCGCGCCCCTTACCCGCTCTGGTCCATGCCGAAGCTTCTCGGCGTGGCGGGTGGCTTGCTGCTGACCCTGGGTTGCATCGAGATGATCCGTCTGAAGCTACGGGCGGATCCGGAACTCGGTGCCTCCGGCGCGACGAGCGGCGAATTCGGCTTCATCGCTCTGTTGGGTTTTGTGGGTTTGAGCGGGTTGGCGCTTTATGTGCTCGGTCAAACCCCGCTGATGCCGGCCATGTTGGCCTTGCATCTTGGGGCCGTGCTCGCATTCTTCCTGCTGACTCCGTTTTCCAAGATGGCGCACGGCTTCTATCGCCTCGCCGCGCTGACCGCCGATGCGCAGAACAAAAGAAGGGGCGCTCGGTAGGCGGCAGCTGCAAGGCGCGCAAAGCTGTCGTCCGAACGGGACCCGGGTCAACGCGCCCTGGTTTTGGAGAGGGGCGGCTTTGTGCGCATAGCAGGCATTTGGGCCGAGCGCAGCGAAGGTCCGCTTTCCGCCCTTCCTGCTCCGGCGCAGTGACGGCCCTAAGCAGGCATTTCTCGTCAGTGCGGCGAAAGTCCGCTTTCTCGTTCGCCATGTGCAGCCACAAATCTCCGAAATTGAGCGCATCGGAACAGCATGCCAATTTTCGCTAAGTCGGAGCATTGGCTTGCTTCGGGGGGATAATCGTGAGCGTATGATCAATGCATATTAACCAGCGAGCAGCCATGAACGATCTCGAGTTGCCGGCGGACGGCAGCGGCCATTTGGACCTTATCTTGGCGACGTCCGAGATCGGGATTTGGGAACTGGATGCTGCGACGGGAAAAGCGGTGCGCAATCTGCGCCACGATCAGATCTTTGGCCACGATACGCGCCTGCACGAATGGAGCGCGGATACATTCCTGACTTATGTCGAACCTGACGATCGTGATCGGGTCAAGCAATTGCTGGAGGCATCTCTGGCCAAGGGCGAACCTTGGTCTTTCGAAACGCGTATCCGGCGCGCGGATGGGGCAGAGCGATGGATAAGCGCAAAGGGGATGCCCAAGTTCTCTGATGCCGGTCAGGTTGTGAAACTCATCGGGCACGTGATCGACATCACCGAGACGAAGCTGAACGAAGACCGCCTCAAACTGCTATCCCGGGAACTCAATCACCGCGTCGCGAATACCTATGCGATTATGAATTCTATGGTTCGTCATGCGAGCAAGAAGGCGACGACGGTCGAGGACTTTTCCGCGACTTTGCTGGAACGGCTCGCCGCCTTGGCGCGTGCGAACAAAATTCTCATCGCCTCTGAGGCTGAGCGTTCGAGCTTGAGCGATATCCTCGAAGTGGAACTCAATGCTTTTGACGGCTGGCAAGGACGGATCCGAATTATTGGGAACGCGAAAATCTGGTTTTCCGGCGCGGCGTCTGAAGCGTTGGCAATGATCCTTCATGAACTGCTCACCAACGCGGTAAAGCACGGAGCGCTTTCTGTGCCGAAAGGTCAGGTCGCACTCAGTATCGTTCAGGGAGAAGGACGTCAGGTTCTGATTCAATGGGCCGAAGAAGGTGGGCCTCCCGTTCCGAAAACACGGCGCACTGGTATAGGCTCGACCATCCTGCAAAACGCCATGCGCGACGAAGGCACGGTCGATTTAGATTTCGCGGAGCAGGGTTTGATCTGCGATATCCTGGTTCATCATAGCTTCGAACGCGAGGTGTTGAACGCTGCGGACGCAGCACCGGCTCAAACCTTGGAGCTCCCCGCGGACACGAAAGCAAGCAACGACACTTCTTGCACAGGTCGAAAGATCATGATCGTCGAGGACGACCCAATCATCGGCATGGATATCGCCGAGATTTTCCACTCGCGCGGGGCGGAAGTGCTTGGTCCCCTCACGACCGTCGTAAGCGCTCTCCAGGCCCTGCGGCGCCTCCCTGAAGTTGCGCTGCTGGACGTGAACCTTCGAGATGAGACCAGCGAAGTGATCGCGTCGCAACTGTCTGAACAGGAAATCCCTTTTCTGATCTTGAGCGGCCAAGTCGATCATTCCGATTTACCTTCATCGTTCGAAGGGACGGAGGTCGTAAGCAAACCATTCTTTGAGACAGACCTCGTAGACCGCGTCTTATCTTTGTTGCGAGAGAAGCAAGTGGTTGCGCCTCAGGTATAAGAACGGCGCGGCTCTCCCGCAGACTCGGCGAAACTCGACCGGATTCATTCGGCAGCGTCACTCCTCCCTCTGGGTATGTTGCCTTGCCTAACATGGGCTCATCAGGCGGCGATGGGAGCGAATGAATGATTTGAGGCCGCCAAAAACGAACAGAGCGGCAACCAGCATCAGGTAGGCCTTGCCAGCGCGTTTCCATACGGCATCGGCCCATAGCCGCCGTTAATCTCCCGTTCCGACGCCGCAATGCAGCTTACCTAGACCCGTCTTACACGAACTGCGCAGCGTTCTTAACGAGACGCCCAGAGCTAGGCGCTCACGCGATGTCTTGATACTTTCCTTATGCTACAGCCCGAAAAGGTAACTCGTCCCATGTGCGACCGTCGAGAATGCGGCCAGCCTTTTTTTTGTTAACACCACCCCACTGTTTGAAGTGGAAGGCGACGCCACTACGGACGCACTGATCTCGTATCGAACGGACCCAATCTGGATTCATGTAGCGAGCCCCAGGGCCACTTTCTCCCCCCGCAATTGCCCAGTCGATACCCTCTAGGTTCATCTGTCCAACGTCTCCCACGAGCGGTTCAAGGGACAAGAACTTAGTGAATGCCCCACTCGCTCGCAGATCATCAATTCGGAAAGTGTAATCGGCACTCTCTACGCTCACCCCCATCCAGATATTGGAAGACCATTGAAGGAATGAAGATAATTCCTTCAGCCTCTCCGAGCGTTTTGTCAAAACCTGAAACGTATGACGCGAGCACCCACGCATCACTGAAAAAACGCGCTCAATGAAATCAAGAGGTACATCTTCATGAAACAGGTCAGACATTGAATTGACGAATATCATCCGGCCCTGCTTCCAGGAGCCAGGAATCTGAAGAGCCTCTTCGTCTAAGCGTATTTTCCCATTCCACTTGGGCCGTCCGCCCGACTTTCGGGTCAGGCCTTGGTATTTCGGTTGCCCCATTGCCTCAAGCCGTTGCGCCATCCGCATAGCATAGCAATTGGTACAGCCGGGCGAGACGATACTGCAACCGGCGACTGGATTCCACGTCGCCTCAGTCCATTCAATTTTCGAGTTCGTGCCCATGATACTACCTAGAAAAACGTTACCAGTAAGCGGTCAGCGAAGGAATTCTTCCTTCTATTTTTACCTTCTGGATCAACGACAGAAACTTTTTTAGCAGCCTCCAATTTTCCCAAGACATCTTTGTAGTGGCGACTCAGGAAGGGGCGGCCTACGCTATGTTCACAGTAGATGTCTCTCATAGAGACAGTCCGGCCTGCGAATTCGTGAAGAAGCATATCCGCAAGATCATCCAAGGGACGCTGAAGTTCGAACAGAAAAGGCATAGTTTCATCGGCAGGCGAATAAGCAAAACTCGCCACACCCTGATCCTCGGTGGAACTCTCCTTTGCCATAATTTCCTTCATGACTTCGTATCCTTTAAAATCCTTCGATACGAAGACAAGATGGTGAGTCAGACGGCCTTCCGGGTTCTTAAAGCGGAACGGGAGCACAAACTTTCCACCCATTTCCACCAGAGCATTGGAAAGCTCCTCGAGCACCATTTCCTGTCGGTGAGCCGGACTTGCGTCGTTGACCTTGATGCGCAATTGATTAGCGCGCTCCTCCCCAAACAATGCATCCATGTGAGATTTAACAGACGGGTTGGAGATACCCGCGTTGATGCGGTTGTAGTTAAAAAAGAAGACGCAGTCGCAACCCCAATCCTTGATCACCCCATTGACCAAGCGTAATGACAAGCCCTTGTAGCCGAAGGGATCGAAGAAAGTGAAAGCGGGAATGATTTGAGTTTCCGAGAAATACTCTTCAGCGTCCTTCCCGACCTCGTTGCAATTCACGACAGGCGGGTATTTGAGAGTTTCGATACCAGGTAACTTGGCTATTTCCTGCTTGAGAGTGTTAGAGTTGTTTTCATCAACATCGTTAAACAGTGCAACTAGGGCGTCTCGAATGCGCTCGTTTTCAATTGCTTTCTCCAGCACCATCAAGGGCGTCGAAGCAGCGCCATCTTTGTATCGCCCTGGTCCAGCGTAGAGGTCGATATAGGCGATTTTTCCCTCACCCCACCTCTTCGCAGTTCCAACTACGATGTTTGCCCACGCTACAAAGTATTTTTGGATAATACGGGCCTTAACGACTGATTGATCGCCGCGCTCTTCAAAAAATTTTTTTGCCATACATGCACCAAGTTCAATGTCTTGTTGCACGTCATAGTAGATCGACTGTTCCATACCAAACAGTAGAACAAAATGCGAACAAATGGAAGGCCCGAGAGTGCTGACGATAGATGGCCTTTTCGCGATCTACCACCCCGCATCCTTGGGGCCGACAAATTCGAACAAGGGCATAGATACTGGCGCGCGATTTCCAGGCACAACTTCGCCATAACTTCCGCCACCGGGCGCAGTCTTTTCTGTGCTCGATCCCGCGCTTCCGCCCGTCCTGACCTTCAGCGAGGAGCGGGCCTGTGTTCCCGACTGTATGTCCGCGTCCTGACACCGGAAGGGGTGCCTTCGGCCTCGCTGTGAACGACTGCTCTCCGCCCAGACCTACGGACCCGTCGCGAACGGCCCAATCCCGACCTTCGCTAGGTTCGGCTTTGCCGCGGCGCAGCTTCCCCAAACCGGCCATCGGTGCCTCATGCGGCATGGTTTGGCGTGCCAAGGTCGGCAATGCGGACAAAGCGACCATTTGGTCGAATACGCATTGCCTTCTCGCGCCGCCAGCAATATCAGGCCTTCATGATCAGTCAGCACATCCAGCTTGCTCAAGGCACCTATTACCGCCGCTCCTGAGGCGGTGGATAGTGTTGCTGATCCAAACCGCCGTGATTGGGCGGTTTGCTTCTTCGGACATCCCCGGTCGCGGCTCTTTCAATGGAGCTAAAATGACGACCAAACAGCTTTGCATCGACTATCTAAAAGCCCTGAACGAGGGAAATCTCGCGGATGTGCGCGCCCTCTTCAGCGACAACGCGAAGGTTGTATCCCCGCTCTATGGGGTGCTAGATGCCTTTGAGTTCTATGCCGATCTTTTCAAAGATACGAACAGATCAGAAACCTCGTTACTGAATGTGTTCGACACGTCTGAAATGTCGAAATCGGTTGCCCTTCACTTCCGATACGAATGGACCTTGGCTGACGGTAAGCTGGTGTCGTTTGAATGTGTTGATGTGTTTGAACTGAACGACGCGCGAGATCGGTTCGAGAAACTGACGATCATCTATGACACCGCCCCGCTTCGGCAGGACTTCGACAATCTCAGACGCACGTAAGCAAACCGCGTGGCCCGAGTGTGAATGGATGCGCTCGGGCCTCAATGGCGGAAACGGGCTCATTCCGGACCTTCGTCGCGGTTGTCAGCAATGTCGGCTGTGGGCCGAGGCTGTGTGGAAACCCGTCGACGAGGGCTTCCTGATGCAAGTTTTCCGCACGGCTCGTTTTTCGCGGCCTTCGACCATTCCTTCGCGCGCATCGCGGCCTGGTGAGCCCTTGCTGGGCAGAGCATGACGACTGAGCCCGGGGCGGCTGCCCGATCAGGCCGGAATGGCCTGCATCAGGCGCCGGAGGCCAATCAGCGTGATCACTCGCTTGATATTATAGGCCAAAACATTGAGCGCCATTTCGGTGCTGACATTCTTCAGCCTCCGCGTCAGGAAATGGGTGTGCCCCATCCAAGCCTTGATCGTGCCGAACGGGTGTTCGACCGTGCAGCGGCGCAGGGTCATCGGGTCCGCGTCCCCGCTCAGCCTTTCGCGCATCGCATCGACCAGATGCTCATGCTCCCATCGCGTGATCCGGCGTTCCTTACCACTGGTGCAGCGGTGCCGGACCGGACACTGCTGACAGGCATTGGTCCAGTAGCGACCGACCTGCAGCCCGTCTTCCTCGCGCGTGTAGCGGTAGGTCAACTCTTCACCCGCGGGGCAGGTATAGACATCGCGTGCCGGGTCATAGGCAAAATCGGCCTTCACATACATACCTTTGGCCCGGTTGCCCGAGGTTTCCGGGCGCGACACGGTCGTGGTGATCCCCGCTTGATGGCAAGCCAGGATTTGAGCCCCACTGAAATATCCCTTGTCGGCGACGGCGTGAAGGTCGTCGCGCCGCAGGGCTTCCTTGGCGGCGGTCGCCATTGGGCTGAGCTGGTCTCGATCGAAACCTTGATTGGTAACGTCGTGCGCCACGACCAGATGCGTCTCGGTATCGACCGCTGTCTGCACATTGTAGCCGACCATGCCGCTGTGCCGGGCGCTGGTCGACATGGCGCGGGCATCGGGATCGATCAGCGATATCTGCCCGTCGGGCGCATCGGCCAAAGCCTTCTCCATTGACTTCAGCCGCGCGATCTCCTGCCGGATGCGGCCATAGCGACGGGCGAGATGGGCAACCTTTTCGGCCCGGGCCTTACCCTCCTCCTGACGGTCTATGCGCACCATCTCATCGATGTAGCGCTCAACATCGGTCTCGAGATGTGCCAGACGGCTGGCGATCTTGTCCTTCGTGAAGTTGTGGTCGCGGTTATTCACTGCCTTGAACCTGGCTCGCCGTCGATGGCAACGCAATCCCCCTTCAGCACGCCAATCCGGCGGCATAGTTCCACAAACTGTGCGCAGGTCCTGCGGATGGCCGGGCCATTGTCCCGCCGGAAGTCGGAGATGGTCTTGTGGTCGGGCACCAGGCGACCGGTCAGCCACATCAGTTCGACATTGCGACCGGCTTCGCGTTCCAGTCTGCGGCTGGAGGGGATCCTGTTCAGGTAGCCATAGATGAAGAGCTTCAAGAGGACGGATGGATGGTAGCCCGGGCGACCGGTTCGAGCAGGCACACAGCGTCCGAACCCGAGCGCGAGAAGATCGAGCTCATCGACGAAGAGGTCGACGACACGGACCAGATGATCCTCCCCAATCCAATCTTCGAGACGCTCGGGGGAAAGCGTGGCTTGCTCCCGGTCGATGCCATCAATGAAACCCGCCATCCGTGCCTCCCGCTGCCTTGCGGAAATATACCATGGACTTCAGTTTCCACACAGCCTCGGCCGTTCACTGCGCCAACTCAAGCCCATGGTTGCGGCAATGACTTCGCGACAGCCAGCTTTCACTCGGGCTCGATATGCGCGCACAGAAATGCCGTTCTGCTTACAGCAGTCATGGAGAAAACCAGTCCGAGGCGATGAGGCGTGCGGGGTCGTGTCGCACTGTTTCAAGTCGGCTTGGAGACCGAAGCGACGGCTCGTCTTTCAAAGAAAGTCTCCCCTTATGGCCTCAACGCCGCAGGTCCATAGTGGAAATATTAGCGCCGGAAACCGGCGGAAATATTGACTTGCGATCAGTAGACAGCCTGACGCAGTCTGATTGCAACGGCTCACGGAGGGAGCGCACCTTGAACTCATCTAATACTGGTCTTGCCTCAATGTATTTCCTCGATGACGTGCCTGGCGCCGCTATTCCTGGAAGTCGCCTTCACGCCGTTCTTCAACGGGTTGAGGCTTGCTCTCCGCTGACTGTCATTCAACAGCATTTTTTGCGAGAGCGCGGATACGAAGCGCTCCTTCAGTTAGCCATCGGCAAACTGGACAGGGACGCTTTTCGTGAAAATTCACGGATGGAAAAGGAACGACGTCTCAAAGCAAAGATTGCCGCTGAGCAAAAAGAAGCGGCTGAACGTCGCCGAAGAGATGAAGCGACCGAGCAAACGAATAACGTATTATTCGCGAAGAGGGAAAAACAGCTCGAGCGTCGTCGTTTTCTTGACCTGTTCGGCCAAGGCTATATTGACCGCGCGCATTACGGGAGGGTCATGCGTATTCTCCGATCGGTCGCAGATGGAAATCCGATCGAAACTGATGACCTTCTCTGGCTGGGCTCTACGGGCTCAGACTACTGGACCGAAGAACTGCGTAAAGCCCACCACTGCAACAAAGCAGAAGCATTTACCGAAGCATGGCATCACACCAACGATGTTTGGCAGGCCATCAATGCATGTGCGCATTGGAGGAAAGCCGGTTGTGCCGAAACAGGACTCGCCATAGCCGGGCAGGCGCTCAGTCAGGTCACTGATAAGAAAATGCGCTCGGCGGCCCTTACGACACGAGGCGGCGCGCAGCGTGACCTCCAGCGTTACGATGAAGCAAAGCTGTCCGGTGACGAGGCTCACGAACTGACACCAACCGACTTTCGCCCCTGCACGCTGCTTGGTGCAGTCCACATGGAAATGGGGGACCTCATGGCTGGCACCGACTGGTATGCGAAAGCGGAAGCCTTGGGCGCCGATCAGGAAACGATTGATCGAGAGATCCGGTCGATCCTTGCGGCTGCAACGCGAGGAGAACGCAAGCGTATGAAAGAGGCGCTCAAATCACGAGATCCACATCGCTACAGCTGGCTATAGCCACGGGATTTCGAGAACGTTCGCTTCGTCCGATCAGCGGTCATTAGGGCGGTGGAGATTCTGCGCGCTGAGCGAAGGTCCGGTTCGGTGAAACCGCGCTGCAGCGTTAGACCGGCCGGCGAACGGCCGCTAAGGGCCGAAATGCGCCGGACGCCTCCGCGCTGCAAGTGCGAAATCTCCCAAGAACAACACGGTCAGTTTGGGCTCGAAGCGGCCATGCGGCGTAGCGGCAAACCTGTCGTGAGACTCGCCCGACCGTATCGACGCTCTCGGCCCTGAGCCGACCCTGGCATCGCGGTCCGAATGCTGCGGTGCGGCCCCTCGAGGCAGCCGTTCACGTGCCGAGCAGCACTTTTCGATTAAAACGTCGGTGTGCGAGACGAAGCCGACGGTCGCGCCCTTGTCGTCTGGTTGTTGTCCGAGATGCATTATCGGCGCGACCGTTCAGCCGGGAAGCCCGTCGATACTCTCAATGGAGGCCAGGTCGTTGTCCCAAATCGCGCGACTGGAACAGTAGATATGCGCATTGGGTCGCATGTCGATCCGGCTGTCAAGCGATCCTGCTGGCACCACAAGCAAATCAACCTCCGGTTGGGAAACAGGCAGCGCGGCCCCGCAGTCGGAGCAAAAGCTCTTCACGTGGCGTGAACCGGGGAGCCGGAACGTCTTGATGTTTTCCTCACCTGATATCCATGTAATTTTGGCCGTGGACGAAAACAGGTTTGCCGAGTGGGCCGACCCGCTGTCCTTGCGGCAACGGGCGCAGTGGCACAGGAAAAAGCTCTCGAACTTTCCCGATATGCGGAATTTCACTGCGCCGCACAGGCATTGTCCGATGGCTGGATTGTCGTCCATTCACACACCTCCCGACAGGCACGCCCCGCAGCCAGTCGAATGCATTTTCGTTACCTCCCTTTATCCGCGTATTGGATCACGGTCAAAAGGGGCTCGAACCGGTCATAGAGCGCTGCGGGGATCAGCCCACCTGGGCGAGGCGATCATCTGGCGAGGACGGCCAGAAGACGTCGTTCGTGCGTCTTGCCGCATTTTTGGGTTGGATAGCGCCACAAGTCGGACCTTCCTGCAATTCGCAGCTCGCACGACATCAGGTTCGGCGTAACGATGCTGTGCGCACAGAGCCGTTCGACGGCTCATAGCCGATGAAAACGCATTCACACATGCCATTAGAGGAACGCACAGTCGGCGCAAAGGTGTCTGGCCGACTGTGCTATCGTGTCTCAGAACTTGATGCTCCAGTTCGCGGCGATCCACGCATCTGCCGCTTCACCTTTGGTGGTGCCGTTAGCAATGATGCTGAGTTTCGATCCACCAAGATCCGCAGAAATACCCAGGCCGGCGCGCAGCCAGTCCTGTTGGTAATCCGGCGCACCCAGGTCGAAGGCGCCGATGCCGATCACTTCGCCCGCCACGCTAGAGCCGCTGTCCTGAAAACGGTGAACCCCTTCAAGCGTGCCGAGCAGGTTGATCCTGCTGGACAAAGGCACTTCCGCATCGAAACCGAGCCGAAGTTCCGTTGCCTCGTCGCAGAGCCGGTCGAAGGCGGCCGGGAATGCGCCCCCGCTTTCGCTATATGCGTCAAGACATGACTTGGAGTGCGAAAGCTCGCCATAGGGAGAGATCATCGGCACGATGTTCTCGTATTGGAGGCGAGCGCGGATCCCGTAGGCTTCGACATCCGTTTTGCCTCGAGACGTGTCGAGCGCGCCGCCGCCCACGAGATAGCCGCGCGTAAGCTCGGCCGTGCCCCACAGACCCGAGGCCGTGAACGCGGCCCAAAGCCCGCGGTCGTTCGTGCCGCTCAACTGGCGCAGAGCTTCGAGCTTGACATAGGTGGCGCGGGTTTCGGTTTTCCCGCCAAGGATCGCGTCTTGATGATTGGCAATCGTGCCGACCACGCCGTTCAGCTGAAACGCGCCGAAGTTATGGCCAAAGCCGACCTCACCAAGACCAAAGCGACCGTCCTTGCCGTCGATCTGGTCCGTTCCCCAATCGCCGCCCGTCCAGAAGATGGAGCGCCCCTGTTCGACACGTCGGTCAAGCGGACGCGAGCCTGCGCCATTGACGATGACACCGAGGCTGCGGGTCGTCGTCGTATTTGCGGCACCGGTCGTCGCGAGGCTGGAACCCAGGCTGGAAACCGTAATGATGCCCACGCCGCTGCCGGTATTGCCGCCTCCGGTATTGCCTCCGCCGGTATCGCCTCCGCCAGTGTCGCCGCCCCCGGTGTCGCCGCCGCCGGTGCCACCTCCGCCGGTGTCGCCTCCGCCGGTATTGCCTCCGCCAGTGTCGCCGCCGCCGGTATCGCCGCTGCCGGTATCACCGCCGCCGGTGACACCGCCGCCGGTGCCACCTCCGCCGGTGTCGCCTCCGCCGGTATCGCCTCCGCCGGTGTCACCTCCGCCGGTGTCGCCTCCGCCGGTGTCACCTCCGCCGGTGTCGCCGGAGCCGGGCAGGGCGGCAGAGCCTGTTCCGTTACCACGGGCGATATAGGTCTCGCTGTCGCGGGTGATCCCGACGACGACCGATCCGTCCGCATTGGTCGAGACTGCCGTCAGCGTGATTTCGGAGCGGCCGGGAACTGATGCGTCAATCGTCGCGCCACTGTCGCGTAGCCAGTCCTCGACAGTCTGCATCCCGCCGTCTTCGGTCCAGCGGAAGCCATGGGTGCGGCTGTCGAAGCCATTCACCAAGCCGACGATGACGTCGCCATTGCCGGACACACCGAGCGCTTCGGAGATGTCCGCCGCCTGGGCCGCCTCTACCTCGGGCAGCGTGCCCAGCAAGGCCATGGTGCCGTCGGTCCAGCGCACGGCGCGATGACCATAGACGCCGCCCGGCTGCATCGCGCCGACGATCACGCGCCCGTCCCACGACACGTCGCTGGCGTAACCTGTATCGAGCGCGTAGGGGTTGTTGCCTGCCGGGATCGACAACTGTTCCATCCCCGTTGCCTCGGTCCAGCGGAACGGTTTCAGGGCGCTGGCGCCAAAGGAGCCCTCGGGGGCGCCGGTTGCCTGTCCGACAATCACGCTGCCATCCCAAGACGCGCCACGCGCCCAGTCATTTCCGGAAGAGGTGCGTCCGGGTAGAAAACCAAGGCTGACCATGCCGGTTTCTTGCGTCCATCGAAACGCCGTTTCGCTGCCATTTAGCGCGCGGTCATAGCCGACGACGGTGCGGCCGTCGCCGGAAACGGCGCGGGCATCGGACTGGCCGAACGTGGCCGTCCGATCCACGGTGCCAAGATCCTGATACCCTTCCGCAGCCGTCCATCGATAGGCGCGCTGAACCCCTGGATGATTTGAAATGCCGCCTGCGGCCTTGCCGACGATAACGGATCCGTCTGCCGAAATGTCGTTCGCCGTGAAGTAGTAATAGGCCTCCGAGGGGGTCGTGGCGGCGGCATTTCCCGCAGGCCCGACGCCGCCCGTCTCGGTCCATTCGAACCCGGCGTAGATGGCGTTCGAGTAGTTGCGGTAAACGGTTCCCACGAACGCGTTGCCGTCCGCTGTCATCCCGCCCACGACGGCCTCGTGGGTCAACCTGTAGCTGTAGTTCTCGTCCCGTGGATCAGGCGTGTCCCCGTAGTAGGCGCGCGTATCCTCCGCCGGGGTGATGGTTTCGAGTTGCGTGTTCACGTCTGCAAACGCCGGATTGCAGAAAGGAAGACACACGGACAGAAGCGCCGAAGTCCCCATGAACCGGCGCCGTTTACCGATGGTTGTCATTTTATTTCGTCCCGTATTCAAATCCCTTGCTAAGGCGACACTAAGTTTGTTTGGTTGGTGTGGGTATCACTTGAACAGGTGAGAAGCCTCTGGCGAGCCTGTCTTTTTCAAGTGCAACTTCATGAGGCGCGGACGGCGGAGAACGACTTGGCACGACGATTTACGCCGGTCAGGATTTTGATCGGCACTGCGGTTCTGTGCGCTTTGATCGCGGCGCTCACGGTTTTCGTGGCTCTGGCGCAGCCATGGATGGGCCTGCGCCTTTCAGCTGAGCCGGAAACGGGAGCCGAGGCGCGTGCGGTGATGATCCGGGCCATCGCCCCGGACGGACCGGCGTCACAGGTTCTTCCACCAAGTCTCGTCGGGGCGCCCCTCGTGGCGCTTTCGGGCATGCCACTGGTTGCCTTCGACATGGTCGAGGAGCCGGACGTGGCGGAGGACTTCGTCGCGATGCGGATGTTCCTCGACCGCCAGCAGAAGCTGAACACGCTTATCCGCGCACCGCAGGTCATTCTTGAAACCGGCGGAGACGATGCGGCGCGTTTCACCGTCGTGCCCCGGTCAAGCCGCCCGATCACCAGCCTTCCGCCCGTGTTCTGGGTGCAGATCCTGTCGGGCATGGTCAGCGCGATGATCGGGGTCTGGGTGCTGAGCCTGCGCCGGGGCCAGTTGCCCGCGCGGCTGCTTGCCATCGCGGGGGGCGGGGTCATGCTGTCCGCCTTTGCGGCGGCGCTTTATTCGACACGGGAACTGGCCCTTCCGGGGGCCCTGTTCCGGTGGCTTGGCGCCCTCAACCACGCCGGGGCCCTGATGTTCGGGGTTGCGATGCTGTCTTTGCTGCTCGTCTACCCGGTCAGGCTGGTGTCCATGCGGCTGTTGTGGGGGCTTACCGTCTTCTTCGCCGGGGGCTGGGTGGTGGAGACGGCACGCGCCCTCCCGCTTGGACCAGCAGAACTTTTTCATCTTCCGGCGGTTCTGCTGATGCTGGCCATCGTGCTGGCGGGCATCGCTCAATTCGTAAAGACCGCCGGAGACCCGGCCGCGAGGGCTGCCGTGCGTTGGTTCGCGCTGTCGGTCGGAGCGGGGGCGGGGGGCTTCGTCCTGTTTATTCTCGTGCCGCCCCTGTTCTCCGCCGAACCGGTCTTGTCGCAAGGTTATGCCTTTGCCCTCTTCGCGCTTCTATTTATGGGCGTCGCGGCAGGCGTGGCCCGGTATCAGCTTTTCGATCTCGATCGCGTGACGTTTCGGTTGGTGTTCTATTTCGGTGCCGTGGCGCTATTGGTGATGATTGATGCGGTGCTGATCTACGTTGTCTCGCTTAGCCGTCCGGCGGCCTTCGCGCTGTCGCTGGCGGCGATTGCGTGGATCTATCTACCGTTGCGCGAAAGGCTCGCAGTCTGGCTCACGCCAAAAAGCCGGGTGCCGCGCGATGCAATCTTCAACAGGATCGTGGACGTGGCGCTCGCGCCCCACGAGTTGCGGCAGGGAAAATGGCAACAGGTGCTACGTGACTGCTTTGAACCGCTTGAAATCGCCATCGATACCGGCTCCGAACAATCGCATCCGCGGCTGGTCAATGAAGGCGTCTCGCTGATCATTCCTGGGGTGTCCGAGCTTGATCCGCTGCGCCTGTCCTATGCAAGGACTGGACGCGCCCTTTTCAATCTGGAAGACCAGCGTTTCGCCACCGAAATCCACACCATGCTGGCCCATGCGATCAGCAGCCGGAATGCCTATAGCAGCGGAATGCAGGACGAACGCATCCGCATCGCGCGCGACTTGCACGACAATCTCGGGGCGCAATTGCTTTCGGCGCTACACAGCAAGACGGACCAGCGCAAGGACACGCTTATTCGAGACACGATTGCCGACATGCGCGACATCGTGAAGAACGCGGCGCGCGGCGGCCTGAGCATCGGGGATCTGCTCGCGGATCTGCGGCTGGAAACCTCCGAGCGTCTGGAATTTGCCAATATCCGGCTGACATGGGACACGACCTGTGACGACGAGGCCGCCTTCGTCGCCTCCGGTGCGGCGCATGGCTTTCGGTCTGTTCTGCGGGAGTTGGTGAGCAATGCCCTACGCCATTCGAAGGGCCGCAGCCTCGATGTGCGGCTTACGTATCGGAACGGCACACTTCGGTTCACGGTGCGCGATGATGGTGTCGGCCTGCCGGCCGAGGCGCCAGATCAGGGCCACGGGCTTGCCAATATCAACGCTCGAATCCTGGCCCTGGGGGGACATATTGCTTTCGAGGATGCGGCGCCGGGGCTCAAGGCCTCGGGGCAGCTCGAACTTCTGGGGGAAATTTGAATGATGCGCGCCTTGATCCTTGAAGATTTGGCGGAAGCGCGGACGTGGCTGCACGACATCGCACAGGCCTCCTTTCCCGGCCCGCTTCAGATCGATCTGGCCGCAACCTGCCAGGCGGGGTTATCGGCGGCAGGTCAGAATGACTATGATTTGGCCCTGATCGACCTGAAGCTGCCCGACGGGAGCGGCATTGACGTGTTGCGCGCCCTGCGGACCCGGTCCACGCGGGGGCTCTATGTGGTCACCACCGTTCTGGGAGGTGACGAAAACATCGTTGCAGCGCTCTCTGCGGGGGCGGATGGCTACATTCTCAAGGAACAACCCGCCGAGCTGGTCATCCTCCAGCTGTCGCAACTGTCTCAGGGCATTCCGGCGCTTTCGCCGCCGGTTGCACGTCGCATCATTGAGCATTTTCGACGCACGGGCCCAGCTGTCGGCGACGAGGAAGTCTTGACGGCACGAGAAAGAGAGGTTCTTGCCCTCATTGGGCGTGGCATGCGCAATTCCGATGTTTCGGCCCTGTTGGGCTTGTCCGGCAATACGGTCGCCACCCACATCAAGTCCATTTACAAGAAACTCGGCATTTCCTCGCGGGCGGAGGCTGCGTGGCATGCGACGATGCTCGGCTTGACCAGTGGCGTTCCAGGCGAGAGTTGAGCTTTTGATCTGCTCTCGCGGGTCTATGCGCGAAGAGTGTTCCGCGCATCGAAGTCTATTTTATGACAGCGTGTTAACAGATTTTGGCTGGCTCGCCTGAATTTTCCCGGCCTGTGCGATCAAGCAGGGCTGCCCATCAAATCTCTGACTTGAAATGGCTGGGATGGAGCTCCGGGCCCGAAGCCGCCTTGCCGCGGCGCGGCGCAATTTCGGGAAATGGTTCGAGTTGAACATCCTCTTTCGATCTGGCGGCTAAAGCGGTTTGCGTCTGCAGCGAACGACCGGAATCCGCCCTCTCTGTCAGGGCGCCCTATCGGGCGTCTCGGTCGGCCCCGAGAGGAGCTCGCTCCCTCAAGGCCATTCAGTCCGAGGATCTTCGCGAGGCGCCCCCAAGGGTCAGAACTTCCGTCTCGTCGCGCTTAATTGCAAGATTTGGGACGTGAATAACTGAGTTCGTTCAGCCCCAATCAGACGAGAAGAGGGCCTTCGCGGCCCAATCTTTCTACGAGATCGGCGGGTCTCGCCGCGGAGGGATCCGAGCCCCGCAGGCCCGGCAATAGGCGGCCCGTTCAGCACGTCGAATCTCCACGGGCTGGTGGCAACGCGGGCAGAGGATACTCTGAGAGGCATTCTCGTCCTCACGAGGCCTGAACCTGCTGGCGAGATCTCCGCCCCACAAGAGCACAGCCATGCACAGATAGGTAAACCCTGTTACGGCGACGGCGATAGCGGGTGGAACCTGAAGATGCCCCAAAAAAGAGGAGAGCCCAAGGCCCGCGAGGGAGGCGAGACCCAAGATGGTCCCCGCCGCTGCAAGCACTCGTAAGATTGACATCCGTCCTCCAAGGAAATCCTGACGTAGTCGACACTCATCAAGTCACGCTAGTTCTTCTCTACTTTTGCGCGAGAAACTTTCCGCCCGCCGAAGGCTTAGGTCAAGCACACATGTTCGAGGCCGATTGCCGCTGTGCTCAAGACAAAAGAACGAGCGACGCGGCAGGTCGCGCGCCTCTCAGGCGTCTCGGAACTCTCGGAAGATCAGTTGCCCAACCGCTCAATGTCGTTAAGCATTTCGCATCCGACCTCCGTGGCACGGCGACCCTCGCATGAGGCGCGCTACTCCGAAGCCTCCAGCATGTCCTTGAGCTTGTCGACCCGGCCCTGACTAATCGACACGGCGTCGGGAAACGCGATCTCTGCATCACGCTTCAGCGCCGCGCCCAGATCGAAGGCGTTGGCCTTGCGGACTTTCTTCAGCTCGTCCCACGAGACCGGCATCGCGACCGGCGCCCCGGGCCGTGCACGCAGCGAATAGGGCGCGATCGCCGTGGCTCCCTCACCGTTGCGCAGCCAGTCGACGAAAATCCGGCCCTTCCGCTTCGCCTTCGACATTTCGGCGGTGTAGCGCTTGGGCGACCGCGCCACGAGCAAATGCGAGAAGACCCGCGCGAAAAGCCTCACCGTGTCCCAACCGGCACTGCGCCGCAGCGGCACCGTTACATGGACACCCTTGCCGCCGGACAGGAGCGGCCAACTCTGCATGTCCAACTCGGCGAGCAGATCGCGGATCTCGAAACCCGCATCCCTTACCGCCGCGAAATCCAGCCCCTCGTCGGGATCGAGATCGAAGACCAGACGGTCGGGCCGCTCCAGCCGGTCGACGCGGCTGCCCCAGATATGGAACTCGATCGTGCCCATCTGCGCCGCCGCGACCAGACCTTCCGCCTTTCGGATCACCATGTATTGCGCGGTTTTGCCGTCGCTCTCCGTGATCTCGACATTCTCGATCCCGTCAGGAAAGCCGCGCCCCGCGTGTTTCTGGAAAAAGCGCTCGCCGCCCAGACCTTCCGGCAGCCGCAGCAGCGACACCGGGTGCTCGGCAAGATGCGGAAGGATGCGATCGGCCATTGCCTCGTAGTAGCGCGCCACGTCCAACTTGGTATAGCCCGCACCTTCGAAGACCACTCGATCGGGCGAGGAAATCCCGATCCCCGCAACGTTCGGGCGCTCCTCGGAGGCTATGTCATTGTCCAGCCGCACCGTGCGCGCGGGCTTGTCCTCGCGCAGCCCGAGGAAGACCGCGTGCCGCAGTCGGTCGCCCCCGGTGCGCTCGGCATAGCGAATTTCCGCAACCAGCTCGGGCGTGATCCAGTGCATGCCCTTTGCCTCCGACGCCTCGACATCCGCGGGGGCGGTCTTGCGAGCGAGCGGTTTCATCGCCTTGGCCAACGCCTCGGCCTGATTCTCGTCGAAGCCGGTGCCGACCTTGCCGACATAGCGCCAGCCGTCGCCCTCGGCGGCCCCCAGCGCCAGCGAGGCGAAGGGCCGACCGCGCTTGTCGCTTTCCTGCCAGCCAAGGATGACGAACTCGTCGCGGCGCTCGCATTTGACCTTCATCCACGCCTTAGAGCGCGCGCCGCGATAGGGCGCGTCAATGCGCTTTGCGATCAGCCCCTCGCCGCCCGCCTTGCAGATTGTGTCGAATGCACTCTCGGGATCTTTCGAGATCACCGGAGAGAGCTGCGCGGGCCCAAGCGCGGGGAGCGGCTTCATCACCTCTTCCAAAACCTCGCGGCGTTCGGAGAGCGGCGCCTTGCGCAGGTCGTTACCGTCGCGCGACAGGATGTCGAAGCCGTAGAAGCGGAACGGTCCACCTGCGGTGATCGCCTTTTGCAGCTCCGAAAACCCGTCGAGCCCTGCGCCTGCGACGATCTCGCCGTCGATCAGGGCGCTGTCGCAGTCGACCTCGGCCAGCGCGGGTAGCAGGTCGTCGAAGCGATCCGTCCAATCCTTGCCGTTGCGGGTGAAGACACGCGGACCGCCTTTGCCAAGCGCGATCAGGGCGCGGTAGCCGTCGAATTTCAGCTCGTGCCACCACCCGTCGCCTGCGACCATCTTGTCAGAGAGCGTCGCGAGCTGCGGCTTGGAGAAGCCGGGGCGCTTGCCCACCTGCGTCTCGATGGGCGCCTTGTCGGTAGCGATCTCGCGCATCGTGCGCTGGCTCTGGACAGAGCGGCGATAGCGCGCCACCGGATCGCGCGCGCCGCTCGCCGCGTCCTCCGCCTTCATCAGCAGCCAGTTCTCGCGTTTGCTTTCGGTTTTCATGCGGATCAGGTGCCACTCGCCGGTGAGTCGCGCGCCATGCAGGCGCAAATGCAGATGCCCTTTCTTGAGCGCCTTGCCGACCGGGATCAGCGGCTGCCAATGCCCCAGATCCCAGAGCATCACCGTGCCCGCGCCATAATTGTCCTTCGGTATCGTGCCCTCGAAGGTGAGGTAATCCAGCGGGTGATCCTCGGTCCGCACCGCGAGCCGTTTTTCACCCGGATCGAAAGACGGTCCCTTGGTGATCGCCCAGGACAGCAGCACGTCCTCCCATTCGAGGCGCAGATCGAAATGTGTGCGGGTCGCGTCGTGTTTTTGGATCGAATAGCGCGGCGCGAGATGGCCCGAGGCAGTGCCGCCATCGGGCTCTGGCGTCTGCGCGAAGTCGCGCATCTCGAGATAACGGTCGAGGCTTCCCATCACGCGGACTTCTTGGTTGAAGACTTCGCGCCGGAGGATCTGCTGGATTTCGACGCGGACGACTTCGAACCGGAGGTTTTCGATGACGATTTCCGACCCGTCGATTTGCCCCCGGACTTCGAGCCGGATTTGCCGCCGCCATCGGCCTTGAGGCTGTCCTGCAGCGCGGACATCAGGTCGACCACGTTATCGCCGCCTCTGCTGCTGTCGTCCTCTCCCGTCTTGGCGCGGGGCGTCTTCTTCGACTTGCGCTTGCGGTCGATCAGATCGCGCAGCGCCGCATCGTAGTGATCGGTGAAGGCGGATGCGTCGAAACTGTCGGTCTTGCGGTCTATCAGCTGCGTGGCGACCTCCAACAGCTCCTTGTCCGCCGGCTCGTCCTCGATGTCGGAAAACAGCGGATCGGCCTCGCGAATTTCATCGGCGTAATGCAGCGTCTCCAGCAGGATACCGTCGCCGCAGGGTCGCAGTGCGCAGAGATATTCCTTGCCGCGCATCACCAGTTGCCCAAGCCCGACCTTCTTCGATTGCCGTAGCGCATCGCGCACCACCCGGTAGGCATCCTGCGCGAGATCGTCGGTCGGCACGACGTAATAGGGTCGATCGTAATAGAGCGGCGGGATTTCGGGCGCGTCGACGAACTGCACGAGTTCGAGCGTCTTCTTGGTCTCGAGCTTGATCGCGTCGATCTCCTCGGGTTCGAGCAGCAGATACTCGTCATCGCCGATCTCGTAGCCCTTGAGGATCTCGTCGGCATCGATAGGCCCAATACCGGAGACGGTTTTCTCGTAATGGACGCGCTTGCCGGAGGGGCCGTGGATTTGCCGGAACGAGAGCCGCGCGCCCGTTTTGGTCGCGGAGTGGATTTCGACGGGGATGCTGACCAGCGACAGTCGCAGCTGGCCTTTCCAGATCGCGCGTGAGGCCATGGGCGGCTCCTTATGCTTGACCTTGGGGTAACGCCCTCTGCCGCGCCAGGTTCCGGTGGGCGACGAACGCTTGGGTTGGGTGGCGTTGGGGCGGGGGGCAGACTTAGTGCGAGGTGCGAAGAGGGGCCCTTTCTGACATGCTCGAAACCACCAACCCCTCACCCTTTAAGGATCAAGCGGAACCTCCCTCCAAACTTGAGAGGTGTCACCCGATCGCGAGAGCTGGGCTCTGTCCGCTTTGTTTGATGAGCGCTATGTTAGCTATGTCGGCGAGATGCTGATTTCGGTCGCACCCTCGACGAGAAGGGCATTCCCATCTTCTGGGTTACGGGTGCAAAGGTTTTCCATCAATAACATGCGCATTGCATGCCGATGGAACGCAGGCCCCACGCTTTTCGTCTGATGGACTCAACGAGAACACGCCGAACGGCATTCGTATCCTGCGCGAACCCGACGAGATGGATTATGCGCTTTGCTCCCAAATGGAAGACATGCCCTACGCGACGACGTGCCGCGTGATCGACAAGCTCGCCCCCTCGCATACGAAAACGAAAGACGCAGCCCGGGTGGCCGAGGTTGAGAGAGCGCAGCGCGCCTTTCTCTTGCCTGCGGCAGAGTGATTGGGAAAAGGTCCGGAAAGAAGCAACGGTGCAGTCTTCGTGGCTACGCCGTTGTTTGTTTGAAGCGGGTGAGTGCTCTTAGGCTTGGCTGCAGAACGCGATTGCATCGGCGATGTTCTGCGCGGCGCGCCGCCCCAACGCTTCGGCATTTTCCAGTCCCTGCACGAAGGGGTTGCGTTTCAGCACTACCGGGATCGCCACGCAGGTTATCGTTCCGGCTGCTTGATGCGGGCCGCTGACCAGTAGAGTCTCTGGATCGAGATCGGCCGCATCGCGGAGCGTCGGGAACATCAACTCGGTGAGGTCGGCAGGCCTTTGGCCGCGCGCATCGATCAAGTGCTCAACTGTTATCGTGCCGGAAGCACCGGTGATTCTTACCGTCTGTCCCTCCGCCGCGATCGTATAGTCCTCCCCAAGCCTCACGAGTTCGAGCACGCCAGCGTCGTGCAGCGCAAGCATGCGTTCGATTGAGCGATGCGGCACCGATGCATAGACATCGGAGAAAACCGGAAGCAATTCACGATCAAACAGTGCGCGGTCTTCAGGTGTCAGATGCTGAACGATGCCCTGATAAACTTCATGTGCTGCCAGTAAGCCCACGCGCCATGGTTCACTGATCTTTGCGGCGCGCTTCGCCTTCGCGAGACTCAAATCGGAACGCACATCCTCCCAAGAGTTTGTTGACAGCCGATCGGCAAAATGGCGCTGCGCGAACCCTTCAAGCTGCGCGGGTCGCGTGCGTGCGGCATATGCGGGGTCCAGTGCCTCCAGTTCTTTCGCAAGAACCGATTGGCAATTGATCAGGAAGTTGTCGTGCTTAACGAGCTCTGAAAGCGCTTCGTGGGTAAACAGCGAAAGTGGCGGAAGCGGGTGAGGGTAATACCAGTCTGCATCGGGTAAGACACCACGGCGCGACATCATTACCATCGTGAACCCGGCGTCGGGAGCGTGGGGGACCCAGCGCACTTGGTTCTCATTCTCTTCAAATCGCCCCTGGAAGGATGCCAGGGCGACAGCAGCATCAATCGCAGTAAGCGAACTGCCAAGGAGTCCTACTGCACAGCCAATGAAGCGTCGCAACGATTCCGCGGGCCACGGCGAATGGAGCTGAACTCCCGAGTTATCCTTCCGATCGCGCCATTGATGCCCGGTCGCCAGGATAACGTGGTTGAAAGTTTCCGTGCCTCTTTCGTGCGGTGTCTCCCACTTCACACGCGTCCCGAGCTTGGTCGGCTCTACATCCACGACAGTATGGCGCGAGCGGACCTCTACACTATGTCCGCGGCCACGCGCTTTCGCTATGAGAGCCGCTATTTGAGCGATAAAGTAGCGGCCGAGGACGACCCGCGGATAAAAGGCCTCTGGCCCAATTTCCGCACGAGTGATCCCGAATTCTACGAGTGTTGCCGCATTGCTCTGTAGCAGAAACGCTTCCAAGCTCTCCACCACGGGCGGGATCTCTCGACTGCCTATATTGGCGAGCATCTGCGGGTGGTTAACCCCATTTCGATAGGGCATCCCGGGCCCGATCTCGCGCTCGCGCTCGAAGATATGAATTGTGAGTGGGGAGGAGATCTCAATCAGGTGCTTGAGCGCATAAATGGCCGTAGCTCCGCTGCCGATGAGCGCAACCGATTGTGGCACGTTTGCGCTTTTGCGGGAAGCGAGACCGACCGCCGGGCGGGCTATCGGCGTGCCATGAGATGGGCGCGGAGTGGGGCGTCTCACGATCCGACCTTTCGAAAGGCTTCGCAGGGCTAACAACTTTGAAAAAGTAAGAGTTTTTGCGCGATCGGCCGCACATTATCGAAACAAGCATCGATAGGGTTGGTTCCTCCCGAGACAACTTTTAGGTCTCATTCTTGCAGATCTAGCCGTCGTTACCCGGAGCACTCTTCGCTCAGGAAAGATAACTCCAATGCATGTTGCTACTATCTTTCGTATTCGACATCGCATTTCCGCGCGGTCCATGTTCGCGTTGGAGGCGCACTCCCACAGCCTCGCAAAAGGCCCTGTCGCGCGTAGGCATAAGGTGACGTCTTTGCTTCAGGCGACAGTCATTCGCCTGGAGGTATGATGTCGCGTCAAATTTCGGCGGCCGATTTCCGTGACCTACAGACGGTTAGTGTCCCTCTCGATCGTCGTTTCGCAGCCATTTTGCGAGAACCGGACGCTGACCTGCCGCCGATCTCAAGGCCACCCCGGGAGGCCATTGCCGCCGCCATCTGAAAGGCCGCATCGACGATCTCCGGTCCTGCAACTTCATACCGCCACGCTTTACCCGGGGGAGGGAGGCAGCAGCCGTTTACGGTCGTTGAAGCTTTCCACGAAACCGAGTTTCGCATCGGCATGCACCGGTCGTTAGGGCCTTTCGATTATATATCACTCGGGCAGATACCCCGTTCACGCGCCTGTGTTATCCTGTTTCATTAAGGCCTGGGGAGGCAAAAAATTGGAGGGGATATGGATACGCACAATAGGGCGGATTTTAGCGGGGTGTCTCGAGCTGCGCCACGGCGCAAGAGTGATGCGCGCATATGTTTAGTAGGGCAGCGAGAGATTTTCGGCGATGCGATCATCCGGACGATAGAGAGCGAAGTGCCGGAGGTCTCGGTGGACCGCGTAGACTATCTGGAGGAAATCTCTCAACGCATTGATGAGAATGGCCGCCTTGCGAATGGCGAAAGGGTTTGCGCTTTGATCGTGGATGAAGGCAACGCCGCGGGACTAAGAGCGTTCATCGCGGCGCGCGGAGAAGCCCTTTCGCGCATGCGTGTCGCGATTGCCTACAGCGAGGACACGCCCGAAATGGAGGCAATGGATTTCCTTCGATCGGGCGCCTTGCTCGAGCAGGTGAGTTTCCTTCCGATGAGCATCAATATCACGACTTGGATGCTGACATTGCGCCTCATTCTGTCGGGGGGGCAGTTTGTCCCGCCAGCGCTTCTTGAGACCGGATTGACGGTCTCGAAAACGATCTCGAAAAAGCTTGCCGAGCCGGGCTTTGATCTGGTGGCTGCGCCGGGCCTGATCGAAACTCTGACGCGGCGCGAACGGGAGGTCTTGCAACTCTTGGCATCCGGTCAGCAAAACAAGATCATCGCGGATCGCCTTCAGGTCTCCGAGCACACCGCGAAAATCCATATCCATCGGATCATCAACAAGCTCGGCGTGAGTAACCGCACAGCGGCGGCCGTCTGGTATCACCGTCACGAGGCAGCAGCCGCTCTTCAGTGAAAAAGTATCAAACATCCCGCCACGCCGAATTGGCGGGCGGGGTTTAGGTATGGTTTTGCGAGTTGTCTGTTCAGGCTACTTGCGCGGCAAGCTCGCGCGGAACGCAGCACGCACATTGCCATCGGCAAATCGTTGCAAGTTGGTCGAGGTGGAAAGCAACAACTTCGATGGCACCACCTGGCTGATACTTGTGCGATCACCTGAAACACGTCGCTATACACCTGTCTTATTTCCTGCGTCCGTCGGCAGACAGCCTCAATAGAGCGCTTACTCTTGGACAGGATCTGGCGTAAATTGCGAGATGCGTTGCATCTAATGATCGTGTTGGTTGAGATCATTTCTTTGCCAATAGACTAGCGTCTGTGGCTTGCCGCCGGGGCTGCGCGAGGACCCTGGTATTTGTAGAAGGCCATCCATTCCCGTTGGTCGCTTACGTCTCCGATCCGATCTCCCAAGCGTGTAGGTAGCTGTAATCGTATCTCAGGATTCGCCAAAGATGCTCGATGAAGACGTTGTCGAGGAACCGGCCTTCACGATCCATCAAGATGTGCACGCCGGATTGACGCTGCCCGCAGAAAGGATGCTCTGTGACCTCATCCTCACCTAAGGTGATCCATTATGCCGGAGGTGCGAAGCAGACATTCGTGAACAATGCAGCGAATGGCTGCTCCCCGCGCTATTCTGACATTCGTGCGCTGCGCAGCTGATGATCTGTTTCTGCGCCTGGTGGTCAGGCGGATAGCTGCATCCGACAGGTAAGCCCAGCTGTGCATCGGGACATAGACAGGCTCCGCTCCTTGCAGGAGACCGTCGATAAAACTGCGAGCTTCACGGAGGTCCCAAAGTGGTTTGTGCTCAGGACCTTCCAATGTCGGCGCGAAGTAGCCGTCCTTACGCAAGGATTCAAAATGCGTGCGCGAAATGAGGAGCGCATCTTGAAGATCTGTTGCGGAGACAAGCGTCTCCAGACGGCTTAGGACCGGTTCAGCGTCTTCGGGGGTGAACAGTTCCCAGGCATCTGACCGACCTTGCTCGACCGGACGCACTACCCCTGCGGAGACGAGCAATTTTCGCAGCCGTCGACTGTCGATGCCATACTCCCGAGATGCGGTGAGCACCGAGTGAAGGTGGCGCGTTAAAACAGGCTCACCCATCAGGTCATCCCCAGGGCCGAGCGGCCAAGTTTTGAGGATGTGATCGCGTAGCAGGTTTCGGAAAGGAGCGTAGTCCTCATTCGTCAGATCGAAGGTCAGTCGATCGTAAAGATCTCCGAATTTCTTCTTGGGGCCGTCGGTTGGGCCCCCTTCAAATTCCTGCAAGCTCGACAAGCCGAAGCGACTGCCGATGCGCAAGCCCTCGGGGAAATACAATGTCTGGAACAAGATCACCTTCGATGACGGCACCAGCCACTGAGGGACCGCGCCTGTCGCGGCTGATGCTGCTGCCCTATCCCTTCGCCGCGGCAGCGGTCGCGATCAACCTCTTCATGTTGGGGCTGATGGGGCAATGGATCGGCCTGCCCGCAATCCCGCCGCTCGTGGCGCTGGCGCTCTCGCTGCCGCTGGGCGTGCCCGCCTCATGGGGTTTCTCGCTCTGGGTGAAGGGGGTGATCGACGAGGCCGAGGGAAGGCGCTGACCTTCAGGAACAGGGATCGTCGATCAGTTCAGAAGGTTTGGCAAAAGCACGAAGATCTTTTGCATCGGTGATCGTAACGCAGCTTCCGTCAACTTGCACGCCGTAGGGTTCCAGCTGACGGATCGCTCGACTCAGGTTTTCTGGTGTCATGCCCAAGTAAGAAGCCAGACGCCGTTTTTCGATCCCAAGATCAAAGACATCTGCCTTATCCTCGCATGTGTGGCGATGAACAAGGTAGTTGGCCAGGCGCTCAAGGGAAGTTCGGAGCTTTAGGTTCTTTGTGTTCCGCACAACCCCACGATATCCCTGAGCGAGCTCTGTTACGACGTTGCGTGCGAATGTCTGGTCGGCATCGAAGATTGCACGAACATCCTCTGATGGCACCAAGATGATGCGCGACTTTTCAAGCGTGCGCGCAGACATCAGGTAGGGCGCTGCTTTGACGGTAGCCGCCACGATGAAGGTTGAGACGGGCTGCAGCGTCTCCATCGTCGTTTCGCGCCCATTCCATGTTGCGAACAATTCCACCGACCCACTGATGACGACGTGAAGGAAATCACTAGTCTCGCCCTCAGTGAACAACTCGATTTGCGGCGGAAAGTTTTGGACATAGGCACCTCGGATCAACGCAGAAAAATTCTCGTCGTCGATCCCGGAAAACAGTCGTAGCGCGCGAATCTCGGAAGATTCATCGTCGCGCAAGCGGATGGCCATGCTTCACCTCTAATCGTGCCTGACGGTGATGCTTGATAAATATCAAGCGGTCAATTGTCACCGATTGGCGAGCGGGTTGATAGGTGTTTTCTGTCGGCGTGATCCTTGCCGAGCGGTGACTTATTTCGATCCTACCAGCTAATCGGTTTGATTTCGATCAACCTTTTCCAGTCTCCCTGCCTGTTGATCTGTCCGCAACCAGACCGGCGGTTCACGTCGGCCCAACTGCGGAGAGAGAACATGCATACACTCGATGGAGTCACTCGTTCGGACCAATACCGGGCATTGGGGCTCAGCACTTTCGCCTTCACCGTCTGCTTCGCGGTCTGGACGATTTTTTCGATCATTGGCGTCCGGATCAAGCAGGAGCTTGGCTTGTCCGATACGCAGTTCGGACTGTTGGTTGCCACCCCGGTTCTGACGGGTTCGATCAGCCGTATCTTCCTTGGCGTCTGGACCGAGCAGTTCGGTGGCCGGATCATGTTTCCGCTGCAGATGCTCATTACGGCAGTTGCTGTCTGGCTGCTGGCAACGGTTCACACCTACGAGGTTTTCCTGATCGCAGCACTTGGCCTTGGCCTGGCGGGGGGGTCCTTCATTGTCGGCGTCGCATACACGTCACGCTGGTTCGAGAAAGAACGTCAGGGCACCGCCTTGGGTATCTTCGGCGCGGGCAACGTCGGCGCTGCGGTGACGAACTTCGCTGCTCCCTTCCTTGTCGTCGCGCTTGGCTGGGAAGGGACTGCGAAGGTCTATGCCGTCGTTCTCGCTGCAACGGCAGTGTTCTTCTACCTGACTGCGAAGACCGATCCGGTGCAACAGGAACGCAAGAAGACTGGCGCCAAACCGGTATCTGCAGGGGACCAACTCGCACCGCTCAAGAATATCCAGGTTTGGCGTTTCGCTACCTATTACTTCTTCGTCTTCGGCGGTTTTGTTGCGCTCGCCTCGTTCTTGCCGCGCTACTATGTCGGGGCTTATGGGCTGCCGCTCACGACGGCCGGAGTCTTTGCTGGCTTCTACTCCCTGCCTGGTTCCGTTTTCCGCGCTCTTGGTGGGTGGATGTCCGACAAATGGGGCGCGCGTTTCGTCATGTATTTGACCTTCATTGTCTCGCTCGTGCTCCTGTTCGTCATGAGCTACCCCGAGACCAGCTACACAGTTGAAGGCATCCACGGCCCGATCTCGTTCACCTTCGGCCTCAACGCGACGATGTTTATGGTGATGACCGTGATCTTGGGCTTCGTGATGAGCCTCGGAAAGGCTGCCGTCTACAAGCATATCCCGGTTTATTACCCGCATCACGTCGGGGCCGTTGGCGGACTCGTCGGCATGATCGGGGGACTGGGTGGTTTCTTCCTGCCCATCAGCTTCGGCTTCTTGCTCGACCAAAGCGGTGTCTGGACTGCTCCCTTCATGTTGCTCTTCGTGCTGGTCCTCGTCTCGACGGTCTGGATGCACATCGCCATCCGCCGCATGGAACATGCACGGCATCCTGGTCTCAAAGGAGAGAAGTATCTTTCCGATGTGCCCGATGAGCCGCTCGCGAAGTCCATGCCTTGATGAATACCCAACGGGCTTCCCGCTGGGTGGCCCGCCCCCCTCGCACATTTCTGAAGGAGCCACTCCAATGGCCACCACAACAGCAACCTCCGGTCAAAGCGGCCACGTGCTGACCGACTGGCGTCCCGAGGATCCGGAGTTCTGGAAAACCCGCGGGCATGCGATCGCCACCCGCAACCTCTGGATATCGATCCCCGCGCTTCTCCTCGCCTTCTCGGTCTGGATGGTGTGGTCCGTCGTGGTCGCCAAGCTTCCCGCAATCGGCTTCGACTACTCTACCGGACAACTGTTCTGGCTGGCGGCACTGCCGGGCCTGTCGGGCGCGACACTGCGCATCTTCTACAGCTTCATGATCCCGATCTTCGGCGGCCGCAAATGGACGGCCTTCTCGACCGCCACGCTGCTTTTGCCCGCGCTCGGTATCGGCTTTGCGGTGCAGAACCCCGAGACCCCCTACGCCATCTTCCTGCTGCTCGCGCTGCTCTGCGGCTTCGGTGGTGGAAACTTCGCCTCCTCGATGGCCAACATCGCTTATTTCTACCCCAAGAAGACCAAGGGGAACGCGCTGGCTCTCAATGCAGGCCTCGGCAACGCGGGCGTCTCGGTGATGCAGTTCCTCGTGCCGATCGTGATCACCACGGGCGTCTTCGGCTCCCTCGGCGGCGCGCCCCAGCAATTGTCGGCAGGGGGTGAGCTCTTCCTGCAGAACGCTGGTTTCGTCTGGGTGCCCTTCATCGTCCTTTCGGCGATCGCCGCATGGTTCGGGATGAATGACATCGCATCGGCCAGCGCTTCGTTCAAACAGCAATCAGTGATTTTCTCGCGCTTCCACAACTGGGTGATGTGCGTCCTCTACACCGGCACGTTCGGAAGCTTCATCGGCTATTCCGCTGGCTTCCCGCTGCTCATGAAGACGCAGTTTCCTGAGGTGGACGTGCTGCAGTTCGCCTTCCTCGGGCCGCTCGTGGGCGCGCTGAGCCGGGCCGGCACGGGTTGGATTTCCGACAAGTTCGGTGGCGGTCGCGTGACCTTCTGGACCTTCGTCGGCATGATCGTCGCCGTCTGGGGGGTGCTGCAGTTCCTGCCCTCGGCCGGTGACGCCGGTAGCTTCTGGGGCTTCTTCGCCTGCTTCATGGCGCTGTTCTTCCTGACCGGCGTGGGCAATGCCTCGACCTTCCAGATGATCCCCTCGATCATGCGTCAGGAAGTGCCGCGTCTGAACCCGCATCTCGACGCGGCCGCCACGCTCAAGCAATCGGAGCTGGAGAGCTCGGCGATCATCGCCTTCACCTCGGCGATCGCGGCCTATGGTGCCTTCTTCATCCCGAAATTCTACGGCACGTCGATCAGCCTGACCGGCGCTCCCAACGCAGCTCTGTGGGGCTTCATGATCTTCTACGCGCTCTGCGTGGTGGTGACGTGGTTCTTCTACAGCCGCAAGGGCGCCTCCGTTCCCTGCTGACGCGACCGGCGCGCGCCGTGGCGTCCCGCGGCGCGCGCTTCCAATCCATTTCCGCAAGGAGACGCGACATGAGCCACTTGCTCGACAGACTTAATTTCCTGCAATCCAAGGAGTTGGAGCAGTTCTCCGACGGCCACGGGCAGGTGACCCGCGAGGACCGTAAATGGGAAGAGACCTATCGGTCCCGCTGGCGTCACGACAAGATCGTCCGCTCGACCCATGGTGTGAACTGCACCGGGTCTTGCAGCTGGAAGATTTACGTGAAGTCGGGGATCGTGACATGGGAGACCCAGCAGACCGATTACCCGCGCACGCGTCCCGGATTGCCCAACCACGAGCCGCGCGGCTGTGCCCGCGGCGCCTCCTATAGCTGGTATCTCTATTCCGCAGCGCGGATGAAGCACCCGATGGTGCGTGGCAAGCTGCTGAAAATGTGGCGCGAGATGCGCAAGACCAAGTCGCCAATCGAAGCATGGACTGCCATCCAGAGCGATCCTCTGCTGCGCGCCGAATACACCAAGGCCCGCGGGAAGGGCGGTTTTGTGCGCGCGAGCTGGGACGAAGCTACCGAGATCGCTGCGACCGCCAATGCCTATACTGCAAAGACCTACGGGCCCGATCGCGTCTTCGGCTTCTCGCCGATCCCGGCCATGTCGATGGTCAGCTACGCTGCAGGTGCGCGTTACCTGTCTCTGCTGGGCGGCACCTGTCTGTCCTTCTATGACTGGTATTGCGATCTTCCGCCTGCCTCGCCGCAGACCTGGGGCGAGCAGACCGACGTCCCGGAATCTGCGGATTGGTATAATGCGGGCTATCTGCTGATTTGGGGCTCGAACGTGCCGCAAACCCGCACGCCGGACGCTCATTTCTATACCGAGGCCCGCTACCGCGGCACCAAATCCGCCGTGATTTGCCCTGATTACTCGGAAGCCTCGAAATTCGGTGACATCTGGCTCAATCCCAAGCAGGGCACCGACTCGGCGCTGGCGATGGCGATGGGGCATGTGGTCCTGCGCGAATATCATCTCGACCGTCAGGCCGAGTATTTCGAGGATTATGCGCGTCGCTATTCGGACATGCCGATGCTCGTGCTGCTCGATGAGGAGGATGGCCGCCACATCCCCGGCAAGATGCTTCGGGCTTCGGACCTCGCAGACGGATTGGGTGAGAGCAACAACCCCGAATGGAAGACCGTTGCCTATGATGAAGCCTCCGGGGCGATGGTCGTGCCGAACGGGTCCATCGGTTTCCGTTGGGGGGAAGAGGGCAAGTGGAACCTCGAGGACCGCGCCAGCACGGGAGAGGCGAAGCTTCGGCTTAGCCAGGTTATGGAAGAGTGCCATGACGATGTCGTCGGTGTCGATTTCCCCTATTTCGGCGGCGCCGCTACGGAGAATTTCGTCAAGTGCCAACACCCTGACGTCCTGACCCGAAACGTGCCGGTTAGAAAGGTCACGCTCGCTGATGGCCGCGAGGCCATGGTCGCGACCGTGTTTGACCTCCTTTGTGCGAATTACGGTCTCGATCGTGGTCTGGGGGGCGACTGGGTCAGCCATGACTTCAATGAGGACCTGCCCTACACGCCGAAATGGGCCGAGAAGATCACCGGGGTCTCCGCCGACAAGATCATCGCGGTCGCACGCGAGTTCGCCAGCAATGCCGAAAAGACTCACGGCAAATCCATGGTGATCCTGGGGGCGGGTCTGAACCACTGGTATCATATGGACATGAACTACCGTGGCATCATCAACCTGCTGGTGATGTGCGGTTGCGTCGGTCAGGAAGGTGGTGGTTGGAGCCACTATGTCGGTCAGGAGAAACTGCGCCCGCAAACGGGTTGGCTTCCGCTCGCCTTCGCTCTGGATTGGGGGCGCCCGCCGCGTCAGATGAACGGCACCTCAGCCTTCTATGCCCATTCCGACCAATGGCGTTACGAAACGCTCGGGGTGGACGAGATCCTGTCTCCGACCGCGCCGAAGGGTGACTGGGACATCTCGCTGATCGACTACAACATACGCGCCGAGCGTATGGGGTGGTTGCCTTCGGCGCCGCAACTCAAGACGAACCCGCTTGAGGTCACCAAGGCTGCCAAGGCAGCGGGCATGGATCCCAAAGACTACGTGGCCGAAAAGCTGAAGTCCGGTGAGCTGCAGATGTCCTGCGAGGACCCTGACGCTCCTGAAAACTGGATGCGCAATCTCTATGTGTGGCGCTCGAACCTCTTGGGTTCGTCGGGCAAGGGGCACGAATATTTCATTCGTCACCTACTCGGCACCGACAGCGGGATTCTCGGAAAGGATCTCGGCGAGGAAGGTCGGGCGAAGCCGAAGGAGGCCGTTTGGCATGACGAGGCACCGGAAGGCAAACTCGACCTGCTCGTTTGCATCGACTTCCGTATGTCGACGACCGCAGTCTATTCCGACGTCGTTCTGCCGACCGCTTCGTGGTATGAGAAGAACGACCTCAACACCTCGGACATGCACCCGTTCATTCACCCGCTTCAAGCGGCTGTAGACCCAGCTTACGAGTCGAAGTCCGACTGGGAGATCTTCAAGGCGATCGCCAAGAAATTCCAAGAGGTTTCGCCGGAGGTTCTTGGTCAGGAAACCGACATTGTCCAGGCGCCGATCCTGCACGACACGGCAGGCGAATTGGCTCAGCCCGAGGTGCGCGATTGGAAGAAGGGTGAATGCGACCTGATCCCGGGTAAAACCGCGCCTAACTACGTCACTGTCGAGCGCGACTACGGTGCGATCTACGATCGGTATGTGGCGCTCGGTCCGCTGATGGACAAGCTGGGCAATGGCGGCAAGGGCATTGGCTGGGATACCAAGCACGAGGTCGAAGCGCTTCGCAAACTCAATGGCGAATGGGAGGATGGTCCCACCAAAGGTTGTCCGAAAATCGATACCGACATCGACGCAACCGAGGTGATCCTAATGCTCGCGCCCGAAACCAACGGCGAGGTTGCGGTCAAGGCTTGGGGGGCGCTCGAGAAGCCCACCGGCCGCGGGCATAAGCACCTTGCCGAAGGGCAGGAGCACACGAAGATCCGCTTCCGTGATATCGCCGCGCAACCGCGCAAGATCATCTCGTCCCCGACCTGGTCGGGTATCGAGAGCGAGGAAGTCTGCTACAACGCCGGCTACACCAACGTGCATGAGCTGATCCCATGGCGCACCCTTTCAGGTCGTCAGCAGCTCTATCAGGACCACCTCTGGATGCGCGCTTTCGGCGAGGGCTTCGTGTCCTATCGTCCGCCGGTCGACCTGAAGACTGTGACGCAAGATGTGCTCGCCGGCGACGACAAGCATGTTGTGCTGAACTTCATCACTCCGCACCAGAAGTGGGGCATCCACTCCACCTATACCGACAACCTGCTGATGCTCACGCTGAACCGCGGCGGGCCGGTGGTCTGGATTTCGGAGACCGACGCGAAGAAAGCGGGAATCGAAGATAACGACTGGGTTGAAGCCTACAACGTTAACGGCGCGCTGACCGCGCGGGCGGTTGTCTCTCAGCGGATGAAGGAAGGCACGATCTTCATGTATCACGCCCAGGAGAAGATCGTGAATACGCCCGGCTCTCAGAAGACCGGCCTGCGTGGAGGCATCCACAATTCGGTGACCCGCGCGACGCTCAAGCCCACGCATATGATCGGTGGCTACGCCCAGCTTTCCTACGGGTTCAACTACTACGGCACCGTGGGTGCGAACCGCGACGAATTCGTCGTGGTCCGCAAGATGAAGAAGATCGACTGGCTCGATGAGCCCGCTACCCAGGAGGCAGCAGAATGAGAGTCCGCGCACAAATCGGCATGGTGCTGAACCTCGACAAATGTATCGGGTGTCACACCTGCTCCGTGACTTGCAAGAACGTCTGGACCAGCCGCGACGGTGTCGAATACGCTTGGTTCAACAACGTCGAGACTAAGCCCGGCACCGGCTACCCGACCGACTGGGAAAATCAGAAACGCTGGAACGGTGGCTGGAAACGCACCCGTTCCGGTAAGCTGATCCCGCGGCAGGGTTCGAAATGGCGGATCGTGGCGAATATCTTCGCCAACCCCGACCTGCCTGCGATCGACGATTATTATGAGCCGTTCGATTTCGACTATGAGCATCTCGCCAACGCGCCCGAGATGAAGGCTTTTCCGACCGCCCGCCCGCTCTCCAAGATCACTGGCGAACGGATCGAGAAAATCGAAAAGGGGCCGAACTGGGAAGAAATCCTTGGCGGCGAATTCTCGAAACGCTCGAAGGACTACAACTTCGAGGGGGTGCAGAAGGAGATCTACGGGGAATACGAGAACACCTTCATGATGTATCTGCCGCGACTGTGCGAGCATTGCCTTAATCCGGCCTGTGCAGCGTCGTGTCCTTCGGGTGCGATCTACAAACGTGAGGAAGACGGCATCGTCCTGATCGACCAGGAAAAATGCCGCGGCTGGCGGATGTGCGTCTCGGGCTGCCCCTACAAGAAGGTCTATTACAACTGGTCGACCGGAAAATCCGAGAAATGCACCCTGTGCTACCCGCGGATCGAGAGCGGCAACCCGACCGTTTGTTCGGAAACCTGCGTGGGCCGGATTCGGTATCTCGGCGTCATGCTCTATGATGCCGACAAGATCGAGCAAGCGGCGAATGCGCCCTCCGAGCAGCAGCTCTATGACGCGCAGCTCGACGTGTTCCTCGATCCCAACGATCCGGTCGTAATCGAGGCCGCACGAGCCGATGGCGTTCCGGAGGAATGGATCAAGTCGGCGCAGCAAAGCCCGATCTGGAAGATGGCGATGGAGTGGAAGGTCGCCTTCCCGCTGCATCCCGAATACCGGACGCTGCCGATGGTCTGGTATATTCCGCCGCTCTCACCGATCCAGAACGCCGCCGAGGCGGGCGCGATCGGCATGGATGGCGCGATGCCGGACGTGAAGAGCCTGCGTATTCCGCTGCGCTACCTCGCCAACATGCTGACAGCCGGTGACGAGGCGCCGATCGCTACCGCGCTTGAGCGGATGCTTGCGATGCGTTCCTACATGCGGGCCAAGACCGTCGACGGGGTTCGCGACGAAGGGATCGCCGCACGTGTCGGTCTCTCGGGTCGTGTGATCGAGGATATGTATAAGATCATGGCGCTCGCCGATTACGAGGACCGCTTCGTGATCCCGACGACCCATCGTGAACAGGTCGAGGATGCCTATGACCTGCGCGCGGGCACCGGGTTCACCGATTGCAACGGCTGCTCGACCGGGATCTCGAAGGGCTCGCTCTTCGGGGGCTCCAAAAGACCGCTCAAGATGCCGCAGGAGGTGCAGTGATGGACCATCAACTCAACGATCGCACGCTCAAGGCCTTCTCGGTCCTGCTGAGCTATCCGACGCAGGAACTGCAACAAGCGATGCCGGAAATCGGGGGCGTTCTCGCCTCCGAGACGCGGCTCACGGCGGTGGCACGGCGGGACTTGCGCCCGCTGATCGAAGAACTCGGTGCCCGTGACATCTACGCGCTCGAAGAGGACTATGTGATGCTCTTCGACCGCTCGCGCAGCCTGTCGCTCAACCTCTTCGAACATGTCCATGGAGAAAGCCGTGATCGTGGCGGTGCCATGGTCGACCTGCTCGAGACCTATCGTGCGGCAGGTTTTGAGCCAGCAACGACCGAACTGCCCGACCATCTTCCCGTGCTGCTCGAGTTCCTTGCGGCTCGTCCGCCCGAGGAAGCGCGCGATATGCTGGCGGATGCAGCCCATATCCTCGCTGCGGTCGGGGAACGGTTGGGCAAGCGCGAGAGCGCCTATGCGGCGATCTTCACGGCGCTCGTGCAAATGTCGGGTGAGATGGCTGACGAGGAGGCTGTGGCCGAGATTCTCGCGCGACCTGATCCGTCCCCCGACGATCTCGAGGAGATCGACAAGATCTGGGAAGAAACCGAGGTTACCTTCGGTCCCGACCCGAATGCAGGCTGTCCGCAGGTGCGCGACATGCTCGCGCAGATGGATCCGCCCAAACTGCGCCACGCGAAAACTGCGGCGGAATGACGGAGGCTCAGATGAATACGTTTCTCTTTGGCATCTACCCCTACATCGCACTTTCCGTGCTCTTCCTGGGATCGATCGCGCGTTACGATCGTGATCCCTTCACTTGGAAAACCTCGTCGAGCCAGTTGCTGCGACAGCGTCATTTCGCGATCGCGTCGATCCTGTTCCATGTCGGGGTTCTTGTGATCTTCGTGGGCCATGTCGTCGGCCTTCTGACGCCGATCTGGGTATTCGACATGCTCCATGTCAGCCACGGCGCCAAACAAATCCTCGCAATCGTGGCAGGCGGGATCGCGGGCGTGATGGCGACGATCGGCGGCGGGATGCTGCTCTATCGCCGCTGGACCGACCAACGTATCCGGTTGACGTCGAGCTTTGCCGATATCGCGATCCTCGTGCTCCTGCTGGCTCAGCTTCTGCTCGGTCTCGGGACGGTTCCGGTGAGCTGGCAACACTCCGACGGTCACGAGATGGTCAAGTTCATGACATGGGCGCAGATGATCTGGACGTTCCAGCCGGGTGCTGCGGACTATGTCGCGGGCGCGGCGCTTGTGTTCAAGCTGCACATCGCGCTCGGACTGACCATTTTCCTGTTGGTCCCCTTCACCCGCCTCGTTCACATAGCTTCGGGGATCTTCGCGCCGCTACGTTATTTGCTGCTGCGCCCCGGTTATCAGATCGTGCGGTCTCGCCGGAGCTCCAAGTTGCCTGAGCGCAGTGCTGCCGACATCAATAAGAGGCGTATCGCTGCGGCGAAGCGACCTTCGGCTGCGGAGTGAGAGCAATGACCAAACCGCTCTTTCCCGATGTGGTCGTGAATGGCCAGACTATCCCTTCCGCGGCGATTGCTGCGGAAGCCCAGCATCATAACGGCCCGAGTGACAAACCCGGCATTGCCTGGCGCAAGGCGGCCAATGCGCTCGCGGTTCGCGCGCTTCTTCTGCAAGAAGCGGAGCAACGTGCGATTGACGTCGACCCTCAGGAGGTCGCTCCGGGACAGATCGAGACCGAGGACGAGGCTCTGATCCGTGCGCTTCTCGAGGATGCCGTCGAGGTGACGCCTCCCTCCGAGGAGGATATCCAAGTCGAATGGAGCCGTGATCCCACGCGGTTCCGCGCCCCGCCGCTTTGGGAAGCCGCGCATATACTGATCGCCTGCGATCCGCGCAACGAGGCGCAACGCGAGACAGCTGAGGCCCGCGCGCGCGCCTTGGCGACAGAGGCGATCGAAAAACCCAAAAGCTTTGCGCGTCTAGCCAAGGAGAATAGCGACTGCTCGTCGCGCGGCGAGGGCGGCTTCCTCGGCCAGCTCGGCCCGGGCGACACCGTTCCTGAGTTCGAGAAAGCGCTGCGTGCGCTTGGCGAAGGAGAGCTTACCGCGGAGCCCGTGCTCAGTCGCTTCGGCTGGCATGTGATCCGACTCGATGCGGTCGCCGAAGGCGCTCCACTGCCATACGAGACCGTGCGTCCGCGTATTGCCGAAGCGATGGAGAAGGCAGCCTGGACACGCGCAGTGCGCGCCTTCGTGGCGGAGCTCGCCGCACGAGCAGATATCTCTGGGGTCGATCTGGCGGCATAGGGACGAAAGCGATGCTGAGCGATCTTTTCACCCGCAACCGCACTTGGTCGGAACGCCGCAAGGCGGAGGAGCCTGGCTATTTCTCACGTCTTGCGACGCGGCAAAACCCGGAGTTCTTCTGGGTTGGTTGCGCCGATAGCCGCGTGCCTGCGAATGTTGTTGCGGGGCTTGATCCCGGCGAGGTCTTCGTCCACCGGAACGTCGCCAACGTCGTGCATTCTTCAGACATGAACTTGCTGAGTGCGCTTGAATTTGCCGTCGAAAGCCTTGGTATTCGCGAGATTATCGTTTGTGGTCATTACGGCTGCGGCGGTGTCAAAGCTGCGACCGAGGAGATGCTCGGCGGTCTCACGGACCATTGGCTTGAACCAATTCGTCGTCTTGCGCGCGCCTATGCGATTGATCTGGGGCAGCTGGCCAATATCGAGGCCCGGCGCGACCGTTTGGCCGAGCTCAACGTGATCGAGGGTGTGCGACGCATAGCTGAGACACCAATTCTTCAGCAAGCTTGGACCGCAGGAGAGCCCGTCAAGGTTCACGGATTGATCTATGGGCTCAAGGACGGGGTTCTCGCTGACCTCGACTGCACCATCACGCGCGCGAGCGTTTTCGGTGAGGATGTGCAGCGCTGAATCTTGGCGAATGATTGATTGGAAAGGACATGAAATGTTTTCTATCGCAGCTATTCAAAGCCCTGGCCGGGGCGACGTGGACTTTCTGATGGCGCGCTTTGCCCGACAGGTGATTGCGCGAGGGCATCGCGTGTGCGGCGTTGTTCAGGTCAATATTGATCGGCCTAAAAGCCATGCCTGCGATATGGATATTAAGGTTTTGCCCGACGGGCCGGTGTTATCGATCTCGCAATCACTTGGCGAGGGATCTCGCGGCTGCCGCCTTGATCCTGCAGCGCTTGAGGCTTCTGTCGCAGCGGTTTCACATAGCCTTGCATGTGGAGCCGATCTGCTTGTCGTGAATAAGTTCGGTAAGATGGAGTCCGAGGGGCGCGGGTTTCGCCCGGTGATTGCTGAAGCTATACTGCAGGGAATTCCCGTCCTCGTTGGTATCAACGGCCTGAACGAACTTGCTTATGACGAGTTTACGGGCGGATATGGTTGTCGCCTTCCTTTCTCACTCGAGGCGCTCAACGACTGGTTCGACGATGCGCGCGGTCTTGTGGGCGCCTGACGGGCCACCGAGGGTGCTTTCGATTTCGCAAATTCCGAGAGCAATGGTCGCTGGCAATGCGGGATTGGTTTCAGTTCTAAGAGCCAGTTGACGTTTCGAAAGCCACCCATTAGTAAGTAATCAATAACTTACTAATGGGCATGTGATGCGAAAATCCGCAGATCTACGAAAAGCAGAAATCGTTTCGACCGTCCTCGAGATGGCCGACCAGATCGGCCCTGATCGCGTGACTACGAATGCGGTCGCGAAACAGATCGGGCTGACACAGGCGGCTCTGTTCCGGCACTTCCCGTCCAAGGCGGAGCTTTGGGGTGCGGTCGCCGAGCATGTCACCGACACCCTGGCGGCAGCCTGGGAGGCAGCGCTCGAGGGTGTGTCAGATCCGCTGGACCGGGTGCGCGCATTGGTGGCGGCACAGCTTGGGGTGATCGCGCGCACTCCGGCGATCCCAATGCTCCTGTTCTCGCGAGAATTGACGACCGAGAACGAAGTTCTGCGCGGGGCTTTTCGGGAGCGCCTAAGCGTATTCCATGAAACGCTTGAGGCGGACATCGCCGCCGCACAAGCACAGGGGCGGGTATCGGTCGATCTCATGCCGCGTGATGCTGCTTATCTGCTGAGCTCGCTTGTCCAGGGCGCCGCGATCCGATGGGCGCTCGGGCCGCGCACGACGTCAATGGAAGAGACCGGGCTGGCGCTGCTGGATGTGCAACTGCGCTTGCTCGAATGCAGGAAGGATGGCTGAGAGATGCGTAAGAGCTGGTTTGTCGTCGGTGTAGCCGCAGTCGCGCTGGCGGTTGGGATTTGGGTGCTGCGCCACCGTCCGCTGCCGGTAACGGTGCTTTCGCCAGAGACGGATGTCACGCTCCGGATTTATGGTTTGGGAACAGTTGAGGCACGTGTGCTGAGCGCCGTTGGCTTCGAACTGGGGGGCGCCGTGCAGAGCCTGTCAGCAGATGCTGGTGATCGTGTTATGGCTGGGCAGGAATTGGCGCGTTTGCATCCCGAAGAACAACAGGCGCGCGTTGCCCAGGCTGATGCGGGGGTGGAAGCGGCACGTGCAGCGCTCGCCAAGGCGGAAGCTGCCCTGCCACGCGCTCAGGCGGTTTTGTCACAGCGCGAGGCGGCCAATACGCGCCAGCAGGAACTTGCACGAACGGATCGCGCCTCAAAGCAGAGCGCGGAGGAAACCCAGCGCGATCTCGATGTGGCGCGCGCCGATCTCGCGGTGGCCGAAACCGAGCTGATGGTGCTGCGGGCTCAGGCGGCGGAAGCGGATGCTAATCTGCAATCGGCCCGCACGCTTCTGGAAAAACACGTTCTGGCGGCGCCCTATGATGCCTTGATCATTGCGCGCAAGGCGGAGGCCGGCACGGTGGTCAAGGCGGGTGACACGATCTTCAGCCTGATTGATCCGCAGACGATCTGGATTCAGGCCTATATCGACGAGGAGCGCGCGGGTCAGCTTGCGCTGGGGCAGGTGGGCGCCATCCGTCTTCGTTCGCGCCCGCAACAAGAGTTTCATGGCGAAATCGTGCGGATCGGGCTGGAAAGCGACCGCGTCAACGAGGAGCGCAAGGTCTGGCTCGCCTGCACGGATTGCCCCGCCGAAATGTATCTGGGCGAACAGGCTGAGACTCTGGTCACGACCGGTCATCGCGATCGGGCGTTGATGGTGCCCGAGGTCGATATCACGGGCTTCGACGGTGCTTCGGGAACGGTCTGGATCGCGCAGGATGGTGCGCTCGCGCAGGCGACCCTGGAATTCGGTGCGCGCGACGATCTCGGCCGCGCAGAGGTGACGGACGGTCTGCCGGAAGGCGCAGAGGTTGTTTCGCCGGTTCCCAAAGGCGCGGTCGAAGGCCGAAAGGTGAGCGTCGAGGTGGACGAGTGAATCTTGCGCTCAAGGATATCCGGCATAGCCTGTTTCGCTTTGTCCTGACCTGCTTCGGGTTGGGGTTACTGATGACTGTCGTGCTGGCGATGATCGGGATTTATAACGGTCTTGTTTCGGATGCACTTGCGGCGGTTAAAGCACCGCGCGCAGATCTCTGGGTCGTTGAGGCGAATACTCAGGGGCCCTTTGCCGAGGCGTCTTCGCTACCTTCCGCGACGCGCGATGCGGTGGCGCGCCTTCCGGGGATCTCTGACGCGGGCGCGATCACTTACCAGACGATCGAGGCACAGCACGGGACGCAGACGCTCCGGCTATATGTTATAGGTTACGAGCGCGGTCGTCCGGGAGGTCCCTTCACCATCACTGATGGGCGTGGGCTTGGGCGCAGCCACTACGAATTGGTGGCCGATCGAAAGTCAGGGCTTCAGGTCGGCGACACGATCCGTATCGGACGTAACCGGTTTACCGTCGTCGGGCTGACAGAAAATGCGATGAACTCCGGCGGTGACCCCGCGGTCTTCATGACGCTTTCCGATGCAATGGCTTTGCAAAGCGAACTCGATCCCGCTGCCGAGAGGGTCCGCGCGGCGCGTGGCGCTACGTCGCCAGACGCCAGCAATGTCTCCGCAGTAATTGCACGGATTGAGCCCGATGCCGATGTTGAGCGGGTGGCTACGACGATCAGGCAATGGAAGCATTTGGGCGCTCTGACCCAGGCACAGCAAGAAGAACTTTTGCTCGCATCGGTCGTCGATCGCGCACGCCGCCAGATCGGGCTGTTTCTGGGAATCCTGCTGACGGTCTCGGCGGTGGTGATAGCGCTGATCATCTACACGATGACGATGGAGAAGCTTAAACAGATCGCGACGCTCAAGCTGATCGGGGCACCAGATCGCACGATCCTCGGTCTCATCGTTCAGCAGGCTCTGATCCTGGGAATTTCCGGCTGGGCGATCGGGCTGTCTTTGATTTTGCTGGTGAAAGACAATTTTCCTCGCCGTGTTGTGCTGGAGCCCACCAACGCATTGGTGCTTGCCGGGATCATCGTTGGTGTCTGCATCGTGGCCTCCGGGCTCGGTATCCGTGCCGCGCTCAAGGTCGACCCTGCGACGGCGATTGGAGGCTGAGATGGCAATTGGTGATCTTCTCGTCGATGTGTCAGGCGTAGCCAAGCATTATGGCGAGGGTGAAACACGCGTCGATGCATTGCGCGTGGTCGAATTGCAGATCCATGCGGGCGAGGTGGTGGCGATGCTCGGCCCTTCGGGTTCGGGAAAGACCACACTGCTCAACATTATCGGCTGCATTGTTGACCCCTCGGCAGGCCGTCTCTTGCTTGATGGCGAGACGGTGTTTGACGGCCGATGGCTGCGTGGCAACCTGCGCCAACTTCGTCTCGACAAGATCGGCTTCATCTTTCAGGCGCATAACTTGCTTCCGTTCCTCACAGCCGAAGAGAATGTCTCGGTGGTGCTGAATCTCGCGGGCTGGAAGCCTGCGGCGGCGAAAGCACGGGCACGCGAATTGCTGGATTATCTCGAGGTCGGACATCGCGCCGGGGTCAAGCCCGCGCATCTGTCAGGCGGGGAAGCGCAGCGCGTTGCCATCGCGCGCGCGCTGGCGAACCGACCCCGGATCATTCTTGCCGACGAGCCAACGGCGGCTCTCGATTCCGTGCGGGCTCAGCTTGTGATGGATTTGCTGCGAAAGCTCGCCGTCGAGCAGGAAGCCTGTATTCTCACCGTGACGCATGACGAGAAAATCTTCGACCGCTTCGATCGGTTGATCCATCTCCGCGACGGGGCACTGATCGAAGCGTGAGGTGTTTCCGCGAAGAAGGCGTTGCTTCGCTTGTCTTCCGAATATTGGAGCCGCGCGGCAAAGGTTCATCTTCTTCACAAACAGGAGGTGCTATTCGCTTTCGTGAAAGACGCCTCGGGGGCAGTGTCATGAAGGTGCGCTCTCTCCCGAGAATTTAGCGTTGGTCGCGCGTTTCAGCTTGTTTGCAGACGCAGAGTGATTGCGTGGCACACCAGGCGGAGTGGGGAGCGTTACTGATGCAGCACGACGAAGGCCGCCCTTTGCGTGCTGAAGGTTGTGAAATCTTCTTTTGCCGGAGCGTTCGAGTTGGATGTCATCTGAGGTCTCCCACGTGTTCCGAACACGTGACTGAAGAAAACTTCGTGTGCTCGATCCGCGCGGTTTATTCACAAGAGAATGGCTGCCGATCCAGGTCGAAGTAAAGAAAATCAAAGCTCCAGATCAATCAAGCTAATCCTCACGCCGAAGCAGAAGAGCCGCGCCTGGACCCATGTGGCGTAGGGAGCGGCTACATCCTGTCCACGATTTCCTGTGGATTGAGGAACGAAACCTCTTCGGTATTTCACCCCAAAGCGTCACAATAGGGAATGCGGGGCCAAAACCTCGGAAATTCAGGCCCCAAGAGGGAATATCGCTAGGAAAAGAAGATGGCCACAAGCCCCCAGGCACACTCGAAAAGACTTGTCGCCACACTTGTGCGCGAATTGTCCGACGCTGGATTGGCCGGCGCGCGGATCGAGATTAAGCCAGATGGCTGTGTCATCCTCCACATGACGAAGATTGAACAAGAACACCCTGATGACTTCCTCAGCGGTGATCTGAGGATGAGGAAGAAATGACGAGGAGAGCGCTCCCTAAATATGTCTACGAAGATCGTGAGTATGTTCGGTTTATTCGCCGGGCTCGCGGCCAGTCAGAGATGATGCACGAGGAACCGGGGTCGCCAGAATTCTGGGATCATTATAATCGGCTTCTTAAGGCAGAAAAGTCAGCTCCTTCCAAGAGGAACTTTGAGGCCCTTATTCTAAGCTATTATGAAAGCGAGGCTTTTCAGAAACTCGCTCCCCGCACGAAAAGCGACTACCACAAGTATATTAGCCATATTCGAGATATTTGGGGCGACTATGAGCCGGCTAAGATCGAAACAACGCACATCTACGAGTTACAGCAAGCGAACAGGCATCATTGGCGCCAAGCGAACTATCTCGTTCAGGTTATGGTGGTGCTCCTCAACCATGCAAGACTGAAAGGCTTTATTAAAGGAACCGGTGACAAAACCGCGGCGCATGGCGTTCCTCTCCTGAAGCAAAAAAGTGACGGCTGGGAGCCGTGGCCGCAGGATGTGCGCGAAGAGTTCGAAGAAGTTGCGACAGCGAGAGCAAGGCTTGTTTACGAACTTTGTATCGGGACCGGCCAGCGCATTGGCGATGTGGTGAAGATCCGTTGGGGCGACCTTTCGGAGGGCGTCTATCGGGTTAAGCAAGGCAAAACTGACAAGGAGTTGTGGATCCCGCTCACCGAACGCTTGGCGGAGTATCTATCTGCGGTTCCCAAGAAGGGACTTAACGTGATCACAGATGCGAAGGGGCGGCCAGTAAGCTACCGCATGATCGCCGAGGAGATGCGTAAGGTGAAGGCAAGCATGAAGCACCCGCAAGCTAAGAAATATGTCACGCACGGTCTACGCAAGAATGCGACGATCGAGCTCTACTTAGCTGGATGCGACGACGAAATGGTGAAGGCCGTCACAGGTCACTCGGGCGTAGAAATGCTGAAAAAATATGGTGGTGAGGTCCGACAGCGACTTTTTGCACAGCAGGCCCAAGAAGCCCGGAATCGAATGGAACAGAACAAGAAGGGAACGTGAAAGTTTCAACGCTTGTTTCAAAATCCGATTTCTGAACGAGAAAGCGCGACGTAAGTCATTGAAAAATTTGGAGGCGAGTACCGGAATCGAACCGGTGTACACGGATTTGCAATCCGCTGCGTCACCACTCCGCCAACTCGCCGCCGTGGTGTTGGCGTCAGATACGGTATCGCAAGCGCCCGCGCAAGAGGTGAGTTGTGCCTTTGGCGCATTGTGCGCAGGCGACGTCGGCTCTGAGCGCAAGGGCAGGTCCGAAGGCCCTCTCGCATAACTTGCTCAGACCCTGCTTCTGTGGCAAAACCGGCCACAAGGGTTTGCTACCGAAGAGTTCTCGACATGCAAGATTTCGCTACGCGCCGCACCATGATGGTCGACACGCAGGTCCGTCCCAGCGATGTGACCAAATTCCCGATCATCGCGGCGATGCTGCATGTGCCGCGCGAGCAATTCGTGCCCGCGGCCAAGCGCGAAGCCGCCTATATCGGGGAAAACCTCGAACTGGCGCCGGGCCGCGTGCTGCTGGAACCGCGCAATTTCGCGAAGATGCTCGATGCGCTCGACATCCAGCCCGATGATCTGGTCCTCGATGTGGGCGCGGGGCTCGGCTACTCCTCCGCCGTGATCGCGCGGATGGCCGAGGCGGTCGTCGCGCTCGAAGACGGAGAGATGGCATCGCAGGCAGAGGCCGCGCTGGCAGAGGCGGGGGCCGACAATGTCGCCGTCGTCACCGGCGCGCTGACCGAGGGCGCGGCGCAGCACGGCCCCTATGACGCGATCCTCATCGAAGGGGCGGTCGAAACCGTTCCCGCCGCGCTGATCGAGCAACTCAAAGAAGGCGGCCGGATCACCGCAATTTTCATGGAAGGCGCTCTCGGGGTCGCCCGGATCGGTTACAAGATCGACGGTGCGATGAGCTGGCGCGATCTTTTCAATGGCACCGCACCTGTCCTCCAGGGGTTCGTGAAGCCGCGTGAATTCGTGCTCTGAGGAGCACATCGAATAGGCTAGCTGTTTTGCAGGATATGCAATCGGGCGCTGAGCCGATAGAATTTGAAGTAATCGCGCCCGGCGGCAGAGGGACAACACCTGCATCTGCGGCGATACAGGAAACGAGGGACATTCGATGCTGCGCAAGACTCTGACTATGACCGCTTTGGTCGCGGCTACCGCATTTGGGCCGGTCGCGGCAGGGGCGGAGACGCTCGCCGATGCGCTGGTCTCTGCATATCGCAATTCGAACCTGCTGGAGCAGAACCGGGCCGCGCTGCGGGCCGCCGATGAAGACGTCGCTCAGGCGGTCGCGAATCTGCGCCCGGTCCTGCAATGGACCGCGAGCTACGATTACCTGAATTCCGACGCCACGGGGGCGATCTCGCAGAGCGCCTCGACTTCGCTCGGTGCGTCGATGACGCTGTTCGATTTCGGTCGCAACAAGATCAATGTCTCTATGAAAAAAGAGACGGTTCTGGCCACCCGTGAGGGTCTGCGCTCGGTCGAGCAAAACGTGCTGCTCTCGGCGATCCAGGCCTATTCGGACGTGAAATCGGCCTCCGAGCAGGTCGCGATCAACCAGAATTCGGCACGCGTCCTGAACGAAGAACTCAAGGCCTCGAACGACCGTTTCGAAGTGGGTGAAGTCACGAAGACCGACGTGTCGCTCGCTCAGGCGCAGCTCGCGTCCGCCCGTGCCTCGCTCGCTGCGGCACAGGGCAACCTGCGCTCCGCACGCGAGGCCTACAAGGCGGCCACTGGCCACTATCCGAGCAACCTCGCGGCCTTCCCGAAGCGTCCGTCTCTGCCGGGTTCGCTGGATGCTGCACGTGACATCGCGCTGCGCACCCATCCGAGCATCAAGCAGCTGCAGCACACCGTCGCGGTCTATGACCTCGGTGTGGATTACGCCCGCGCCAATCGCCTGCCGAAAATCACCGGTTCGCTTGGCCTGCGCCAGCAAGAGCAGGGCGTGCAGACGCAATCCGCCGGGATCGAGCTGAACCAGACGCTTTATTCGGGTGGCGCGCTTCTTTCGGCGCAGCGTCAGGCCGTGGCGAACGATCAATCGGCCCGCGCGCAGCTGAGTCAGGCCGGTGTGACGGTCTCGCAAAACGTGGCCAACGCCTGGGCGGCGATCGACATCGCAAAGGCGCAGATTTCGGCTTACGACCAGCAGATCACCGCAGCCCGGACCGCCTATCAGGGCGTCAAGGAAGAGGCGCTTCTGGGCGCGCGCACTACGCTCGACGTGCTTTCGGCTGAACAGGACCTGCTGGATGCGCAGGCGGGCCGGATCGACGCGGCGGCCACTCTGCAGGTAGCTTATTATCAACTTTTGTCCGCTATGGGTCTGTTGACGGTAGAAAACCTGAAGCTTGGAATTCCGACCTATGATCCCGCGGCCTATTACAACTCGGTCCGCACCGCGCCCCTCACGCTCAGCCCGCAGGGCAAGCGTCTGGATCGTGTGCTCAAGGCCATCGGCCAGTAACGACCGAACGGTGTTTCGGCGGGCTTTCGGGCCCGCCTGCCGCGCCGCTGTGGCGCAGGCATCGCAGCCTCCGGGTGTCCCTCGCAGTTTCGGATCCGTCACGGCTGGACAGGCGCGCGTGCGCGCGGCAGGATGGAGTGATCATGGCTGATACCCGACCTAGACCTGAAATCGAAGATGTGCTGGCATCGATCCGGCGACTGGTGTCGCAGGACAGCCCGCGTGTGGCTGAGAGCTATCCGACCTCGAGAGGGGAGGGCTCGACGCCCGATCCTCTGGTTCTGACGCCCGCGCATCTCGTGTCGGACACTCAGGCGGGGTCGAAAGGCGATATCCACGATCTCGAATGGTCCGCGCCGGGTGTTTCGGCGGAGGAGGAAGCTAAAGAGGCGCAGGATGGCGTGGCCGATCTGTCGGAGGCAGCCACCGGGTCGGCGGAGCCCGCACCGCTGTCCGAGGCGCGTCGCAAGCCGCAGAATTTCGAGCCCGAATTCGATGATGCCGAGGCCGAGCCCTGGCCGTCGGAGGCGGAATTGCCGCAGGGCAGCTTTGATGACGAGCTCAAGCGGCTGGAGGGCTCGCTCGCCCAGCTCGAGGCCGAAGTGGCGCGCGATGGTGCCGATTACGAATCCGAAACGGGCGACGCGTTCGAACCGGCAGGCACAGCGCCGCTGACCGAATTGCCCGAAAGCTTTACCCCTGTTTGGGATCAGGGCTCCGATCCGGAGCAGACCTTCACCAGCGCCGCGTGGGAGGACGTGGCCGGCTTCGTCGCGCCCCAAGCGCCGGAAGCCGACGCGGCGGAAGACGACACGGATATCGCCAGCGAGACGCTTGAAAGCGCCGAAGATGATCCTCTGGCGGCGCTCGATTTCGATGACGCCGCTCCCGCAGAGGTCGAGCCGGAAGACATCAGCATCGACGATGAGGCCTTCGCGACCGAGGCCGTGATCGGCTTCGACGTGCCGCTGGGGGCCGAGGCAGAGCCTGAGTCGCTGCAGGACGCCACCGCAGCGCAGGATTGGGAAGATCTCACGCCCGAGATGGACGGCGGTGATAGTACTTCCGAGTTCGCGCAGGCTAGCGAGCATGCGGCTGACACACCGCCGCGTCGCCTGCATCTCAGCGATGCCGGGGCGCGTGCCCCGGAGCCGGAGCCGCGGACGTCCAGCTATGCGGAGCTTCGTGCGTCGCTCGAGGAAGATTTCGAGGCGGATGAGATCGCCGCGCTCGAGGCCGAACTTGCGTCCACCTCGGACCAGCCCGATGCCGCCTTGCATCCGCTGGCGCAGTCGATGACCGAGACCCAGCTCCGGCACCTCGTGTCTTCGCTGCTGCGCGAAGAGCTCCAAGGCGCGCTCGGCGCGAAAATCACGCGCAATCTGCGCAAGATGGTGCGTCGCGAAGTGCAGCGCGCGCTGATGAGCCGCGATCTGGACTGAGGTTGGAGAAGCTCGGGCAGGGACGCCCGAGAGCGACTTAGCCCTGCGCTACGCGGCCAAAAATGCGTGCATCGACCGGGAAACTCTTGCCACCGACGAGGCACGCAAGGCGTCTCTTTAGATCGCTGAGAAAAACACACCCAAGAAATTCAAAACGGCGCGCCCTGTGGGGCGCGCCGTTTTGTGTATCCAACTGTCGCCGTGGCGCCTGACAGGATCAGGCGGCTTCGGCCTCGTGCTCGTCCGAAATCGCGGCGAGGCGGCGTTCGCTTTCTTCGCGCGACAGAGCGACCGACGTGCGGACACCTTTGCCGACGAATTCCATCAAACCCCGGACGACGCGCTCGTTCGGATCGATGCCGGCGCAGGACAGAACTTCACGACCATCGCGCGAGCGTGCCCAGCGGGCGATCTGCTCGGGACCGTTGCCGTATTTCTTGTCGTCTGCAATCGCATCATCCAGCGCCGCGAGAACCACAGCGGCGAACAGTTTGCGGGCTCGTTGGCCCTGCTCGTAATTGAAGGCCGAGCCGTCAACGAAATCGCGCATTCTTCCGTCCTTTGTTATTGCTCTTGCGTTTCCTGGCGTGAGGGCCATCTAGGCCGTTCGGCCCCCGATTCGATATGCCTTGGGTCACATGGCAGGTATGCGTCTGGCGCATATCACCTTTGCCGCTCACCAAAAGCTAGGCCCCTCACAAGGGATCGCAATGCACGCGAAATAAGCGTGTGCCGCTGGAATTCAAGGCCGGCTATTTGCGAAGCGCGAACGCACAAAGGCCTAGATGGTCTCCTAAGTGATTGAAATTGCGCTCTATTGATGGTCTTCAGATTGCGCGAATTCGTTCGTATTACGAAGGATTTCTTGCGGTCGTTTCCTCTGCGTCACGATGTTCCGTAAAACGCATGGATGGGGCTTGCGCTTTCCGAAACATTTGATCCTCGCTGGTCATAAATAAGTGACCACCGCGTCACCCGCCGACATCTCGCCCGATGCGCGTCCGAGGCGCAGATAGGCGATCGCGCGATCGCCCGAACGGGTGAAAAGACGCCCGACGCTGCGCCCGTCGGAAGTGATCTCGGTTCCCGGCTCGGCAGCGCCTTTGACATCGACCGTGACGAAGCCTTTGCGCAGCTCGGTCTTGTGCTTCATCCGCGCGGTGACTTCCTGGCCGACATAGCAACCTTTGCGGAAATCGACGCCGTCCAGCCGATCGAACCCGGCCTCGAGGATGAACGTGTCGGGGGTCAGCTCGATACCGGTCTGAGGGATGCAATGCGCAACGCGGATCGCGTCCCAATCGGTGCCGTCATCGCCCGCTTTGTCCCCGTAGAGCCGCCAGCCCATGTCGGGATGGCGCGGATCGGCCAGCGCGCCCTCGGGCGCGGGCCCGGTGCCGCGATAGACCTTCAGATCGGAGGGGGCGATCGCGACATCGGCCCGCAGCTTGTAGATGCCCAGCCGCTTGATGGTCGCCTCGGCGATGCTGGCGTCGATATCGAGCACGATCGCCTCGCCCCGCGCGAGTAGGAAGAAATCGGCAAGGTATTTGCCCTGCGGCGTCAGCAGGGCGGTATAGACCAGCCCGTCTTTTACGTGGCTCACGTCGTTCGTCACCAGCCCTTGCAGGAAGTGCTCGCGATCCGTACCGGTGATCTCGTAGAGAATGCGCTCGGCCATAGAGGTCTCCTTTCCCCGCCCTTGTAGGCAGCCGGGGCGGGAATGCCAACTCAATCGAGAAGCTGCATCCGGCACAGCCCTGCATAGGGCCCGTCCTTGGCCAGCAGCTCGTCATGCGTGCCCTGTTCGACGACCTGACCCTCGACCACCACCACGATCTTGTCGGCGTTGCGCACGGTCGACAGGCGGTGGGCGATGACCAGCGTCGTGCGGCCCTGGCTCAGGTCCGCCAGCGCCTGCGCTACCTTGGCCTCGGACACGGTGTCGAGGGCGGAGGTCGCCTCGTCGAGCAGCAGGATCGGCGCGTCGCGCAGCACGGCGCGCGCGATGGCTACCCTCTGGCGTTGCCCGCCCGAGAGCGCCGAGCCACGCGGGCCTGCGCCGGTATTGATGCCGTTCTGCAGAAGGTCGGTGAATTCCGTCACATGGGCCGCTTCGAGCGCGGTCTGGATATGATCGGGATCGATCTCTTGCTGCCCGAGCAGGACATTTTCGCGGATCGTCTCGTCGAACAGCGCGGAATCCTGCGACACGGTCGAGAAATGCTGACGCAGTTCGGCAAGGCCGAGAGCGTTCAGCGGCGTGCCGCCCAGCTTGATGCTCCCGCTATCGGGATCGACGAGCCGGGTCAGCAGGTTGAACACGGTGGTCTTGCCCGCGCCCGAGGGGCCGACAAGCGCGGTGGTCTGGCCGGGTTCGGCAACGAAGCTGAGGCCGCGCAGAACGTGCTTGTCGCCGTAATGCAGATGCACGTCGTCGAACTCGATCCGGGTGGTTTCGGGCAGGGCGGCAGGCTGCGCGGGCGAGGTGATCGCGGGTTGCGTGTCGAACAGGCGATAGATCCGCTCGAGGCTCGCCGCTGCCGTCTGCCATGCGCCCGCGGAATTCGCGAGACGGCGCAGTGGCTGGAAGGCCAGCGCCATCGCGGTGAAGAAGGACATGAAATCGCCGACGGAGCGCTCGCCCGCCAGAATCTGCTGGCCGCCGAGGATCAGCACCACGAAGAAGCCCAGCCCGGTGATGATGTCGATCATCGCGGGCACCAGACCCGAGATGAAGGTGGTCTTGATCTGGGCGATGCGGACCTCGTTCACCAGACGGGAGAAACGCCCCGCCTGATACTCCTCGATCCCGTTGAGCTTCACGGCGGCGATGCCGTGGAAGACCTCGTCGAGCCGCGTCGCGCGTTCGGAAGAGCTTTCGCGCATCTGCCGCGTCTTGCGCCGGATATAGCGCTGCGCCATCGCGACCGGCAGGATCAGAAGCGGCGCGCCGATCACCGCGCCCAGCGTCCAGCCGGGATCGATGGCGACCGCGACGCCGAACAGCGAAATCAGCGAGACCGCGTCGCGCCCGGTGCTGGAGATGAAGATCTTCCACACGTTCTGCACGGCGGAGGTGTCGCCCTGCACCCGTTCGATCAGCGCGCCGGGCGGATTGGCCTGATAGAAATGCTGGTCGAGCCGCAGCATGTGCCGGAACAGGTCGATCTGCATATCGCTAGAGGTGCGCAGCGAGACGCTCGTCATCACCGTGCGCGAGGCCACCGAGGTCACGGCGCGGATCAGGAACAGCCCGAAGATCGCGGCGCCGACCCACCAGATCAGATCGCTTTCGCCTTGCACGAAGACCTTGTCGAAGAGCGGCTTGAGCATCCAGCTCAGCGCGCCCAGCGTCGAGCCTTCGATCATCAGAAGGACCATCGACACACCGATCATCGGCCAGTGCTTGAGCAGATAATCGCGCCACATACGGCCCGCGAGGTGTTTCGACGTGTAAGGATTTGCAGTCTTGGCCACGAGGCACCATGCGATAGGCGTGCCATTCGGCACGCGGTTAAGCCCGTGAATTACCGCGAGACAGGGGGCGCGTGCAAGCCGGGCGCGAGATTGACGCGGCGGGCGGGCGGGATTACCGATTGTCCGTTGTGCCAGACGGAGATACCCGATGAGCCTTGCCCAAGGTCGCCCCTACCTCGCCATTCCCGGCCCCTCGACGATGCCTGACCGTGTTCTGGCCGCGATGCATCGTCCCGCGCCCAATATCTACGAAGGCGAGATCGAGGAGATCGCGGCGCGGGTCGCGGCGAACCTGCGTCGGGTGGCGATGTCCTCGTCCCATGTCGCGATCTATATCGCCAACGGGCACGGCGCTTGGGAGGCGTCGATCTCCAACGTGTTCTCGCGCGGCGACAAGGCGCTGAGCCTCGTGACCGGGCGCTTCGGCAATATCTGGGCGCGCAACGCGGCCACGATGGGCGTGGACGTTCAGCGGCTGGAATTCGGCATCAAGGCCCCCGCCGATCCTGCAAAGGTCGAAGAGGCGCTGCGGGCCGACAAGCCCCACGAGATCAAGGCCGTGCTGCTCACCCATGTCGATACCGCGACCTCGGTGGTCAATGACGTGGCGGCGATCCGCGCGGCGATCGACGCGGCGGGCCACCCAGCGCTCTTGATGGTCGATTGCATCGCCTCTCTGGGATGCGACGAGTTCCGGATGGACGATTGGGGCGTCGACGTGATGGTCGCCGCCAGCCAGAAGGGGCTGATGGTGCCGCCGGGTCTGGGCTTCGTGTGGTTCTCCGACAAGGCGCTGGCCGCGAGCCGCGAGGCCGATCTGGTCACGCCCTATTGGGACTGGCAGCCGCGTGCTTTCCCCGAAATGGTCTATCAGTATTTCGGGGGCACTTCGCCGACCCATCACCTCTTTGGCCTCGATGAATCGCTCAAGATGATCCTCGACGAAGAGGGGCTGACCCATATCTGGGCGCGTCACGCGACGCTCGCCTCCGCCGTCTGGGCGGCTTTCGAGACGTGGGGGCAGGAGGGTGACATCGCGCTCAATATCGCGAACCCGGCCCATCGCGCTCATTCGGTGACTGCGGCGCGGATCGGGGCGGGCAATGCCCAGCGGCTGCGCAGCTGGCTCGAACGCGAGGCGGGAGTGACGCTGGGGATCGGGCTCGGGATGGCCGAACCCGGCACGCCCGAGGCCAACGATTTCCTGCGGGTCGCCCATATGGGCCATGTGAACGCCCATATGACGCTGGGCGCGCTGGCGACGATGGAGGCCGGAATGCAGGCGCTGAAAATCCCGCATAACCCCGGCGGCATCGCCGCGGCGGCCGGCGCGATTGCGAAAGGCGCCGGTCAGGCCTGACCGTGACGCTCCAGCCAGTCGGTGAGCTGTTCGACCTCTTCCGAGGCTTCGCGTGAAATCTGCGGGGCTTCGTCGCGCGTGTTCGAGAGCTTCATCTCTCGGCTGGTCTGTGTGCTGCCTGCATAAGCGCCGAAGGCCAGGGCAAAGGCCAGCGGGCTGAGCATTGCGATACGGGCGTTGCGAGTCTTGCGGCTCATGGGTCTGCTCCTGTTGTTGAGCAAAACATGGGCGCGCCCCCGAGTCGGCGCAACTCACCTTGCGGCGAGACGTATCGACGCCGGTGCTTTTTTGCCGATTTGATCGGCGGAATTGTGTCCGAGAGGGCGCGCGGCTCAGCGCGCGCGGGCGGCTTTCAGCGCGTGGGGCAGAGCCGCAGCGAAGGCGTCGAGCTCGGCCTCCGGTCCGACTGAAACCCGGATGCAGCGATTTTGCGGGGCGACGAAAGGCATCCGCACGAACACCGCGCGCGCATCCAGTTCCTGCAGTACGGCCCTTGCGAAATCGCCGTTCTGCCCGCAGTCGACGGCGACGAAATTCGTGGCCGAGGGCAGAGTTCTCAGCCCGTTCTCGCGTGCGATGGTGTCGATCCGGTCGCGCGCGCCTGCCACCAGAAGGCGCATATAGGCCTGCCACGTTTTGTCCTGCAGAGCGGCCAGCGCACCGGCCTGAGAAATCCGGCACATGCCGAAATGATTGCGGATTTTGTCGAAGGCCGCGATCAGCTCGGGCGCGGCCAAGGCATAGCCCACGCGCGCGCCCGCCAAGCCATGCGCCTTCGAGAAGGTGCGCATCCGGATCACGCGGGGATCGTCGGCGGCGATGCGCGCCTCGGTGCCCTCGTCGGCGAATTCCACATAGGCCTCGTCGAGCACCAGTAGCGTGCCTTCGGGCACGGCTTCGATCATCGCCTCGATCGTCTCGCGCGGATGATAGGTGCCCATCGGATTGTCGGGATTGGCGATATAGACGAGCTTCGCGTCCACCTCCGCTGCCTTCGCGATCAGCGCCTGCGGGTCTTCGTGGTCATCGGCATAGGGAACCTTGTGCAGCACTCCGCCAAAGCCTGCGACATGGTAGTTGAAGGTCGGATAGGCGCCTTCCGAGGTGACGACCGGGTCGCCGGGTTCGATCACCAGACGACAGAGATAGCCCAGGAGCCCGTCGATCCCTTCACCGACCAGCACATTCTCGACCGCGACACCGTGATGCTCGGCAATCGCCGTGCGCAGCTCGAAACTGGTCGAGTCGCCGTATTTCCAGACATCGCCTGCCGCCGCCGCCATCGCGGCAATCGCGCGCGGCGAGGGGCCGAAGCCGTTTTCATTCGCACCCAGTCGCGCGGTGAAGCGGCGACCGGCAATGCGCTCGTGTTCCTCGGGCCCGACGAAGGGCACGGTGGCGGGAAGGCTGTCGATCAGGCGGGTATATCGGGGTCCGGTCATGGCTACAGGCGTAAGCGCAAAGCGCGGGTGCGGCAAGAGGGCGCTTCAATAGGTAGCGAGGGGAGCCGGAACGCCGGAACCGGGGACTAGGCTAAGGGCTTGTCCCAGCGTAATCTTTAAAAATCACATATGTTTGGGAAGCCAGCCGATGAGCGCCAGCGACACCTCTTTCTCCACCTCCCTGTTCGAGACGCTGACAGGGGACCGCCCGGGAAATGTGAAGGAGTTGAGCGAGAGCGCCGCCGAGCATGAACCTGGCAGCTTCCTGCGCCATGTCGGCTCGTTGTCGATGACGAAGCTCGCCGACGGGCTGATCGATCCGAAACTGGTGCTGAGCTGGCTGATGCAGGCGGTGGGCGCGCCCGCAGCGCTGGTCAGCTGGCTGGTGCCGGTGCGCGAGGCGGGCTCGCTCCTGCCGCAGCTTTTTACCGCGCCGCATGTGCGCCAGATGCCGCAGCGCAAATGGGCCTGGGCGGCGGGGAGCTTGATCCAGGGGCTGGCCGCGGCGGCGATCGTGGTGATCGCGCTGACGATGCAGGGGATGGCCGCAGGGCTTGCGATGCTTGTAGCGCTGGGCGTGCTGGCCATTGCGCGCTCGCTGTCCTCGGTGAGCTACAAGGATGTGCTGGGCAAGACCGTGGACCGGACGCGGCGCGGCACGACGACCGGGATCGCGACGAGCGTCTCTGCCGCCGGGGTGATCCTGTTCGCGATCATTCTGATGAGCGGCGTGGTGGAGCGGATGAGCCTCGTGATCGGGGCGATCTCGCTGGCGGCCGTGCTCTGGGTTGCGGCGGCGGCACTGTTCTCGACGCTGCGCGAGGAAGATCAGCCCGGCGAAGACAAGGGCAGCATCGGCCTGTCCGAGCTGAGCCTGCTGTGGAAGGACACCGATCTGGGCAAGTTTGTGATCGCGCGGGTGCTGCTGCTGCCGACCGCGCTCGCGCCGCCCTATATCGTGCTGCTCGCGGCCCAGGCGGGCGATAACCGGTTCGGCGCGTTGGGGGCGATGGTGCTGGCCTCGGCGCTGGCCTCGCTGGTGAGCTCCTATATCTGGGGGCGGCTGGCGGATCGCTCCTCGCGCAAGGTGCTGATCTTCACCGGGCTGGTCGCAGCCGCGTTTCTGGCGCTGGCGGTGGTGTTGGGCTGGTCGGGGCTGATGGGCACGATCTGGGCGTCGCCGGTGGCGCTGTTCGGGCTGATGATCGGCTATCAGGGGGTGCGGCTGGGCCGCTCGACCTACCTCGTGGATATGTCGCCCAAGGATGACCGCGCGGCCTATACGGCGGTGTCGAACACGACCGTGGGGGTGATGCTGCTGGCCTTCGGCGCGGCAAGTTCGGCGCTCGCGATGGCGGGGCCGGAAATGGTGCTGATCGTCTATGCGGGGATCTGCGTGGTCGCCTCGGGCGTGGCCTTCACGATGAAGGAAGTGTCGGAGTAAGGTCTCCGCTCAGCTCATGGCGCGGGGCGACCAGCCCCGGGCCGCGCCCGACCCTCCCCACGGGAGGGCGCATTGCGATGTCGCGCGCGCTCATCCGTCGTTCGGGCTTGTGAGATAAAGTGCGGACCTCACATGTTGAGCCGCGCCCACCCGAGGGTCAGGCGCGGCCCTGATCGCTAAAGGCCTCGCTCAGCCCATCTCGGCCAGACGCGCCACGGCCTGACGCACCTTCTCGGCCTCTTCCTCGGCGCGGGCGAGGTTCTCGCGGGTTTCCACGACGACCTCGGGATCGGCATTGGCGATGAATTTCGGATTGTTCAGACGGCCCTTCATGCCGCCGATTTCCTTCTCCATCTTGCCCAGAGCCTTCTCCAGACGTGCCTTCTCCTTGGCGATGTCGATCACGCCTTCGAGCGGCAGACCGAAGAGCGCGCCCTGCGCCGGGATCGAGATCGCCCCTTTCGGGATCGGCGCCTCGGTGATGCTCTCGATGCGCGCCAGTTTGAAGATCAGCGCCTCGTTATTGGCGAGCGCCGCGCGCGCGGCATCATCGGCCTCGGCCAGAACCATCGGCAGTTTCAGCCCCACCGGCACGCCCATCTGCGTGCGCGAGGAGCGGATCGCCTCGATCAGGTCGATCACCCAGTTCATCTCGCGGTCGGCGGCCTCGTCCACCAGATCTGCCGCTTTGTAATCCGGCCAGTCGGCATGGACGAGCATCTTCGCGCGGTCGCCCTGCGGAGCGGTCAGCTCCCAGAGCTCTTCGGTGATGAAGGGCATGATCGGGTGCAGCAGCGTGTAGCACTGATCGAGCACCCAACGCATCGTGGCGCGGGTTTCCTCGGCATGCTCACCGTCGAACAGCGGCTTGGCGAACTCGACATACCAGTCGCAGACCTTGCCCCAGACGAAACCGTAAAGCCCCAGCGCCGCGTCGTTGAAACGATAGGCGGCAAAGGCCTCGTCCACCTGCTCGCGGATCTTCGCGGTCTCGCCGATGATCCAGCGGTTCACCGTGTGGGTGGGCTGCGGGATCTCGGTCACGACCGGGCCTTCGAACACGCCGTTCATCTCGGCGAAGCGCGTCGCGTTCCAGATCTTCGTGCCGAAGTTCCGGTAGCCCTTGATGCGCTCCTCGGACAGCTTCAGCACGCCGCCCATCGCCGCCATCGCGGTATTGGTGAAGCGCAGCGCATCCGCGCCGTAAGCGTCGATGATCTCGAGCGGGTCGATCACGTTGCCCGTCGTCTTCGACATCTTCTTGCCCTTCTCGTCGCGGACGAGCTGGTGCAGGTAGACGGTGTGGAAGGGCACCTGATCCATGACGGCCAGCTGCATCATCATCATCCGCGCCACCCAGAAGAACAGGATGTCGAAGCCGGTCACGAGGACATCGGTCGGGAAATACTTGCGCATCTCCTCGGTATCCTCGGGCCAGCCGAGCGTGCCGATCGGCCAGAGCCCCGACGAGAACCAGGTGTCGAGGACATCGGCATCGCGCCAGACCGGGTAAACGAGCTGCGTCGGATCCTCGGTCATCTCGTATTGCGCGAGGCTCGCGGCAAGCACTTCGATCGCCTTGTGACGGTCTTCGACCTCGACGATGCGCGCCACGTTCAGCGGCGTCGGCAGCTCGGCATTCTGTGCCTTGAACCAGCCGATGACGCTCTCGAAATCGGAGGCGCAGTGATAGCGGTCGTCGCGATGGACCATCTTGGTCTCGACGAGCAGACGGCCCATCTCCACGAGGTCGATCGTGCCGTCGCCTTCGTCATCGCGGAAATCGGGCGCGTCCATGTCCAGACCGTACCAGACCGGGATCTGGTGGCCCCACCAGAGCTGGCGCGAGATACACCACGGCTCGATGTTTTCGAGCCAGTGGAAATAGGTCTTCTCGCCAGCTTCCGGCATGATGACGGTGTCGCCGTTGCGCACCGCATCCAGCGCCTTGCCCACGATCTTTTCGGCATCGACGAACCACTGATCGGTCAGCATCGGCTCGATCACCACTTTCGAGCGATCGCCGAAGGGCTGCATGATCGGCTTGTCTTCGACGTAAGCGACGGTGGTCTCCGTCTCGTTGCCGTCTTCGTCGGTGACGGTCTTGGTCGTCGTCACCGCGAGGCCTTCGTCGGTGATCTGACGGATCACGGCTTCACGCGCCTCGAACCGGTCGAGCCCGCGCAGTTCCTCGGGCACGAGGTTGAGCGCGTCGATCTCGGCCTCGGTGAACTCCGCGCCTTTCGAGATGTCCATCGCGCGGGCCGCGCATTCCTCGTAGGACAGACCGTCTGCGCGCATCGCGCCCTTGGTGTCCATCAGGCGATACATCGGAATGCCGCCGCGCTTGGCGACCATGTAGTCGTTGAAGTCATGCGCGCCGGTGATCTTCACCGCGCCCGAGCCGAATTCGGGATCGGGGTATTGATCGGTGATGATCGGGATCAGGCGGCGATGCTCTTTCGGGCCCACCGGAATCTCGCAGAGCTTGCCGACGATCGGCGCGTAACGCTCATCCGAGGGATGCACCGCAACCGCGCCGTCGCCCAGCATCGTCTCGGGGCGGGTGGTGGCGATCGAGATGTAATCGCGCTCTTCGGTGAAGAGGACATTCCCGTCCTCATCCTTCTCGACATAGGTATAGGTCTCGCCGCCTGCGAGCGGATATTTGAAGTGCCACATGTGACCGGCGACTTCGATATTCTCCACTTCCAGATCGGAGATCGCGGTCTCGAAATGGGGGTCCCAGTTCACCAGCCGCTTGCCGCGATAGATCAGGCCCTTCTCGTACATGTCGACGAAGACCTTGATCACGGCGTCATGGAAATTGCCCTCGTTGCCTTCCGGCGCACCGGGCGCGCCCGACATCGTAAAGGCGTTGCGCGACCAGTCGCAGCTCGAGCCGAGACGCTTGAGCTGGTTGATGATGGTCGAGCCGTATTCGCCCTTCCACTCCCAGACCTTCTCGAGGAATTTCTCGCGGCCCAGCTCCACACGCTTGGGCTGCTGGGTCTTTGCCAGTTCCTTCTCGACCATCAGCTGGGTCGCGATGCCCGCATGGTCCTGACCCGGCTGCCAGAGCGTGTCGAACCCGCGCATCCGGTGCCAGCGCACGAGGATATCCTGCACCGTGTTGTTGAAGGCGTGGCCCACATGCAGCGCGCCCGTCACGTTGGGCGGCGGGATCATCACGCAGAAGGTCTCGTCGCGCGATGCGTTGGCCCCGGCCTTGAAGGCTCCGGCCTCTTCCCATTTCGCGTAGATCCGCGGCTCGGCGCTCGCGGCATCGAAAGTCTTGTCCATCGTCATGTCAGGCATCCTTGGCTCGGCTTGAGGGCTGTTTAGCCCGCGCAGGCGACAAGGAAAACCCCGTGCGCGCCGGTCCAAAAAGCGCGGCGGGCACGATCGGGTCAACAAACTGCCGCGATTGCCCCTGAAGATAAGAGAAACTTATCCTACATTGGATAGTATAAGCCCAACTTATCTGAGGAGCGCTGATATGCGCGGTCTCTTCGAGCGTGTGATCTCTGCCCTGCGTCGCCGCAGCCCGGAACGGGCCGAGGCGCGTGCGGCAGCAGGTGCAGGCCGCGGGCCGGTGGATCATGTCGTGCTGCTCGACGGGACGCTCGGCTCGCTGCGCGCTGATCGCCTCACCTCGATCGGGCTGATCTATCGCTTCCTGCGCCGGGCCGCGCCGAAAGTGTCGGTCTATTACGGGCGCGGGCTGCGCTGGCGGGACTGGCACGACATGTCGGATGTCTGGTTCGGCTGGGGCGTGAACCAGCAGATTTCGCGCGCCTATGGCTGGCTCGCGATGCGCTACCGTCCGGGGGATCGGATTTTCCTGATCGGCTATTCTCGGGGCGCCTTCGCGGCTCGCTCGCTGGCGGGGATGATCGGGCGGATCGGCCTCTTGCGTCCCGAACATGCGATCGAGCGGAACACCCGCCTCGCATGGCGCCATTACGAGGAAGAGACGCCCGCGGACATCCTGCAAAGCTTCCGCAACAGCCTGTGCCATGAGAACGTCGAGATCGAGATGGTCGGCGCGTTCGACACGGTGCAGGCGCTGGGCATTCGCGTGCCGTTCTTCTGGATCGTCAGCGAAGAGCGCGTGCGGTTTCACGACCACCACCTGAGCGATCATGTGCGCCACGGGTTTCAGGCGCTCGCGATCGACGAGCGGCGCTCGGTGCTGGAGCCGTTGGTCTGGGAAAGCGACGACGTGGAGGCAGATCCTCCCGCGACCCGGATCGAGCAGCGCTGGTTTCGCGGCGCGCATGGCGATATCGGCGGGATGCTGGGCCACTTCGGCGATGCCCGGCCGCTCGCCAATATCCCGCTCGTGTGGATGCTGGAACGCGCCGAGTCGCTGGGCCTGAGCCTGCCGCCCGGCTGGCAGGCGGAGTTTCCGCGCGATCCGAATGCGCCATCCGTCGGCACATGGACTGGCTGGAGCAAGCTGTTCTGGCTGCGCGCGCCGCGTGTCGTGGGCCGTGACCCCTCCGAGGGGCTGCATGAGAGCGTCGTGTTGCCCGAAGGCTCCCGCGCGATTTTCCGACCGCGCATTCTGCGCCCCGAAATCCGCCGCCTCGCGCGCGGCCCCGCGCCGGCCTCAGAGCTCGGGCGTCATGACGAAACAGGTGGCGGTGCCGGTCGCGTAGAGGCGTCCATCCTCGGCGCCCCGGATCTCACCCCGCGCGACGCCAGTTGACCGCCCGATATGATCGAGCTGGCCCACGCCGATCACCTCGGTGCCGGGCTTGATCGCGCGGATCAGGTTCACCTTGAATTCGAGCGTCGTCTGCGTCTGACCCTTCTTCAACCCGGTGATCACCGAGCAGGTCATGACCGTATCGAGCATCATCGCATACCAGCCGCCGTGAATTCCGCCATAACCGTTGGTCTGCGGATGCCCCGGCGTGCCGCGACAGGTGACGCGGCCTTCCTCGACCTCGGTGATCCGATAGGCCATCAGCTTCTGCACGGTGGGCGAGGGGACGTCGCCGGTAACCATCTTGCGGACGTAGTCGAGCCCCGACATCGAGAGGACTTCCTCGAGCGGGAGGAAATCGTCGGGTCCTTCGGCGAAATATTGATTGGGCATGTCTGGCTCCTGTTGGGTCGGGCGACAAGCTATCGCGATGGGCCGGAAAGGGAAGGGGGGGAGCGTTTGCGATCCGCATCGCAAAGGGCAGCATTGCCCTCGGGGTCAGCATCGCGAGGCGCGGCGCTCCAAGGGTGCTTGTGGGGTTTCCCCGGTGGATGGGCGTCTTGTGCTATTCTCGAACATCACTCCGCGGACGGAGTGGGGCGTCTTGACCGTCTTCCGTTTTGATGGCCGCGCGCCGAACAGCCATTGGGAGGACGATCTCATGCAAATTGCTATCGTACAGCAACCGCCGGTCTACATGAACAAGACGGCGTCTCTGGAGCGAGCGGTCGAACTGGTCGCCGAGGCGGCTTCTCAGGCGTGCCGACTGATCGTGTTTCCCGAGACATGGTTGCCGGGCTACCCCACTTTCGTCTGGCGGCTCCCGCCGGGGGCAGGGATGAAGAAGACCGACGATCTCTTCGCGCTTTCGCAGGCCAATTCGATCGATCTCAGCAAAGACGAGCTTGCGCCGATAAAGGAAGCGGCAAAAGAGCATTCGATGGTGGTCGTGATGGGCCATCAGGAGGTGGATGGGGCGGTCAGCGGCAGCACGCTTTTCAACAGCGCAGCGATCATCGACGCCGACGGGACCCTTCTGAACAACCATCGAAAGCTGATGCCGACAAACCCCGAGCGTATGGTCTGGGGGTTCGGAGACGGCTCGACCCTCAAGGTCGTTGAGACCGCAGTCGGGCGTGTGGGCGCCCTGATATGCTGGGAAAACTACATGCCGCTGGCGCGGTTCGCGCTCTATGCCCAGAATATCGACATCTATTGTGCACCGACCTGGGACAGCGGCGATACCTGGCTGGCGACAATGCAGCATATCGCGCGCGAAGGCGGATGTTGGGTTCTCGGCTGCGCCACGTCGCTCGAGGCAAGCGACGTGCCCGCGGATCTCCCCTATCGTGACGAGCTTTTCCCTGACGACAACGAGTGGATCAATCCCGGGGATGCGGTGGTCTACAAACCCTTCGGCAGTTTGCACGCGGGCCCGATGAGGAAGGAAAAGGGGCTGCTGGTCGCGACGGTGGACGTGGATGCCGCCAGGGCTTCACGCCGCAAATTCGATGTTAGTGGTCATTACGCCCGGCCGGATGTTTTCACTCTCAACGTCAACCGAGCCAAGCAGTCGCCCATTTCCTTCGACTGACACGGTGAGGCCGCCCGCCGCCAAAGAAAAAGGGGCCCAGCCGGGCCCCTCCGTTCAATCCATTTGAGTGCCCTTTCAGGCCACTTTCTCCAGCACCGTATCGGGCGTCACACCCAGCGCGTGGCAGACGTCGCGGGTCAGGCCGGGGCGGTTGAGCGTGTAGAAATGCAGATCTTCCACGCCGCCCTCGATCAGTTTGTCGCACAGCTCGGTGCACAGCGCGGTCGCCAGAAGATGCTCGCGCCCGTCGCGGATCGCGGCCTCGAAGGCTTCCTCAACCCATGCGGGGATGGAGGTGCCGCAGCTTTGCGCGAATTTCTTGGCGCCTTTCCACGACTGGATCGGCAGGATGCCGGGGATGATCTTCGCGTCGATCCCTTCCTTTTCGCAGGCGTCGCGGAAGCGGAAGAAGGTCTCGGGCTCGAAGAAGAACTGGGTGATCGCCGAGGTGGCACCCGCCTCGACCTTGCGCTTGAGCCAGCGCACGTCGGCCATATTGTCGGCGGCGTCGGGATGCGGTTCGGGATAGGCGCCCGCGCGGATCGTGAAGCGGCCATCCTCGGCCAGCGCCTCGATCAACTCGACCGAAGAGGCGAAGCCCTCGGGATGCGGCGTGAAATGCTTGGCGCCCTGCGGCGGATCGCCCCGCAGCGCCACAATCTCGGTCACGCCGACCTCGGCATAGGCGTCCACGATCTCCATCGTCTCGGCCTTGGTCGCTTCCACGCAGGTCAGGTGGGCGGCGACATTGAGGCCGTAATTCTTGTGGATCGTGCCGACCGCCTCATGGGTCAGCTTGCGCGTCGTCCCGCCCGCACCATAGGTCACGGAGGTGAACTCGGGTTTCAGCGGTGCCAGAACCTGCGCGGTTTCCCACAGCCGGAACGACGCATCGAGCGTCTTCGGCGGGAAAAATTCGAAGCTGACCTTGGGCGTCGTCATGGGAATCTGTCCTTTCGTTCGCTCTCTTGTGCCAGATCGGGCTTTGTGAGACAAACTCATAATCTTCAAAATCGTTATGAGTGTAACAACAAGATGCATCTCGAGTTCCGTCACCTGCGCACAATCAAGGCGATTCACGATGCCGGGGGGCTCGCGAAGGCAGCGGACGTGCTGCACATAACACAATCGGCGCTGTCGCACCAAATTAAAGGGCTCGAGGACCAGACTGGGGTGGAGCTGTTCGTGCGCCGCTCGAAGCCGCTGAAGCTGTCGGCGGCGGGGCAGAAGCTGCTGCGGCTGGCCGAACGCATCCTGCCCGAGATCGCCGCGACAGAGGCCGAGTTCGACGCGCTGCGGTCAGGTCGCGCGGGCCGTCTGCATATCGCGATCGAATGCCATGCCTGTTTCGACTGGCTGTTTCCGGTATTGGAGCGCTTCCGCCACGCCTGGCCCGATATCGACGTGGATATCCGGCCCGGTCTGGCCTTCAACGCCTTGCCCGCGCTGAGCCGCGAGGAGGTCGATCTGGTGATCTCGTCGGACCCGGAGAAGATCGACGGCGTCACCTTCAACCCGCTCTTCGACTACGCGCCGACCTTCATCGCCGCCGCGAATTCTCCGCTGGCCGCGAAGCCCTATATCGAGGCGCAGGATTTCGCGGATCAGACGCTGATCACCTATCCGATCGACCGGGGCCGCTCGGACATCTTCACGCAGCTTCTGACGCCCGCCCGGGTCGAGCCGAAAGCCGTGCGGCAGGTGGAACTAACCGCAGTGATCCTGATGCTGGTCGCCTCGAATCGCGGCGTGGCGGTGCTGCCCGACTGGGTGCTGCGCGAGGTGAAATACCAGCCCGACTACATCACCAAGCCGGTGACCGAACACGGGCTGACCAAGCGCCTCTATGCCGCGACGCGGTCCGAGGATGCGACGCAGCCCTTCATGGCGCATTTCCTGCGCCTTGCGCGCACCGAGCCGGTGAAGCTGCAACGCGCCTGAGCCTTCTTCTCGACCGAAATATCTCGGGGGGTGAGGCGGAAAATGGCGGCCTTCCAGTGGAAGGACGACCCGCCGAACGCCCGGAGCGCAAGCAAAGGGCTGGCAGCGAGCGGGGCAGAGCCCCTCCTCAGTTTGCCTGACGCGCCAAAGGTCTTGGATTTTCCACGCAACCCCTGTAAGGCGACCGCTTGAAACGCGAAGGAGCCCAGAGATGCAAGGCAGCGCAAACCTCAACCTGATGATCAAGGCCGCCCGCAAGGCAGGCCGCTCGCTGGTCAAGGATTTCCGCGAGGTCGAGAACCTTCAGGTCTCCTCGAAGGGCCCGGGCGATTTTGTCTCGAAGGCCGATCGCGAATCCGAGAAGATCATCAAGGACGAGCTGCGCGGCGCGCGCCCCTCCTATGGCTGGATCGGCGAAGAAACCGGCGAAGAGGCGGGCGACGACCCGACGCGCCGCTGGATCGTCGACCCGCTCGACGGCACCACCAACTTCCTGCACGGGTTGCCGCACTGGGCGATCTCGATCGCGCTGGAGCATAAGGGCGAAATCATCGCGGCAGTGGTCTTCGACGCGGCGAAAGACGAGATGTATTTCGCCGAGAAGGGCCTCGGCGCTTTCATGAACGACACCCGTCTGCGGGTTTCGGGCCGTCACAAGATGATCGAATCGGTCTTCGCGACCGGCGTGCCCTTCGGCGGCAAATCGACGCTTCCGGCGACACTGAAGGACCTTGCCAAGCTGATGCCGCAATGCGCGGGCGTCCGGCGCTGGGGCGCG
>MDSW01109524.1_pt1 | contig 69147 bp, 23 predicted proteins | sample 811171 | NCBI WGS metagenome assembly MDSW01 (sample SAMN05326641, study PRJNA326480) | marine metagenome | isolation source: seawater | place: Atlantic Ocean: North West | collected 2012
GGGGGGGGGGGGGGGGGGGGGGGGCGGACGGGGACGCCGCGAGACCCCGGGGTTCGCGAACGCGCGCACGACACGCACCCGCTCTTTCAGGTTGGTCTGCTTGAACGCGAGAAGCGCGTTCGGGTCGGCCGACATCGCGTCCGACGTCCTGAGTGTCGCGCGCCGCCTCCTGTGCGAGCGGCGACGATCGAGGAGCAATTCGAGACGTCCGCCCGCCTGCCTCGGTCCGGCCGACAGCGAGCGCTCGTCGCGCGACGCGTTCCACACGCGGGTGATGGGAAATCTCGGAGGCGCCGCGGTCGAGCCGCAGCAGCTCGGCGCCGGGGACGAGCAGACCGTGGTTTCTCGAGTCCCGGCCCTCGTATGACTTAGACCGCGGTTTCTCGAGTCCCGGCACCGTGTGAACCTCATCGTGATCCTGCGGCGCAAACCCCACGACGCGGCGAAGAAAAGTGCGTCCGCGCAGGAAGCGTCGCGACGCGCGCACACCCTCGAGGCGCCGCCCTTCGCGGGACCTCCCTGGATCGTCTCGCGTCGCGTCTTCGCGGCGATCGCGGACCTTCACACGACCGAAGGTCGCGTCTCCGACGCCCTCGCCTCCTCCCCGCGTCCCCTCGCGCCCCGGGCGCTCCCCTTCCCTCTCGCGCCGCTCAGCGCCGATGCGATCGTGCGCGATGCACGGCTCGGCCGTCGCGCCCGCGGCGGTCTCCACCTCCGCGACGGCGCCTCGCCGCGCGTCTTTCGCTAAGGGCGCCCCGATCCGATCCGCCCCCGCGCGCGCCGCGCGATTCCCCTCGCGCGCCTCCGTCGTCGCCCTCCCCCGCGCCTCCGCGGTCGCGGAGCCCGCGCCGTCGCCGTCCGCCGCTGGTGGCGTCGACCGCGGCAGCGGCTTCGAGGTGCACAAGTTCGGCGGCACGTGCGTCGGGAGCGCCGAGCGCATCTCCGGGTGCTGCGACCTCCTCATCGACAGCGCGAAGGCCGGCACGAAGACCTTCGGCATCGTCTCCGCCATGGGCGTCGCGAACAAGGGCGAGCCCAAGGTCACGGACTGCCTCATCAACGCCACGACGATGGCGGCGAACGGCGACGCCGCGTACCTCGAGGAACTCGTCAAGTTGGAGCACAAGCACCAGACCACCGCGGAGGCTCTGCTGACGACCCCCGCGGAGTACGACGACTACATGTCCGCGTTCGCGACGGAGCTCGAGGACCTGCGCGCGATGCTCAAGGCGATGGCGATCGCGGGCACGAGCACGCAGGCGTTCGAGGATTTCGTCGTCGGCCACGGCGAGCTGTGGACCGCGAGGCTGTGCGCGGCGGCGATTCGGTGCAAGGGATTCGACGCGGCGTGGATCGACGCGAGGGACGTTCTGGTCGTCACCGACGCCGAGGACGGCGGCGTGGACGTCGATTACGGCCGCTCGAACGCCAACCTGGACGCCCTGTTCGACGCGTGCGGTCACGGCGCGGCGGGGGCGGGTCGCGTGTTGATCGCCACCGGCTTCATCGCGCGCACGCCCGAGGGGGTCCCCACGACGCTCAAACGCAACGGCTCGGACTACTCCGCCACCATCTTCGGCGCGCTGTTGATCGCCTCGAACATCTCCATCTGGACGGACGTGGACGGGGTGTACTCCGCGGACCCGAGGAAGGTGAAGGAGGCCGTTTGCTTGCAGCATCTGAGCTACAACGAGGCTTGGGAGCTCTCGTACTTTGGCGCGAACGTGTTGCATCCTCGCACGACGCTCCCCGCGATGAAGTACTCCATCCCCGTGACGCTCCGCAACTACTTCAACCAGAGCGAGCCCGGGACGAGCATCTCGGATAACTGCGACGTGACCACGGACGCGGGGTGCGCGCCCGCGGTGGACACCGCCTCGGGCGCGGTGAACTTCATCACCGGCCTCGCGACGATCGACGACGTGTGCCTGATCAACGTCGAGGGCACCGGGATGGTCGGCGTGCCGGGCACCGCCAACGCGGTGTTTCAAACCGTCAGGGACGCGGGGTGCAACGTCGTGATGATCTCGCAGGCGAGCTCCGAGCACTCCATCTGCTTCGCCGTTCGGTCGCCCGAGTGCGACCAGGCGGTGAACGCGCTCAACGCGCGTTTCGAGAAGGCGATCGCGGCCGGGCGGATCAAGGAGATTTCCACCGTGCGCTCGTGCGCGATTCTCGCCGCCGTCGGGAAGAACATGTGCCAGACCCCGGGGGTCTCGGCGATGCTCTTCGACGCGCTCGCGACGGCGAGCGTGAACGTCGTCGCCATCGCGCAGGGCGCGAGCGAGTACAACATCACGGTCGTCGTCAAGAACGACGACATCACCAAGGCCCTCGGCGCGGTGCACAGCAAGTTTTACCTCTCCAAGACGGTCATCTCCGTCGGCGTCGTCGGTCCGGGCCTCGTCGGGAAGACGCTCCTGCGCCAGATGACGGAGCAAATCGCCGAGCTCAAGCGCGACTACGCGGTGGACCTCCGCGTCGTCGGCATCTCGGGCAACAGCAAGATGCTGCTGTCCGGGGAGGACGAGGTGGCGCTGGACCTGGACGCCTGGGAGGCGAACTACGGAGGCGAGCGCGCGGTGGAGGTGGACCACGAGGCGTTCACGCGGCACGTCCTCGACGCGGGCGCGCCCAACTCGGTCATCGTCGACTGCTCCGCGTCCGAGGAGGTTGCGGGGCGGTACAAGGACTGGCTCCAGCGGGGCATCAACGTCGTCACGCCGAACAAGAAGGCGAACAGCGGTCCCCTGAAGTACTACAAGGAGCTGAGGAACATCCAGAGGAACGGGTACACGCACTACTTCTACGAGGGCACCGTCGGCGCGGGCCTGCCCATCATCAGCACGGTGCGCAACCTCGTCGACTCGGGCGACCGCGTGCAGAAGATCGAGGGCATCTTCTCGGGCACGTTGTCCTACATCTTCAACACCTTCGGCGACGGTCGAGCGTTCTCCGACGTCGTCAAGACCGCGAAGGAGCTCGGGTACACCGAGCCCGACCCGCGCGACGATCTCAGCGGCACGGACGTCGCGCGCAAGGTGGTCATCCTCGCGCGCGAGTGCGGTTTGGACCTCGAGCTCGAGGACATCCCCGTGCAGTCCCTCGTGCCCGAGCCCCTGCGCGAGACGGAGTCCGTCGAGGCGTTCATGGCCGCGCTCCCGGAGTACGACGACGAGATGACGAAGCGGACGGAGGAGGCGAAGGCGAACGGGAAGAAGCTTCGGTACGTCGGCGTCGTGGACGTCGCCAACGGAAAGGGCGCCGTCGAACTGTGCGAGTACGAGTACGAGCATCCCTTCGCGCAGCTCAGCGGGAGCGATAACATCATCTCCTTCGAGACCAAGCGGTACGTCGAGGGGCAGGCGCTCGTCGTGCGCGGACCGGGCGCGGGAGCCGAGGTCACCGCGGGAGGCGTCTTCGGGGACGTCCTGCGCGTCTGTCAGTACCTGGGGGCGCCGAGCTGAGCGAGCGAAACGTCGCGGGACGAGGAGAGGAGGCGACTGAGAGAGATTGATACGAATACCGTATTACTTTCGAAAGGCACGGGACGGAGACGCGCGCGAGAAAATGGTACGCCGGCGCGGTGCTCCTGGAAAACCGCGGTCGACGCGAACCGACGAGTCGTGACTCGTGCAAATGACCGGTTCGCGATGACGCCGGTTCGACGCCCGGGCGAGGCTCACTTGTTGCCACCTGGCGCGCGACGTGGCGGTTCGCGGTCGCATCGGCATCACTCTCTCCGCGCCTCCCGCGTCCCCGCACGTCCGATGTCCGCCTCCTCGCTCGCGTCGCGCGCCTCGCGCGCCCCCGCGCGCGTCCCCGTTCGCCGCGCGCTCGTCTCTCGCCGCGCGTCCGTCGCTCGCCGCGCGGGCGTCGTCGTCCGCGCGGATTCGTCGTCCGCGCCGAAGGTGGTCGTCCTCGGCGGGAGCGGCTTCGTCGGCTCGCGCGTCGTGGAGAAGCTCGCCGCGGCGGGCGCGGAGGTGGTGTCCGTGTCCAAGTCCGGCGCCGGCGCGAACGGCGTCGCGGTCGACCTGTCCACGGACGCGTGCGCGGACGCGCTCGCGGACGCGATGAAGGGCGCGGACGTCGTCGTGTCGTGCGTCGGCGTGTTCGATCCCGCGGACGACGACAAGGCGAGGGCGGGCAACGGCGACTTCAACGTCCGAGGCGTGAACGCCGCGAAGGCCGCGGGCGCCAAGAGGTTCGTGTACGTCTCCGTGGCCGACATCGTGAAGGACACCGTCGGCGGCGCGGTCATGAAGGGATACTTCGAGGGCAAGTCCGCGACGGAGCGCGCCGTCGCCGACGCGTTCCCGGGCGACGCGTCGTTCCTCGTCAAGCCGTCCTTCATCTACGGAGGTGACGCCTTCTCCCTGAACCCTCCCAGGGTGACGCAGCAGTACGGCGACGTCCTCGTGAAGCTCCTCGGGTCCGGCGCGGTCAAGGCCATCGCCGAGAAGGCCCCCGGGCCGATCGCGCTGACGCTCGCGGAGCCCCAGAGCGTGGACGACGTCGCCGCGGCGACGGCGGCGGCGGCGCTCGGGAAGTGCGACGGAGCGAGCGTCGACGGCGCGGACGACATCAAGGCGTGCGCCGCGAAGCTCGCGTGAGCCGGTGGTTCGAGCGAAGGGGGACTGATCGGCGGCGGGCGGAGGGAAGAGGCGCGCGCGCGCGGGACGTGATAGGGTGGAAGAAGGCGCTTCGCGCGCGGGAAGGAAGACGCAACGATTGATTTTTCGCGCGCTCCTCTCGTCGTCGGTCTCTGCCCCTCCTCCTCTCCCCATCGTCCCGGCCCGTCGGGGCGTCGTCTCACGCGCGCTTCTTCTTCTTCGCGCCCGCGGCGTCCCTGAGCGTGACGTACAGGTACCGCCCCGTGAGTCCGTCCATCGCGAACCGCGCCCAGAACGCCACCCCGCCCGCCTTGGCGGCGTTCCCCCCCTCCCCGCGCTCCCCCGCCGACGCGTCCCCGCCCTTCTCGGACGCTCCGCCGGCGTCCCCGGCCGCTCCGGCGTCGACGACGCCCCGCCCCCCGCCGAACAGCGTGGACGTCCACGCCAGGTACCCTGCGATGACCCCGGAGAGGATCAACAGCCACACGCGCATGGGACACATCGCGCCCGCGCGGCGCGGAGTGTCGGCCCGCTCGCGCGACCACGGCGAGTCTTGGACGCGGACACAACGTCATCGCGCGGAAGAGGAAAGAGCATCCCGCGGATGTGGAATCAACGTCGAATCACCCGCGTGTGCAGATAGTATTGGTCTTCTGGTGTCCAGAAGGAGAGACGTGTAAAAACCGCCGCGCTTACACCCTCGCCCACCCGAAGAGGCCGCCGCCACGTCGGTTCTCTCCCGTCGCCTCCTGTCCTTTCTCCTTTACCTCCTCGGCCTCTCTCTCGGCGCCTCTCCTTACTCGAAACAGCCCGAAGAGTCCGCGTCGTCTCCGCCGCGGCTCCTCCTCCGGTTCCGCCGCCGTAGGCGCCTCCGCCGCGCCTCTGAAGCAGCTGCACCTCCGCCACGTCCTCGGCGCGTCCCGGGCGCTTCGGAACCTCTCTGCGCCAATGAGGGTCACGCAACACCTTGCGGAGCACCCCTCGGGGTTGAGAAGCGCGTGCTGCCACACGTTGAGCGCGACGAAGTAGACGAGGACGACAAACAGAATGACCACCGCCGCGAGGACGCCGCCGTCTCCCGTCTCTTTCAACCAGACGGCCGCCTCCTCGACCCCCTCCTCGACGCCGTCCCCATCCGACGGTCCTGCCCCTGCCGGCGTTGTGTTTTCGGGACATGAGGACGAAACCACCGCCGTCGCAGTCTCGGGTACCCGCGTGTCGCTGCCAGTGACGCGGAGCTCTGGATGGTTCGTCCTCTCGTGGCTGTCAAAAGCCACCCCGGTCGAAGCCCCTGTCCACTCGTCGCCCTCCAACCAGAAAGTCACGGACGCGAGACTCGACGCACTTGTTTTCAGCACGGCGTCCATGTACTCCGTGACATCCCACTCGTACCAGTTGTTGTTCGCGGTCACACAGGTCGCCGATAATTTGTCTTTCTTCGTCGGTCCGTTGTTCCACGTCACAGTCTCCTCCGTCCAGCTCGTCGCCCCAGAGGTGCTCCACACGGCAAAGTCGGCGGAATCCTGCTTCGTATCGGACACGTACAGCCTCAGCGTCGCCTCACGGATCTGAGCCTCAGAGACGAGGCTCGACGCGTCGAACTTGAATACGCTCACGATACTCTGGTCGCCGTCGGTCGCATCAGGCGCCCGGGTCCAGAGCTCGACGCTGCCGTAGTTGTTGTTCTGATTCCGGTCGCTCGTCCTGCCCTTGAGCGCCGCGTCGTCCGTGGCTTCGAGCGTTTCGACGGTCGTCGCGGCGCCAGGGACGATGCCGACCCACGCGGAACTCGCCGTCTTTCCTGCGGCGTCCGTGGCAACGGCGTAAACCATGTACCCGCCCTTCTCCTGCGGTGTCCAAGACAATTCGAACGAGTCTCCGGCGCCCGAGGTGCCGGTGCCAATACTCGTCGCGGCCGCGGCGGCGGATCCGTCGGCGAAGACGAAAAACTCAACCTCGGCGACGGAACCGTCTGGATCGACGGCGGTGGCGCTCAACATTGTCGACGCCCCGACCGTCAGGATGGCTCCCGCAGCGGGGGACGTCACGGTCACCACGGGCGGACGGTTACCCACGTAGACGGCGGCGTCGGAAGTTGTCGCGACGTTGCCGTCGGCGTCAGTCGCCCTCGCGAACACGACATACGCGCCGTCGTCAGCCGGGGTCCAAGCGGCGGCGTATGGTGCTGACGTGTCCTCGCCGATCTCGCATAGGACGTCGCCCTGCCGAATGAACCACTCCACCTTGGCGATTGACCCCGCGTCGCCCAACTTGGCAGCGCCCGGATCGGTCGCGTCCGCTGCGAGTGACACAGCAGCGCCAGACACCGCAACCGAGCCATCCGAAGGCTCCTGAAGGGTCACCGTGGGGAGTTGGAGGTGCTCTGCCACCCACTCAGCCTCAGTCGCAAATTGGTGCGGAAGTTGCCCACTGTACATACTGACGGCGTCGAAATAGATGACGCGCTCGTCGCGAATCTGCGTATACATCCCGAACTTGACGTACCCGCCACTGCCGTCGCTTCTTCGACCTATCATGTTCTTCTGGTTGGCGCGTTCGAAAACCTTGACACCGTTCAGGTACACGCGCAGCTGACCGTCCGAGCCTTGGGACTTCTTGTAGTAGATCTTCACGTCGTTCCACGCGTCAGGTTTCGCCGTCCCGATGAGCGTCTCATCTTCGGTATCGTCGGGCCACAGGCCGTCAGCTCCGTAGTAATAAAGCTTGTAGTCTCCCATGTTGCTGACGCGGAGCGCGCCGTGTGGTTGGTCCACGATCTTCCACTGCGTGATAATGATGGAATACTTGGTCGCCATATCCCAGTACTGCGACGGGAGGTAAAAGCTCGCCGTGTAGTACACGTCGTCACCCTCGTCGTACCTGTACGGAATGGAACCGAGCTCGCAGCGGTTGGAGGCGTACTCGCCGGAGGGAACGGAGTTTTCGAGCCCAAGTTTGCGTCCGTCGGCGTACAACTTCAGCACGCCGTTGCCCTTACGCGCCCAGGACGCCGTCTCGACCTCTTGATAGTGCAGCTCGCTGTTGCCATAGTAGATATCGCAGTTCCTTGGAGAGTACCCGCCCACTCCGCACTTGCATTTTAAGATGTCGTTGGCCGAGCTCGAATCGCTGCAACCCTGGACGTTCGACTGTCCGCTCAAGCTGAAGCTGGGCTCCATCGCCATCGAAGGGCCCAGGTCAGGACTGCCGTCGGGAAACCCGCTCTCCCAATCCAGCGCAAATTCGGAGACGATCGCCTCTGCGAATCGCGCGTGATCACGATGAGGGGCGAAGAGAAAAATGGACGTCGCGAGGATCCGAAGGCCTACCGTGGACGCCCCCATCCGTCTTGCACGGATTGTACCAATCTCGAGGATCCCAACAGCTACGACGGATGGTTTCGGAGGGAAGCGCGCCGAAAGTCGCGCGCGCCGGTATGACACCGCTAACCACGGGATCAGATCTCCTCCCTTCGGCGCGCCGGGCGGGGGCGATGACGTTTACGACGTGCGTCGTGACAGGCAAAACGCTGATCTCAATCTCAGGCGTAGAGTCTAAAAACTCGGCGAACTCGACGAACATGTCAAATATAAATGAAACGATGATGCCGTCGCCTCGCTCGTGCTCCCCTCTCCGCGTCGCGCCTCGCTCCCTCACCTCCTGCTCGTGCTATCCATCGTTCGCGCTCACTTCTCTTCCGTCTTCTGCCTCTTCGCCCCCTGCGGCCCCGCGGTTCCCTCCACGCCCGGATGCTGCCCGTCCATGAGCCTCCTCCCCGCCCTCGCCTTGGGCCCCCAGTTCTCGCTCGGGTTGTTCGGGTAGCGCGTCACCCCCTCCCTCTGCGCCTTGGTGAACGCGCCGTTCGCGCGCGTCCAGTTCGCCGCCACCTTCGGCGCCTTCCCCAGGATCGCCTCCCCGGGCGTCCTCTCCCCGCGCGGCTTTACCGGGTGCTCCCGAACCCAGCACCGGAGGATGTCCCACAGCGTCTCCGTCGGCGCGTCGGTTTTGATCGCCAGCGGGTTGCAGTGCGCGGGGGACACCCTGTAGCCGGCGTTGATCACCGCCGAGCGGAATAGCGCCATCGGCGGCGGCGTTGCCTTCAAGCACTGCGACATGCTGTGAATGTCGTAGTGCAGGGGGCAGTCCGGGAGCTCCTCCGAGACGGTCGTGAGCAGGGCGTGGATCTTGTCGTACCCCGGGTACGCGTCCTTCCCGCTCCGCTCCACCTCGGCGCGCGTCGACGCGACGAACGCGTGGTCGTGCATCGGCTCCGTCCAAAACGGCCCGCCCATGTTGAACCCCCACCCGCAGTGCGGGCACTTCTCCGGAACCGGCGGCCCGGCGCCGGGCTGGTGCCTCGCGGGGCCCTGGCCCTTCTGCGTCACCCTCCCGACGGGCTGGAGCTCGAAGGTGTCGCACCCGACGCACTGGTACGCGTACGACACCTTGGTCGGCGCGAGCTTGGCGTCCTTGGCGCTCGAGTACACCCGAACGAAACACCGCACGTAAAAGTCGATGTGCGTGGAGATGAGCGGGACGATGTGGCGCTTGTACCGCCCGGCCGCGGCGTCGATCGCGGCGAGGAGGATGCGCACCGCCTGTTCGTGGCAGTATTTGGCCCTGAGCGGGTAACTCCCGTACTTGGTCCAGCACACCTCGCCGTTGTTCCCGCAGAGCACCGCCATGTCCGTCGCCGTGACGCAGAGCAAACCGCCGTCGCCCACCGCCTGCACCGCGCCGTCGAGAAGCGTCGACGGCGTGCCGTACGGATCCAGGTCCACCACGTCGAACATCTTCTCGTGCTGCATCATGAGCATCCGCACGTCCTGGCCCGCGCACACCACCTTCGCCATCCGCGACGACGCGTCGGAGGAGTGCGCGGCGTTGAACGCCACGTTGCGCTTAATGGCGGCGACGGCGCTCGGGTCCAAATCGTTCGCCACCACGCACCCCAACTCCTCGAGCTCGCGCGCGTACCGGATCGCGCGCAGGCCGCTCGCGGCCATGCCCTCGAGGATCCTGAGCGGCTTGAGCGGTGGTTTCGGACGCGGTTCCGGAGCATTCGTCCGGTTCGTCTCGTTCGCGTCGGGGTCGGCGTCCTTGGCGGCGGCGGAAGACCCCGCGGGCGCCTCCTCCGCCGCCTTTCGGGTCTCGGCGTCGCGCTCCTCCTGGGTCTTGTACATCTCCTCGATCTCCTCCGGGGAGAGAAGGTGGGGGAGGATGGGGCTGTCCCTCGGCGTCGCGCACAGGTTGCCCTTGTTGCGTTTGTTCTTCGGGGCGCGGCGCTCCGTCTCGTGCTCCGCCGCGCGTCGCGCCTGGAACTGGCGAATCACCGCGAGGCTCAAATCGCGGTTCACGACCTGGGCCTTGTTGTAAAACACGTCGTTCGCGTTGGTCAGGATGCGGGCCTTGCCCTCCTGGAGCACCGCGAACCCGTCGGGGGGAGGCAGCGTCGCCTCCCCGGTCGCGGTCGACATCTCGAAGCGAGGGTCGCGGTCGCGGTCGCGGCAAAAGAGCCGCGCGAAGACGAGCGCGGGCGCGAGGTGGCGGGGGAAGCACGCGCCGCCGCCGCCGCCCGAGTCGACGAAACGAGCGACGGAAGGTACGGGCGGCGCGAACGCGCGCGGGGCCTCGCTCGCGCAGAGGGCGAAGGCGCGGCGGAGGAGAGACGTGCTCGCCGTCGACTCGAACCGCGGACGAGCTCCCGCGGGAGGAGCGGGGTGAGCGCGCGGCGCAGTGGGCGGGAGGGGGGGGGGGCGATCGCGAGATGGTCTGGAGCGGAGCGGAAGAGCGGAAGAGCGGCGATTTTCCGGCCGATACCAGACTACCGCCCTCGGACGGGCGAAATGCGCCCAGCTGGATGATTTGATCTGCTTCTTCGCTGCCGCGGGAGCTCCGACGGTCGGGCGCCTCGGGTCGGCTCCCAGACCGCGACGCGCTCGCCCGGTCGCTTCGCGGGCTCGCTCGTGACACTCGCGCGCGCGTCGCGCTCGAGAACTCGTTCTCGTCCGCGGTTCGCGACGGTGTCGGGCGGACGGGTCGCCTCGCTGCTCTTCAAATAGTTCGTACGCTCAACGACTAGCGTTCGTCGCCCCGTCGCGCTCTTCGTGGGAGGAAGGACCCCGTCGTTTTCGCGGGCGGATGGCGGGCGCGGGCTCGAACGTCCGCCTGGCGACGTACGCGCGCCTCAGCGATGGACTCGCCCTCGCGACGTTCAAGAGCAGGGCGGCGAACGCGGCGACGGAGGAGACCGCGGGTAAGGTGCTGACGAGCGGCAACCTCAAGCCGAACGCGCAGTTGACGGTGACGGTGACGCCCGAGATCGGGACGCTGCACCTGGCCGCGGGGGAGACGGACGTCGTCGCGGTCATCGCGGCCCCGGAGTACCCGCGCCGCTCGGCGTTTAAGCTCCTGGACGAGATCCGCGGCCAGGTGAGGGAGGCGGGGATCACCGCCGAGGACGTCGCCGCGGCGACCAAGGCGCTCTCGCTCAAATCCTCCCTGCCATTTCTGAGAGACGCGTGCATTCGGTACGACGATCTGGCGGAGGTGGACAAGCTCACCGCGGTCGGCGCGCAGGTGGAGGAGGTGAAGGCGACGATGGAGGGGAACATCAACCGCATGTTGGATAACCAGGAGACGGTGGGCGCGATCGAGGATAAGAGCGAGGCGATGCGCGCGGGGGCGCAGCAGTTCCAGCGCAGGAGCGACAACGTCAGGCGCATGATGTGGTGGCGCCTCGTCAAGCTCAAGCTCATCTTCGCCACGCTCGTGTTGTGCATCCTGGGGTACATCATCATCCCCATCATCGTCAGCGCGAACAAGGACTGACCGAGGATCGAGCGAGAGCGAACGAGACGACGCCGCGCTTCCGGAGCTCCCCAGAGGAGTGAGAGAGGGAACGGACGAACGAGCGGAGAGCGCTCCAGGCGCATTTTCTCATTCAATAGTTGGCACGCAAAGATTCTCTCCCATCGCGCGCGCGCGTACGAGTGCTCGCGCTCCCGCGGCGCTCGTCTTCACAGCTGCGACCTGTCCCCCGCGGCGGAGACCTTCGGGAACCCGAGCCTCCCGCTCTTCTTTCTCCTCTCCATGCTCTGTTTCTTCGCGGCCTCTCTGCGCTTTTCCTCGAACTCTCTGCGCGCCTGCGTCGCGCGCCTCTTGCCCTCGGCGAGCGCGTCGCGATCCCACTTCGCCGTGTCCGCCGCTTCGTCGCGTCGCGGCCCCCTGGCGTTCCTGACGCCGCCCTCGCCGCCGTTCACCGGTCGGCGGTGGTCGGTCATGGGCGACGCGCGCGACCGGGCGATCGGGGCGACGGGGAACGTGGCGGAGGCGCAGAAGAGCTCGGCGGCGCTCTCGTCGTCGGCGGCGGCGGCGACGCGGATGGCGTACGTGCCGTCGGGGACGAAGCCGGGGATCACGCGGTCGTACGAGATGGTGAGCGGACCGGGGGGGGCGGGGCACGCGGTGAGGTCGCACAGGTCGAGCGTGTCCTTCGCGACGACGATCGTGCCGATCGTGATCGCGACGGTCACGCGGCCCGAGGTGAGCTTCGTCGCGGCGTTCGCGGAGACGTCGAACGTCGCGCGTTGGCCCGGGAGGACGGGGTCGGGCGAGAACGCCACGTCCGACAGCGACACGGGAGCGCCGGCCTCGGCGCAAGATCGCCACGCGACCTTCGCGGAGGCCGGCGGAGGGGCGAGGATGGCAAGGAAGAGCGCGACGGAGGCGAGCGCGCGCGTCATCGTTGCGGTGCACCGACGCGTCGCGCGAAGAAGGTGTGCGAGAGGAGGGGGAGATCTCGAACAAATATCCTATCATGACGTTGACTTTGGACGACTCGAACGCGCGTCGCCCTCGTCGTCGCACTCCAGCGGGGCGCCGCGGGGTCATCGCGCGGCGATGCTTCGCGCGCTCGCGGCGCGGCTCGCGTCGCGGCGGCTCGCGGTAGCCGCGCCGCCGTGCTCCCGCGCGACGAACCCGCTCGCGCGGCCCGTCGACGGTGCGGGCGCCCCTCGCTCGCGCTCGTCAGGCCCGCCTCGCGAGCCGGCACCCGACGCCTCGCGCTCCATCGCGGGGGAGAACACGAGCGAGTACCTGGTCCACGTCCCGGCCGCGCGCATGGCCGCCGAGCTGGACGCGGGGAAGAGCAGCCTGCGCTCCGGGCTCATCGCCCTCACCTCCGCCGGCGCGGCGATGTACCTCGCCTTCTACATCTACCCCCTCGTCGGTGCGCGCCCGGCGCGCGTCTCTGGATCGAGCCGCGAAGCGCTCGCCGGACATCCCTCGCGCGCCTCTCAGAGCTCCCCGGACATCCCTCGCGCGCCTCTCAGAGCTCCCCGGACATCCCTCGCGCGCCTCTCAGAGCTCGCCGGACATCCCTCGCGCGCCTCTCAGAGCTCGCCGGACATCCCTCGCGCGCCTCTCTGACATCCCTCGCGCGCGCTTCCCCCGCGACGCGCTTCTTCCCTCGCAGGCGACGGCACCGTCACCAGCGCGGTGCAGATGTGCCGATCGAAGGACGCCCTGTTCCGCCGCGCGGGGGCGTCGAGGCTCGCGGCCGTCCTCAAGGCGCCCCGCGGCGCGGAATCCTTCGGCGAAGCCGCCGTCGCCGCCGGCGCCGCCGAGGCCCTCCTCGCGTGCGTCCTTTCGAGCGAGACGAGGCGTTCCTCCGCGGCGGCGGCGTCTCGCGCGACGGAGGCGGCGCGCGACGCGTTGGAGGCGTTGGACGCTTTGGCGTCGGCGGAGACGGGCGCGCGCGCGTTAAGCGCGAGGGACGGGTTCGCGAAGGCGACGCTGGACGCGTCGAGGGACGCGTCCTTGGACCGGGGCGCGCGCGAGCGGCTGAGAACGATCCACGATCGCGTGGCGAAGGCGGCGGGGGGAGGGTGAACGCGAGTCGCTTTGGCCGGACGCGGGACACGCGCCGAGCGTGTGATATCAATAATAAGAGTATGGGGAGATCACCGACGGCGCCCTTTTCGCGCGGGCCCTTCTCGTGCCGCGGCTTCCCCCCCTTTCCTAGCGTGTTTTCGGCTCTCACGCCTCGCAGATTTCCTTGAGGGTCGCGAGCCTTCTCTTGGCCTCCATCCTTCCGTTGGCGTGCTCGAGGATCCGCTGGAACTCCGCCGGGTCCTCCGTCTCCGCCGCCTTGGTGACCTGCGCGTCGAACGCCTCGTCCTGTTCGCTCATGCCGTCGAGCAACATGCCGAGGCTCGCGGCGAGCTCGCCCTTCGTCACCTCCTTCGCGCTCTGGATGCGGTCGCGGACCGCGTCGGCGTCCGCCACGGGGTCCATGGTCATGAGCTCGTCGATGAGGCGCACCGCGGGGGTGGCGTCGAGCTGCTGGAGCGTCTGCGTGATGAGGAGGATGACGTTCTCCAGCGTCTTGAGCACGGGCTGGTCCTCGCCGAGGTCCTTGCACTTCTCGTACACCGAGTACGCCGCGCCGAGCACGCCCGGGGTGAGCCGGCCGTCCACCGCCGCCGCGCGGACCTTCTCCTGGACGAGGTTCCAGTCCCCGCCGCCGACGACGTCGTTGAAGAGCGCGAAATCCGCCTCCGTGGGTTTCTCGGGGACCGTCGCTCGGCGCGCGACCGCGGCGCCGCGCCGAGGCCCGGCGCCCGCGGAGCGGCGCCCGGGCGCGACGCGAACGGCGGCGGGGTGCGACGCGAGTGACGCGACGAACGAGGAGGCGCTCATCGCCGGCGCGTGCGAAGGGTGTGCGGCGGCGGAAGTCCGAGTCCGCGTCCACGGCCGGCGGATAACGCACTCGTCGATCGACGCCGAGACAATTTCGCCCGCGGCGGCTGCGCCGGCGAGCGCGGTGGTGGGACGATTAGTCATCGCGCCCCGTGAACGTCTTTTTCTCGACTGGCAAGAATAAAACGGCTCGCGCGCGTTCTCACTCCTCCGCGTCTCGTTGGGCGTTTTCCTCCTCGGCGTCGCCCTGGCTTCGCTCCTCCGCCCCTTCGCTCCGGACGGACTCCGGCGGCGGCTTGATGCTCTCCAGGTACGCGTTCCTCTTCGTCCTGAACCCGTCCGACATCCCCGCGCGTTTGCTCGCGCGCCACTCCGAGAAGCTCGCCGTCGTCTCCCGCGCCGCCTCCTTCTCGGCGAACTTTTCCCTCCTCGCCTCCCTGCGCTCCGCGAACGCCTTGAGCCTCGCCTTGCTCTCCTCGATGGACCTCCTGAGCGCCTCCTCGCGATCCGCGTAGTGTTCGCTCGACACCACCACCTCGTCCACGACCCTCGGCACGGGCCGCGACGCCGCCTCCGCCCTCGCGCGCTCCACGAGCGCGCCGCCCCTTCGCACGCGCCTCGCCTTCTCCGGCTCCAGCGCGAGCTGCTTGGGTTCCTCCCCCTCCGGCGCGCTCGGGTCCACCACCTCCTTCAGCGTCGGCGGCGCGTTCTCGCCCGTTCGGAGCAGCGCCCTGAGCTCCTTGCGTCTCTGCAGAGCCTCCTCGCCGAGGCTCGCGCGCTGGGCGTCGCCGCTCACCCACCCCTCGACGGTGGATTCCAAATACCGCGCCCTCGCGTCGTCCTCCGTCCACGTCGTCGACCCCTCGGGCGCGTCCGAGTACGTCGTCAGCCTCCAGTTGATCGCCGACGGCGGCGCCTTGGCCTTCTCCCGAATCGTCCTCGTCGACGCGAGGAGGTCGGCGTCCGACTCAGAAGACCTCCCCGCCGCCGCCGCGAACGGACTCGCGCCCGCGACGAGGTCGCCGTTGGGCGCGACGTCGAACGCGCACCGGTCGCCCTGAAGCTTCACCTCGACGACGACGTACTTGCCCTCCTCCGTCGCCTCCAGCGCCGTCGCCGGCACGGAGAGGCTCGCGTACGCGTGCCACCTCCTGAGCTCGACGCCCCTCAGGTGGCCCTGGTGCCCGCCCCTCAGGTACTCCGCCTGCGCCGTCTCCCACCCCTCCTCCGGGTCCGTCACCGTCACCTTGAACCCCGCGGGGACGTCGGATTCGAAGTGAAGCGCGATCAGAGCGCGTCGTTTCAAAGCCACCCGGAAGCGGCACACCAGGTGCGCGTAGTTGGGGCGGTAGCGCCCGGTGAAAATCTCCGGCGCCTGCGCGTCCAAAGAGTCGTCCCCAAAGGACGCGAACGGGTGGTCCGCGAGGGCGCTGAGCCTCCACGCGCCGGTCGGTAACGGCGCCAGGGCTTTGCTGTACGCCATGAGCACGTACCCGTGCTCGTTCGGCTCGAACGTCCGCGGCGGCGCCGCGCCGGCGACGAAGTGCGAGACGTCGCCCGCGCCGTCGGCGTCGACGACGGCGAAGCGCGCGTGCGGCGACATCGCCGGGTCCGCCACCTCCAGCGCCGCGCTCACGACCGTCGTCCGATCCACCGCGAACGCGCGGCGGAACCACACGCGCCAGTCCCCCGCCTGGACCTCCGGGTACTTCCCCTCCGCCACCGCCGGCGCGGCGAGCTGCTTCTCCTCGAGCATCTTCTGGGGCTCGTCCATGTCGAACGGCGTCGTCAGAGAACGCACCGACGCGGCGAAGTAAAACGCGGGGTCAATCGTGAGCTGCATGACCCGCCGCCCGCGCCGGAGACGAATCGTGCGGCTCTCCGTCTGGTTCGTCGCCAGGGACAACACCGTCCTCTGCGGCCGACCCGTCGCGTGCCAGTCGTACTCGTGAAGCACCGCGGCGCACACGGACGTGTCCACGTCCGAGCGCCGAGGAAGCCGCGCGCGAACCGCCGCGACGGACTTGAGCTTCTCCAGAAGCGTCGCGACGGAATCCGCCGACTCGGGAAACACAACCGCGTCGAACGCCGTCCCCGGGGGCGCGTCCCCGGCCGCGGCGCCGTCGTCATCGGGCGACGCGGCTTCGCTATCGCCCGAACCGGGAGGCGGGGGAGGCATGCCGATGCACACCAGCGCGGGGGGGGAGGGCGCGGGGCGAGCGGAGGCGTCGGAGGCGTCCGCGGAGGAGGGATCTCCCTCGGAAGGCTCCGCCTCCGACGCCGCAGCGTACGACGCGTGGAACGCCGCCGCCTCCGCCGCGTCCAAACAAACCACCGCGCAGAGCCCCTCGAGCCGAAGCTCCGCCGCGCGAATCGCCCCGGGGTACGCCTCGGGGGTGAACGCCGGCGAGCCGTCGCCGTCGGCTTCCGCTTCGGTTTCCGCTTCGGCTTCGGCTTCCGTTTCCGCCTCCGCGTCGGCCTCTGGTTTTTCGTCTCGGTTTTCCTCCGGAGAGGTCGCTTCTTCCTCCTTGTCGCTCGCTTCTTCCTCCGGGACGTCCTGCCTCTCGGCGACGGCGTATATGTCCGGGTACGCCTCCGCGAGCGCCGACGCGAGCTCCTCGGCGTCGTCGCCCACGAGCGCGAGCGTCGCTGGCGGGGGCACGGGCGCCGGGGGTTCCCTCGGGGCGACGGTGAGGCTCACGAGCAGATCCGTCGGTTCCGGCGAGTCGACGTGGATCATCTTCCCGAGGCTCGCGAGTTTCCCCCCCGGGCCGATGTCCGCGAGGTCGAGGCGCACGTCGTGGTGCGCGTGCGCGAACTGCGCGGGGTCGAAGTTGGCGAGGTGGCACCGCGCCGTCTTCTCGAGCTCCGCGAGGTCCACCCACGCGGGCGGCTCCCGGCCGGCGCCGACGAGGCCCGGCTCGGCGAGGAGCACGCACTGGCGCCGGCGGTACTTACACGCGTCGCGGATTTCGTACTCGAGCTCCTTGAGGCTTAGCGCGGGGAGAATTTCGCGCTCGTCGTGCAGCGCGTCCTCGAGCTCGAGGAACGCCACGACGTCGCGCAGCACCTCCGTCGCCGGCCTGGCGCCGTCGACGTACTCGCTCGTCGCGGGGTACAGGGACCGCACCGGCGCGTCGCTGAAGTCGTACTTGGCGAGGCGGTTCCGCACGTTCTCCTCCAGGTCGTCGTGGCGAATCGTCAGGCGCCGCTCCACCTCGGAGCCCTCCTCCGCGGGCGCGAACGCCCGGTGGTACACGTCCCCGGTGACCGGGTCGATCAGACGCCCCTCCGTGCGCTCCAGCACGCTCGCGTGGTCCACCTCCAGCACGAACACCTTATCCGGCTCGTGCCCCTTCGCTCGCAGCGCCGCCGCCTGGTAAAAGTTATGCGGGAACCCGTCCAGAATCCAACCTCGCGCGACGCAATCCTCGCGCGTCACCCGCGCGTCGATCAGCTCCATCATGAAATCGTCGGGCACCGTCTTGGTCGCGTCGAGGTACCGCCGCGCCTCGAGCCCCAGCGCGGTGGGCGCGTCGTACGCCGCCTCGCGAAGGAGCGCGCCGGGGTACACGAGGGGCACGTCGTACTTCTTCGCCAACGCGCGCGCGACGGTGGACTTCCCGCTCGCCGCGGGGCCGACGACGGCGACGCGGAGCGGCGCGCGACCGTACACGCGCGACGCGACGTCCCACCGCGCGCGGCCGAACCCCCACGCGGAGGACATCGGAACGACGCGCGGCTCGCGGAGCGCGATCTGCTCCTTGAACCGCGCGTACCGCGCCGGGTGCGGCTCGTACGGCAGGATCGCGGCGTACAGAGGTGTAGTGTGAGGCGACGACGAGTTTTTCGGCGTCTCGGACGAATGCGTCGTCGCGTCGCGCGCGGCGGCGAGCTCCGCCGCCGCCTCCTCGAGCCTCTCCGGGATGAGGTCCTCCGCCTCCCCCGCCTCGACGAGGTTCACCCTGTGCGCCGCCTCGTCCGCTTCCGGGTGCGCGAAGAAGACGTACACCGCGTCCAGTCCCGCGTCGCGCATCGCGGCGGCGCCGGCGACGTCCGTCTCGAGGACGGGCATCTTCCCCTCGCGCGCCAGGCGCTTCACCTCGGCGCGGGGCGTGCCGTAGCAGACGACGATCGGGGGGTTCTCCTGGAGCTCCTCGCTCCACTCGTCGTACCCGACGATCACCTCCGTGGACTCGATGAACTCGCCCTCCTCGACGAGCGCGTCGAACCGTTCCCGCGTGACGAACTCGTAGTGCACGCCGTCCGTCTCGTGCGGTTCCGGCTCGCGCGTGGTGACGGCGACGGGAAACCCGAATCGGTCCGGAAACTCCCGCAGGAGCGCCTCGAACACGACCTCCTTCTTCGCGCCCAGCGCGCCGGAGATGACGAGGGGCACGGGCGGCGGGGTCACTGCGCCCGGGTGCGCCCGCGCGATCGCCGTCAGGACGTCCGCGTACGCGAGGTCCACGTCCTCGTTCACGACGACGTCCGTGAACACGTCGTCGCGCTCGAAGCCCTCCATCTCGCTCGAGATTTTGTCGAGGCTCGCCGCGATCGCCGCGTCGAGCGCCGCGAGCGCCTCCTCGTCATCCTCATCCGGCGGCGGCGCCGCCTCGCCGCCGTTCTCCGCCGCGGACGCCTGGTCGCGGAGGCGCTTCTCGAGCGCGTCCACGCTCGGGGGCGCGACGAACACGTACGCGCCGTCCGGCATCGCCGAACGAAGCGACGCCGCGCCGGCGACGTCGACGACGACGACGGGAATCTTACCCCCCTCGGAAGCCTTCGCCAGCGCGTCGCGCGAGACGCCGTACAGAGTAGGGGGCGCCTCCTCCGACTCGTCCGGCGCGCCGAACGGTCGCCTCTCGACGTGCTCGTGGAACCCGCCCTCGTCCAGGAGCGCTCGGAACGCGGCGTCGTCGACGAAGTGGTACGCGACGCCGTCCTCCTCCCCCTCCCTCGGCGCGCGCGTCGTGTGGCTCGCGCAGACGCCGAACCGATCCGGGTGCGCCTCGATCAACTTCGCGATCAGCGTCGCCTTCCCCACCCCGCTCGGGCCGCAGAACACGATCGGTTTGGGCGTGTTCGCCCTCCGCTCCTCCTCCGGGTCGGGCATCGGCGGGATGACGTCCGGGCGCCGCTCGCTCACGACGCGCAGGAGGTTCTCGACGTCCGCGTCGTCGTCGCCGTCCATCCGCAAAGCCGCGTCGTAAACCCCCTCCCGCTCGCCAGCCTCGCGCTCGGCTCTCGAGACGGCCAAAATCGCGTCGAGGCTCTCCTCAGACTCGGTGAGCCACGCCCTGAGCCTGCGCTCGTGCTCCTCGATCGTCGCCGGCCCCGCGAAGACACTGAGCGGCGGCTTCCCGTCCGGCACGCCGACGCGCCCGGGCATCATCGTCGCCTCGTTCGCCGCGCACGTCGCCGCGAACGCCTCGCACGCCTCGAGCGAAGGGAGGTTCACGAGAAGAAGCCGCTCGTCCCGCGCGGCGGCCTCGACGCTCGCGGAGGTGATGCCGTACCGGTACGTGACGCCCACTTCCGGGTCCTCGTGCGTGAACTGGGACGTCCACGTCACCGCGAATTCCCCCGCGCGCGCGTCGAACTTGGCGTCGGCGTCCTCCGCGTCGTCCGAGCCGACGTATTCCATCTCGAGGGCGCTCCACGGCGCGCCCGGGTGCGAGGCCGGGCGCTCGGGCGCTTCGTCCTCGCTCGGATACTTCGGCTCGAGCGGTTTCGTCGTGACGATCTTCGGGTACGCGAACACCTCCGGGAACTCCGCCGAGACTTTCCGGTACAGCGCCGCCTTCTCCAAAAAGTTGGGCCCCGTCAAAACCACGGGCTTCACCACCGGCCGCTCCGTCTCGTTCGCGGGGATGACATCCGAGTAGTCCAGGACGTACGCCGGGAGGCCCAGCAGCCGGTTACGGATGATCGGGCTCAGGCTCGCGCACTGCACCTTGAACTGGTAGTAGAGGTCGTCCTCGTCGTCCACGAGCAACGCGGCGGCGTACGACGTCTGCTCCGCGCGCTCCTCCGCCGCGGTCTCCGCCTCCGCGTCGGCGCCCCCCCCCGCGCCCTCCTCGCTCGGCGGCGGCGGCGGCGGCGGCGGTCCCCCGGGCTGCGCCGTCTCCCACTCCGCGCGCGCGAACTCGAGGCGCTTCTGCACCGTGCTCTCGTGTTCCTTGAGCCTCAGTCGCAGGCGCTCCCGGAGCGTCTCCTCGCGCGTCGCGTCGCACCGCACGATCCAGGAGTCCACGGCGGGGTTCGCCTTGACGGCTCGCGCGCCGTCGAGGTCCAGCGCGACGAGCAACAGCTTCCCCCCCGCCGCCACCGCGCGGATCGCGCCGAACGACATCCCGTACCGGAACGCCGCCCCGTCCGCCTGGCGCACGTCCGGGTGGTACGAGCGCTCGCCTCGCCTCGGATCCGCGACGACCCGGCGCTCGAGGAACCCGTCGTCGGGGTTTTCCGACGCCGCGTACTCCTCGAACGCGTCGCGCGGCTTGAACCAAAAGTGCGTCCCGTGTTCCTCGTGCTCCATCGGCGGCCTCGACGTCGTGAGGACGCACCGCCCGAAACGCTCCGGAAGCCTCTCGACGACCCGGTCCAGGAGCGCGGTCCTCCCGATCCCCGGCGCGCCGACCAGGGCGACGATCCTGGGCGGGACGACGCGTTCGAATCGGTCGCGCAGGAACGTCGTCATCAGCGCGCGCCGCGCCGACGTCCGCAGCGTCCCCTTGACGCGGTCGAACAGCGCGCCGCGCGACACGTCCACGCCGAGCGCCTCCCGCTCCCAACCGAGCAGCCACTGCACGACCGGGACCTCGTCCGTCGACTGCGCGTTCAGGCACCCGTACCGGCCCATGAGCTTCATCACCGCTTTGGTCAGGAGCAGCGGCCAGAGCATGACGGGCCGCACGGCGACGAAGAGGCTCGTGCCGAAGACGTCCACCGGCGCGCGATCGTCCACCGCCACGCACCGCCACTCGTTCATCACCCACAGCTTCACGAGGTACTTCCCGTTCGGGCTCACGGTCGGGACTCCCTCGTCGTCCTGCGGGTAGATGTTCTCCCACAGTAACCCGCCCTTGGGGACGACGTCGCGGCGCTCGTAGACGTTGCGGAACGCGGCGAAGAGCCACTCGAGCGCGGGATTGCCAAAGTACAGCGCGTGCTCGTCCACCAGCGCGCGGTTCCCGAGCTCGGGGTTCGCGAGGGGGTCGACGTCCGCGGGGGGCGACGAGGCGCCGTCTTCGCCGTCGTCTCCCGCGGCGTCGGGGGACGGCTCGGGTTTCAGGGACACCACGGGGACGGAGTCGACGCCGGGGACGTCCTCGATCAGTTTGGAGGGGCGCTTCCAGCCGGCGAGGTACATCGCGAGCGCGTCGGGGTGGACTTGGCCGTCCGCCTCGTCGACGAACATGCCGTCCGCGTCCGTGGGGTCTGCGGGGAGAGGCGGGGGCGGGGGAGGGGAGGGGGCGCGAAGGAAAGGCGGGGGGGAAGGGTCGAGGGTGTGCGTGGGGGGGAGCGGTCAACGCGAGCGGGCGACGGAGAAAAACACGCGCGAGGCGCGCGAGCGACGACGACGATGATGCCCACGGTCACATCCCGTCCCGCGACGCGGGCGCGCGTCGTCGACGGAGGCGGCGCGAGCTCGGGGATGGGGGACGGACGCACCTCCTTCGCGGGCGAGGATTTCCTCGACCTTGCCGTCGTCCCAAACCGGGAACGTGGTCTCCATGTCGGAGGGCCTCGACGACGCCTCGGCCATGGTGGCGGAGCACCGAGGCGGAACGTCTCAACGAGCACTACGAGGACGACCGCGCGCGGATCGCGCGCGCGTCCACACCGCACGCGACGCGCGGGAAACGCCGAGTGCCGATCCCGGCGGGCGCTCCCGTGCGCTCGCGAAGCACCGGCGCGTCGCCCTCTCCGCCGGGGCGCGCGTTCGCTCTGCGCGAGCCGCGCGCGGAGACGGGGAGCGAGCTGCTCGGGACCGGCCCAATATGGCTCGCGCGGCGGAGGGGCGTCGCGTCCGTAGTCCGCGCGACGCTACCGGTACCACACACGCGGGTGTTCGATGGGAAAAACAACGAAAAACAACACGGGGCACCACCGGGGGAACCAACTTCCTCGCGTGCCACCGCACACTCCCGCGGCGCCGCCTCGCGACCGCACGAGGGTGCACCCTCGCTCGCTCTCTCCGGTCCCCGCGAAGGTGCGCGCTTCAGCATCCCTCCCTCCCCCCGCGCGCGTTCGCGGACGCGCGCGCGTGGGATGCTCGCGCGTCGGCCGCGAAAAGAAACGCACCGTTTCCCTGATCTCTCTCACGCGGACGCTCCTCCCGCCAGCGCAGGAACCCGCGTCCTCGCGAGCCGGGGCTCGAATCAAAGCACGATGCGCCAGCTGCAGATGTATTCGGACGCGCGCGTCGTCGGGGCGAAGGTGCGCCTCTACTCGCCCCCCCCTCGCGGCGCCACGTCCCCGTCTCGCGCGTCTTTCGCGCACCCGCCGTCGCGTCTCGGCGGGGGTCTGAACCTTCCCCCTCCCCAGCCCTCCCCCGCCCCCTCCTCCTCCGGCGAGACGTTCTGGAACTCCAACCGCAACACCGAGGTGAAGCGCCTTCTCCGCCCGGGCGTCGCGGACGGCCCCGCGCAGCTCGCCGCGAACCTCTCGCGCGCGGGCGCGGTCGCCATCAACCTCCAGCCCCTCGCGGGCGAGGAGATGGCGGTGCTCGCCGAGGGCCTCAAGCGCGCCGAGAACATGACCGCCATCCGCCTCGCGTGCGAGGCCCGGGGCGGCGGCGTCCCCGTCCCCACGGTCGCGGGCTCGGGCCCGCGCGCGCGCAAGCTCGCGACCCTCGGCGCGGCGAAGCTCAACGGCGTGGACGCGCTCCTCGCGAGTCCCCGCGTCGGCGAGAGCCTCGGCCTCGCGTTGGCCGCGCACGTCCGCGCGTCGGACACCGTCGCCGAGGTTGAGATCAACGCCGACCTCGGCGCCGCCGCCTTCGAGCACGTCGGACGCGCGCTCGCGAGCAGCTCGAGCGTGAGGAAGGTGTCGTTCAGAGGGTCGAAGATGGGAGACCGCGCGTTCGCGGGCCTGGTGGTGGGCCTGCGCGAGTGCGCCTCCGTCGCGGAGGTGAACCTCGCCGAGTGCGCGCTGACGGACGCCAGCGGCCCCGCCGTCGCGTCCATCCTCAGGGCGCAGGCGAGCCGATTCGCCACCGACGAGTGGGCCAACAACCTGCGCGTGTACGACGCGCGCGGGAAGGCGTCCTCCCGGGAGAGGAGTCCCCCGCCGGAGGCGAGGCGCTCCGGAGTGACGGGCGTCGCGCGCGTGGACCTCTCCGAGAACGCGGCGCTCTCCGACGCCTCCGCGAAGAGCCTCTGCGACGCGCTGCGGCAAGACGCCACGCTCGAGTTCCTCGGCATGCGCGGCTGCGACCTGGACGAGAAGGCGGTGGCGAGGTTCGCGAGGGCGATGCGCGACCACCCGAGGCTCGACGTCGCCGACCTCCGCGGCGCGAAACCGCGCGACGCCGCGGCGGATCCGGAACCGCGCGCGGCGCCGCTCGGGATCCTCAGGGTCGCCGCCGAGACGCTCGCGTCGTCCTCGGAAACGAACGCGGAGGCGCGGGACGCCGAGGGCGAATGCGCGAGCGAGGTGGCCGTCGAGGGGAGGAAGAAGGAGGTGTTCATGGACATGCGCGACGCCGCGCCGCGACCCGCAGCCCCGAAAGACGTCGACGTCGCGCGGGGGTCCGCGAAGCACGCTCGGCCGTCGTCGGCGCGGCCCTCGAGCGCGAGGTCGGCGTCGACGGCGTCTCGAATCGAGGGGAGGCGCGGGTGGAGTCCCGCGAGCGGCGCGGTGCCGCCGAAGTGGGGCGAAATCGGCACGCACACCGCCGCCGGGAAAGCCGCCGTCGGCTTTCTGCCGCCGTCGCCGTTTCGAGGAGGCGCCCCCGCGGCGGCGAGCGCGCGGCCTCGGCGCGTTCGGCCGGCGTCGGCGGGGCCCTGGACGGCCCCCAAGCTCGCGCGTTCCAAGGCGGACGCCGTCCTCGCGACGAGGAGCGAGAACGCCGGCGCGCGCCGGGACGGAGGCGAGGCGCCCGCGAAGAAGGACCGCGGCGCCGCGGCGAGCGCGGCGGCGAAGGCGAAGGCGGCGAAGGTTTCGGAGGAGAAGGCCATCGTGCGCCAACTGACGCGCGCGCTGCGCGCGCTCGAGGGCGAGGTGGCGGGCGCCGCGCCGGAGGAGCTCCGCCGCCGCGTCGCCGCCGCCGAGCGCGCGTCCGCGGAGGCGGAGGATCGCGACGGAGCGCCGAGCGCGCCGTCGGAGAGGGCGCTCGCCAAGGTGAGGAGGGACCTCGAAGCGCTGCGTCGGATGTGCCACTGATCGCGAGGGAGGGAGGGGCCGGGGGCCGGCGACCCCTTCGGGGGCTGGCCTCGAGAGAAAGCGTTCTACTACGAGAAGGGAGCGGGAGGGGGACGAGCGTCGGAGGCGGCGGCTCGCGGAGCGGGGGGTACCTGGTACGGGCGGCGGCTCGCGTCGGCGCGCGTAGATATAAAAAAAAGTCACGTCGCGGACTACTCGCGCCGCGCGCCCCCGCGTTTTCGGCGTCCGTCCCTCGTCTCGGACTCCTCGGCGGGTTGCTCGGAAGAGACCACCACCCCTTCGCGTCACATGTTGGACGCGACGGCGTGGAACGTGGACCCGAGGTTGGCGATTTCCGTGACGACGTTGTGCGCGAAGGGGTCCCTGACGTGCGCGGCGAGGGCGGCGAGGGGCCCCGCCCGGTACACCACCGCCTGCGCGACGACGCCGGCGAACGCGAGCATCCCGAGCCTCGCGTGTTTCACCTCCTTCGTCTTCATGTCGTCCGCGGCGCCGAGCGCGAGCGGGTCGAACGGGTACTCGTCCGCGACGCCCGACTGTCCCGTCGCCAGCCACCCGCGAAGGCGTTTCAGCTCCAACACGCCCATCGTCGAGAACTGAATCGCGAGCAGCGCTTCGACGGCGAGCGCGTGCTCGTCGCGCGCCACCTGCGCGCCGGCGGCCCACCACGGCGCAGCGTCGGGCGCGAACGCCTCCGCGCCGGCGATCCCGGTCACCGCCGCCATCGCCCACCGACCGTTCGCGAGCTCCGCCTCCTGGTACCACGCCAGCCGCGCGGGGTCGGCGCCCAGACCGAGCGGGTCGAAGCCGTAATCGCCGGGGAGGACGCCGTCGAGGTGCGCAGGGGGGACCGTGACCGCGCCGAGCCACCCGTCGCGCTCCCTCGCGGGGGTCGCGAGCGCGCGAGGAACCCGGGTGCCTTCGGAGACGGGTGCCTTCTTCTTCTCCGGGGCGTTCTTCTTCGCGCCCGCGCCCCCGCCGGAAGCCGCGGGCGGTGCCTTCTTTTCGGGCGTCGCCTCCTTCGCCGCGTCGTCCCGCGTCGTCGCGTCCTCCCGCGTCGTCACGTCCTCGTCATTCTTCGCCCCGCCGATTTGGCGCCGCAGCGCCTCCGCCTCCGCGTTCTGCGCGGCGGCGGCCATCTTCGCCGCCGTCTCCGCGGCGGCTCTCTTCGACGCGGTGAGACTCGCCTCCTTCGCCCTCGCCTCCGCGGCTGCGCGTTCCTTCGGGCACGCGCTCGCGTCCGCGATCTGTCGCCGCTCCGCCTCGCTCGTCGCCGCCACGCGCGCGTACCCCACGGGCGGGCACTGCCAGAACGTCGCGCGCGCGTCCGGGTCGTCGAGAAACGCTCGCGCGCGCGCCACCGCGTCGACGACGGAGTCGCACCGCTCCCACCCGAGCGCGTCCGGCCCCCGCGCGTCCTCCGCGCCGACGACGAACACCTTTCCCACCTTATCCATCCCGTGCGCCGCCCACGTGTACATGTAGAACCCGTGGACCGCCGCGGGGCCGAGCCCGGCGCGGTAGAGATCGTTGAGCTTTTCGTCCTCGGCGAAGCGCGTTTGCATGCGTTCGAACCCATCCGGCCCGAGCGGCGCCACCGCCTCCTCGAAGATGGCTTTGTACGCGTCGTGCGCGGGCGAGCTCCATCTGTACGGCATGGGGTTCACGACGACCATCGCGCCGCCTTGCCTCAGGAGCGGGACCCCGCCGACGTACATGTTGTAGTAGTACCCCAGCGCGTACGTGTTCACGAGGAGCGGGTTCAGGTACGCGTCCTTCGTGTACGGCCCGATGCACGTGGGCGCCAGGACGAGGACGTCCGCCTGTCCGTCGACGTCCACGACCGAATCCTCGTAGTTCGCGCGGAGGGTTTCCGCGTGCACCGCCTCGGTCTCCCCAGCGTTCACCGCGACGAGGCCGAACTGCCCCCTGACCAGCGGCCCCCAGAACAGGAGCAGGCGGAGCCAGTGCGGGACGACGCGGAGGAAGACGCACGAGAGCTTCGCGACGAGCTTTTGGAACCACCCCATGCGGCGCCACAGGACCTGGACCCAGGAGAGGTACCACGGGAAGCGGTTGTCGTCGAGCACCGTCTCCACGTGGAACACGTCCGTGTGTCGCTGCATCACCTTCCCGATTCGGTCGATGGAGCGGTGCAGCGCGGACCGCGGCGGGTCGAACAGCGAGTTGGTCTTGCGGAGGGTCTCGGCGTCGTGGTTCTGATCGAGCGTCTCGTAATGCGCCAAACCGGTGGCGTACGACTTGTACCCGCCGTCCATAGCGACGTAGTTGACGTTCGCGTACACCATCAGGTCCGCCTCCGCGAAGGCTTTGCTCACGACGACCTTTTCTCCGACCTCGGTCTTGCCGATGTCGACGCTGTGTTCCATGTCCACCGCGTTGTAGTTGGTCATCCGGCCTTTAGGGTGGTACTTGGCGAAGAGCTTCTCGCCGCACACGTGCTTGAACTCGTCGTCGCGGATGAACCTGTGCAGCGCGACGGAGCACACGAACTGAATGTCGCGCTCGTCGACGCCCTCCTCGACGCACCGCCGCTCGGCCTGCTCGAGGATGATCTGGCGAACGTCGGGCGAGCGCATCGGCGGGAGCGGGATGCTGACGTCGTCGAACGCCATGAGGATCTTCGGTCGCTCCTTCTCCGCCACCAACTTTCGGATCTTCTCGCGCAGAGGGGGCTGACCGATCGGGTCGTCCAGCGCCTTCTCGACCATCGCCGTCATCGTCGCCCGGTCGCTCGGGGCGTTCGCGCGGACGCCGGGGTACGCCACGCGCGTGCCCGCGGGGAGCTCCTCCACGCGCATCGACTCGCCGAACTGCATGAGCACCTTCTCGCCGGGCTCGGAGGTGAACACCTCGGGGGGATGGAGGTACCGCGAGGCGGGCGAGGGGGGAGAGGAAGCGCCGGACGAGGAGGAAAAATCGCCCGCGTTCGCGTCGTCGAGCGCGGGAGCGTCCAGAGCGGCCGCGCCGCGCGTGCGCGTCGAGCCGACGCGCCGAGCGGAGGCGAAGCGGGGGGGGAGGGAGCGCACGGGGGAGACGACGCTCCGCTCCGCGACGACGAACGCCGCGGGACGTCGTTGCTTCCCTCGCGCGATCGCGACGCCCCGAGGCGCGCGGCGCCCGGGCGTCCACGCGCAACCCGCCGCCGCGGGGAGCGGCCGCGCGGCGGCGAACATCACCAGCGGAGAACCCGGGGAAAGGACGAGGAAAGGCGCTCGAGAGTGCCGGGGGAGTGCGGGCGCGAGGGCCGCGCGATGCCGTTTCAAAAAGAGCGGCCAGCCAGCTGTAGGTGTTTCGGATTCGGTTGGATTCATTTGCGATTTTGCCTCGCTCATCCGAAATATTCAGACTGGTTCCCCATAGGATTTTCCCAAATCGGTCGGTAGTGCGTCCCCTTCGCTCACCATTGGGTCGGCCGGTGCCCTGGTCGGACGAGAAATTAACACCGTCGCGCGTCCAACCCGCTCATCATCGTCGCGTGTATTTCGCGCGTCGGCGGCGCGGTGCTCGCGGCAGATCCCGTCGCGCACGCCTCGCCCCCCCCCCCGCGCGCGTGTCGCTTCGCGGCTTCATGCGCGTCCCCGACGCCCGCGTCGCGGCCCTATCGCGCGCGCTCGGGTCGGACGCCCCCGGCTCCTGCGACCGCGCGGCGCTCGCGGCGTCGCTTCGGGCGGTCGCGGACGCGCTGGACGACGACGCGCGCGCGGCGGATGCCGACGAACCGCCCGCGCCGGCGCCCTCCTCGAGGCTTCGCGGGGCGTTCGACATCACCAGGTACCCCACGCGCCACGTCGCGCTCCGCGTCTTCTACGCCGGGTGGAACTACCGCGGGTTCGCCTCGCAGGGCGCGGAGACGAGCGACGTGGACACCGTGGAGGGCGCGCTGTTCGCGGCGCTGCGCAAGACGCGCCTCGTCGCGCCCGACGCCGTCTGGAGCGACTGCGACTACACGCGGTGCGGGCGCACGGACGCGGGCGTCAGCGCCCTCGACCAGGTCGTCTCCCTCCGCCTCCGCTCGAAGCGCCCGACGTGCGACGACGAGCAGAAGACCCCCGCGCCCGCCGCGGAGCGGAGTCGAGCCGACGCGACGCGTTCGTCGTCTCGAGAAGAAGACGCGTCGCCGTCCCCTCGCGCGTCGTCGTCGTCGCGTCGCTCGCCGCACCTTCCCGAGTGGGACGACCGGAGTCTCACCGGCGGCGAGCGCCGCGCGGCGAGGCGAACGCCCGAGGCGCCCGCCGCCGATGCGCGCGACGCGTCCCTCGAGATCGATTACGTCTCCGTGATCAACCGCGCGCTTCCCGACGACGTCCGCGTGTTGGCGTGGAGTTACGTCGACGCGAGCTTCTCGGCTCGCTTCGACTGCTCGTACAGACACTACAAGTACTTCTTCGCCGACCCCGGGGGCGGCGGGCTCGACCTGGACGCCATGCGGGACGCCGCGCGGCGGCTCGAGGGCGAGCACGATTTCAGGAACCTGTGTAAGATGGACGCGAAGAACGTGCACAACTATGTCCGGCGCGTGGACTCGTGTCGCGTGTACGCCGAGGGCGAGGAGAGCGACGAGGAGCGAAGCGACGACGACGACGCGGAGGAGGCGGGGATGAATAATGGTTTGGGTTTGGGGGGGGAGGAGAACCGGCAAAATTCCGCTCGCTTCCGGGACCGCCCTCGGGGCGCCACGTCTCTGTGCCACATCAGCATCAAGGGCACGGCGTTTCTCTGGCACCAGGTTCGGTGCGTCGCGGCGCTTCTGTTCCTCGTCGGCCTCGGGCGCGAGGACCCCTCCGTCGTGGACGCGCTCCTCGACCTCCGGCGGACGCCGCGCAAGCCGCAGTTCGAGATGGCGCCCGAGGAGCCGCTGCTCCTGTGGCGCGTCGGCCACCAACCAGGCACCGCGCGGTGGACCGTGAGCGCCGGCGCGAAGGCGCAGCTCGAGGCGCACGTCGCGCGGCACGCGCAGAGACACGCCGCGCGGCTCGCGCACTGGACGCATGCGTGGACGCGCCTCGCGCGCGACGGGTTGGTCTCCCCCGCCGACCGACTGGCGGCGAGCGCGGCGCTTTCGGTCACCGCCTCGTCGCGAAGCGCCGCGCCGCACGCGCGCCTCGCCGAGCGCGCCACCGAGCCGACGTACGAGGAACGGAGGGAGCAGCTGCGCGAGAGAGGGGGGGGGAAGGCGAGGGCCGCGAACGCGTACAGGGCGACGGTGGAATCGTTCGTGCGCGACGAGGGGGGGGGTGGGGGGGAGGGGGAGGACGAGTGATTCATTCGGCGATTCACGGGAGCGGGCGGCGGACGAAGAGTGTTTTTTCGCGTTGAGGTCGAGACTCGCTCAACTTGTTTATCACATAGTGCGCTTTATACACGACGTTCGGCCGGCTTAATTATGCCCGCATCCCCGCCCAATGCACTCTCTCTTTTTTAAGAATCAGACATGGTGCTTCGCGCGCCCCGCGCGCGCGGGAGGCTTCGCTCTGACAACCTCCCCTCCCCTTCTCCAATTAGATCTCGATCTCCGGCTCGATGGTGAAGTCCTCATCCTGAGTGAACTTGCCGGACACCATGGTGACGTCGAGGTCGTTCATCTCGCCGTCGAAGACGTCGACGGTGATGATACCCGCGGACAGAGGCTGCGAGTCCTCGATGTAGCACGTGCCCACGTAGTTATCCCTGCGACCCGTCATGGTCACGTCCCGGATGAACCCGTTGAGCTCGTTCACCATACCGTTACCCTCCGCCACCTTGTCGCCGTCGACGAACAAGTACATGTACCCGTCGTTGCCCATGACGGCGACGATGGTGTACTCCCGATCCAACTCGAAATGGCTCATGTCCGTGTCCATCGCGATCGTCGCCTTCTTCTCGATGCCGCCGCCCTCGTGCGAGGGGGTGGCGCTGAAGGTGAGCGCGTTGTCCATGAACTTAATCTCGAAGAGGTTGTCCTCGCCGTCGCCCATGTGGTAGAGGCACGCGCCGTTGCTGGGCGCCTCGAAAAACTTGAGGCGAATGGCAACCGAGACAGCCTCGTCGTTCATGGAACGCATGGGGGGCAGCTTGAGATCACCGGTGCCGAGCCTGAGACCCTCCTTGGGAACGACGTCGTACGCGAGGACGTTCTCGATCTCCGCAACCTCCGTGTGGCCACCGACCGCCGACGACATGGAACCCGTCTGCGCACCCTTGGGGGTGGAGAACCAGGCGATGTGCTTGGCATCCACCGAGATGGTCGCGGGCGGGCCCTGGTAGCGGGGCAGCGGGGGCGGGGAGGGAGGCGGCGGCGGCGACCTCTCCTGGGGCACGTAGTCCGGGTTCTTGACGCCCTGCAGGCGATCGAGCTTGTCCTCCGCCTCGGCGAGCTGCTTCTTGAGCGCGTTGAGCATGTCGAGCAGCCTCTTGTACTCGACGCCGTCGTGGTTCGCCGCGGCGATCCGCATGAGCTCGAGGATGCGCAAAATCTCCGCCTTGAGTCGGTCCACCTCGGTCTGCGCCGCGTGGATGTCCGAGTCGAGGATGGAGTAGTGGTCCGTCGTCTCCGGCGCCGCCTCGGGGGCGTAGCCGGGCGCCTGCGCGGCGGCGTTGTTGTACGCGATGCGCGCCTCCTCCAGCTTCCTCTCGGCGACGCGGAGCTGCTCCTTGAGCTTCTCCACCATCGCCTTGAGCTTCTCGTACAGCGCGCGGTCGCCGTTGGCCGCCGCCGCCGCCATCTGCGCGATGAGATCGAGGAGCTGCTGCTTGAGGCTGTTGACGAGGCCGAGCGCCTCGTTGTACAGCTGGAGCGCGCGCTCGGCCGCCTCGCGCACCTCGAGGTACTCCCCGTTGACGTTGACGAAGTGCTGGGGACCCGAGGGGCCGGGCGCGGGCGCGGGGCTGGGGCCCTCGCCGCCCGCGAGCTTGATGGCGTCCGCGAGCGCCTCCTGGGCGAGCTTGAGCCTCTTCTTGAGCTCGTCGACGAGCTTCTTGAGCCTGGCGTACTCGGCGGCGTCGCCGGCGTCGGCGGCGTCCTGCATCAGCGCGAGCAGACGCCTGAGCTCCGCCATGATGTCGTCGACGACCTTCTGGGCCTCCTCCACGACCATGTGGATGGGCACGTACCGCACCTCGTAATCCGGGGGGCCGCCGACAATCTTGACGTACCGCACCGCGCCGCCGGGACCGGGGGCGGGGCCGGGAGACATCCCGGGGCCGTACGCGGGGGAGGGGCCGGGGGCGTTGGCGGCGGCGGCAGCCTTGCGCGCCGCCTCCGCCTCCCTCGCCTCCTGCTGCCTGCGGATCGTCTCGGCGATGTCCGCGGCCGCCTCGTGCGCCGCCTTGATCTCCATCGCCTTGGTGACGTACTCGTCGCGCTCGCGCACCGCGTCGGCGTGGTCGCGCTTCGCCTGCTCGAGCTCCTCCTCGGCATCCTTGAGCTCGCGCTCGAGCTTGGTGACGGCGGCGCACGCCGCCTTCTGCGCGATGGGGTCCGAGTCGTCGTCGCAGGCAGCCTGCATCGCCTCGAGCTTCGCCTTGATCTCGTCCACCTTGGCCTGCGCGGCGTCCATGACCGCCTTGGCGTTGTCGACGGCGGCGTCGTACTCCGCCATCGCCTTCTCGTGCGCCTCCTCGTTCCACTCGTCCTTGTGCGCGTCGAACTCGAGGTGCTTCTCGTGCTCGGGGTCGACGTCGCTCTCGAGCGCCCTGACGAGCGCCTCCGCCGCCTCGAGGTTCTCCTTGGCGGTGACGAGCTCCGCCTCGGCAACCTTGAGCTGCTCGCGGAGCGAGTCGACGAGGTCCTGGTCCACGGGGTCGGCGTTGAGCGCCTCCTCGAGCCGGCGCTTGAGGTCGTCGACGACAGCCTGGGCGTCCTCCACAGCCTTCTCGGCGTCGGCGACGGCGTCCTTCGCCTCCTCGAGCTTCTTCGCCTCGGACGCCGCCGTCTCGCCCGCGGCGATCTTGTCGACGAGCTCCTTGGCGAGGTCCACCTTGATCTGCGCCTCCGCGACCGCCCTGAGCGCGTCCTCGAGCTGCTGCTCGAGATCGGCGCAGTGGTCCGAGTCGGCGCCGTTCTCGATGCGGCACTCCTCGAGCTGCGTCTTGATGGACTCGAGGAACTTCTTCGCCTCGTTGAGCTCGAACTCCGCCTGCTCCCAAGCCTCCGTCGCCTTGGCGAGCTCGTCGTCCTGGTCGTTGCTCTCCTCGCCGCCGAACGCATCCTCCACCTCGGCCTTGGCCTCGTCCACGGCTTTCTGCGCGTCCTCGAGGCGCTGCTCCGCCTCCTCGAGCTGCTTCTTGAGCGCCGCGAGCTCGGCGATGCACGCCGCCTGCTTCTCCTTGTCGGAGTCGTCGTTGGCGCACGCCTCGGCGATGGCAATCTTGATCTTGAGGTCGGCGACAGCCGCGGCGGCGTCCGCGAGCTCCTCCGCGGCCGCGTGCCACGCCTTGGTGTCCTCGAGGGTCTGCTTCGCCTTCTCCACCTCGGTCTGCGCGGCGACGAGCTGCGCGGTGAGCGCGTCGATCTTCGCCTGCGCGGCGGCGCACGACTCGGGATCCGTGCACGACGCGAGCTCCTCGCGCGCGCGCTCGAGCGCCTCCTCGATCTCCTTGACGCGCGCCTCGGCGTCCGCGAGCGCCTTCTCGGCGTCCGCGACGCGAGACGCGACGCCCGCGACGGTCTCGGCGGCGGCGTCCGCAGCCTTCTGGGCCTCCGTCTTGGGGCCCTCGATCTCGGGCTCGACGTCGGTGGCGTTTTCGGCGCCGCGCGCGGCGTCGCGCGCGGCGCGGAACTCGGCGGCCGCCGCCTCGCGCTCGGCGGCGGCGGCGCGCTCCTCGTCCGTGAGGTCGAAGCCGGGCACGTCCGCCTGCTGCTCGGAGGCGACGGTGGTGACGGTGACCTCGATCAGGTCGACGAGGCCCGCCTCGATGAGCTCCGTCTTGAACTGGCGGAGGTCGATGGAGTTGAGCAGGTCGACGACGGGGGTGAGGTCCTCGTCCGTGTAAATCTCGTACGCGACGTCGATCTTGGGAATAACCTCCTCGTCGTCGGAGAGCAGCGCCCTCTTGCGGAGCTCCACGGCGACGTCCGTGACGGACGAGATGGTGATGGACTCCGTGGTGACGGTCTTGTCGACGGTCTGCACGATGTTCGCGACGACGTGCTTGAACGTGGACTTGAGCTCCTCGTTGAAGGTGACGGTGGTGTAGCCCCACAGGCGGTGGGTGATGGCGACGTACGACGACTGGCCGCCCTCGCGCCTGGCGTTCTTGAACTCCTCCTCCGCCCACTGGCGCTCCTGGTCGTCCATGTTGGTGACGCCGCCGTTCTCGTGGTGGTCGCGCGCGTTGTCGAGCGCGATCTGCGTGGTGAGGGCGTGCGCCTCCGCCGCGGCGAGCTGCTCCTCGAGGCGCTTGATGAGCTCCTCGTCGACGGGGTCGGCGTTGCGCGCCTCCTCGAGCTGGCGCTTGAGGTCCTCGACGGCGTCGAGGGCATCCTGGTGCGCCTTCTCCGCCTCGGCGTAGGCGACCGCGGCGTCGAGCGCCGCCTTGGCGACCTCGACGTCGTTGTTGGCCGCCTCGAGCTCCTTCTCGGCGGCGGCGAGGTCCTTCTCGAGCTGCTCGAGGTTGGCAATGGCGCCGGCGGCGGCGGCGGCGGCGGCTTCGTGCGCGGCGATGGCGTCGGCGAGGTCCTTGCGGAGCTCGACGAGCACCTTTTGGGCCTCCTCGCACGCCGCCTGCGCCTCGTCGTTGATCGCCTCCGCCTCGGCGAGGTCCGCCTCGAGCTGCGAGACGGCCTCGTCGTCGACGGGGTCGGTGGAGCGGGCCGCCTCGAGCTTCGCCTTGAGGTCGTCCACGATGTCCTGCTTCTCGGCGGCGCCGGTGCAAATCGCCTCCTGCTCGGCGATCTTCGCCTCGATCTCCTCGACAAGCCTCTTGGCGTCCTCGGCCGCCTCGATGAGCGCCTTGGCTTCCGCGATGGCCTGCTTGATGTCGGCGACGCGCTTGGCCGCCTCCGCCTGGCGCTCGAGGGCCGCCTCCCACTCGGAGGTGAGGGCGTCGATGCCGTGGACGTCTTCGCCCTCCTGCTGGTCGGCGAGCATGTTGGCGGCGATTTCGTCGACGACGCGCTTCGCCTCCTCCTCGGCAGCCTTGGCCTCGGCGAGCTTCTCCTCCGCCTCCACGAGCTGCGCCTTGAGGTCCGCGAGGGCCGCCTTCGCCTCGGCGGCGGCAGCCTTCTTCTCGGCGAGGTCCTTCTCCGCCTCCGCGAGCTCCTTCTCGAGGCGAGCGACGCACTCGGTGTCGCCGTTGTCCTGGCACTCCGCGAGGCGCGCCTTGAGGTCGTCCACGAGAGCCTGCGCCGCGTCGGCAGCCGCGATGGCCGCCTCGGCGTCCGCGATGAGGCCCTTGATCCTGTCCACCTCGGCCTGCGCCTCCTCGACAGCCTTGACGGCGTTCTCCCACGCCTCCTGGGCCTCCTCGAGGGTGTCGGCGGTGCTCGTCTTGACGTCGCCCGCCTTGATGTCCTTGATCGCCTGCTTCGCCTCCTCCACGGCAGCCTTGGCGTCGGCGACGTCCTTCTCAGCCTGCTCGAGCTGCTCGCGGAGCTCGACGAGGAGCTTCTCGGCGGCGTCCGCGGCGATCTGCGCCTCGGCGTACGCCTCCTTGGCCTCCTCGAGCTCCTTCCTGAGCTGGGCGACGAGCTCCTCGTCCACGGGGTCCGCGGCGAGCGCAGCCTTGAGGCGCGCCTCGAGGTCCTCCACCTTCGCCTTGAGCGCGGCGGCGGCGGCGATGATGTTCTCAGCCTCCTCGATCTTGTCGAGAATCTCGTTGCGGCGAGCCTTGGCCTCCTCGAGCGCCTTCTCGGCGGTCTGGAGCGCGTTGATCGCGCCGACGAGCTGCTTGGCCTTCTCGGCGTTGGCCTGCGCCTCCTCGAGCGCCGCCTCCGCCTCCTGGAGCTTAATCCGGAGCGCGTCGACAGCCTCGTGCGCCTCCCAGGCGGCGGTCTTGGCGGCGGCGAGCTGCCTGCGGAGCTCCTCGATCGCCTTGAGCGCCTCGATCTTGGCCGCGCCGGTGAGCCCCTCGGCCGCCTTGATGGCAGCCGCGAGCCTCGCCTCGAGGTCCGCGACGAGCGCGTCCGCCTCCTTCGCCGCCTGGATGGCAGCCTGGAGCTTGTACTTGGCCTCCTCGACGGCGTTCTTCGCCTGCTCGACGAGGAACATGGCCTCCTCCCAAGCCTCGGTGCCGGCGTCCTGGACGACGCCGGACTCCTTGGGCGCGGGGGCCTCGTCGGGAGCGGGCGGCGCCTCCACGGGCGCGGTGGCGGGCGGCGGCGGCGGCCTCGGCGGCGGCGGCGACGGCGAGGGCGGCGGCGGCGGCGGCGAAGGCGGGGGGTTGCAAATCATGCTGGTATCGTACGGGAGCGCGGTGCACGTCTCGACGTTCACGTACTCCTCGAACTTGGTGATGAGGTTGTGCGAGCAGATGGCGTTGACCTGGCAGTCGGAGAGGCCGCAGTGGCCCTTGTCCGCGCCGGAGTCGAAGCGCTCGAAGGTGGACACGTCCTTGTCGTACGCGATGGTCACCTCCGCCTGCACCGGGTGGAAAGACTCGTACGCCGAGATGGTCTGCGCGAGCATGATGTTCTTCTCCTTGATGAGGGAGTTGAAACCGTGCACGTCGTCGGTGTACTTGCTGAAGACGACCTCGAACTTGTTGTGCGCCTTGACGAGGGCGTCGAAGGCCACCTCCTCGGCAGCCTTCTTCACCTGGCACGTCTCGGCGAAGCACTTGAGCTGGGGCGTCTCAATCTCGAGGGAGCGGCACAGCGCCTCCATGGCGGAGATGGAGGGCTCGCAGAGCTGCTGCCACCAGACGAGCTTACGACCCATGTGGTGGTGCTTGGCGGGCTCGAAGAAGCCCTCCTCGGCGTCCGCGATGACCTCGGACATGTCGAACTTGTGGTGGTGGATGAAGGAGTTGGTGGTGTTCCCGTCCTCGTCCACGGGCACCTCGCCGTCGTAACCCCCCTCCTCGGCGCAAATCGCCTTGAGGTCGTTGGTGGTGGAGACGATGGTGGCGTAGTGCGCCTGGTACAGGGCGAGGTTGTGCACCCACAGCGCGTGACCGATCGTGCACACCTCCGTGGCGTCGTTCACCGCGTCCACCCACTCGAGGTAGGCGGACTCGTACTTCATCTGCGCGTACGCCGCCTTGGCGAAGGGCGCCTCGGGGTCGGTGCGGCAGGGGAGCGCGCCAACCTCGATGGAGTCGTACTTCTCCTCGCGGCTCGTGATCTGGTCCTTGAGGGCCTTGCAGGTCTTGCGGCTGAGCTCGATGTTGTTGCACACGGCCCTGACGGTGGGCTCGCACCCGCCGAAGTCCTTGCTACCCGGGTTGCAGTTCTGCGGCGCGGGCATGTTGCAGTTCGAGTTGCAGAAATCCTTCGTCTCGTCGTCGGAGCAGAGAGACGTGGACTTGAACGTCGCGGGCGGCGGCACCTCGCAGCCGAGCGCCATGAGGAGCGCCTTGCTGTCGTTGTACGCCGTGACCGCGGGGTAGGCCTCGCGAGAGACGTCGAAGACGAGGTCCTGACGAATCTGATCCGAGTCCGTGGTGTTATAATCCTCCGAGGCGTGCGAGCCGTGGGCGACGCACTTCTCGTACTCGGACGCGCCGAGATGCGCGCGCTGTCCGGGGACGTTGAACACGCGGCGCGTGTTCATCTTCTGGAGCATCGCGATCCCTTCCGCGCGGCTCTTCTGCAGCGCCGCGTAGCTGTGGCCCTGCTGCGCGAGCACGTCGTCGAACGTGATGCGCGCGTCACCCTGAGAAGAAAGGGGGGCGGTCTTCCCGGTCGCGAGCATCGCGACGACGCCGAGCAGCGCGCACGCGCTGGCGACGCCCGCGACGACGCGGGTGCGGGAGGACGGCGCCCTATCCTTCTTCAGGCCGCCAACGGCGGGCGTGGAACCGTACCCGACGCCATCGGCGGCGGTCGGGATGAGCGACGTCGTCGAATCAGACATCGCCCCTGGGGTTACACGCTAGCGATGGGTTCTTCTTCTTCCGATCCGACGAACCGCGAAGAAGGGTCGGTACGCGGCAGCCCCTAGCGCGAGGCCGCCGTGTGCGGGAAGTCGCCCTAAACGCTTAGGACGTCCCCTTGACCTTTTACGTCGACGCCGCGTGTGAGCGCGCGCGTTCGAGTGCCGCGGCGTCCGCGGCGGAGTGGCACGTCCAAGAAGATCGCGAGTACAAAAACTAAACGCAACACCCAAAATGAACGGGAGACGCGCCCCTCGCGTTTCGACCGGAGGATCAGTCTGGTTTTTTCGATCGGCGCGCGATTTACGGTTCACAGACCGAGGCGAGGCGCTTAGTCTCTTCTCGGATGTTACAGATTTTACACCAAAGCGACCCGAACCTCCGGCGCGATCTCGTCGCGAAAGTCGGCGCCGCGAGGTGTTCCGCCCGCGTCCTCGCGAAAATTCGTATGCGTTCCAGTCTGAAGCGCACGCGGCTCCCCGCGCTGGTGTCCGTTCCCCCTCGCCTCGAAAACTCCGCCGTTCTACTCGTCCCGCGACCGACCGCGCCGCGAAGACGCAGGCAGGCAAAACGCGCGCCGTTCGAACGCGCATCCCTCCGGTTCGCCTCCCCGGTTCCCCGCGCGGCTCGACGCGCGCGGCTCCCGCTCCAGCGCGCGGAGTACCGCCGAGCGGGACGCGCGGGGACCCCGCGCCGGTGACCCGCGCGCGCGCGCGCGGCCGCGCCCCGAGGAGACGCCGCGCGGGAGCGCGCGGGGGGGGGGCACCGCGCGCGCGAGGGGCGCATGCGAAGCGCCGCGGGCGAACCGCCGGACGACGCGCGCGACGAGTCACGAACCCAGAAATCGCCCCGGTAAGAGGAGCGAGGAGCTTTTTCTTTTTCGCATCTGCCCTTTTCCACCCTCGCGGGGCGGACTACGACTTTTTCGTACGCGTCGTCTACTGACGTGCGGAATATATAAAATCCCTTTCTTGATTTACAAACCCTCGAAACGTCCCCGACTCGAAAAACCAATTCTACATCGTACACCGTGCCGCGCGGTCTACGACGCTCCGCGTTGTTGTGTACAGAAAAACGCCGCGAGGCGTCCGGATCCCCTCGACCGCCCCCCGGGCCTCCTCCCGGTCGCTCCGCCCCGACTCACATCTCGGGCTTCTTCTTATCCCTCGGCTGCGGCGCGGTCGTTCCGTCCACCGCCCCCGGCGCGGCGCCGTTCTTCTTCGCGCCTCGGCCCTCCTCGGCGTCGGAGGCGTCCTCGGAGGCGTCCTCGTCCGTCTTCTTCTCCTCCTCCTTTGGCGGATTCGTCCACATCGCCGCGCTCGGGAATCCGTTTTTATCCTTCTGCGCCCCCCTCCCCGTCGCCCTGCTCGTGACGTTGTTGATCCACCCCTTCGCGTCCCTCTCCCACCACGACCCGACCACCCTGGGCGTGCTGGCGACGGCGTCGAGCGCTCTCCTCGTCTCCTCGCTCTTGGCGATCTCCACCCCCGTGTCGGCGGCGTACTTGCTCACCTCCAGCGTCTTGTCCACCGTCGCGCGCGTCGCGCCGCTGAGCCACGCCCACGCCTGCTCGCGCGCGGTCTTCTTCGGCGGGACCGGTCGCGGGTGGTCCGGGTCCGTCACCTCCACGTCCAGGTCGAACTCGCCGTCGTTCGAGGGCTCCGCGTCGTCGGGGGCTACGTCGCCGGCGGCGTCCACCCCTCGCGCGGTTTTCGTGCCCACCTCCCCCGTGGCGATCTCCTGCAGCGACATGAGCTGCTCCTCCGCCATCATCAGCGGGTCCTCCGCGAGCACCGCCTCGAGCTCGGCGTCGGAGAGGACGTTCTCGGGTTTGCCCCCGGGGACGCTCGGGGGTCGTTCCGCGGGGATGAGCATGCGCCTGGGCCAGAGCATCTCGTCCTTGATCCACGTCTTGGTCGCGTCGGAGACCACCTTGCGGAGCCACGGGACGCGGTTCACCTCGAGGCCGCCGCCGACCCTGACGTCGAGCGCGATGGAGGGCGGGTCCGGGAACGAGACGACGACGGCGCCGTACCCCGGGTCTTGCCTGGTGAGTCCCGCCATGAGCACGCGGACGGTGCCGTCGAACTTGACGTCGTGCACGCACACGGGCACGCGCGCGAGGCCCTCCGCGGGAAGACCCATCGCGGGCACGACGTCCATGTCGGCGTTGATGTCCGAGATCCACTTCACGTCCACGTCGAACGCCATCGCGGTCTCGCCGACGTCGTAGAACCGCGCGCCGGTCAGGAGCGGCGCGGCTTTTCCCGCAGCGACGGATTTGAGGATCATCTTCTTCACGTTGGGGTGCGACGCGTTGGAGATGGACTGCGCGAGGGACTTCTCGAGCTTCGCCGCGATCAGCCCCGGCATCATGTGGTCGATCAGGTACTGCGCGGTCCTCAGACCGGGGATGCCGACCGCGGCGGCGTAGAAGTCGCGCTCCTGGTTGAACGCGCGGAGCGACTCGTCCACCTCCCGCTTCGTCGCCGCGAACCCCTCCGCGAGCACCTTGCGGGTGTCCGCCAGCGTCTCCTTCTCGTCGCTCAGGGATTCCCGGACCGCCGCGAAGGTCTGGGAGACCAGGGCGAGGACCCTGGAGGAGAGGAACTGGAACACGCGCCATGCCCTCCGGACGTTCTCGCTCCCGACGGAGATGAACAGCGCGGCGATGCCGAGCGCGGTGGAGAAGAAGACGCCGCCGAAGATGAAGGAGAGGAAGTAGCCCCAGAACGACCCGCCCGCGGTGGTGGCCGCGGTGGTGGCCGCGGTGGTGGCCGCGGAGGACGCCGCGGAGAGCGCCGCGGACGTTCCCGCGGCGGTGGCGGCCGCGGCGGGGACCGCGATCGCCGCGCGGGGGGTCGCGCGGAGCGACCTCCGGCGAGATCTCGAGACGTTAGCGCGCGAGATCTCGGGACCGCGCGCGCGGCGGAGCGCGGCGGACGAGGGCGCGGACGAGCGGAACGCGAGCGACGACGCGGCGGAGGCGGCGCGCTGGGGCGGGGCGCGGGCGACCGAGCACGTCACGCCGCGGCGGGGTCCCGCCCCGGCGCGAGCGCCGAGCGGACGCGCGCGGACGCCCGCGGAGGACGCGACGAGGCGCGTCGCGGACATCTTATTCCGCGCCCGCCCCGCGAAAGATGCGTGCCCCGGGGGCGGCGACGTGGAGTCCCCTCGCGAGAGCCTCGGACGGGGAAACCGCCGCCGCGAGCGCTCCGCGGAGACCGCGACGGCGCGAGAGGTGAGCGCGCGAGAGGAACGCGCGCGAGGACGGACGCGAGGAGCGAGCGCCCGAGTCTCTCGAGGCGCGACCCGCGCGCGACGCGTTTCTCGCTGCACGGTGTTGCCGTCGAAAAGCCGCGCGAGCTGAGTTGGACGAGCGCCCGACGGAGGGGAACCCGCCGCGCGTCCATTTCATCAGCAACGGTCGTCCGCCGGGTCTTCGAGGGGGCGCTGGTTCGAGCACGTCGGAGCGTGTGGTGATATGCTCATCCAAACTGTTTGCTCATACGCAGATTTCATAAAAGAACTGGAAGACTGCGCAGAAAACGGGCCTCGTCAGCCTCCTCCTCTCCGCCTACTGATGATTTCCCCCCTTCACGGCGGCGCGTCCTCCCCCGCGGCTTCTCTGGCTCGGAAGAAGGCCAACATCGCGGGCTGCGCCTTTTTCCTGCTCCCCCTCGGATCCCCCTGCTCGAACGCCATCCCCTCCCCGAACCCCGCGCCCCCCGCGATCGGCGTCAGCCCCCCGAGCGCCTCCCCCAGCACCCCCGACGCGAGCGCGCGCAGCGCCGCCTCCGTCGCGTCCCGCGCGTCTCCGTCGCGCGCCGCCATCGCGAGCTCGCGACGGAAAGCGCCGCCCCTCCGCGGGTCGTCGAACGCAGACATCAGAACCAGCGCGTCCACCCCGCGCTCGTCCGCGAACCGCGCGCACGCCGCCCTGACGTCGCCGGGCCCCGCGTGCCGGGCCTCGAGGTCGCGGAGGGGGACGCCGAACGACGCCACGCCGATCTCCGTCGCGCCCATCCTCCACTGCTTGTAATCGCGCCGGAGTAAATCGCGCGCGCCGAGGCGGCTCTGGTCGAACCGCGCGCGCTTCAGCGCCTCGTACCGCTCGGCGATCGCCTCGGGGGTCCGAACGCCCGCGATGGACGCGAGCGCGGAGAGCTGCGCCGCGTCCCGATCCGTCGCGCGAGCCGCGCTCGCGTCCAGATTCTGCGTGTCCAGAAGAATCGCCGACAGTAACAGCGACGCGGCGACGACGCGCCCCTCGAGCGCGTCCCTCCCGTCGCGAAACGGGTACAGCTCGCGATGAGCGTCGCCGATCGTTCCCCCGCCGAGCTTCAGCTTCCCGCGCGCCGCCTCCGCGACGAGCGTCGCGCACGAGCCCACCGGCGCCACCTCCGCGAGCGCGTTCGCCGGGTACGCGCGCTCGTCCTCGTGGTGGTCGAGCACGACGCCGACGGAGGCGAGGATGCGGGGGTCCGAGACATTCGCGCCCGCGAGCGCGTTGTGGTCCACCAGAACCACCCCGGCCAATCGACCCGCGTCCGCGAGCGCGCCCACGTCGATCTCGTCCGAGAAGATCAGACGGTCGACGTCCACGCCGAGCTCGGGGAACGCCGCCGCCGCGTCCCCGCGAAGGGGGAAATCGTCGCGCGGAACGCCCACGACGGGCGCGAAGACCAACGCGCCGGTTTCATCGTCACCCTCCGAAATCGTCCGCCGCGCCCGCTCCGAGTCCGCGCACGCGGCGTACGCGATCGCGCACGCCATCGAGTCGAAATCCGCCGCCTCGTTCCCGAGCACGAGGGCGACCCGCGCCGATCCCCGCGAGTCGACGGCGGATTTGGCGCGGAGGAGGAACGCGTTCAGGTCGGCGGCGTCCGCCGAGGCGCGCGCGTGCTCCCCCGCCGCCGGGTGCGGGTGCGGGTCGGCGGCGGCGGACCCCGAAATCGCGCACGCCATCCGGGGACGGGACGCGGGGCTCGAACGGCGGCGCGAAGGCGCGGGGGGGGACGGGTGACGGTTCGGGATGCGAATCGACGCCGAGGGCGGACGCATGCGCCGGGGGGAGGGGGAGGGGGGGCTGATCGGGGTCGCCTCGTTCGCCCGTTCGCCTGCGAGGAAAGAGCACGTTCGGGGGGAGGGGGAGCGGAAAAGCGCGGGGGTGAGGGGTCTGAGGGGTCTGAGGGGTTTAGGCGCGCCGGGCGGGACCCCGGCGCGGAGACGGTTTCGGAACCGCTTCGCCTCGCGCTCGCCTCGCGGTGTGTTCCGTCGCGCTCGGACGCATCCGCACGAGTGCGGAGGTTGCGGCGGCGGCGGGGCGTGAACGGAGAACCGCCGGCGGCGGTCCCGCGTGCGCCCTCGCCGGTTCGCGGCGCGCGGTTCGCGACTCGGGCGCTGCTCTTGCGCCCGTTAGAGCCCCGGGGGGAACGGGCTTCCCCGCCGGGGATTTGTCAGGGACGCGTGCGCGAGGGGGGGCGAAAAGCTTACGCGCGCGAGACGGAACGGCGACGCGCGCGATCGTCTCTCGGACGGTGCCGATGTGCATGTATGTCTCCGCCGGGATCGAACTCGCGCGCGGGTGGGGTCCCCGAGCCCGAGGCTCATTAATCGGCGGAACGTGCGTGTGCGCACCCTCGTAGGTCGGGGAGGCGAGAGGGATTGGATGGTCCCCGCCAACCGATATATGCGGGTGCGCGAGAAGAGACGCGGGGCGCGGCGGGTCTAGCGGCGGGGGGAGAGGAGGATGAGACCGATCCCGGAGGCGCGTCGCGCGCGCGAACGTCGGCTCGGCGACGCGGGCGAGCGCGGGCGCGGGGGCGCGAGCGCGTACCTCGGGGGAGAGCGAGGCGGCGCGAGGGCGACGGCGAGCGCGGTCGCCCGGCCGCGCGCGGAGACGCCTTCCCACGCGCGCAGGAAACCTAAGCGCGCGGACGACTTGGGCGCGCCGGTAGTTTCCTTCCAGCAGTGCGAGGCGCCGCGCGCGACGACCCGCGCGCGCGTGAAATCGATGACGACGCACGAGCACATGAAACAGTCGTCGTCAGAGCCGTGCTGTGTTTTTTCCATCACGCGGCTTTCCCGTCGGCGCTCTAAGGCCGTCGGCTTCGTTTTCGCTATCGTTTCACCACCTCTCGCTCGGGACGACCCCCTTCGTCCCTCGGTCAGTAGTAGTACTTCCCCCCACCCTTCCCCCCCGGCGGGTACGGCGCGACGCGGTTGTTCCCGTACGCCGGGTACCCCACCGCGAGCCCCCCCCCTCCCCTCCCCTCCTCGTCCGCCCTTCTCGGCCTCCTTCCCCGCTTTTCCTCGTCGCCCTTCGCGCCTCCCCGCGCGTGGCGCTTCTTCCCCCCGCCGTGTAGCGCCGCCCCCCCCTTTCTCGCCCACTCGAGGACCTTCTGCCTCGTCTTGTGCCGCTGGTACCGCTCCCACGCGCTCGCCTCCGCGTCCGCGATTTTCCTCGCCTTGTTCATCGCGGCGATTCGCTGCGCCTTCTTCTTGCGCTTGATGTACGCGAGGTACCCCGCGGCGGAGTTGTTCTTGTCGTGTTTTTGGAAGTAGTAGCTCGCGTACGCGCCCGCGGCGAGGAGCAGGAACACGACCCCGAACGCCGATCCGACGGCGATTTCGACGGTGTGGTCCTTCGGCTCGGGCGGCGCGGGGGGTTCGGGGTTCGGCGGCGGCGGCGTCGGCGGCGGCGGCGTCGGCGGCGGCGGCGGCGACGGCGGCGGCGGCGCGAACTCGTTGATCATCAGCGCCGCGAACGCGAACGCGCTCGCGTTCGGCATCGGCTCGAACCGCGCCGACGCGACCAACACCCCGTCGTCGTCGTCGTCGTCGTACGCCGAGTGGTTCGCTCGGTCCGCGACGACCCCGGGCTCGACCCACCCCGTGTCGTACGGGACGCCCGTGCCGAAGACGGCGGCGGCGTCGTTCACCATCGCGGGCGCGAACCACCGCACGCGGGGAACCCGCCCCGCGTTGGCGTCGGACCGCGCGACGGCGCCGTCGAACCCGACCTCCGCGCGCAAAGCCGCCGTCGCCGCGACCGCCGCGCCGACCGAGTCGGGGTGCGCGATCGCGAAGGCGAGCCTGTCGGACGCGAGGCGCTCGCCCGCCGCGCGCGAAGCCGCGGCGCCGAACGGGCGGCCGAGCGCGAACCGAGTCAGCGTCGCCACGAGCGCGCCCTCGCCGCCGGCGAACGCCGCGCCGGTTTCGTTGGCGCGCATCTCCATCGTCGCCGACCCGACGCCCCAGTAGTTCCGGGTGGAAGAATTATCGCCCGAGTGCTCGTCGCTCCCGAGTAACGCGACCCTCAGCGCGTCCACGCCCACCCCCGCGCTCGGCTCCGCGGTCGCGGCGGCGACGGAGACGTGCGCCGCCTCGGCCTGAACGCCGGCGCCGCCCGCGGCGAGGTCGCGCGCCGCCGCGACGAGCGCGCGCTCCGCGGCGCCGGCGACGCGCGCCGCGTCCGGGCGGGCCTCCGCGTCCGCGACGCACGCGCTCCGCTCCGCCGCCAGGAGGTTCGACGCCAGCGTCACCGCGCACGCCAACGCGTCGGGGGTCATCGCCGGCGCGGCGCTCCGCTCGGCGGCGTCGAGGTCGAGCGCGTGTCGTCGCTCGCACGCGTCCGTCTCGCCGACCAACGCGTCCGTCGCCATTCGCAGCGCGTCGGCGTCGAGCGCCCTCGCGTCGCCGGTGAGCGCCGCGATCGCGCACAGCGTCTGCGCCACCCCGGGCGTCGTCCTCGCCGTCGCCCGCCGCGCCGCGTCGATCGCCGCCATCACCTCCGCGTGGAGCGGCGCGATGGGGTCGAGGCCGAGCGGGCACCCCGGCGCGAAGACGCGCCCGGGGTCGGCGACCGCGTGCGCGTCGGCGTACGTCGCCGCCGTCTGCGTCGCGCGCGGGTGGTCCCCCTCTTTCACCGCGGGGCGCAACAAAATGTCCACCAAATCGCGAGCCACGTCCAAATCGTACGACGACGACGACGCGGATGATTCTTCGAGCAGCGCTCTACGCCTGTTGTTCCCCTCCAGGTACTCGGATGATTCTTCGAGCAGCAGCGCTCTGCGCCTACCGTTCCCCTCGAGCAGGCCTCGGTACGGCGGCGGGGACGGGCTCGGCGGCGGCGGCGGCGACGGGCTCGGCGCCGGGTGCACGACGACCGTGGTGAAGGCCGTCTCGCTCGCGCCGTACGCGTCGACGACGCGAACCCCGAGCTCGTGCGTCCCGTCACCGAGCACCGCGTCGAACGCGTTGGACGCGGTCGTGCTCGTGAGCGGAACGTCGCGGGTCGACCCGGAGGCGAAAGAAATACGCCTGAAGAACTCGTACGCGAGCGGGTAGTGCGCCGCCTCGTCCGCGAAGTCCAGCGCCCTGACCGCGAAACGCGCGTACCCGATGCGCTCGAGCGCCGGCGCGTCGGCGCGCGCGAGCGCGTCGTCCGACCGCGCCACCAACCGCCCGCCGCGGGGCGGGGTGTTGACCGTCACGACGACGTCCGAGGAGAGCCCGCGCCCCGCGCCCGCGTCCGAGGCGGAGGCCCGGAACGCGTACCGCGCCCCCGCGGTGAGAGCGCCCGCGCGGACGTGAAGCATCGCGCCGGCGGTTCCCGTCTCCGTCGCGTCGGCGAACGCGGCGGGGTCCGTCAAATCGCCCTCCACGCACAGCCACGAGACGTCGCACGCGCCCGTGCGCGAACCCGTGCCGGGGTCCGTCGCGTTCGGGCAATCCTCCAGGTACGCGCGAAGCGTGAGCCGCTCGGACGGAGACGCGAGCGCCCCGGGCGGGCCCTCGACGCGCATGGAGGGTAGTAATGATGACGACGAGGGTGATAACGCGACGGAGGACGCGGATCCGGATGCGGAATTCTCGTTCGTTTCGTCCCCCCCCAAATTTGGAATCAGCGTCACCGTCGTCTGGATCGTTCGGCTTCGCCCCTCCGCGACGGGCTCCTTGGCCACCGCGACCGAGAAGACGTACGTCCCCGGCTCGAGCGCGTTCGGCGCGAACACGACGCGATGCGCGTCGCCGTAGAAGGCGTCCGGAACGAGGTTCGAATCCCGGAACGCGCAGCTCTCGCCGGTACTCGCGCCGGTGTTCGCGTCGCCGAGTTCGCACCGCCATGCGTACGTGAACGGGTACGGCGCGCCGCCTCGGTCCTCGGCGTCGTCCGGGTCGAGCGCGTGGACCTCGAGCGCGAGCGGCGCGGCGGCGAACGCGACGCGCCGGTCGCCCGAGGTGAACGAGGCGCGTATCGGGCTCGACGCCACCTCGACGTCCACGAACGCGTCCGAGTAGAACCTCGCGGGGTTCGCCGCGAGCGCGGTTCTGAGGCGCCACCGGTACGAAGCCCCCGCGCGCAGCGCGTTGGGGGGCACGTACAACGCTCGCGTCTCGAGCGTCTCGGCGTGCGCTCGAAACGCCTCCGGGCTCGTGAAATCCGCCTCGTGCACCACCGGGCCTCGAACCACGGTCCACCGGTGCGTCAGGGCGTCGCCGACGTCCCCGGGGCTCAGCGCGTCGCACTGAGTGGACGGGAGCTCGGTGACCGCCTCGACGCGGAGCGGGTCCGAGCGCCGCGTGTTTCGCGTCGCGCCGAGCGCTAAACGCGAGACGGGCGCGGCGTACGGGGACTTGTACGTCTTGAGCTCGGCGACGCTCGACTGCCCCGCGAAATCCGTGACGCGGACGACGAAGGTGTACTCGACGTCCGCGACGAGGTCCGCGGCGGCGACGGAGACGACGGAGGGCGTTTCGCCCCCGTTCGAGGCTTCGGACGCGGCGGCGTCTAGCGCGGCGACGACGCCGTACCCGCGCTCGGCGGAGACCGAGACGGAAAACGCGTACGTCAGCGCGCGCCCGCCGCCGCCCTCGGACGCGGACGCGTCCAGCGCGACGCCATCGCACGGGCCCAGCGTCGTCGGCGCGGCCAACACCGCCCTCGGCCGGTCCGCGTCGAGCGGGGGGAGGACGACCGACGACCCGCTCGACGCGCGCGAATTCCCGGCGGCGTTCTTCACGACGCCGGGGATCAGAGTCATCGCGTCCCCGGGCGCGAGCGTCGCGTCCCCGCCGAAGAGCATCGAAATCCGACGCGGCGAACTCCACACGCACTCGGCGCCCGCGCCGGCCCTCGCGACGGTCGCCGAGTCGAAAAACGCCGAGCAGCCCCCGGCGCTCACCGCGTCGGACCCGCCGCGGTCGGTGTCGACGTCGAAGACAAAATCGACGCGCGTGAGCGAATCCGAAACCCGCGCGCTCGTCGGCGTCGGCGCCGGGCGCTCGGAAACGTCCAGGCGGAACGGCGCGCCGCGGGTCAAGACGCCGCGGACGCGAGGCGCGAGCCAATACGTCCCGGCGTCGATCAGCTCGTACGCCGCGACGAGCGAAGACGCGTCCGAGATTCCCGAAGACGCGTCCCCCTCGCTAAAGGTGGCGTTCGTCACGCCTCCGCCGGCGAAAAAGTCGGCGGGCGCGGACCCGGTGCCGTCGTCGGCGTGAATCTCCAGCGCGACGTCGCTCGTCGCGTCGGCGAGCGCCGCCGCGTTCCCGTACGCGTCCCGCGCGGTGATCGCGAACTCCAGGGTCTCGCCCGCGACGCCGCCCGTCGCGCCCGCGCCGGAGACGTTCACCCACTCGGCGTCCGGGCGCGCGGCGGCGACGAGAAACGCGTCGCTCGCGTACGTCAAAAAAGCATCCGTCGACCCGTCGCTCGACCGCGCGTGCGTCAGCGCGATCGCGTGCGCGCCCGACGCGTACGGCGTGAACCGCGCGACGTACGTCCCGTTCGGCTGCGGTTCGACCGACGGGCGGCTCGGGGGCGGCGCGTTCGCCGGGGCGGTGACCGTCAGCGCGAACGTCTCGCGCCCGGCGACGTGGAGGTTCCCGAACTGGTCCCTCGCCTCGATCACGAACGCCACCTCCTCTCCGGCGACGAACCCGTTTTGGGACGACGATCCGGGAACCGTTCCAGCCGGCGACGCGGGGTCCGGCGGCGCGAACGTCGTCGCCGGCGGGAACGCCTCGGCGTGCGTGACGGTGACGTTCACGCCCTGGACGGAGGCGACCGGGTGCCCGCCCAGGGTCGCGTTCAACCGGTACGTCCCCGCGACGACCGCCTCGAACGTCATGTCGTACGTCCCGTCGCGGTTATCCCCGAGCGACGCGACGACGACTGGAAGAAGGTTTATTCCATCCGCCCCGTCCTCCTCGCCGTCGAGGGGGCCGAGCGTCGCCGCGTATGTCTCCGCGCCGACCGCCGCGTCGTACGCGGCGAGGTTCCCGTGCGCGTCGAGGCTTCGGAGCGTCAGCGCCGCGGGCTGCCCCGCGACGACGACGCCGCCGGCGAGCGACCCGGGGAGGCGGAGCACCTCCGCGTCGCGCGCGTCGGGCGCCGCCTCCGCCGCGCGCACGACGAATCGCACGACGCCGCGCCCGGGGTCCGAGAAATCGTCCCAGTTCCCGCCGATCGGCGCGTAGAGCCCGCTCGCGGGGTCCTTCACCTCCACCAGGAGCGCGTACGGCCCGGCCGCGGTGGCGTTGAAGGTGACCGCGACGCGGCCCTCGGAGGTGAGCGCGACCGACGTCGCGACGTCCGCCGACTCGGGAAACGCGCGCGCGCGAACGAACGACGCGTCGGCGACGCCCGACGCCGCGCCGAGGTCGTCCCTCGCCTCCACCAGAAACCGCCTTCGCTCGCCGGCGCGGAGCTCGAGTGGGAATGAGCGCGCGTCCAGGTCGCGCATGCGTTCGTCGAGGACGGCGCACTTGAGCGGGTGGACGTCGTCCGGCGCGGAGACGAGGACGTCGGCGAACGCGTCCGAGCGCGCGCCGTCGGCGTGCACCCTCGCGCGCAGGAAATACGGCGCGGTGCCCTCGGGCGGGGTGAAATACACCGTCACCACCCCGCCCACGCGAACGACCGTCGGGGTGATTTGCGCCAGCTCGGCGTCGGCGGGGGCGCCGGCGGAGGGCCCCGGGGTTCGCTCGAACGCGAGGGTGAACGCCATCTCGTCGCCTTGGGTGTTTTTGGGAAGCGCGTCGACGACGGCGTTGCCCGACGCGTCGCGCGCCTCGAGGTGCAGCGCGTTCGCGACGCCCCACGCGAGGCCCGGCGGGCCGTACACCGACGTCGCGCTCGGGTCCGCGGCGCCGGGCTCGACGGGCGCGGTGAACGGGCGGTTGAACGCGGGGTTCACGAGGCTCGACCCGGTCTCGTCGGTGAACACGATGGACAAGGTGCCCGCGACGGAGGAGGTGAACGCGACGACGTGCGCGCCGCGCTTGGAGACGTCCCCCAGGTAGCTCCCGTCCGCGTCGATGAACTCCGTCGTCCAACCGAGCACCGAGTGGGTCGCGCCGTCGACGTCCGTGACGATCAGGGTGAGGTTCCCGTTCGCCAGGTCCTGGGCGTCGTACCGCGCGTTCCCGAGCGCGTCGAAAAACGTGACGGCGAATTTGCCCTCCTCGCCGGCGACGTACGGCCCCGGCCGGTACGTGTCGATCCCGTTCACCTTCGTCGCCGCCAACTCCCGAGCCCCCGCGACGACGTCGAACGTCGTCGCAGCGAAACCCGTCAGCGCCGCGCCCGTGCTCGAGTACGACGCGCTCGCCTCCACGCTCCAGCTCCCGACCTCGTCGATCCTGTACGACGCCGAGTACGTCCCGTCGCCGTTATCCGTCGTCGCCAGCGCCGTCTCCGTGCCGGCGATGCCCACCCGCCGCGTCGTGATCGACACGTTCAGCCCGCCGACCGCCCGGTCGTTCCCGAGCGCGTCCTTAGCGCGGTACGTCACGGGGTACCAAACGCCCGCGACGGTCGTCGGGATGCCGTCGGAGACCGGCGCGAAGTCCGCGGGGGAGAGCGCCGCCGGTCGCGCGTTCGCCACGAGGTCCCGCGCGAGCGTCGAGCCGAGCGTGACGCGGACGCGGTACTCGCCCGCGACGGAGGGATCGAACGACCCGTGGTAGTGCCCGGGGAGGGCCGTGCTGGGAAGGCGCACCGGGTCCGCCGTCGCGTTCGCGGGGGCCCACTTCGCGACGCCCCCGGGGCCGGTGACGCCGTAATAGAACGCGTCCCCGTCCACGCCCGTGGTCTCCGCGTTGGTGTTGTTGTACGCGTCCTTGGCGACGACGACGAACGTCGCGGCGGCGCCGACGACGGCGCCGGCGGGCGCCAGGGCGCAGTTGCTGCTCGCGCCGTTATCGTCCCCCCAATCGCACGTCACGAGCGTGTGCGCGGCGCTCGTGGGCCCGGGGATCACGACCAGGGCGTACGGCGAGCCGAGGATGTGCACGCCGCCGCGCGTGACGGCGAGTTGGTAGACGGCGGCGACGGTCGGTTCGAAGACGCTGACGTACGTCCCGTCGCGCAAATCGGCGGGCGGCGCGGGGGACACGAACACGTCGCCCGCTCGCGCGGAGACGGTGAACGTGGACCCGCCGCGCTCGAGCGCGTTCCCGCTCCGGTCCCGGCTGACGATCTTGATCGCGGAGCGTTCGCCCGCGACCGCGGGGATGGCGTTCGGGCCCAACGCGGCGCCCTCGGCGGTGCAGCTCGCGGCGTCCGCCGGGCCGGTGACCACCTCCGTGCCGAGGTAGTCGGCGCCGTGCGCGATGCGGCGCCCGTGCAGCTTCACCTCCAGCGTCTGCCTTCCCGTCACGCTCGCGACGTACGAGCCGACGTACACGCCCTGGCTCTCGTCGTAGAAGATCTCCGCCTCCGCGTCCGCGTTGGTCCAGTTGAGGCCGTAGGGCACCAGGCGCGCCTCGAGGATCACGGGGACGATTTTTCCGTCGACGACGTGCGTCGCTCGGTGGTCGGAGAGCTCGAGCTGGTCCTCGGGGGAGATGAACGCGCCGTCGCCCGCGTAGTTCCCCTCGGAGTCCTTCAGCTCCACGCGGAAGAACGACCGCGTGTTGGTCTCCGCCCGGTGCACGCCCGTGCCCGTGACCGCGGATCGCTCCGCCGACGCCGTCGACGCCGACACCCGCACAAACTTGGACCCCGCCGTGGAGAAAAATCGGGGCGGCGCGGAAGCCTCCTCCGACTCGGGCGGCGGCCCGCCCTCGTACCAGTCGAAGCTCACCCTGATCTCGTAGTTCCCGGCCTCCCTCGGCGTCAGCCTCGCCTCGTAGTACGTCGTGTGCGGGACGGTGGCGGTGTCCGTCTTGGGCTCGAGCGCGAACTCGCGGTCGTACAGGCGGTTCACCGTCGCCGTCACCCGCAAGCCGTCGTGCGGGAACACCCTGTAGTCCTGCTTATTCCCGTGCGCGTCCCGCGGGTACACGCGCGCCAAGATCTCGTCCCCGACGTGCGCCTGCCCGAGCTCCGCCACGCCGGCGTACGCGACGTCCGCGTCCGCGGTCCGCCCGGAGTACACGAGCAGGTCAAAGTACCCCGAGACCGAGCCGACGCCGCCGACGCCTCTTCGCTCACCGTCGAGAAAGTTGGGGTTGTCGTCGTCGGGGCCCAGGACGACGTGGAACTGGTGCGCGCCCGTCACGAACTGCGTCACGAACGCGGTGTACGTCCCGTTGCAGTTATCCACCAGGTGGCCCGCGCGCGCGAGCGAGCCGGAACCCGAGCCCGAGCCCGAGACTGATTCCACGACCACCGTCTGGTTGAGCGGCGCGCCGTCGAGCTCCACGGAGACGTACCCGAGCGCCGCCTCCCCCGGTCGGCACGGACTCGTTCCGTCCCACCGGTAATCCGCGCTCGTGGGGTACCCCGCGCCGCTGTCGGTGACGAGCTGCACGGTGAATCGTGAGTCTTGCCCGGCGTACGCGCCGGTCAGCGCGGGCCCCGCGGCGACGGACAGGAGCGGGTTGATGTTCATGTAGAGCGGGTTGATGAGAATCGTCACCGTGCGCGGGGAATCCGCGACGTGCTCGCCGTCGAGCATCACCGAAACCTCGACGTCCCCCGGCGCGACGCCGTACCACTCCGCGACGACGTCCCCGGTCTCGGGGTCGAACCGCGGCGGAGAGACCACCTCCGCGCGCGTTCGCGGCGAGACCGCCACCTCGAACCGGGAGACGTCGGCGAGCGACCTCAGCGCCGCGGGATTCCCCCGCGCGTCCCTCGGGGTGATTCGCACGGGTAAATCCACCCGCGCCGCCGCGCCGTCCTCCGCGCCGAACCCCGCGAACGTCGCCGTCGTGAACGGCGCGCGGGTCGTTCGAACCGCGAACGACCCGCTCTGGGTCTGCCCGATCTGGTGCGTGAAGTTCACGAAGTAAATCTCGTTCGTGCTCGTCGCGCGGCGCTCCACCGTCTCGTTGAGCCGGAGCGTCGTGACGGTGGTGCCGACGGCGCCGACGGTGAAGTTGACCGCGTACGTCCCCGCGGTGCGGTTCGGCCCGGGCTCCGCGCGGTACGTGATGTTCCGGAACTCCGCGGGGACCGTGTACGTCCTCTTGGAGTACACCTCGTCGACGCGAACGACGACGTCTAAGTCCAACACGTACCCCGCGATCGTGACCCTGGTCTTGATGGTGCTCGTCTCGTCCTTGACGACGCGGCGCTCGAGCGTCAACAACGCGCCGTCGTCGACGCGGTCGTTGCCGTACGAGTCCCGGGTCTGGATCGTGAAGACGTTCGGGAGCCCCACCACCGGGGGCTCGTCGATCCCGGGGCCGAACACGCGGAAGTGCGCCGGGGATAACGGCCCGGGCTCGACGCGGAACCAGAGCGGGTACGCCTCGTTCGTCGCGGGGTCAAGGTCCCGACCGATCGCGACGCCGTCGACGCGAACCGCGAGGTCGTAGTCCCCCGCCGCCGTCGCCGAAAACGTCAGCTCGAACAGACCGTTCAGAAGGTTCCGAACCGTCACGTCCACGTTTTGGCCCTCGGCGGCGCCGCCGACGCGACCGGTCAGGGCGACGCTGAGCCCGATCGGGTCGAACGGGTCGTACGCCGCGTCGTTGGCGTGCGCGTCGCGCGTCTGCACCGTGAGCGTCTGCGTCTCCCCCGCGATCGACGTCGACGGGCGCGTCCGCGTCATCAAGACGTGCTTCGCGTCGTGCGCGATCGTGTCCGACGCCGCCGCGCGGTTCGGTCGAAGCGTCAGGGCGAAAGGACTGCCCGCGACGTGCGCGCCGTCCAGGGTGACGTTCAGGTAGTACGGCCGAGGCGTGCCCGCGGCGTCGTACACCACGCGATCGGCGCGCCACGTGGCGACGTACCCGCCGCCGTCCGCCGCGGCCCTCCGAATCGCCGCCGCGTCTAGCGGCAACGACCCGAACGAGTCCCCCGCGGGCTCGATCGCGAGGTCGAACCGGTCGTCCACCGCGTCGTCGATCGGCTGCGTCGCGCCGTGCGCGTTCACCGCGCGAACAATGACCCGGTTCAACTCGCCGGCGACGCCGTGCAGAGTCCCCCCCGCCGCCGCGGCGGAGTCCCCCCCGGCGGCGCCCTCCGCGAAGGACGCGCTCGCCGACGTCGCCGCGCGCGCGACGGCGACGGCGAAGGGCGAGCCGCTTACCGCGAATCCCCCGAGCGTCACCTCGAGCTCGAACGAACCGACCGCGGGGGCGACGTACGCGATCGCGTACGTCCCGTCGCCGGCGTCCTCGACCGTCGCCCACGCGTCCGAGGTCCCGAGCGTCGCGTTCGCGAGAAGCCGCGCCCGAACGACGTCGCCGCCGACGCGTCGCGCGTTCCCGAGCGCGTCCCTCGCGGCGAGCGTCAGAAGCGCCGTCGCGCCCATCTCCGCCTCCGACGCGCCCGCGCCCGAACACTCGCTCGTCGCCGCGTCGGCGCGATCGGGGACGAACGTGACGTTGGGAAAAGTCCCGACGACGCCCGCGCCGGCGATCGTCACCTCGATGTCGTACGAACCGGCGGTGTCCGCGGCGAGCGCGAGGTCGAACGTCCCGAGGCTCGCGTCCGCCGTTAAGACGCACGTCGCGCGGGTAATAACCGCGGTGCCGTTTCCGAACCCGCCGGACGCCGTCATCGTCGCGTCGCAGTCGGCGTCGGTCAAACCTGTCGAGACGACGTTCCCGTACGCGTCGGCGACGGAGACGACCGCGGAGACGGTCTCCCCGGCGACGCCGCCGAAGAGCGCCGCGCCGGCGACCGTCGTGGACGCGGCGCTCGCGGCGCCGTGCGTCGCGACGGTGTCGAACGACGCGAGTTCGACGTCGCCGAGCGCGACGCGGGCTGTGTACGTCCCGACGCGACCGAGGACGTACGAGACGGCGTACCGCGCCTCCGCCTTCTCGTGCGTGATCACGAGCCCGACCGCCTCGGGCGCGAGCTCCGCGCCGTCGAGCGTCAGGGTGACGTCGAACCGGTCGTCGACGTGCGCGTCGTCGGCGTACGCGACGGCGTTCCCGTGCGCGTCGCGGACGTGGACGAGCGCGGTGACCGTCTCCCCCGCGGCGGCGGCGGACGGAAACGCGACGGCGGCGTCGGCGAAACTCTCGCCCGCGTCGGCGGCGCCGGCGTACGCGACGACCGTCGCGGGCCAACTCCCCGCGATCGCGACGCCGCCGAGCGTGACGGCGAGCTCGTACTCGCCGCTCACCTCGAGCGCGTACGAGGCGGCGTACGACCCGTCGCCGGCGTCGACGAGCGTCGCGGCGACGGGGGCCGGCGCGCGCGCGCCGCCGAACGTCGGCGTCAGCGTCGCGGCGAACGACGCCCCGCCGACGCCCACGTTCGCGCCGTGCTCGTCGTTGGCGAACACCGTGAACACCGCCGTCTCGCCCGCGAACGCGTGGTCCAATCCGTCGCCGTGCGCGGAGCATTTGGACGCGTCCACCGCGGACGCCGCCGAGCGGACGACGACGCCGGCGCGCTCGACGCCGCCGACGCGCGCGCCGTCGAGCGACGCGACGATTTCAAACGCGTCGCCCGCGTCGGCGGGCGCGTACGTCGCGACGTACGTCCCGTCGCCGTTATCGACCAGCTCGGACGGCGGCGAGGCCAAGAGGCCGTTCCCGTCGACGACCGAAAACACGAACGCGTCCCCGCCGGCGGTTCGCCGGTTTCCGAATCGGTCGTTCGCCGTCAAGAGCGCGGTGGCGTTCTTCCCGACCACCGCCGCGTCGAGGCCCGGGCCGGCGAGCGTCGACGCCGCCGCGTCCGCGGCGGCGGGGCGCGCGACGGCGACGTACGGCGACCCGCGCGCCTCGCCCATCTGCGCGTCGCCCCCTGAGCCGCCCGAGAGTGACACGCGAACGATGACGGCGCCCGCGACGGTCGTGACGTAGCGGCCCTCGTACGCCTTGGAGTCGGCGTCCCACGCGAGCTCGACGTCGTCCGCGTCGAGCGCAAACACCTTCCCGGACTCGTTCGTCGGCGCCGCGCCGGGCCCGCGGACGCCGTGCGCGGTCGCGGCGACGGTCAAGCCCGCCTCGGGCTCGGTCAGGACGTTCCCGTACCGGTCCGCGACGTGCACGGTGAACCTCGCGTCTCGCCCCGCCTCGGCGGCGTAGAGGCCGTCGCCGAGCGCCACCGTCGTCGCCGCCGACGCCGACGAGGGAACCACCGTCGCCGTTCGCGACGCCGCGCCGGAGGACGCCTCCGGAACCGCCGAAGCGCCCAACCCGATCTTCAGCTCGTACGCGTCCGCGACGGGGATCGCGTACGTGACCCTGTGCAGACCGGTCTCGGCGACGTACGCCACGCGGACGCTCGGGTCGGGGACGCGACGCGCGGTCCCGTGCGCCGCCGCGTCGGCGCCGTCGCCCGCGCCGTAAAAATCGCGAAACCCGTTCGGGCCGCGCTCGAAAAGCGCCGACGTCTCGGATGCGCGGTCCACGCGCGCGACGTTCCCGGCGGCGTCCACGAACCCGAAGTCCACGCGCGCGTCCGCGCCCGCGACGCTCGAGGAGGGCTGGGAGGCGGCGTCGTACTCGAGGCCGACGACGGCGCCGGGAACCACCGTCACGATCGTCGCCGACCCCGAAACCGTCGCCGACGCGCCCGCGATCACCGCCGGGCTCGTCTGCGTCGCGGCGACCGAGTACGTCCCCGCGTACGCGAGCGTGAACGCGAAGACGTGCGATCCGTCGTCCGCCTCGAGGTCGTACGCCATCGCCGCGTCCTGGTGCACGACCTCCCCGTCCGAGATGGCGTCCGCGTTATCGCTGGCGACGCACGTGATGGTCGCGGCGTACGCGCTCGAGTCGCTCGCGATGACGTTCCCGGACGCGTCCAGGGGAACCACGACCACCTCCACCTCCCCCCGGTCCGCGTCAAGCGTCTCGGTCGCGCCCAGGCCGAGGACCAAGCTCGCGCCGGGGTCCGCGTCCGTCACCGCGACCGTGACGTTCGGCATGCACGTCGACTCGCGGAGCGCGACGTACGCCGGGTCGGCGTCGGTCGCGTTGGCGGCGACGCACACGTCCACGCCCGCGAGCTCGGCGCGCACCGCGTACGTCCCCGCGCGATCGATCCGGGCGCTCACCCGGTACCCCCGACCCTGGACCCGCGACTCGAGCGTCCTCGTGACGTTCGCGACGATCACCTCCCCGCCGCCGGCTAACTTACTCGGCGCGGTGTTCTCGTACGCGACGTGCAGCTCGCCGTTCTCCGCGTCCACCGTCGCGACGTTGCCGTACTCGTCGCGGAGGTCCACGTCGAACACCAAAACCGTCCCCGCGGCGAAAACCGTCGCGGTCGAGTTCCACGCCCCCAACTGGTCCTCCGCGTCCGAAGCCGAGTCGCCCGAAGCGTACGGGTGACTCGCCAACCCGACGCGCGCGTTCGCGTTCGCGAGCGAGACGTGGTTCACCGGGGCGCCGCCTCGGACGAGAATCGCGTACGGGCTCGCGCCGACGTGCCCCCCCGTCGCCGCCAGGCGAACGTTCACCTCGTACGTCCCCGCGACCGTCTCCGAGAACCAGAAGTACCGCTCGCGCTTCAGCTCGTCCTCGCGCACGTCCAGGTCGTACGGGGACGGCTCGATGTACAGGCCGTGGATGTTGACGTACCCCATCGTCGCCATCCACGTCGCGCGGTCGATCCCGTTGGCGCCGAAATACTGCGCGTCGGCGGCGAGCGTCGCCTCGCGGTAAAACGCCTCCGTCATCGCCTCCGGATCCGCGACGCCGACGGTGAAATCCAAGACGTGCCCCGCGACGACCGAGCCCTCGCTCGAGCCCGCCGCCACCTTATCCGCGTCCGGGACGACGTAAAAGTCCGACGCGAGCGCGCGCCGAGGAAGCACCTCGAACGTCTGCGTCTCCGCGCTTCGCTCGCCCCAGAACGAAACCCCAAACACGAACCGACCCGCCTTCCCCGGCGCGAAGCTCGCGACGTAGTTCCCCGTGCCCAGGTCCTCCACCACCGCCTCCTGCGCGTCCGCGCTCCCGCCGTTCGCGTTCGTCAGCGTCGCGACGATCCCCGCCCGCTCGCCGCCGAACGCGCGCTTCCCCCCGCGCTCGTCGTACCCGGTCAGCAACACGTGCGTCGTCTGAAGCTGCCGCAGCGTCGACGGCGCGAGCGAGACGTTGGAGGTGACCGCCAAGCACCCCGCCTCGGGCGACGTCGCGCCGGGGCACGCGTACGTCAGGGTGTCGTTGCGATACACCTGCAACACGTAGGTTTCGTTCACCGACGAATCCGACGCGCTCGCGACGCACACCTCCACCGTGGTGTTCGGCCACCGCGCCGAGGGCACCAGACCAATCTCGGCGCTCAACCAAGCGCCGCCGGTGTCGTTCGCCGCCTGGACCCAGCGCTCGCTCGCGCCCTCGTAGATCCACTCCTCCTCGCGCTCCCAGATGGTCTCGTTCGTGGTCACGTTGTACGTCGCGTTGTACACGACGGTGGTGAAGTTGACCCAAGACCAGAACGTCTCGTTGTATCCGTAACTGCGCATCGCGATCGTGCTGTTGTCCCACGCGGGTCGCGCGTACACGCGGAGCGTGGGGGCGTCCGCGCTCACGTTCACGGAGTACCCGTGGTGAACGCCCCGCGCGAACGCGGAGGGGTCGGCGAGGCCCGGGTCGTGCTCCAGCGCGACGTCCTCGTCGTGCGCGAAGGCGAACGCGAAATCGATCTCCGCGAGCGTGCTCGCGGGGGCGACGTGCGTGACGCCGAACCGAGGGAACGCCGCCAGGCGCGTGGAGTCGTCGTCCGCGGGCGCCTGAGAGGACGTGGGGAGCACGCACAGGGCGAGGAAAAACGTCGCGAGCGAGAGCGCGTGGCGCGAGAGACCCAGGCGGGGGGCGCGCGCGGTCCCGAGCGCGCGCGCGCCGCGACGGGAAACGCCGCGCCAGCCGTTTGATGATTGCTCAGCGCCGGGTCGTCGCGCCGCGGTCTCGCGGGAACCCGAGCGGTGGCGCGAGGTCCCGAGGTCCCGAGAGGCGCGAGACGACGCGCGAGCGCCGCGGGACGACGCCGCGCGCTCGAGCGCCGCGGCGTCGCCCGACGCGCCGGTCGCGCCCGAGGTCCGCTCGGACCGGTCGCGCGCGTCGCGGTCGAGGCCGCGTCGCCCCGACACCGCCTCGGCGCGTCCCGTGGCGCCGACCGCGGAGCGCCGTTTCTGGCCCATCGCGGACCCCGCGCGAACCCCCGCGCGCGCGTCCGAGGCCGTCGCGTCGACGCGCGCTCGCCTCGACGCGCTCGGCGTGACCGGAAAAGGCGGAGTCGCGGGCAGGGTTCTTAAGCACCCTCGCCGCGCGTCCGCCAGTGCCCGCGCGCGCGACGTCGCGACGTGTGCCGGAAGATTTTGGGCACCGCCGCGCGGCGGGGAAAACGCTGATGAGCAATCACGACGAGCCGGGGCGAACGACTCAGAAACGACCGTCTAAAAATCCCTTCGACGGGGAGCGTCTAACGGTCCGCGGGACGCGGAAAGGTTTCCACCGGCTCGAGACCCGCGGACGCGATCGACGCCGCGGGCTCGCGGCGCAGCATTTTGGTGGCGAACTTGGCACCCGTCGTGGAGACGCCGTCTGGGAAATCTTGGCACCCCCCAGAGCGCACGGCGCTCCCGCGGGGAGGAGGGATGGGCGCTCTGGACGGGCACGTGTACGCGCTCGTCTCCGGCCTCGGCCCTTCGGGTCGGATATCGAGCCAGGCGGAGCGCGTGTGGACGTCGTTCGCGGCGAAGCACGGCGCGACGATCGTTCGCGCGGCGGACGCGCGGTCCGACCGGGCGCTGCCCACGCACCTCGTCCTCGTGGACCGACCCGCGTCGCGCGCGCACCTCGACGCGCGCGTCGATCGCCTCCCCATCGCGTGTCGACTCCCGAACCGCGCGCCGCTCCCGCTCCTGCACGCGTCGTGGTTCGTCGAGAGCATCAAGGCGAACGCCCCGCTGCCGCACGACGCGCATCGCCTCGACGGACCCGCCTCGACGCGCGCGCAGCGCGAACCCCTCGCGCCGACGCAGCCTCGCGCCGAACGCGACCGCGCGAACGCGGAGGGAGGCGCGCTCGCCTCGCCCGAGCGCGCGGCGCGACCCCCCGACCCCCGCGCCGCGCTCATCGACGCGCTCGAAGCCGCCGCCGAACGCCAACGCGAGGACTCGTCCGATCCCACGAGGACCAATGGAGAGGAGGAGGCCGAAGATGATCGAAGCGGAACGCGCCGCGTCGGCGACCTGGCGGGGTGCGTCTCCGAAGAACTCGCCCTCGCCGCGCGCTCGATCGCCGAAAACGTACCCGCGAACGCGACCCCCAACGAACTCCGCGCGTTCGTCGCGGAGGGCTTCCCCGGCTTCGTCGGCCGAACCCACGTCGCCGCCGCCGCCGCCGCCGCCGCCGCGTCGTTCGAACGCGAGGGACGTCCCCGCGTGCGGCGGCGGGCGCGCGACTCGCGCGCGTCGCTCTCGGACCTCCCCGACGAGGTCCTGGCGAGGTGCCTCGCGCCGCTGCCGATGCTGGACCTCATCTCCGCCGCGGCGACGTGCCGCCGTCTCGACCGCCTCGCGCTCGGCGCGAGACTCCCCGGTCCCGACGCGACGGATTCTATGTATCCGAGTCGGAGTTTCCGCGCGCCTCGCCGCCGCGCGCCCGCGCGCTGGCCCTCGCGTCGCCCCCCGGCGGCGTCCGGCGCGTGCTCGAGCGACGTCCTCGCGGTGCGCGTCATGACGTGGAACCTCAGAAACAACGACCCGGATCCCGAGCTTCGGTTCGCGAACCAGCCCGGCGCGGGCGAGGCGAACGGCGGTTGGCACTGGCACCAGCGCGTCCCCGTCGTCGCGCGCGTCCTCCAGCGCGACGCGCCGCACGTCCTGTGCCTCCAGGAGGACACGCGCGCGATGGCGCGCGAGCTCATGGCGAGCGAAGAGATGCGCCGCGGCGGCGCGTGGTCGTACGCGTGTTTCCCACCGCCGCACGATCCGCGCGATCGGGAGCCCGGGTCGGCGGCGAAGAAAAAAACGCCTTCTTCTTCGACGCTCAAAAAAAGGACGCTCCTCGACGCGCGCGTCGGCGCGGACGGTCTCGTCGCGAGCGCGGCGTTCGTCTCCGAGGAGGCGCGCGCGCTCGCCTCGAGGGCGGCGTCGCGGTGGGAACAGTGCGCGGTGTGGTGGCGGGAGGACGCGTTCGAGTTCGTCGACGGGGGTCAGTTCGAGTGGGTCGACGGGAGGGCGCTCCAACTCGCCCGCGGGGGTCCCGGCGGCGCGCGCACCTGGCGCGGGGGTCCCGGCGGCGCGCGGACCTGCCACATGTGCCCGCTGACGTGGGTGGCGCTTCGCGCGTCGGGCGGAGGCGGCGTGCTCGTCGCGTGCTCGACGCACTTCGAGTCCGGCCACGACTGGGCCTCGGACGTCCCCGCGAAGCGCTCGAGCGCGGCGTGCGTCCGCGCGGCGGTGGCGGCGCTGCAGGACACGTTCGGGCGCGACGCGCCCGTGCTCGTCGCCGGCGACTTCAACGCGCAGAAGACGCAGTGGCACCGAAGGATGCTCACGGGCGAGGGCGCGGGGTGGACGCGCGAGCTGGGCCGTCAAGAAGGAGTCGTCGCCGCCGCGAAGGAACGAGGGGGGCGAACGACGGAGAAGGGACGCGGCGGCGAAGGGTCTCGTCCGTTCCCTTCCGACGACGACGCCGCGGCGGCGAGCCCGGACGGCGCGCGCTCAGACGGAGTGGCGCTCTCAGACGGTCTCGCGGAAAGCGCCGCCTCGGATTTGGTGGACGTCTTCGCCGCGGTCGCGGAGGACGTCCCCGACGCGACGTTCATGGACACCCTCGACGCGGGCGTGCGCACGGGCGGCCACCGCGGGACGACCTGGCACAACTGGCGTGGGCCGGAATGGGCGTGCATGGTGAGCGCGCGGATGGCCGAGGCGTGCAAACACCACGCGCAGCTCGCGTTCGAAGACCGCGCCGAGCTCGCCGACGACCCCCTCGCGGCGCCTCCGACCGACCGCCCCTCGGCGACCGCCGCCGCCTCCCCCCGCGGCGCGCGCGAGCGCGGCGTCGGCGGCGGGTTCGGCGACCGGATCGGCGGCGTCGGCGTCGCGAACAAACGCGTCGGCGCGGTCGGACACCAGCGGCACATCGACCACGTGTACGTGGCGCGCGGCGAGGGCGTCCGCGACGCGAACCGCGGCGGGTGTCGCGTGCGCGCGGTCCGCGCCTTCGTCGCGGTCGACTGCGCGAGCGAGGATGTACGAGAGGCCGGCGAGGCGCGGTGCGCATGCGGCGCCGCGGACGCGATGGTGAGAGCGGGGGCGGCGCCGTACGATCCGGGGAGCGGCGGCGGCGGCGGCGGCGGCGGCGGCGAACGGCGCGTCGCGGATTTCGCGCGGGGGCGGGACGGGCGGAAGGGTGTCTCTCGCGCGGGGGGCGCGTGCGCGTGCGGTCCGGACGGGGTGTGGGCGAGCGACCACTTCCCCGTCGTCGCGGATCTCCGGGTGAGTTGGCGCGACGCGGAGGCGGAGCCGAGGAGCCGCCCGACGAGGCGCGACGCCGCGCACTCGCCGGAGCGCGCGGAGAGGTTGCGTTCGGAGTGGGCGTTCGAGGGTTGTTCAGTCTAGCGTACGCTTATTTCAGAACCTCATCGCCCGGCTCCGGGTAGGTTCTTCGGAAAGGACAGGTTCTCCCTCACCGTTCGCTCCTGCGTCGCGTGCAGGTGCGCGTTGATCTCCTCCGGGCTCATCCCCGCGTACGGGTCCCCGTCCGGCGCCTGCTTCTTCAGGAACGCCTCGATTTCCCCGGGCTCCATCCCCTCGAACGGGTCGTCGGCGTCGGCGAAGGACTCGCCGTCGAGCGCCGCCTGCATGGCGCGCCGGTTCTCCGCGAGCTCGGCCGCCATCTCCTCCTTGCTCTTCAGCGAGGCGTAGTACTCCCGCGCGCGGTTCGCGACCAGGAACGCCACCGCGAGCGCGAACGCCCCCCAGTACAGCTTCTGCATGCCGCTCATCGGCCCGACGCTTCGGTCGCCGGAGAGCACCGCGCGCTCCCAGGGGAACATGATGTTCGCCATCGGGTTCGCCGCGTCGCTCTGAGACGTCGAGCTCGACGCCGCGTCCGCGGGAGAAGACCAGGAGGGCGGCCCCGCCTTCGCGGACGCCCCCGCCGAGGGTGTATCCCCGCCCGCGTCCGACTTCGCGCCGAAGCGTCGACGCGCGGGGGCGGGGGAGGTCCACGGGGGGGCGCCGGGGCGCGGCGGGATCGAGCGACGCGCGGCCGCGAGCGCCGCCGCGACGGGCGCCGACGGCGCCGCGCCGTCGAGGGCCAGGGAGGCGCGCGCCGCGGAGAGGGACGAGAGCCGCCGCGCGGCGTGTCGAAGCGACATCGTGGAACGCCCAGACGGCCCCTCGCGCGTCCCGCGGTGTGTGGGGAGGGCGGGAGCGGCGGGCGCCGCGTGCCGGGGCGGACAACTGTCGTTCCGGCGACGACGAGGCGGCAGCAGGTCCGCCGCCCGCGCGGTTGCTGACTGCTTCTCACTTTCGCCATCACGGTCAAACCATCGGCGAAACCGGTCAACCCAAATCTTCGTTCGAGCCACGACGACGAAGATCGGAGTCGGAGACCGTTGTCGGCTTCGTAATCGCTTTGTAGACGGTTCGGTTCGGCGTGAATTATTCGAAGGCGCGCGGATAGCAGGCCACGCCGCGCGCGCGCCGCCGCGCATCCGTTCGCGATGCCCTCGAAGGCCAACAAGTCGGTCGCGCTCGAGCGCGCCGCGTCCAAGCGGATGCGGCGCTACGACGAGGACGAGAGGTGCGTCTCTTCCCCCGATCGGTCGGCGGCGTTTGTCGAACACGGACGCCCCTCTCGCCGCGCCCTTCTCGGCGCGCCCTTGAGACGTTCCCGCCGCCCGCACCCGTCCTGACGCGCGTCGCCTCCCTTCCCACGCGCCCTTCCTCTCACCCCACGCCCACGCCGCAGAGGGATGTACATCCTCGAGTCCGCGCACAACTACTCCGTAACCGCGACGCACCGCGACATCGGCGAGCAGTCCACGGGCCTCGCGCTGTACTTCGGCTCCATCATGTACTTCGCGTTCCTCCTCCTCGCGCTCCTCGTCGTGACCGGCCTGTACCCGTTCTTCGAGTACTGGAACAACGTCGAGCTGAGCAGTAAGTACCTCGTGACCGTCATTCACCCGATCACCGGCGTGACGCTCGAGCAGGGGTGCGACAAAGCCGGCGTGGACGGGTCCGAGCCGAGCACGGTGGTCTCCATGAGTCTGGGCTCCGCGTGCAACGACGACGCGACGGCGTCGTACTACTCGTGCCCGACGCGGTGCGTGGTGGAGGCGTCGACGGCGATGTCCGAAAACTTCTGCGCGACGCACCTGCCGTGCATCATCAACACCCTCAGCGACGCGGAGCAGGACAGCTGCTGCACGGAGTATTTGCATCCCGACCTCGTGAAGCCCATCCCGGAGGGCGTCGTGGGATTACAGCTGGTGACGCTGGTCATCATCTTCGCGTGGATCATCATCTATCACAAGCAGCAGCTCACGACCGCGCAGGAGATCAACGCGCGGGCGGTCACGGTGGGGGACTACACCATCGCGGTCTCCGGCCTGGGCAAGAACAAGCACTCGCGCGAGGCGCTGGCGAAGCACATGAGCCACTACGGCGAGGTGGCGTCCATCGTGTACGTCAAGAACATCGGCACGCTGCTCGCCGCGGAGGACGACCTCGCGACGCACAAGCGACAGCTCAAGGAGCTCCTCGCCTGGAAGCAGGCGAAGGAGAACAACGAGAGCATGGGCGGGATCTTCGGGGCGCTGTTCCGCGGCGCGTTCTGCGGCGGGAACCCCACGCCGAAGAACATCGCGAAGCTCGAGAAGAAAGTCGAGGAGCTGCAGAAGGCCATCGCCGAGCTCGCGAAGAAGCCCGTGGAGAACATCGGCGAGGCGTTCGTGACGTTCAACTACGAGGTGCACGCGAACAACTGCTTCATCGACCACCGCCGCGGGTTCTTCGAGAGGATCCTGGGCTCGCTCGGCATCGTGCAGTCCACGCCTCGGTTCGAGAAGCGGCAGATGTCCCTCGACTCCCCGCCCGAGCCGTGCGACGTCATGTGGGAGAATTACGACATCCGCGGCTTCGAGCGCGTCAAGCGCAACGTCGTCACCTTGCTCGTCATGGTCGTCTGCATCCTGATCGGCGCGGGTTTGCAGACCGCGTTCGAGCAGCTCCGCGAGAACGAGCGCCTGGACCAGTTCGACGAGGAGGTCCGCGCGGCGGCGAGCCCCGACACCGTCTCGCCGCCCGACGCGGCGCAGGCGGCGTACTCTCAGTTTCTCACCGTCTTCAGCTCCTTCGTCATCGTCGCGGTGAACGTCTTCCTCACCACCGTGTCGAAGGAGATGTCCGTGTACCAGCGCTTCTACACGCAGTCCGAGTTCGAGGCGGCTCTCATGCTGAAGCTCACGGTGGTGCACGTGGTGAACTCGATCATCGTCCCCGCGGCGAGCGCGGAGTGCCAGCGCGTGGAGGGCGAGGAGGGCCGGTGCACGTGGTACGCCCCCGGCGGCTTAGTCGAGGGGGCCTTCTACCTGCAGCTCTTCAACGCGTTCCTCCCCGACCTCGTCGCGTTCACCGACGCTCCCGGGCGGCTCACCAGGCTCGTCCTCGCGCGGTACGCCAAGACGCAGGACATGATGGACCAGGCGATGGACCCGCCGCAGTTCATCCTCGCGGAGAAGTACGCGCAGGTGTGCAAGACGGTGGCGCTCGCGCTCGTGTACGGCCCGGTGTTACCCGTGAGCTACCTGCTCGCGCTCGTCGGGTTGTTCTTCACGTACTTCACGGACAAGTTCCTCGCGCTCAGGCGGTGCCAGAAACCGGTGAGGCAGCAGAACCAGGCGACCGAGCGCGTGGCGATCTTCATGAACGTCATGGCGTTCGTGCAGGTGTGCTTCAGCGCGATGATGTGGTACGACTACAACTACTTCGGATACTGGGTCGGCGCGTTCCTGTTGTGGATCCTGTACAACGTCGTCCCGCTGAACCGTCTCGCGGGGATCTCGCGCGACGAGGCGATGGAGGACGGGGGCACGGGCGGGGTGTCGTACTGGGCGAACATGGGCAAGGACGGGTCGGCGGGGGCGAAGAACCGCAGGCCGAAGCCGAAGGATCACAAGGCGGAGGGCGAGTTGGACGAGGAGGACGTCGCGAAGCAGCGGAGGCGCGTCGAAATCGAGTGCAAGCTCCTGGGCATCCCCGCGTCCGACGTCGACGTCGCGCGCCTGGACATCTACCACCCGCCCATCCCGGTCGAGTCCACGGAGGAGACGGTGAACATGATCATCGACGGGTACAAGCTCTTCGACGCCCCCGTCCCGGGGGACGCGAAGCTGATGCCGGGGCAGAGGCAGTCCACCGGCGGGCCCAACCGCGTGTGCCCGCCCGCGGACAGAGCCGCCGCCAACGCGATGGCGATGGCGCAGCTCGACGCCGCGCAGCAATCGCAGACGTCCATGATGCAGGAGATGCAGCAGGCGCAGCAGCTCGCGTCGGTGCAGGTGGCGTCGATGCAAAACTTCGCGGCGAACCCGTTGGGCGAGATGATGAACGCCGCGAACGCGCAGGTGGCGCAGATGCAGCAAAACGCGATGGCGATGAACCCGATGGCCGTGCTCAAGAAACGGTGAGCGCGCGAGCGCGCCGAGACGCGAACCGTCGAAACGACCGAGAACGTCGGGGTGTATTTATGATATCATATGAAGGGTACGTCCACGCGATGAGGGTATCTTCGGTCGTCTCACTCCCAGAATTTGCCGTCCACGCCGAACGTGAGAGGGTCGTATCCGCGGTCGCGATGGTATCCGCGGAGCTCCGGTTCCGCGATGGAACCGTACAGCTCTTCCGCGAGCAGGCGCTCGCGCATTTTCGGTATGCTCGACGCTTCCCGAGGGTCGGACGCCAACACGACGAACGCCGTCGAAACGGACACCAACGTATTTCTGAGCACGTCGATCGCGCTCTCGTATTCGTACGAACTTTCCAAGATACCCGCGATGTTGTTGAACAGTCGGCGAACGACGTGCCTCCCCTCCGGCCTGTAAGAAGCGACGGTCGACGCCGGAACGTTCTCCCGCCATCCGGGCGTCAACTCGGACAAGCCGACGCGCCGCCCCTCGCCGTCCGGGGATCCTCCGCCGTGAGGGTCCCGCTCATCCAGTCGTTCCAGCGTGCCGATCCGCGGATTGGAGTATCGGTGGCGCAGCGCGCACAAGAAGTGTCCCGGCTTGTTGAGCATCTGCGGGCGAAGGCCGCCGCGCCGCGCCACCGCCGCGTAGACGATGGAGAGCGTGATCGGAATGCCTCTTCGCCGCGCGAGCACGGCGGCGAGACTCGAGTGCTCGAGGGAGTAGTAGTCCTCGTTCGCGCCTCGGAAACCCAAGCCGCCCGTCCTCGGAATCTCCAGCCTCGCGTCCATGAGCCCGACGAGGGGTCTGTCCTCGCGCCAGAGGTCCGTCGGGGGGTTCGGCGCGCCCGCCGCCGGCGCCCCGAAGAGGAACTCGCGCAGGAGTTCCGCCGCTCGTTCCGAGTCGGCCGCGCCGAGAAGCTCCGGGGGGGGAGGGGGCGCCACGCCGGCCTCGTCCAGGCGCCTTCGAAACTCCGCGCCCATGCGATCGAGCGCGGGGACGATCGCGTCCGCGACAACGTCCGCGTTCTGCCTCCCCGGACAGACGGAGGCGTAGAGAAAGCGACTCACCGCCACCGCGCCGCGTTCGCACGCGGCGACGCACCGGTCGGGGCACGGGGCGTCGTCGCCCTGGGTTTCTTCGCGACGACTCCCGCGTTGAAGGACGACGTCGCGGTGGAGGTCGAACGCCAGCCGGAGCTCGTCGATGATGGGGAGCAGAGCGACGGCGCGATTCATCAAGAGCGTTCCGCGTGAAATAGGCGCGCGAGGAGGCTCGTCGTTTACGCCGCCGGCGACGATCTCGCGCGTCCAGAGCCACTGCGCGAGATGTTTCGCCCACGGCGCGCCGCAGACCCCGTCGGGGAAATCGACGCCGCCGCAGAGTCGGCGCACCTCCCTCGCGACGTGTCCGAAGGTCAGCTCGGGCGTTTCGGGTCGCATCAGCTCGCGCTCGACCGCGGCGTCGAATCGCGCGCGCACCATCAGCGTCGCGCGCCAACCGGCTCGGCGGGCGATCGTCGTGGCGACCTCGTCGTCGTCAGCGTCGAGCCGAGTCGGGAACTCGGCCCACGAGCCGTGGGCGTCGTGGTACGTCGCGAAGCCCCATCGGTGTCGCGACCAGAGGGCTTTCAGGTCCGCGTCGTCGAGGTCATCGACGATGGCCCTCGACGCCTTGCACGTCGCCTCGATCCTGAGGAGGTCCGCGGGGTCGTCGACGAATCGGATGACGTGAAGAGCCACCTCTCGGGGGAGGTCGGCGAACATGGCGCGCGGAGGACGCGTCGGGAAGAGCGCGGGAGGCGAGGGGCGTCCGATGCGCGCCCGACGTGTCGTCGCGAGGCGCGCGATTCGCGCGCGCCCGACGCGGCGTAGCGACGGGCGCGATTCGCGCGCGCGCCTCGTCTGAGGCGCGGGGCCCGGTCACTACGCAGTGGCGTTTCGTGGTTTATTTTGAGATGCTGAAACCAAACAGCGGCGTCGCCGATCGATCAGTCGCCGGCGCGGCCGCGCGAGGCGCGCCCGCCCGACCGACGATGAATCGCAGCAGCCCGCGACTGATGATGCTGGGCGCCCGCTGACCGGGGGCGCTTGAAACGAGTACTCGTATTCGTATCCGCTCGCCCGGGCGGCATTCGCTCGGCGCGTCGTCGTCGCGCGGGCGCGACGATGAGCGACGACGAGGACGCGAAGAATGTGGAGGAGCACGACTTCGAGTCGCTGGAGCGCGACTTTCAGCAGGTGCGTCTGCCGCGCCGCGCCCGCGCCGGGATCCTCGGATCCTGCATTTGGGTCCCCCAACTCTCCTCGGTCCCGTGCGGAGGCCAAATTAAGCCCGCCCTTCTCCCCCCCCCCCCCCCCCCCCCCCCCCCCCCCCCCC
>MDSW01091706.1_pt1 | contig 68909 bp, 69 predicted proteins | sample 811171 | NCBI WGS metagenome assembly MDSW01 (sample SAMN05326641, study PRJNA326480) | marine metagenome | isolation source: seawater | place: Atlantic Ocean: North West | collected 2012
AAAAACCTCAAAAAGAAAAATCTTCTGAGGGAATTACATCTTCTGAAAAATTGAAACAAAAACCTCAAAAAGAAAAATCTTCTGAGGGAATTACATCTTCTGAAAAATTGAAACAAAAACCTCAAAAGAAGAAAGCTATCACAAAAAAAAGAAGTCCGAGTAAGAAACCTGCGATAGAAAGAAAAACTAAACCCAACGAACCCAAAGCATCTGATAAAAAAAACAAGGATACTAAAACAAAAAAGATTGAGAATAAAAACTCAGAAGACAGGCTTATGCCGTGGCCTTCAGATAGTAATGATTAATTTGACCTTAAGTCTTTTTTGATTATCGCGCAGACATTCTCAACATCATCAATTACATCAATACTCGGTCCAGGTCTTTCGCTTGCATTAGCCACTTTTATTTTGAACCCATAATGCAAGGCTTTTAACTGCTCTAGATTTTCAGATTCCATTTGTTTGGGCATATCTAATAACTTTAAGTCTCTTAATATTCGACATCTGTATGAATAAATTCCATGATGATGGAGTATAAATTTATTATCGATTAACACATCAGCATCCAGTTTATTGGGAATTGGCAATCGACTAAAATAAATTGCATGACCACTTTCATCCATCAAAACTTTTACCGTATTTGGATTTAACCATTCCTTTTTAGATAAAAAATTCGATCCAAGAGTGCCAATATCTGATATTCCATCAGTCAATAATGAGGCGCATTCATCCATTAGTTTTGCCTTTAGAAGTGGCTCATCTCCCTGCAAATTAAGAACAACTTGATCATCCGACCAACCCATTTGATTAATTACCTCAATTATTCTATCTGTACCAGATTGATGTTTCGATGAAGTCATACAGATTTTTGCACCAAAATTTATAGCATGTGATTGGATGCGCTCGTCATCAGTTGCGATGATTATATCTCTAGCCTGACTTTTTTTGGCATTTCGCCATACACGCTCAATCATAGTTTTTCCGCATATATCAATTAACGGTTTTCCAGGCAGTCGAGTCGAAGCAAAGCGCGCAGGTATTATGATATTATAATTAGCCATTCTTTTTATCTTTAATCAATCTTTCTATATCAAGTAACCAAGGTTTTTCATTCTGGTCAAACTGAACCTCTACAGGAACAAACCACATTCTAGCATTAGCAAATCTTTTACATTTAACCATATCTTTTTCAGTCATAATTATTTCATGTTCATCATTAAAATTTAAGTCACTTGATTTGTATTTTCTGTGATCTTCAAAAGGATGTTCGTAAATATCTAGCCCTGATTTTCTAAGTGATCTAAAAAATCGATCTGGATTACCAATACCAGCAACCGCATGAATTTTAGTAGATACAAAATCAACCACAAGTCTCGAATCTCCTGTAATTAAGTTAATCGCAGTTTTCCCAACTAAACGAAATTGATTGTTATTATTTTTAACATCTTCACACTCAACATTTTTTAATACCAGGTTAACTCTAGATAGCCTTGAAATTGGCTCCCTCAATGGGCCCGCTGGTAAAAGTAAATTATTTCCGTACATTCTTTCATTATCAATAATTAAAATCTCATAATCACGATCCATTTGATAATGCTGAAGCCCGTCATCACTTATTATGAAATCAATGTTTTTATCTGATACATACCCTAAGGATAAGTTTCGATCAGGGTGGGCTATTACAGGACATTTTAACTTTGAAGCAATCATAATTGCTTCGTCGCCAACTATCTCAGGATTAGATTCTTTTGAAACCTCAATAGGTATATCACCTATCTTTCCTTTATAGCCTCTAGTGAGTACTGCTGGCCTATAACCCATACCGATAAAATGGTTAGCTAGCCACATAGTAATAGGTGTTTTTCCAGTACCTCCAACTGCAATATTTCCAACAATTATTATTGGATAATTACTGCGATGAATTTTCATGAAGCCTTTCTCATATAAAAGAATTCTGAGGCTGATAAATACATAAAATATCCAACTCAATGGCTTTAGAATATATTTCCAGTTACTACCTTGATACCAAACTTTTATGAACCATTGATGAAAGGTTGTGATCATATGGAATTATTTATTCTTCTTATTGAACTGAAGGCGATGAAGATTCGCATAATGACTTGCATTCATAATTAGTTCATCGTGAGTTCCTTTTTCAACAATTCTTCCATTATCTAAAACGATAATTTGATCTGCGCCCTCTATAGTCGATAAACGATGTGCTACAACTAATGTTGTTTTGTTTTTCATGAGTTCTTTTAGTGACTCTTGAATTTGATATTCTGATTTAGTGTCTAAAGAGGATGTAGCCTCATCTAATATTAATAATGGAGCATTCTTTAAAATCGCTCTTCCTATAGCTATTCTTTGTTTTTGACCTCCTGATAGCATCGCTCCTCTATCCCCCACATAAGTGTGAAGACCTTCTGGGAACTCATCAGAAAATTGATCAATTCTTGCTAGCTTAATCGCAAGATCAACTTCAGCTTGAGGTTTATTTTTAAGCTTTCCATAAGTCAAATTATTCAATATTGTGTCATTAAAAAGCATTATATCTTGATTAACTATGCTTATTTTTTCCCTGAGATTCTTTATCGTATATTCTTTAATTGAAATACCATCAATTAAAATTTCTCCTGATTGGTAATCATAAAATCTTGGTAGAAGATTAATCATCGTAGATTTTCCACTCCCAGAATGGCCCACAATCGCTATTGATTCACCCTTTTTTGCAGAAAATGATATATCGGATATTGTATTTCTGTTGTCTTTCGACTGATATGAGAAGCACACCTTTCTGTACTCTAAGGAACCTTCAGATGAGGTTTTTTCTAGAGTACCTTCATCCTTCTCTATAGGTTGATCCATCACACTAAAAAGGCTGTTACTCGCTGCAATACCCCTCTGAAGAATTGCATTTACATTAGTTATTCTCCGAATAGGCTGCAACATCAGCATCATTGCCCCAAAAAATGACATAAAGCTACCTGGACTTAGATCACCATTGAGTGATTCAATTCCAGCGAAATATATCACTCCCGCAAGACCAATACCAAAGACTACCTGGGTTACAGCGACTCCAAGCGATCGAGAGCGAATAAGCTTTATATTTTGTTGGCGATTTCTATTATCAACATCACTCATTCTCTCAGTCTCGTATTGCTGCCCATCAAAGATTTTTATTATCCTTTGACCTGCTAATACTTCCTGAGTTACTTGGGTTACTTCACCGATTGAGTCCTGGATTCTCTCGCTATATCTCCGGAACATTTTTCCAAGGAAATGAATCAACAAGGTAATCACTGGAAAGATGACCGCAACCGATAGAAATAATCTTGGGCTTTGGTATATCATCAATCCAATAGCCGCAATGACTGTTAAAACATCTCTAATAGCGATAGTAACTACATTAGTTACTGATTCAGATATCATCTCAACATTGTAAGTCATCCTTGAGAGTACTGAACCACTTGAATTACTCTCAAAAAATTGCGCTGGTAACTTCAAAAATTTCTGGAATAGTTGTTTTCTTAATGAGCTAATTACACCTCTGCCTATCCAGCCAAGTGAAGCCTCTGTTGCGAAACCAGAAATTCCTCTGGCAAAGAAAATAGCTATGAACGCTATGGGAAGCCATCGGGTAGTTTCTAAATTTTTCGCAACTAAAGCTTCATCCATTAAGGGCTCAATCAAAGCGACCATCATCATCTCCACTAAAGCCGTCATCGCCATAGCAATAATTGCAATAAATCCTATAAATTTATATTGAATGACATAGGTCCAAAGTCTTCGATAAGTTTCCAAGCTATTTTCAGTTGAAGAATTTTTCATAAACATCGATTTCCTTGCAAGAGGAAGACACTTTATTTTTTCATATATTAAGATACATCAGTTATTTATTGATAGCGATCAATTGTTACCTTAACCTATATGGTATGAACACTATTAAATCAAAAAATAATCGTGAATTTGACATCATCATATATGGCGCCTCAAGCTTCACAGGGAAAATTATTCTCGATTACTTTGTAGAAAAGTATCCTCCTCATGATTCTTTTCGATGGGCAATTGCTGGAAGAAATAAAACAAAACTTGAAAAATTAACCCAAAATTTTGATTTTGACATACCTATATTCATAGCCGATAGTCATGACAGACAAGCGCTTGATGATTTATCAAAAAAAACAAAAGTTATACTTACAACTGTTGGACCTTATGCTAAATATGGGGCTGATCTTGTCTTCGCATGCTCGAATAACGGAACAGATTACTGTGATCTTGCAGGAGAAACACAGTGGATAAGAAAAATGATAGATGATAATCATGAATTAGCCAAAACAACAGGAGCCAGGATAATAAGTGCTTGTGGTTTTGATTCCATACCATTCGATTTGGGTGTTTACTATATGCAGAACCATGCAATAAATAAAATCAATAAACCCCTAGAAAAAATAATTACTCTTGTAAGGGCAATGCGCGGTGGGGCTAGTGGCGGGACAATAGCCAGTATCATAAATATTATAATCGAAGGAAAGAGAAATCGAGAAATAGCAAGAATAGTTTCAAATCCATACGCGCTCAATCCCGAAGGAATGCGAGAAGGTCCGGATAAGAGGGATCTGCAAACATTCGTTTTTAATAAAAAACTAAAAACATGGACTTCACCTTTCATAATGGCTTCAATAAACACGAGAATAGTAAGACGAACTAATGCCTTACTTAATTACCCATACGGTAAAAGTTTTTCATACACTGAATATACGGACTGTGGAAATGGTGTATCTGGGGCTTTTAAGTCTTTCATGATGACTACTTTTCTCGGTCTATTCATGATGTTCACCACCTTTGAGTTTTCAAGAAAAAATATTATTCAAAAATTTTTACCTAAACCTGGTGAAGGGCCAAACAAAACTCAGCAAAAAAATGGATTTTTTAAACTATTCATGCACGGATTATCCAGTTCTGGTGAAACACTAAAAATGAAAATCACTGGAAATCAAGATCCTGGGTATGGGTCAACAAGCAAAATGATTAGCGAAGTTGCTATCTGCTTAGCATTAGATGAAGTTAAAACGGAAGGAGGTATTTGGACACCTGCATCTGCTTTAGGTGAAAAATTATTAAATCGTCTCGAAAAGAATGCAGGTATGACCTTTGAAATGATGGAAACAGAATAAAAAAATGAATCAATTAGGTGGAAATATATTAATTCTAATTTTGCTCATAGGATGCTCATCTCAAGTAGTGATAACAGATCCATCAATACCCGACCTTCTAATAGAAAAATCTCCCTATAATGTTGCTATCATTTACCCAGAAAATTTCAATAATTTTATACACGAAGAGAAAGTAATTGGTAGGAAATCATGGACAATAGATTTTTCTGAATCAAATAAAATTCTATTCAATAAAGTATTTTCATCATTTTTCTCAACAGCCGACGTACTTCTATCTGACTCAGAAATTAACTCATCAAATTATAAGTTTATAATAAAGCCAAATATTGATGTAATTGAATTTTCAGTTCCGGAACAAAGTCAAGATGAAACATTTTCGGTATGGATCCGTTATAGAATAAAAATATATGACTCAACTGGGACTGAGTTAATTAATTGGCCTATAAGTTCATATGGCAAAACATCCACATCAACTTTTGCTGATGAGCAAGATCTTGCAAGAGCGGCTGTTTTAGCAATGAGGGATGCTGCTGCTTTGATTATTCTTCAAATGGAAAAATCAAAAATAATAGAAAAAAGTTGAAAGAAAACGTTCGACCACAATAAATATAAAACATGGATAATAAGTTAAAAATAAAATCAATCTTTGCTAAATTAATTTTTTTAATAATGATATTCAATCTAACTGCCTGTGTAACCTCAAGGATTGAAGATAACAGAATTGGTTTAACAGGAATTTCAGATGGGGAAGGCGTGGTAATTCTAGCAAAAAGCTATCATTTAGGTAATGACACTGAAACTGATTTTATCAAATGTGTTAGTTCAAATGTTAGTAGAGGTTCATCTCCAATTAGAGTGATTCAAACGATAGACTTCAAAAATACTCTTTTCCCATGGTTTGAGCCAAGAACTGCGCCATCTGATACCAATGCTTTGGCAAGATTATTAAAAAGAAGTCAAGTAGCAGAAAGAATTTCAGATGCAAAAATTCGATACATCATTTGGTTAGATGGAAATACAGATAGTGCTGGTGGAGGCGGAAGTATGTCCTGTGCCTTAGGCCCAACTGGTGCGGGTTGCTTTGGTTTTGCTTGGTGGCAAAATGACTCCAAATATGAGGCTACTGTATGGGATATAAAAGATTCAGCAAATGAGGGTAATATTAGCGCTGAATATAGCGGAACATCTTTTTTACCTGCAATTGTAGTGCCTGTTCCACTTTTTGCTAGAACGCAAGCAAAGGCTTGTAAAGGGCTTTCAGATCAGTTGAAAGTATTTATTTCAGGTTAAGATTTATTACAAAAGTTAAATGAAATAATGACCACATTTTTTTATTGTTTTTGATTAATGAAATTAAATATTATAATTTTACTTCTTCTTTTATGCTTTGGATTGCTTATAGTTCCTCTTGGACTATTCGCAATAAATGATTTTATTTTTGGAAAATATTCAGGTGATGGATTTGTTGGTTTTTATGATGATTACTTTGATTTACTAAAAAATGGTAATCTATTTTCTTGGTTTATATTATTCTCGCCCTACTTGGTTTATCTGGTAGTTAGGTTGATAATTAAGTTTTCAAGAAAAATTTAATATAAGGAAATAGTGTGAGAAAAAAAATATTTTTAATCATGAAGCAAGCTTTTTATTTATCTTTTCTATTGCTTATTACTCAATTATCTTTTTCTTCTATTAATTTAAATTCTCATGAATCAATTAAACCAGAAAAAAAACACGAGAAAATCAGCGCTCTCATTGAAAGATTCATAGAGAGATCTCATTACAATCACACAAAAATTGATGATGAGCTATCTTCCAAAATATTTTCAAAATACATTGAAGATTTAGATGAAAATCGCTCTTACTTTACTGTAACTGAGATTCAAAATTTCGAAAAATATCGTTACAAAATAGATGATATGTTCGGTTCTCAGTCTCTCGACCCCGTTTATGAGATTTTTAATAAATACAGAATAAATGCCTCAAATAGGATGGAGTTCGCCCTAGACCTTCTTAAAACTGAACCTGATTTCACTTTAACTGAAATATTTGAATTTGATCGATCAGAAAAAGGTTGGCTAACATCAGCTGAAGATTTGGATGAAATATGGAGAAAGAGAGTCAAAAATGATGCCCTTAGCCTCCTCTTAAATAAAAAAGACTGGGATGAAGCGAAAGAAATACTCGAAAAAAGATATCAGAGATTTTTAAAGCAACTCAATCAAATAAACAGTGATGATATTTTTGAAACATTCATGAATTCAGCGGTTCATTCTCTTGACCCACACTCAAGTTATTTTTCACCGAGAAATTCAGAAGAATATCAAATACAAATGAGCTTGTCTTATTTTGGTATTGGAGCCTCTTTATCGATAGAGGATGATTATGTATCTATTATAAATATAATCCCTGGAGGTCCAGCTGCGATAGATGGGCAGCTAAAACCAAAAGATAGAATCACAGCAATTGCCCAAGGCATTGATGGCGAATTAACTGATGTAATTGGATGGCGCTTAGATGATGTAGTTCAACTAATACGTGGACCGGAGAATACTGTTGTAAGATTACAAATACTTCCGGAAGGGATGGCTCCAGGTGAGCCGGAAAAAATAATAGATCTCACTAGAGATCAAATTAAACTCGAAGAGTCTGCTGCAAAAAGTGAAATCATTCAAACCGAAAGAAATGAAGAGAAATATAAAATTGGTGTTATAGATATCCCCAGTTTTTACAGAGATTATCGTGCATTAAAGAGTGGGGATGAAGAATTTACGAGCACAAGTAGTGATGTTAAAAGGCTTCTCAATAATTTAAATAATGAAAATATTGACGCATTAATTATTGATCTTAGGAATAATGGGGGTGGGCATTTAACTGAAGCTACAGCTCTGACTGGATTATTTATAGATAATGGACCTGTTGTTCAATTAAGAAATGCGAATGGGAGAATCAGTAGGTTAGATGATCCTGACCCAGTCCCCAGATCATCATACAATGGACCAATGATAGTTTTGGTTAATCGATATAGCGCTTCCGCTTCAGAAATTTTTGCTGCTGCTATACAGGATTACGGAAGAGGAATTGTCATCGGGCAGCAAACCTATGGAAAAGGAACCGTTCAAAATCTTTATGCGCTGGATCAATACGTAAGAAGGAATGATGATGAACTTGGCCAATTAACCCTGACAATAGGTAAATATTATAGGGTTACTGGTGAAAGTACACAAAACAGAGGTGTGATACCAGATATCAAATTACCCTCTTATATTGACAAAAGTAAAACTGGTGAAAGCTCAAGAGATTCATCGCTTCCCTGGGATACAATAAAACCGTCCAGATTCAAAAAAGGGAAATCACTTGATAGCATAATAAAATTTCTTCTGAGTCAGCATGAGAGAAGAATGGAGAGTGATCCAGACTTAATCCTTCTAAAAGAAGATATTGAAGAATCATTAAAATACAGAAAAAAAACCTCAGTTTCACTTAATCTCAAGGAAAGAATCGAAGAAAGAGAGGAAAATAAAAAAAGAAAAAAACAATTAGAAAACGAAAAAAACGATTCTGATGAGGATCAAGATAATGAGGATCGAGATATAAATTTATATGAAGCGGCTGACATTGCCACTGATTATAAAGTTTTAGTTGCTTCAGAAGAGGAAAAAAATCAAATTGCAAAACAAATTAACTGATTCACAATAATTTAGGAATAGTTGTTATCTAGAAGATAATCCAACCATTTATTGAAGACGATATTTTTTTTCCATAACTTACTTATAATTTCGTTATTCTGATTAACAATTTCCCTGAATTGGTTTCTTCCATGAATGTCACCAATCGAAATAACCTCAGCCAAATCACCATCATAATAAGCTCTAATTGTAAGATTGGGCTCATAGTTAATCTTGTTATTATGTTTAAAAGAGTATGTAAGTGAAAAAGTTATTGTATATTTAGTTTTTTCTAAAATTGTTAGATATAGATTTTCTGCATTCAAAGATTCTAAAACCCTTCCCTTGTCAATATCTCTAAGGTCAGGTAAAAGATTATGTAACTTTATAAAATTACTTTCATAAAGCGTCATTAACCCCACAAAAGATCGAGGTTTTGCAATTGCTTGAGGAATAATCTCGTGATCATTTATCAAGGTCTAAACCTTCGTTCTATGCCTGTTTTTTCGAGAATCTTGCCTGAAATTTCTTCAATAGATAACTCTGTAGTATCCACATAATTTATATTATTTTTTTCAAACATCCTTTCAGATTCTCTTATCTCAAAACTAATTTGCTTTATAGATGAATAACTCCCCAATGAGCGGCGCTCTTTTCTTATTTGTTTTAATCTCTCTGGTGCTATTGTGAGTCCAAATAATTTCTTATGATGTTGTTTTAATGATTTTGGTATTAATCCATCTTCTAATTCAAATTCTGTCAAAGGGAAATTAGCTGCATAGATTCCATATTGCATTGCCAGATAAAGACAAGTGGGTGTTTTTCCCGACCTTGATACACCTATTAAGATAATATCTGCCATATCATAATGCTTAAGTATGCTTCCATCATCATTCGATAGAGCGAAATTCGTTGCCTCGATTCTTTTCATATAATTTTTTGTATCACTCATTCCATGAGCCAGCCCACTCTTTCTTACTGATTTTTGCTTTAACTCTTTTTCTAATGGGCCAATAAATACATCAAATATATCCAAATGCAGTCCGTTTACAGTTTTAATTATCTCTCGAAGCTCATCTTGAACTAATGTTGAGAATATAATTGGTTTCTCTGAGGAATCACGATTTTCTGAATTTATTTTCGAAACAGCCTCTTTAGCCTTGTCTTCGCTGTCTATAAATGGCAAAGTCACTTGTTGAAAATCATGATAATCGAATTGAGTGATCAAACTATGACCGAGAGTTTCGACAGTGACGCCGGTTTGATCCGAAAGGAAATAAATATACCTCACAATATAGCCCACCAAAAGAATGAAAAATATATTGTCTAATTACATGCATATTAACTCAAGATAAAAATGTCAAAACCTTACGTAAAAAAACTAAATGAATTAAATATAAATAATATTGACTTAGTGGGCGGAAAAAACGCATCACTAGGAGAAATGATAAGTGAGTTAACTGATTTGGGTATCAAAGTCCCTGGAGGATTTGCTACAACTTCTCATGCTTATCAAGATTTCCTTAATCAAGATGATCTTGGAAAAAGAATTAATAACGTTTTGAATAATCTCAATGTAGATAATATTGAAGAATTAACTGAAACAGGTCGTCAAATAAGGCAATGGATCCTTGATACTGAAATTTCTTCAGAGCTTAAATCTGAAATCGAAAAAGAGTGGAAAGAAATTACCAATAATAAAGATCTTGCATTTGCCGTAAGATCTTCAGCAACAGCAGAAGATCTTCCTGATGCATCATTTGCCGGTCAGCAAGAAACATATTTAAATATTGTGGGTCTAGACAACTTAATTGAGGCGCTACATCATGTATACGCTTCTTTATATACCGATCGAGCAATTTCTTATCGAATTCATCAAGGCTTTGATCATTCAGACGTTGCATTATCTGTAGGTTTCCAGCAAATGGTCAGAAGTGATATAGGCTCATCAGGAGTAATGTTTTCATTAGACACTGAAACTGGTTTTAAAGACGCTGTATTTATAACATCCTCGTTAGGATTAGGTGAAACTGTTGTCCAAGGGTCAGTCAATCCAGATGAATTCTATGTCTACAAAAAGGCCTTAGAAAATAATAACTATCCAATTTTAAGAAAAACACTTGGCGATAAATCAATAAAAATGATTTTAGGTAAAAATAATACTTTAGGTGAAACAGTTCAAATTATTGAGGTTGACGAAAAAGAATCTCGCAACTTCTCCATTTCTGATCAAGATATTATTGATCTTGCAAAATATGCGGTAACAATCGAAAATCATTATAAAAGACCAATGGATATAGAATGGGGCAAGGACGGCTCAAATGGAGAAATATACATTCTTCAAGCAAGGCCTGAGACAGTTCAAAGTCGGTCTGGAAACACAATCAATAGATTTTCTCTTAAATCAAAATCTTCAGTTCTTACAACAGGAAGAAGTATCGGACAAAAGATAGGATCTGGAACTGCTAAAATAATAAAAAATATAAATGAAATGCATCGCATTCAAGATGGAGATGTTTTAATTTCAGATATGACAGATCCAGACTGGGAACCTATTATGAAAAAAGCATCTGCAATAGTGACCAATCATGGTGGCAGAACATGTCATGCGGCGATAATAGCAAGAGAGCTTGGGATACCAGCTGTAGTTGGATGCAATAATGCGACCGAAAAAGTACCTGATAATAGTGCTGTAACTGTAAGCTGTGCAGAGGGTGATGAAGGTTTTGTATACGACGGTATACTGGAATTTGAAGAACAACATATAGAGGTAGATTCACTTCCAGATATTCCTGTCAAAATAATGATGAATGTAGGAAATCCGGATAGAGCTTTTAGTTTTTCATCAATCCCAAATCATGGTGTTGGCCTGGCTAGGCTTGAATTTATTATAAATCGCATGATAGGTATTCATCCAAAAGCCTTAATTAATTACGATGAAATGAAAGGCCCACTAAAAGCTAAAATTGATCAACAAATGGCTGGTTACGAAGATCCAGTTAAATTTTTTGTAGATAAATTAGCTGAAGGTGTAAGTACTATAGCCGCAGCATTTTCTCCTAAGCCAGTAATTGTAAGGATGTCAGATTTCAAATCTAATGAGTATGCAAATCTAATAGGTGGAGATATCTTTGAGCCTAAAGAAGAAAATCCTATGATTGGATTTAGAGGTGCTGGCAGATATGTTGCAAGCAATTGGCGTGATTGTTTCGATTTAGAATGTGAAGCATTGAAAAAAGTAAGAAATGAGATGGGTTTAAAAAATGTTCAGCTAATGATTCCATTTGTAAGAACAGTTAAACAAGCAAAAGATGTTATTGATATATTAGCTGAGAATGGTTTAAAGAGAGACGGTGACTTAAAAATAATAATGATGTCAGAGCTTCCATCAAACTCAATTCTAGCGAATGAATTTCTTGAGTATTTTGATGGCATGTCGATAGGATCAAACGATATGACTCAATTGACCCTTGGTCTAGACAGAGATTCGAGTTTAGTTGCAGATATATTTGATGAAAGAGATGACGCTGTCAAAAAAATGCTCTCTATGTCTATTGATGCATGCTTAGAACAAAATAAATATATAGGGATATGCGGTCAAGGTCCTTCCGATCATCCTGATTTAGCGGCCTGGCTGTTAGAGAAAAATATTGAAAGCATGTCTTTAAACCCAGATACTGTTATTGAAACTTGGATGTCCTTAGCAGGTAAGAAAGTTTAAATTTTTGACCAAACTGATAGAAAGTTATTTGCTGGCATTTGCAAGAATGCGTAGTTAGATAGGTTATTTTGTATTGCAAATTTATCCAGTTTCTCGATATCTCTGATACCCATTATTGGGTCTTTTTGATTCAATTCATCATTAAATTTTTCATTACTTTTAGAGGTAAAATCACCATTTACTCTGAATGGACCGTAGAGAAAAAACTTACCGTTTTTTCTCAATATACGACCCACTAAACTAAACATTTTTTCAACATTTTTGAAGCTCATAATGTGAGATGTATTTGATGAAAAAACATCATCATATTTTTTTTTAATACAATCTTCATTTAAACCTATTTCTAAATTTAATGGTAATTTCAAATTTTTACTATTAGTTGACTTTATCCAAGACTGAATCGCATCATGATTCTTCTTTTGGTCGCTTGTTTGCCAGACAATCATTGGCATATGTTTGGCAAAGTAAACTGCATGTTGCCCTGTTCCTGAGCCAATCTCCAATAACTCCTTTTCACCGTGTAATTCTTTTTTTAAGGCTTTAAGAATTGGATCTCGATTTCGTTTTGTTGCAGGTGCGTCAGGTCTATTCATCATTACTTACATAGTCTAGATTAAAGAATGTTGATTTATAATGCATTAACTCATTAATTGAATCTTTTATATCCTCTAATGCCCTGTGTTTTGACGATTTTTTTACACTTTTTGCAATATCTGGCCTCCAGATATTTGACAAAATATTTAAGGAACTGACATCCAAGTTTCTATAGTGAAAAAATTTCTCTAATTCTGGCATTTGCCTCGCGAGAAACCTTCGATCTTGACAAATGCTATTTCCACACATTGGAGAAATTCCAGCTTTAACAAATTTTTTAAGAAAATTTAATGTTTCTATTTCTGCGTCCTGGGTTGTAATTTTACTCAATAAAACCTTGTCCGTTAAACCTGATTTTCCATGATGCTTAGTATTCCATTCATCCATTTCATCCATAATTGTTTTGGTTTGATTAATAACTATCTCAGGTCCTTCGGCGATGATTTCTAGATCTTGATTAGTTACGATCGTTGCAATCTCAATAATATTATCATTTTGTGTATCCAGGCCTGTCATCTCTAGATCAATCCAGATTAGATTCTTTGATTTATTTAAAATTTTTAAATTATCCATTCTCAACCTTTACTTAAGTTATTTAACCTAAACTTATTGTAATGTTACTACAAACTACAATGTACTATTAAAAAATAATACCGCGAGATAACATAGAGTAATGAAAATAAATAATAACCATACTGAAGCACAAGTCATTTCTACCTATAGTCGCCGAATGAAAATAAGAACAAATGATGGCAAGATTGGTTTTGCTAAGATATTAGGTAAACAGTTAAAGCCAGTATGTGGTGATATTGTAATAATTAAAAAAGAAGAAAATGAGCCTGAGGCAATTATTACAGACATTCTTCCAAGAAAAAATTCTCTTTCACGAAAAAATAAATATAAAAACAAAGAAGTACTTGCTTCTAATTTGTCAGATATTGCTATCATTGTGAGTAATCCTCCATCTCCTGATTGGCATATAGTTGATAGATACATTGGGGCTGCAGAAAATATGGGGATTAATGCATTTATTATTTGCAACAAAGACGACTTACAATGGGTAGATAAAGAAAATACACCCATATTAAATACATATCGAAATATTGGATACAATGTCATGAAGTGTAGCGCTAAGATAAAAAAGAACATGGAGGATATAAGTAAATATTTTGAAGGAAAAACATCTATTTTTGTTGGTCAATCTGGTGCAGGAAAGTCAACTATAATCAATAGTTTAATCGGTTTTAATGAACTAAAAACTCAAGATATATCTTCATCTAACTCTGAAGGCAAACACACTACCGTAAATTCAAGCCTGATTGATCTCCCTAATGGCGGGTATGTTATTGATTCACCTGGCGTTAGAGAGTTCTTACCTAACCTCAATAACGAGCGTGAAGTATTAAAGAGTTTTATTGAAATCCATGATTACGGGGCAAAATGTAAATTTAATGATTGTACTCATATTAAAGAAGATAATTGTGCTGTTAAAACAGCTTTATTAGAAAATAAAATAAGTCAAAGAAGATACGATAGTTATAAACGACTAATCAATAACATAAGATCCAGCAAGGATCAAAAAAGATATTAACCTGGTGGCCAGTTCAATTGGCGTCCAGCTAAAAAATGTAAATGAATATGATATACGGTTTGACCGCCATCTTTATTGCAATTCATTACAACACGGTAACCGTCTTTATCAACACCAGACATCACAGCTAATTTGGATGCAGCCTCATAAAGCAAGCCTATAATCTCGCTATTTTCCTCGCTTATATCATTTATAGTTGATATGTGAGTCTTAGGTATAATCAGATAATGAATTGGTGCCTTAGGATCGATATCACAAAATGCAATAACTTCTTTTGTTTCAAACACTATTTCAGCGGGAATTTGTTTTTTTACAATTTTACAAAACAAGCAATTTTCATTATCCTCGCTCATATATTACTCCATCCTTCTTCGCCCGAAAAAAGCGTGTGAAAGTGTTCCACCGTCAACATATTCCAGTTCTCCTCCAAGAGGAATTCCGTGAGCAATTCTAGAGCATTGTATTTGATATTTTGCAGCCAATCCCGATAGATAATGTGCCGTAGCATCCCCTTCGACTGTTGAATTGGTGGCAATAATCAGCTCAGTGATGTCTTCTTCTTTGAATTGAAATTCAAGTTTATTTAAACCCAAATCTTCAGGTCCAATCCCATCAATTGGAGATAGATGCCCCATAAGAATGAAATATTTACCCTTAAAACCCGTCGCTTCTTCGATTGCCATAACATCTGCAGGTGATTCAACTACACACAAAGTACCATCATTTCTAGCGCTTGATCTGCAAATTAAACATAGATCTTCATCGGTAAACATTCTGCATCTTTCACAATGCTTGATATCTTTCACAGCAGAAGCAAGTTTCTGTGATAGCTTTTGTGCCCCTTCTTTATCTCTTTCCAATAAATGAAAAGCAATTCTTTGAGCGGATTTTCTACCAATTCCGGGCATACAACACAATGATTCTATTAATTCTGAAATTATTGGAGAGTAAGACATCGGGATTATTAGAATGGCAACTTCATTCCAGGTGGAAGATTTAAACCAGATGTCATACCTGACATGCTCTCTTGTGTTTTCTTTTCGGCGCGTCTTGCAGCATCATTAAATGCAGCAATCAATAAATCCTCTAACATATCTTTTTCTTCATTAAACAGGACTTCGTCAATTTTTATTTTTTTTATTTCATTCTTGCATGTCATAGTAATGCTCACCATACCACCGCCAGATTCACCAACAACAGTAATGTTTGCGAGCTCATCTTGTGCCTGCTTCATTTTCTCCTGCATTTGCTGAGCTTGCTTCATTAATTGCCCTATCCCTCCCTTCATATATTTCTCCTTGATTATTCTATTTTTTCATTTTTTAATTTAATTGAATCTGAATCAAGTGAAGCTCCTGAAAATGCATTTTCAATTTCTTTAATTTTAGGGTCAATTTGAAGGCCTAAAATTGCTTCATCACGCTTTTCATTTTTTTCTCTAATTTTTTCTTGATTTGGTGTCTCTCTTTTTACATCTCCAGCATTTATTTTGATAACAATTGTCTTTTTAAAAAAATTTGAGAGGGCTTGAGATAAGTTGCTTTCTCTTTCTTTACTGTAATATGAGGATGATTTCTTATCCAGTATAATATAGAAGGTATCTCCCTCTTTTCTATCAAAAGAGCAGTTATCGGCTAGGGTCTTGGTCGCTCCATTTATATCCAGCTCATCAACTAACTCAGACCAGATAATTTTTTCCGACTTTATTGAAATCGAATCCTTGAAACTTGAAGTTTTTTTATTATTTTTTTCAGTGCTATCTACGTTAACCGTAGACTTAGGATCTTTTTCAAATACATTTTCTTTTGATTTAATTGTCTGATCTTTTTTATCAGTTTCGTCAGAAGAATGAGGCTTAAATGCAATCATTCGTAAGAGGCACATCTCAAAACCAACTTTATGACTTGGGGCTAAGTCCAAATCTCTTCGACCCATTAATGCAATCTGATAATTCAATTGAATCTCCTCAGAATCAAAACTATTATCATATTCGCTCAAATCGTACTCAAATTGATTATTTTCAAAAGGTTCTTGAGTAAGATTTAAAATCGCCAAACGCTGGAAGATTTCAGCAAGATCAATCAAAAGATTTTCATAATTTGGAAAATATTGACCTATATTATCAATCGTTTTTATCAGCTCAGAAGCATCATTATTAACTATTGAAATCATTATTTGATGGATATACTTCTTATCAACAGAGCCAAGCATTGATGTAATATTTGTGTCAGTTAGATTAGATGCAGAATAGGCTATTGACTGATCTAATAAACTCAGAGCATCCCTCAAGCTCCCATCAGCTGCTCTTGCAATCTTAGCAAGCGCTATATCTTCGAATTTTATTTTTTCTTCATTACAGATAAATTTAATTCGTTCTAAAATTAATTTTGGAGAGATACGCTTTAGGTTGAATTGCAAACAACGAGACAATACGGTTATGGGTAGTTTTTGGGGATCAGTTGTTGCTAAAAAAAATCTTACGTGAGGTGGTGGCTCTTCCAGCGTTTTTAATAAAGCATTAAAAGAATGCTTCGATAGCATATGAACTTCGTCAATTAAATAAATTTTATATTCACTGGTTGTTGGTGCAAATTGAACATTATCCAAAAGCTCTCTTGTATCATCGACTTTTGTTTTAGATGCTGCATCAACCTCTATCAAATCGACAAATCTTCCTTCATCTACTCCCAAGCAATTTTCACATTTTTCACATATATCAGCTGACATTCCCTCCTGGCAGTTAAATGCTTTCGCAAGGATTCTCGCTATAGTTGTCTTTCCAATTCCTCGAGTTCCTGAAAATAGATACGCATGATGCATTTTCTCAGAATTTAGAGCATTAGTAAGGGCTTGAACCACATGCTCTTGACCAACTATGTCATTGAATTTTTTGGGTCGCCATTTACGTGCAAGCGCAAGATAACTCATTGATTAACCATTTCTTTAGTAAAGGATACTGCCACCATCTTAACTAGTGTACAAAAAAAAAGAATATAAAACAGCACAAATAGAGATCCGTGCCAGCCAAAACCTACACCCAATGTTTCTGCTACCGCTGCTCCCTTCCAGGCCTGACGGAATTGACAAATAATCGCCGCAGGAAGACCAGCACGGACCAATTGAATTATCCCCTTGATTGGATAGTTTCTCAATTAATTAATAAAAAAAACAATAATCATAATGAAAATTTTTGGTTATACTTTATTACTAAATTAATTAGTCTTAATAGATCCAAGTGCATGCTAAATAGTTATTAGATGGGTGCAAAACAAATACTATAAAATTCAAATTTTTTGACTAGACATCATCAAAAAAATATCGCAGCAATCTTGTTATCGATTTAAATAGATATATTTGGAGAGTTCATTATGAAAAGCAAATTAACTTCAGGTACCTCGATTTTTCATATAATGACCGAATTATCTAATAAACATGGTGCAATCAATTTATCTCAAGGCTTCCCTGGATTTAATCCTGACCCTAGATTATTGAATTTGGTTTGTGAATTTATTAAGGGAGAGAATAATCAATATGCTCCGATGTCTGGCATTCCAGAATTAAGAAATAATATTGCCAATAAAATTAATAAATATTCTGGCAGGAGCGTTCATCCTGAAAAAGAAGTGACTGTTTCAGATGGAGCCACTGAAGCATTATTCAGTGTGATCATGGGGGTAGTTCATCCTGGAGATGAGGTGATTGTATTTGATCCTGCTTATGATAATTACGTTCCAGCAGTATTGTTAGCTGGCGGTACCACAAAACATATACCGTTAATCAGAACAAATAATCGCCCTGATTATCACATTGATTTTCAAATGCTCAAAGAATCTATCTCAAAAAAAACAAGATTGATAATTCTTAATTTTCCACACAATCCTACAGGTTCAATCCTCACAAAAAGCGATCTAGAGGCTCTTGAAGAGATTGTCAGTCACAATAAAGTTTATTTGATGTCTGACGAAGTATATGAGCATATTGTTTTTGATGGAATGAAACATCTAAGTTTAGCTAGTAATGATGCACTGTGGCAGAGATCATTCGTAGTATCATCTTTTGGAAAAACATTCCATGCAACAGGATGGAAAGTGGGATTTTGCGCCGCTCCAGAAGAGTTAACAAATGAAATGCGACAGATTCATCAATGGTCATGTTATTCAGTTGTGACACCAATTCAATTAGGAATCGCTAAATTCTTAGAAACCTATCCAGAATACATTGATACATTGTCTGATTTTTATGAATCTAAAAGAAATTTATTCTGCAGTTTAATTAAAAACTCAAATTTTAGTTTTCAACCTTCAGCAGGTTCGTTTTATCAATTATTGGATTACAGTGAAATAAGCAGTGAGAATGATACAAGTTTTGCAGAAAAACTGACAAAAGAGATTGGCGTAGCTTCAATCCCGATATCAGTATTCTATGATGACCCCCCAAATGAGCAAAAATTAAGATTTTGCTTTGCAAAGAATGATGCTGTTATTGAGCAAGCAGCTGAAAAATTATGCCAACTATAATATAAAAATATGGACTTAAAATTTCAACATCAAACCGTAACTGCAGTTGTAATTGCAAATATGATCGGAACGGGTGTCTTCACAAGTCTCGGTTTCCAGCTACTGGACATACAATCTGGTTTCGCAATACTCTTGCTATGGGCGCTTGGAGGTCTGATTGCGGTATGCGGATCCATGACTTATGCTGAATTGGGCTCAGCTCTCCCTAGATCAGGAGGAGAGTATAATTTCCTTACAGAAATCTATCATCCAAGTGCTGGTTTTATTTCGGGCTGGATATCAGCAACTATAGGATTTTCAGCACCAACTGCCCTTGCTGCTATCACTTTTTCTACTTACTTAATGACGATATTTCCTGAAATTAATAATGACTGGCTTAGGAAAATTATTGCATGCTCATTAATTGTTATTCTAGCTTTTATCCATTCAAGTAATCGAAAAAGTAGTGGTGGTCTTCAAATGATATTTACAGTTATGAAAGTAGGTGTCATTATCCTGTTTTGTTTTGGTGCTATTTTATTTGCAAAAAATATTCAACCTGTATCTTTTTCGCCAAATAGCAATGATATTAGTACAATTTTTAGCGGGTCATTTGCCGTATCACTAATTTATGTAAGTTATGCTTATACCGGATGGAATGCCGCGACTTACCTTAGTAGCGAGATAGAGCGCCCTCAAAAATATCTGCCATTGATTCTCATATCTGGAACAACAACAGTAACAGTACTTTATATTCTTCTTAATTTTGTATTCCTCAGTGTTGCTCCAATAGAGGATATGCAAGGGAAGATTGAGATTGGTTTTATTGCTGCTCAATCAGCATTTGGTGGATCGGTAGCAAATTTCACGGGATTGGTTTTGTCTTTACTCCTCATATCTACAGTAAGTGCTATGACAATTGCAGGACCCAGAGTCCTTCAAGTTATTGGTGAAGATTTTAAAGTTTTAAATATTCTTTCGAGAAAAAGAAAGGATGGAATACCTTCAACTGCAATTTACATTCAGTCATTGATCGCAATAATATTCATACTGAGCTCAAGCTTTGAATCAATTTTGGTTTTTGCTGGTTTCACTCTTGCTCTTAATTCATTTGTGACTGTAATTGCAGTTTTTGTTCTTCGTTCTAAACAGCCTAACTTACCAAAACCCTATAAAACCTTTGGTTACCCATTTACACCATTAATATATCTTGCTCTGACTGGATGGACTTTGTATTTCGTTATTATTAATCGCCCAATTGAAGTCTTATTCAGTCTTGGTATTATACTTTCTGGCTTAATTTTCTTTTACATCTCAAATAGAAAAAATTATTAAATCAAATAAAAGTTATATCCCTATCAACCTGGATGCATTCTCTGAAATTAATTTACGGATTTCATTTTCCTCATAACCTAGCTCCAAACATATATTAATAACACCTCGAAAACCATCAACTGGTGATGGATTTCCCACCTGTCCTAAATCTGAACCTAAAATTGTCTTATCTACACCAGCTGCTTTGATCATCTTGTCGAGCTCATCAGGTTCATAAAACTTATACTTGGATCTCTGAACGAACATGCACATCGAATGCTCGATATATGCTCCCATGCCAACTAATCTGGTAATGTCATCCAGTGAAGCCCCAATTACATAGGTTGGGTGATTGCAAAGTAATCTATTTACACCTCGTTTTTTTGCTTCATCAAAAAGTGGCCATATTTCAGAAATGTTTAAATGCCCAGATGAGAGTACAATGTCATTCTCCGCGATTAAATCAAGTATAAATTTTACCTCATCAATTAACTCTCCATTTGACTTAGTCACTTTTAAGGGGGTCGGGGCAAGCATAGCTTCTTTTGTAGTTGGGAATTTTTTATCAAAATCTTCATCACTTTCATGAGCTTTAATATGATTTTCTGCAGAGAATGTTGGCATCCAGACTAATTTGGCCCCCAGATTTATCCCATGATCAACAGCATATCTATTAATACCTCCTACTGTATTATTAAGTGGCACACCAGAGAGTAATTTCACATTCAACTGGCTAAAATGTTTATTGAGCAATTCGGTTACAGGTGTTGCTGAATAGTAATGGTCTTTATAAAGTACTGCCTTCATACCTACTTTGGAGGCCTCTTTAGCCACTTCGATATGATCAATTGATCTTGGCATCACAGACGGACCGCTGTGACAATGAAGATCTACAGCCCCGATAAGTAACTTTTCAATTAATTTTTTCCTCTCTTTAGAAGCCTTATGATAATTATCCATGAGTATTTTCTATAATTTTAGAATTGATGACTTTAGGTAAGATTGATCGGATCCAACAATAAAAAGAGAGAAGCCCTTTCTAATCCATTTTTCAAGATCATTATTATCAGGCAAATACATACCTAATGGAATACCATTTCTTTTAGCAGATTTAACAACAATATCAATAGCATTTTCAACACTTGAGTCATTAATATTATTACATCCCATCGAAACAGCTAAATCAGCTCTACCAATAAACAAACAATCAATTCCACTTACTTCAGTGATTTCATCTATGTTGTCAACAGCTTGAATTTCTTCGATTTGACAGAGCACAGAAACATTCTTATTTGATGCTTCTATCATTTCATCAATGGTGAATGAACCATAATTACCTGATCTAGAGGAGTTAGAGAAACCTCTTCGACCCATCTCAAAGTCATTTGATTTATATTTTGAGGCATTAATTGCAGCAATTGCATCTTGCTTGCAATTAATATGAGGGAATAATACTCCATTCGCACCCATATCAAGAACACTCAAGACATCTTCTTCATTGGAAGTAGGTACTCTGACAATGACTGGAGTGTCATTAGCTCTGGCAGCTAATATACATGTATCTAAATCAGATTTAGAAAAGGGTGCATGTTCGGCATCCAGAGCAATAAATGATAAATTACATGATGTTACTATTTCAACTACTTGATAATTAGGTGTTTTTATAAAAGTTCCGATCATACGATCTGAGCTAAAAAGTTGTTCTTTTAGAGAAATAACAGCCATTATTATTCTTGATTTTTTTCAAATTCTTGGTAATCAACAAGATGCATGTAATCCTCTCTAATGGGAGCGAATATATCTAAATTCAATACCGGTTCATCGCCAAATGGTTCTGCGTAATGCTCAACATTCGGAGGTATTCTTATGAGTGATCCAGGCCCCCCTTCCAAAACCTCATCGCCGACATGAAAACGAACTTTACCCTGGACAATATATACTGCCTGCTCAAAAGGATGAGAATGAGGATTAATTTCCATTCCTGGCTCAAGTGTATTCATTACCATCATAAATTGATCTCCTCGAAAACCTTTCCTAGAGACTCCAGGCCTTACCTCCTCACCTTCGATAGTATCCCAATTATATAATTTCGCCTTTGTTGACATGTTTTTTCCTTTATTTAAATTTTATTAATCATATCATTTAATTTAATGATTCATCAGGAACAAATTTTTTCCAGTAATTTGGTCTTATTTCTTGCTCCCCATAAGATTTCACTCTATCTGCAGTAATTCCAATAATATCTTTAATACTTGCATTTTTTCTATCGAGATAACTTGAAAGTTGGTGCAATGTTTTTGGTATAACATCAAATCCATCCATAAAAATTGCAGATGTCATTTCAACTGCGCTAGCTCCCGAAAGAATCATTCTGACCACGTCTTCACCGCTTCTTACTCCATTGGTCCCGATTAATGGGTACTCATTACCTAACATTTTTCTTGTTTCGCTTAACCATCGACACGTTATTGGTAATGCCCATCTCCCTCCATATGCTCCATTTGTACCAAGAATGGGATCCATGGACTCAATATCCGGGATCATTGCCATCATTCGTCCGATCATAACAACCGCATCCGCACCCTGTTCTTTTGATGCGGCTGATATTTCTATTACATTCTCAGTTACTCCTGCAATTTTTATCCACAAACTTCCTTTAAATACATCTCTGACATTCTTTACAATCTCTTTAACTATATCTTCTTTTCTGATTATCTTTATTTCTTCATCCAATTCCACTCCATGTGGAGCACCTATATTCACTTCTAGTATTCGAATTCCCAGGTTATTTGCAATTTCGGCATATTTTATCAAGCAATCTAAATTGCTAGGTATAAGACTCGCAATCACAAAAGCATTTTCTTTTGCTGCCTCATTATCGAGTATTGAAATTTTATTAAGCCACTCTTCTGTTTCTAGCTGGATGAGACCAGACCTTCCAAAGAGACTGGTATCGATGTCTTTTTTTTCTTTCCAATTAATATTATCTAATTTCGAATCAATTAATGAATAATCGGTTTTGTCTAGTTGAATTTTTGCCACATTACTCTCATTGCTCGATTTAGCAACAACGGCAGCAGCTCCCATATTTATAGCATTCATAATTCCAGCTTTTTCAATAAAATGCTCGGCTGAGCCGCAAATAATTGGATTTTTTAATCTGATATCACCAATATCGATTTCTAATTTCTTTTTATCCATAAAATTTTTCTGATGACTTCAAAGTTGATATCCTGGTTATGCTATACAAGACCAAAATACCAAATACCATCATCATATAGATATAATTGGAATCTCTTCCTAGCCATAATGTAGAACTACCTATCAGTAAGGAACTGAACAAGTATAAACCTATAATTATTATTTCCTTCAATGACTTTATTGAGTTCCCTCTTAGGACATGTGAGAGTATTAATCCAGAAATTAAACAAGTAAAAAATATATTCAATATTTCAGCCCAAGATCCCTTAAACAATAAACTATCATTATAAACAAATAAAAAAGGGAGAAGATACGCAGCAATTCCAAGTTTAATTGCTGTAAAACTGGTCTTCCATAAAGATGATCCTGCGATACCGGCAGCAACAAATGAAGCAACTGCTACTGGTGGAGTAATCATCGAAAGTAAGCCAAAATAGAAAATAAATAAATGTGCTGCCAGTACTGGAACACCCATTTCAATAACTGCGGGCGCGAGAACAACCGATAAAACTATATAAACAGCTGCGGTAGGCATCCCCATTCCTAAAATTATTGCTACGATGCCTGTTAAAAACAACATTACTAATAACCCATACTGATTACCAATATCAGTAAGACCCAATGTCAAATTAAACCCCAAACCGGTTACATTTAACACTCCAACAATAATACCCGCTGCTCCTCCAATAAGAATAATGGGTATTAAAGTTTGAGAGACGCTTTGCATGAATGGATTAATATCTTTATGGTTTATGTTGGAGTCGCTCATAAAAAAACCACAAATAACCGCAGCAAAACCAGATATCAAAGCTGATTTTGCAGGTTGAAGACCAATACCAAACATAAGAAAAATTAACAAGACAATAGGAAATAGATGCAAGCCTCTCTTACTTAATAAAAATTTAAAATCAGGGAGCTTCGAACGATCGATACCTTTTAGATTATTATCTTTTGCCATCAAATCTACCTGAGCAAACAAAATCACATAATAGATAATTGCAGGTAATGCTGCTGCAGCAACAACTTCAACATAAGGGATATCTAAAAATTCAGCAATCAAAAATGCAGTAGCGCCCATAACAGGTGGCGCTAATTGACCTCCATTTGATGCTATTGCCTCGACCGCAGCTGCAAAATATCCTGGGAGACCAGTTTTTTTCATTAATGGGATACTTACAACGCCTGTGGACATCACGTTACCCACTGTAGAGCCACTTATTGAACCAAAAATCGAACTCGCAACGATAGAAACTTTAGCCGGACCACCTCGATAGTGACCCATTAAAGATAAAGATAGATCGGTTAAAAACTGTCCCGCACCACTAACTTTTAGTAGTTCGCCCATCAAGAGAAAACCAAAAACAACTGAACAAACAATAGATAAAATTAAGCCTGGAACACCACCAGTGTCGGCATAGAAATAAAGAACTAAACGAGTTGGATTAACTTGGGCGCCCTGCATAATTCCAGGTAGATTGTGTCCAAAAAAACCGTAAACAATAAATATTATTGTTAGAATAGTGATTGCGTAGCCGCAATATCTCCTCAATGCCTCAATAAGTAATAATATTGCTATAACCCCAGGAATCCATTTCTCAATACCCCGGTTAGCTAAATCGGTAAGCCAGTCAACATAATTTAGAGATGCCCAGCCCCAACAAATTATAGCCAAAAATCCCATTACTAAATCTATAATAGATGGTTTTAAATCATCGGAGAGAGGTTTCAACAGAAAACCAGCAGCAATTGCAATTGCAAGCATAACTGATATATAGCTTGCGGTTACCACTCCTATATTTAACCTTACTGGTAAATCAAAAATCCAGGAAATACCCAGCAATACTAGCGACCAAATATAAAAGCTTTTTAATTTCTTCAAGAAAGAATCAAAATTCATAGTTAATTTTTTTGATTAGAATCGCACTTGATTTATTTTTATTAATTGGCGGCAATTAGTTGTCGCCTGACAAAAGAAGTTGATTCCTCTTTTCTTGATCAGGATTCCAACGGTTCTTCTTTTTGTAATAATTAATAGCACCTTGATGGTATGGAATAGTATTATTGATATCTACAAACATACCTGGACTTCCTCTTTTCAAAGCCGCAAATTGAGACTCAAGCATTTCCCAGTTATCTTCTATCGTAGAAATAATATTTTCGGCCACATCATCGGATAAATGACTTGAGGCGATAAGATAAATATCAACTGAACCCGTGACGAGACCCTTATCTGCTCCAGGTAATTGGTCATCATCTTTTACGATATATGTGTTAAAACCTTTTTTTTGGTTAGCATAAAACTCTTGAATATTCTCAATATTAGACATATCTAAAAACCGAATACCTCCAGGTGTTGTGGCATGAGCTTTTCTAACATTGCCCTGTCCGAGTGCGATTGGAGCCGCATCAGCAAGTCCATCTGTAACAGCTGTAATACCTTGCGGCAACCCACCAACAGTAATTGACCTATAATCTTTTTCAGACAACCCTGCACCTTCAAGCATCAATTTGTTTGCAATGCTTAATGTCAAATTAGCGGATTGTTTGTCAACAACACTTTTATCATTCAAATCGGTCAAATATTGAAGCCCTGAATCACCTCTCACCATATAGCCATATGGCATCACCCAAAACTTCATCAATACTCTTAAGTTCGGCTGCTCAGTCAGATCTAATTGACCCATGTAATAACTTCCGGACTCGATACTGGTGCTGAAGCCAAGCGACATTTCTCCGTTATTAATCAAAGGAACATAAACAGCAGATCCTGATGCCGGTTGAGCGGTAGATTTTATTTGCAACTTTTCATTGAATAACTTTGAGAGCCCAGTTCCAACAACATAGTAAAATGTTCCAGCTGGATTTGTGCCTATCGTTATTGAGTTAGTTTGATTGTTACCACCACATGATATTAATAATGTTAATCCGAAACAGATTGTTATTTTTTTAAAGAAATTTGTCATTACTTTTTAACTCGCTAATCTATTTAATTTGTATTTAGAGACACAAAATAACAAACATTAGATGGATATCCTATCGTTAATCAATTTAAATAATTTACTGCGCCCTTCTGAAATTTTCTATTATTTCAGGATACGCATTTTTTACTCGGTTATCTGATAATAGAGCCTCAAGTTTAATTGATAAGACATTAATACTAGGGATCAAAAAAAAGGATTGATTTATGGCTGTAAAATTATGAGCAAGCTCAAGTTGATGGTCCACCGCAATCTCATCTGCATTTGCATTGCCATTTAATTCAACAATAATATTTCCAGTAAATATGGCAGCTTTCTCTTTATCTGAATCGTAAACAAGAAAATACTTTTCTTTCGATGAATCGTCATATTCTGATCTTATTGGGGTTGATTGTATGTAGACCTCATACTCACCAATATTACTTTGCCAAATAATATCGCTATTCCCATTATCAAATGATGCATGATTGCTTACAATGCCGTTGGGAACGACTTGATAGTTATTATTTTCAGTCTGAATGTTTTCTCCGATTGCATATGGGGTCAAAAATTTTACATTTTGTGAATGGGCGATTTCAAATGCAGGCAATATGCATAGAAGCCACAAAATCAGGATTGGTGTATTTTTAATTAACTTCTTCATAGATTTTTATTTATTATGCATTTAATCGATTTACCTGCCAAATACTGTTATTTTCCAATTACTGAGCGTTCCCTCCGTATTGGTTTTTTTATCAACGACTTTAATCGACCAATTTCCACTTGAGTTCTCTCCATAAAAGGCATTACTAATGAGGTCAAAACATGTATCAGTATCACTGAACCCGCTATATGGGGGAAGAAGGACCGATCTTGTGCCCTGAGGTGATGTTAAGGCAATTGAAATATCGCTCGGCTGGTCATGTGAAAGGCAAATATTTACACTCACTGTCTCAACAGTAAGATTATTATCATCTGTGATTGCGTTTGTGACTCCATCATTGGAGTTATCTGGAATTGTGGAGTTTAAATTTCCGCTACTTTTTTCATCACTTGTGACAAATGCTCCTAAACTTCCAGTAGTGTAATTTTTTGCAAGTGTTAATGCTGAGGCTGTATCAACTGAACCAAAACCGTAAGAATTATGGAATTTATATCCAGCCGCATTCGTTGTCCAAGCTGGTTCAGCAATATATCCATTTACCACAATCGATTGAATTGATGCATCGACCTGAATTGCTGAGTTTGCGAGTATATGCTTTATGTCTCGCCATGTTAATGCTGAATTTGCTTCCAATAACAATGCTACTATTCCGGAAATTACAGGAGCAGCGGATGATGTTCCGCTAAACGTTGATGTATAGTTACAAGAAGTATTCAGACTATGTGAGCCTTTATTTTCGAAGGCGTTCGCATAGCTAGACAAATTGGTTCTCACATAACCTTTATCACAACTGGATTGATCTGTTGTCATCATGGCGGGACTATAGTTACTGTAGCCTGTGCCAACTATATTAATATCAAGACCTTGCTCACCACCCGGCGCTGAAACCCAAACTGCGGAACCAGCTGTGGAGTATGAAGCTCTTGATCCACTGGCATTTAGAGCACCAACCAAGATAAGGTATGGTAATGAATGTTCAGGATCCATACTTGGATTATTGCAACTCAGCCCAAAAGTATTGGCATCATCACAGACAGCGCTTCCAAAAGATCTAAATCCATTTCCAGATGAAGCAACATAAATCGCTCCTTTTCCAGATCTTAAATTTGTAACTCCATCAATAAATTGAGCTTTGATTCCAGCATTGATTGCAAAGCTTGCTGTTGCTTCATAACCATAACTTAAATTAAATATATCAACATCATTAGAATAACTAGCACCACCAAGAGAACTTATTGCATTCGCATTTGTTCCTGATTTTAATAAATTAAAACCTTTCAAACCTACGCCAGGAGCGACACCCCTAATTCCTAAATTATTCCATCCCTTTGCTCCAATAATTCCAGCAACACTCGTACCATGATCTCCGTTCGTTGAGCTTGAAGTTGGATCAGATGAGCTATTTAAAAAATTATAAGAGGAGCCTGATATTACATTGTCCTTAAGATCCTCATGATCAATTTCAAGGCCTGAATCGACAACAGCTACCTTGATATTCTTCCCGGTAAACCCTTCAGCTATCACTGTATCAACATTAATGTCTTTTGAGCTTGTTCCAGGTGATGACGCAAAGCCTAATTGTCCCGTATTATCTAAATACCATTGATATTCATATAATGTATCGCTATTCAAAGACACATTTACAGTCAGCTCTGATGAATCCACAAATCCATCATTCACTTTATACTTAAAACTATCTGAAGAAGTCCCAGTAGTCCCAGAAGGAGCCTGATAAGAAAAAGAACCAACATTGGCATCGGTGATAGTTACTGTGCCTTTCGAGGCATTTTCAGTGAGGGTGAATGAAATTGCCCTGTTATTCTGAGATGTCCCAGTAAGAGTGCCTGAACTACTGTTTTGACTTTTTGGTAGAATATCAATGGACCAGTTTGAAAGAGTGGCCTTAGGTGCTGTATGCACATTTTTATTGAGCGGGTAATCATCATCTGTATCAATAACACCGTCTCCATCATCATCAGTATCAGCATTATTTCCAACTCCATCCTGATCAGTATCAATCGTTTCATTTAAATCTAACGGAAAAGCATCATTTAAATCTTCTGCTGAATCATTATCATCATTCAAATCAACTACGTTAGCGAGTCCATCAGCATCTGTATCAATTAAAGAATCTAGAACTTGATTATTAGAAAAGATATTTGCAAGAGTTATGCCTGTACTGAACAAATTTTCAGAAATATACTCATTTGCGTAATTTTTTATTGGATTTATGATGGTCGAGTATGATCTTGAAATTAACTCTCTGTAACCCATACCTAATGAATCAGAGATCTCATCAAAATCATTCATCAATAATTTATTTATTTCTGAGGCAGTTTTTGCCAGTGTGGACATTGATTGATTTGTATAGGTATATTCAAAATCAATTTCATCTCGAAGATTTCTATAAAATAGGTCAAGTGTACTTTGATCTCTGATGCCATCAGAGGATACATTTATTATGTCGATCAACTTTTCTGCAGTTTTAGATGTAATTTCATTATTTGATATATCATCGTTTACAAATAAACTATTTGTAGTTCCAAAAATATATCCCAATTGATAATTAACCCGTTTTAATTTACTTCTCAGTGAATTTTTATTACTGCCTTTGAGCCAGACATCTTCTTTTAAAACACTCAAAAGTGACTCACTGATACCTAACGAATTCATTAAAACTGAATCATTTGATGCCTTAACAATAAGAGTTGAAACAGGAGTAATCGTTACCAGCTCATCTCTTAAAATTGGAGCATACATCATCGATGAGTTTCTCTGGTTGAGATTGATATATGTCCCGCCCTGCGCTACAAAATTGGTTGAACATATTTCGCTGCAATTATTACTACCCTTGCTCAAATAAAAGAAACCTTGGGAATTGGAAAATGTACTGCTTTCCGAGCCATCTAATTTAAAATTTGAATTACTGTCAATGAAAACAACAGCACCACTAATTGCTTCATGCCCTACTCTTCCCTCAAAAGCATCTTCTACAGAAATAATCACTTCTACTATTGATGTATTTTCACCTGCAGAAGCGCTAACAGTAATATTGTATGTATTTTTCGAATCACCATCACTCGGTGACTCGAAATTAGGTGCAATAATGAACTCCAACTGTCCACTCAGACTCATCGAGAAAAGATCTTTATCTTCGCCGTCTGTTATTGAGTAGCTAACTGGTCTGTTATTGGTATCTGTGGCAACAATATTAGATACCAACAAAGATCCTTCCAGCACAGATAAATTCGAATAATCATTCGAGAAAGTTGGAGGTGAATAAGTAATATTTTCTCCAGCACCCCCGCCTCCACACGCACTGACAACAAAAATACACACTGTGATTATTGAGATTATTTTTAAATTTTTTTTTATCTCTATTTTCAGACGAATTTCCAGTTTTGTTTAAATAAATGACAAAGGAATTGAATATCTTATTTTAATACATATCTCTGCTTAAAATTTAGCTTGTTTCATAAATTTTTAAAAAATTATTGAAAAGCCATTTTTTATCCCAATATCTATAAACGTAGATGCCTTAGGGGTCTACATAAATTATTAAACTTGCTTAACTACAAAGGAGTTAGAAATGGTAAATAGTACATTTGAAACTATATGGAGAGATATATCTCCATTCGCAGTTGGATTCGACAGAACGTTTGGCACACTTGAGGTGCTTGCAAATTCGAGACAAACCAACTACCCCCCATACAACATTAGAAAAGTGTCAGAAGATCAATACACTATCGAACTTGCCGTGGCAGGATTCGAAGAAAAAGATATTGATGTAGAGCTGGCAGGTGAAAACCTTGTTATCAAAGGAAATAGGCCAAAAGAAGCTGAAAATGGTCTATTACATCAAGGATTAGCTGCGAGAGACTTTACTAAGAAATTCGTTCTCTCAGATGACATGGTCATTAAAGGTGCGGCACTTTCAAATGGCATGCTCTATATAGGTATTGAGAGAATAATACCTGAAGACAAAAAACCAAGAAAAATTAAGCTATCATCAAAAAGCAAATTACTTGGATAATACAAAAATCAGGCAAGGATAAATTTATCCTTGCCTTTTTTCTCGGTCATAGATCTCAGTCTGGTTAGGTGCAACTTTGAGATCTCCTCTATCACTCATCATAAAATCATTATAAAATTATGAAAAAGAATAATATTGAAGGATCATTAAGAGAGTATTACAATTTAGATATATAAACTTAAATATATGGGGTAAAAAATGGCAAAACATAACGCACTACAAATGTTTGGAAGATCAGGTAATCCAGCCCTAAGTGATAGTACATTTAGAAGTGAAGGCAGAGCAGTCGGGCAAACCATGACGTTGCAAGGCACTGTCAATAAAACAGGAATTCTTCTTGGTATCTTAGTCTTAACAGCAGTTTATACTTGGAATTTATTTTTTCAAACTGGCAACCCTGCGGCTGTAATGCCAATCGCAACTGGTGGAGCCATTGGTGGTTTTGTTTTAGCGTTGATCACTATATTTAAAAAAGCATGGTCACCATTTACTGCGCCGATATATGCGGCTCTTGAGGGATTGTTTCTCGGAGGTATTTCTGCAATTTTTGAATACCAATATCCAGGGATTGTAATCCAAGCGACTGGTTTAACATTAGGAACATTAGCGTCTCTCTTGGTCTTATATAAACTCGGTATTATCAAGCCTACTGAAAATTTTAGATTAATGATTGTGTCTGCCACAATGGGTATCGCTGTCCTCTATCTTATAAGCATGATTATGAACATGTTTGGCTCTTCTGGTATTGGTTTTATACATTCCAACGGCTTATTTGGAATTGGTTTTAGTTTATTTGTGGTTGCAATTGCTGCTCTTAACCTTGTATTGGATTTTGATTTTATAGAGCAAGGATCAGAAATGGGAGCACCTAAATATATGGAATGGTTCGGTGCCTTCTCTCTGATGGTAACTCTTATTTGGCTATACTTGGAGATGCTAAGACTCTTAGCTAAACTTCGAAGTAGATAATGGATTTAAATTCGTTATTTTTTGGTTTACTCATCTGTCTATCTCTAGCTACATTTTTCTATATAGGTAAATTCAGAGCGTCAGAGAAGCAAAGAAATCGAGACGATAAAATCGACTGGACTGTCAACCGATTTGGTTATTTCAGAACTATAATATGGATAATGCTGAGTGTATTAGCAATCGCTCTTTTAGCGAAAATGTTTATTTAACTCTTCCACGGGAGAAGAGAGAAACTTCCAGAAAACATCCATTTTATTGCGGCACCAACAATAATCGAAACAATTGAGAAACCGATTGCCATGGATATGAATAAAGTATCAAGGTCTGCATTATAGATAATGACTGCTATGATTACCGCAACACCAATCGCAAAACAAACCCAATGAACCAAAAGTGATAATCTTTTTAAAAAGGCTTCCATATTTGTATTACTCCTGATAACTGTTGTATTTTAATAATAATAGCATTAATGATATACGAATCTTTTTTAGATAAAAACAACATAGAAGGTATATGAATAAAAATATAACAACCATGATGAGCATGAATCGTTTGAACGATTTTCTTCAGATAATTGGAGTGCTCGGATTAATAGCCTCTCTCATATTTGTTGGGTTGGAGTTGAGGCAGTCTCATAAGATTGCGTTAGCCAAAACTCAACAAGAAAGAAATAATGCAATCAGGCAATTAATTATGAATAGCACGCTATCAGGGATAGATTGGCAATCTACTACAATTGAAAATAAAGTTGATTATGATTTCACCATGAAAGAAATTGCCAGAAGAAATAGCTACCATGATGCATGGTTTCTGTATGAAAATGATTTTTTTCAATACAGTCAGGGATTAATAACTGAAGAAGTATGGCAAGCCAAAGTAAGAGCATTTGAATATTGGTATAACTTATGCGATATGAGGGAACTCTATCATGTCAGATCTCGTTGGATGCCAACTAAGATGATTGAATTAATTAACACCTTCCCAGATAAGTGTAATTAATTACTTACTTTTTTACTCTATCTGTTTGGCCTCCGTCCATAGCAAAAGGTAATTCTGGACAAGCATTCAGGTCCTCACCCTGTGTCCTAAAATCCAAGAAAGATGTTGCAGCTTTTGTGACAATTATCTCTATATTACTATTGATTGCTGTTTCCATATTCGAATGCTCAACTTCTAATTGATAAGGACGACCAGGAGAAAGAACAGTGCTTTTAATAATAAATTCAGTTTTATCAAAAGTAAGTGCCTCTGGATCACTTATAGCATGACCACTATGAGCAATCTCATTCCCCATGCAATCACCTAATATCACATAGATCATGTCATCAATGATTTCATTAGGGTCGTTTGATCCTATAGTAAATTCACTCCATGAAACCTTTAGATCATTGTTGGAATTTACTGCATTAATATTAACCTCTTCGCCATTTTGAGAAAGGGTAATCTTAATTGGATTGGGATTGTTGTTTTTTTTCGATTGGTCAGAAAAAGAGACTGGAAATTTTTCTATCGAGCCAACGGGGGTATTAAAGCTAAAATTATAAGTTCCATCTGGATAACGTTCCGACAGTTTTTCGATGGTCATTTCACGTTGGCCTGCAAGAAACGGTATACGATCCGTCGAGAAATATAATCCCTCTCTAGCTTCTCCCGGTCCTGTTAATTTTCCATTAGTGACAGTTACTTTACTTGAGGTAAGGTCAGTTGGAAATATCTCAGCGAAGAACACCGTGTTAAGTAACTCAAGCTTACCACTGAAATCTTGTCGATGATTGACAGATTTTCCCATCACCACATAATCCACATAATCACTTGGGTCTTTGCTCTTTTTTTCATTGCTACAAGCATGAAACAAAAAAACAGTGAGTAAAAATATATAAAACTTCATAGAGTGCATATCATCTTTAAATTATTCTATTGAAAATCCCTTGGAATAGTTTCTTGCCATTTCTTTTCTTTAAATTTCTCGCCGTTAATACTAACCCATCGATGAAATGTTAGATCAAAATTCTCTGGATCACTCTTAAACTCAACGTTTTGCTCAAACACTAATACTCTATCACTTAACTCCTGCGTAATTTTATAACGACCGACAACCATAGAATTTGCAGGATCTTTATCATTAGTTCTTTGTTCGATCTCTTCTTCAAAATATTCTCTACCCCAAGGATACTCTGTGGCGCCTCTGTTTGAGGCGATTCCTTTTGCCTCACCTGTTTCCTCATTTCTGGAGATGGTCTCAATTGCCGCATAACCTGTGATATTCCCAGCATCAAGCACTTTATAACCATCGAGCGATGGGCTAAATTCTGGGTTTTTAAATTCGGGCGATGAAAATTCATCATTTAATAATGGCAATTCAATACTGACCCCATAATCACCACCAATATCTAATGTTGTTTTCACTGGATAAATTGTCGGCCATAGCATCGGCCACTGTGAGTTGCTTATTGACATCCTAAGCTTATGACCCTTGTTAAAGGTCCAGGATGTAAAATGAAGATGGATCTCAAGTGGAAATTTTTCACCTGGAATTATATCTTCTGGTTGACGAGAAGAATTTCGATGAGTGCCATTAAATGCGGCACCACCCACTTGTGTAACTTTTCCATCGGGTGCGATATCAGAAATCCTAACCACCCAATTCGCTCTAATTGCATCAGCGGATACATTCAGTCTAGCAATGGGTCTACCCAGTATTTCAAATGATTCATCAAATGTATCGCTATCATAAAATAAGCTATCTTTATCCATTGGTTTTTGGTCAGGAGGGATGCTACCCCACCACATTGTCGGTCCACCACCCTCCAATCCAATCGAAGGTTTATTTTTTAATTTATGTTCCACAAATTTGGACTTTTCTGGTGATAAATAATGGTTATCATGACCGTAAAAAGTTTGTTTGCTCAAATCAGTTGGTGGCCATTCATTCTCCCATCTCCAATAACCAGGAATATACTCAATTGAATCATCAGGCTGATGATAATCTCGGATGTAAACAGCAAATTTAGGCTCTTCTAGAATTCCTGTGTCGACTTGTTTAAGCCATTGATCAAACCATCTAACCGCTTCATGGCGCCATTCAACCTGTGGTTTTAAAGCTGCATTATGAGGAAAGTCATGGTCCCATGGTCCAATCATTGCCTTTACTGGTGCAGATACATTTTCTATCATTCTGGGAAGACTGTTTCTATAGCCATCATACCAGCCGCCGATGTGATAACCTGGAATTTTAATCAAATCGTATTTATTTTTTGCTGAAGCTCGATCCCAAAATGGGCCGTCTCTTTGTTGTCGCATGTATTTATATACACTGGGCTCTACATCGAAACGATTTTCATACCACTCTTCATCCATAGTAAAATCTGGTGCACCAGGTAACGAATTATAGAGGTCATTACTCATCATCCATGAATCACCAGCAACCATTATTCCATCGATGTAATGAACATCCTCCTCATAAAGATACTCAGTAGCCATAACGGCAACAAAGGCTTTTAAAGCAGGAGGGTTTCTCATGGCCATTTGTATAGAATTAAAGCCGCCCCATGAAATACCAAACATACCAACATTTCCATTTGACCAATTCTGTGCAGACAACCACTCAATAACTTCTTCTCCATCATTTAGCTCAATTTCAGAATACTCATTAGGTATGACTCTTCCTTCACTTCTTCCTGTTCCTCTAATGTCTACTCTCGCGACGATATAACCGTTATCTAAGAAATAGGAATACAAAGGATAATTCCTACCTCGAGATTCATCTTTTCTGTAAGGAATATATTCAAGTAAAACTGGATATACTTCGCCTTCTTTGTAATCAGAAGGCCAATATAAATCTGCGGCTAATTGGACGTCATCATGCATTGGGATCCAATTTTCAGTAATTTCATACTCCTTCCCAACTGCAAAATTGAGTAATACAGGAAGTGTTATTGAGATTAGGATTAATTGTTTAGTTTTATTCATTTTACATTAAGTTTATATATTATATATCTGATATATTTATATTTTATTATAATCCACTGGCGCCTTTTGATGTATCTATCTTAACGCCATTTAATATTGCTCTCGAGGTTACAAAGTTTATTCCATCGATCTGATAGATCAATCTGCCCTCAATTTGATCCACTGGATTAATATCTCCAGATCTTAATTTGAAAAAACTTTGTTTAACTTTTTTCAAAACGCCCGCCTCAACTCTTACTGATGTATGAGCACCGAAAATATATTCAATATCTTGCTCAAGGAATGCTAATTTTTCAATTGATTCTGCATAATCATCGAGATCTGTTTCGGGAGAAAATAACCATAAATTATCATCATAATAGGTATCTCCTGTAAAAAGTAATGCGTTCTCTCGATCAATTAACGCTAATGCATCAGGAGTGTGACCAGGAACATGAATAACCTCGATAAGCCTGTTGCCTAAATCAATTATCTGACCATCAACCACAAAATTTTCTGCGGACCATGCTCGCGTATAGTAACTCTCTGTATCGAGATTCTTTGGTGGGCCATTGCAAAAAGCTTCATCAATGACATCACCCGCTACTTCCTCATGAGAAAATCCTTTCATATTTGCTTTTGTGTAATGTGAATCAACTGCGAGAATATTATCAAATTCGGCATTACCGCCCACGTGATCAAAATGTGTATGAGAATTCAACACAGTTACAGGAAGATCTGTTAATGACTCAATTACAGGCTTTATGGGTACCATGCCCATTCCTGTATCAAACAGTAATGCACGCTCATCGCCTAAGATTAAATGCGAGATACTCATTTGAAATTGATAAGGTTCGACTATTGAATACACACCCTTGTGTGATTCATAGACCTGAAACCATTCTGTCGATGCATCATTCAAAGGTAATAATTTATTCGCTGGCACGGGAAGACTCTGACAAACATCAGCAAAAGAACTGTCTTCGACATATGAGGCATCCTCTCTCACGCAGGACACAAGAAATACAAGGATCGGAATAAACAAATAATTTAAATATCTTTTTTTCATATAACAAGAGATTATGATGTTTGAGTTGATTAAAATTAACATAAATTAGAGTTTACGTTTTATTTTTAGTCACAATACGATAAATACTTAATGAAGCGACCAGCCCTAATCCACATATAGCAGCGACAACCAAGAAAAAACTGCGATATCCTTCAACTGTGGGTAATCGATCGAGCAATAGCCCTCCCACCAATGGCATAAATATATCTGGTGTAAAACCAATCATAGATATAAATCCAGTTGCAGTTCCTGTAACTCTCATCGGTATACCGCCCTCCTCAAGTAATGCAAAATAAATACCACGCAAAGCAAATATTGCGAGAGAGGCAATGGCAATATTAGTAATCATAAATGGGAGCAATGACGGCAAACCCGGCATAAAAGCAAAAATTAAGAACGAAAAAATCAGAACCACAAATAAGATACAGACAGATTTTGCTATGCCAATGTTATCCGACACATAACCTGCTATCAGAGCTGATGGTGGGCTCATAGCCATTTTACCAATACTGATTGCACCTGCTATAACAACGCTTAAAGAAAAAATATCCGTTGAGTAAGAAGTGAATCTGTATGCACCCCAATACGCAGAATATGCCGCTAAAACTACTATTGAAATTAACCAAACTACCGGCATCCTCAGAACTGAAATAATTTCTGTCACCCCTGAATTAAAAGAACCTACATCTGAATTTTCTCCACCATCATCTTCACTAAGAATAAACCAAGCCGCCACTCCAGAAAGAATCGTAATTAGTGAGATTAAAACAATGACAACTGATAACGCAAAATAACTACTACCGAGAATCCCAAATACCAAAAGAATTGGAGTAGAGACAGCTATATCACTCACACCTCTCCCCATTTGCAAAAACCCAAAAGCTCTCCCTTGCTTATCTTTTGAAGCCCAATTTCGGGTAACTCTGACTATCGCACTCCAAAATAGAAGTGTTGTAGTAATACCCCAAAACGCATGAATTATAAGGCTTGTCTTGTAACTTGGCAGTGTTGCAAAAAACAACCCAAGCAAACCTGTGAATAACAAGGATAAAGTAATCAAAATCCTAGGTTTTATTTTGTCTGCTATCCATCCACCTGGGAAATAGGAAATCATTGCAAAAGTACCATAGATACTCATCAATGAACCCACATCTGTATTATTTAAGCTTAAGGCCTCAGCAAGTGGCTTATAGTAAACCTCCTGCAAGAAAGGTAATAGATAAATGGAGCTCGCCGAGACAGAGAGTATTGCCATAACAAGCCATTTTCGAACATTATTTTTTTTTGAATAATCTGTCAATTGTTCTGTGATATTTAATCAACTACCTTTTTTTATATGCTCAATACCGGATTGCGAATCGGGATCTTGGTGGTATATTTCCAATTGCTTATCATAGAGTTTTCTAGTGAAAGCTCTTGATTCCTTTAAAGACATTTCTGAACATTGATTAATGCATTCCATCTCAGTTTGAATTCCAATTAATGGGTGACTTGCGATCATTTTTGCAACTTCTGTCGCCCTTGAGTAAACCAAATCATCATCAACCACTTCATTAATTAAATGAAATTCTAAGGCTTTTTCTGAGGTAATTTTTTCTCCTGTAAGAGCCAACCAATTAGCCAAAACTCTTGGAATATTTCTGGAAAGTCTCATATTTCCTGTCGCACCAGCCATCGCATAAGCAATTTCAGGTAATCCGAACCTTGCAGTTCTTCCTGCAATACATATATCTGTTAATAATGTCAGATATATTAAACCTGTTCCTATGCACCAACTATGCACTGCACCTATAATGGGTTTATTTCTTGGCAAGAGAGCTATTTTATCGCTAATATCCTCACCTTCATCGTGATAACCATCGCCTTCATTGAGATCATCACCAGCGCTAAAACACTTTCCCTTACTTCCTGACAATATTGCAACTTTAACACTATCATCGCTCAAGAAATCTTTTAGATGTAGATAGAGCTCTTCATGCATTTCATGAGTGATCGCATTCACTTTTCCGTTATCGATAGTAAAAATTCCTATCTCATTTTTAACTTCATAATTAATTGGCATTTATATTCTCCAGAACAATTACCAAATTAATTAATAAGACTACGCATTTCATTAGCTAAGTCAAAGCCACTCAAAAAAGCCGACTCTATCCGCCCTTTAATACACCAATCCCCACAGGCAGCTAATTGATTATTTTCATCAATAAATGGAGATTCAACGTCTTGTTTTTTTATATTGGCATACTTCCATCGATGAAGATCAATATGATTTGCATCATAAACTTTCTTACCAATGATTTTCGATGTCTCATTCATTAGGTGCTCAATAACTGCGTCTTTTTCTTGATTGATATTTTCTTCTGCCCATGAATTTGTCGAATGCACTAGGAGTGTAAAACTTCCATTACGACCGGGCTTAGAGCTATTCACAGAAATCCAACTTATATCCGCTTCTGAAACTAGAGCAGCTTCCCAAGCTAAATTCAAACTGTCATCGAAACCGATCATTAAAGAAAAACATCCCATCATTTTTCTACTAAGTAAAGTCTCATGAAATTTAAAATCAACCGGTAATAGTATTGCAGACTGCGAAACGGGCGCTGTAGATATTACCCAATCAAAAACACCTTGATCGCTCCCTTCTTTATCGACAATTTGCCAATGATCCTTGCTTCTATTTATGCTAATTTCTGAATTTAGTTGTACATTGAGATCTTGCGACAAATATTTACCAATCGAACTCATTGTTGGTGATCCAACATAATGAGGATTATCATTATCCCACTGCCTTCTGCTTATTATTTTGTCTTTTTTGATTTCTACAAATTTGGCATTCCATGACTGAATCACACCAGCCTCAATCATTGGCTCTAAAAAATTTTTGAACTTATTTGTTCTCGCAATAAAAAATTGAGCGCCATGATCAAAAACATAAGGCTTTGCGTATCTTGTGCAAATTCTACCGCCAGCACCTCGAGATTTATCAAAAATAGTAATATCAGTATAATTCTTGAGCTTCGAAGCAATAGTTAAACCAGCTAAACCTGCTCCAATTATGGCTATTTTCATAACATTTCTAGTATATACATTAAGAGAATTTGATATTCTATCGTATCTTTTATAATTTAAAAAAATTATCTAATCAGAGTATTCACAATGTGCGGAAGATATACCAATAAGAACTCTCAAGCGATTTATGAAGAATATAAAATTACTATGGAACCCAATTTCAATGTGGCTCCATCAACTTCAATTCTCACTATTACAGATAAACCAGAAATGATGTTGTGGGCATATAATCCAACATGGACAAAAGAACCATTCAACCTCATAAACGCAAGATCTGAAACATTAAAAGAAAAGCCCAGCTTCAAGATGGCCAAACGGTGTCTTATAATTGCAGATGGTTGGTACGAATGGTCTAGAAATGGCCCAAATAAGCAGCCTTTCTATTTTCATTTAAATGACAATATATTCGCTTTTGCAGGAATATATACGACATATCAAGGGGTAAATGGCTGTGCGATTATTACCAGAGAAGCTAACCAAAATATCAGTGATATCCATCACAGAATGCCGGTTATTCTAGATAAAAAAGATGAGAATTTATGGCTTAATGGGGACGATATTTTTAATTCCGACTCATCTGAGCAAATAGAATATTATCCTGTGAGGAAAATAGTTAACTCACCCCGAAATAATTCAACTGAGTGCATTAAACAGGAAAGCATCTGAGCTTTGCTTCACCTGTTTTTGTTAGCTAAATCTATCTCCGCTGCGATATATCCAAAAGCGCTCCAACTAGAGCCTTGTGTAATATTTTGCAACAACTCATCTGATTTTTTTTTGTTCCCGTTGTAATAGAAATAATTGGCGACACCATAAGCAACGGCAGCGCTACTCGGGTTGTCTCCATTAGCGGAGAGTAGCTGATCAATACTGATTTCACCTTTGTATAGGAGGCATAATTGGTGGTAACTCATATTTTCAATAATATTCATATCAACACGGATCTCTTTAAGTTTCTTTGCTGCTTCTTCAGGTTCTCCCATAAGACTCAATATCATAAAAATCCAATGACCCGTTGATACCAGATTGTCATCATTACCACCTAAATCATAACCATTTTGAAATGCTTTCAGAGATTCTCTCCAATTTTGCTTAAGGTAATGAGCCAAACCCAAGTGATACCAGATATTTCCATAAGTGGTTGTCAACGGGATATTTTTCAAATTGGGAAGACCATCGGGTTCTATTTGATTGAGGGTATTTATCATCAACTCAGAAGCCAACTCTAAATCTGAAATAGCTTTATCAAGCTGTCTGATTGAAATATAACGATGACCTCTATGACGATAAAAGCGAGCATCTTCTGGAAATTTCTTGATTCCCTGAGTAAATATATTAATGGCTCCATGATAATCGCCTGTATATGCAATACGTCTTCCAAGCCAAATCATTGCGTCTGGATCCATTGGATTTTTTAAATACTCCTTCCTTGCAATTTCAAGATTAACCATACTGGATTCACTCGGGATTATTACTGGGAGAACAGAGCCAGAAATTGATTTTACATCACTAAAATCGCTAGTATTTGCCATTACATCTATCGAAAAGAGCGAAAGTTGACAGCACAACAAAGTAAGTAATTTTTTTACATTAAACTTCATATTCTCCCCTTTTTTAATTCTTCTTTTTGCATTCATATTTTCTGAAATATCTATCTGTTTGTGTCCGAATGGATGAAATATCATATTGCGTAACCACGACATCAAGAAATTGCATGTTATCAGTAAGCGAATAAGAATATAAATTCTCCTGGTGAGGATATCGATTATTCGTAGCAACTCTGTTGAAGTTAAGTTCATTTTGATTCTCATTGTCGGTATTAACAAGAATATCATCATATATTTGACTTTCATTAAAAAATTTTTGAGGAGGAATAAATTTGATGATCTTCTTTTGCTCGAGATTAATTATCAAATCATAGTGATATTCGAGATCCCTGACATCCTTGACGATATTATCTCGTATAATTTCAATCAAATTGCATTGTATTGTTTTCTCATTTGCCTGAAGATTTTGACAGGAAATAAAAAGAGCGATTACAAACAACATCCTCTTGCAAATTAAGCTCAAAATATGGCTTTTATTCCACATTTTCAGTTGACATAAGCTGGTTTCTTTTAGAATGTTTTGATTTTCTGGCATAAACTCTTCTTCGCCATAATTTGTAGCTAGAAGCCTTTAAATTTTCTTTCATGACTTTAATGACTTGCGATTCAGATAACCCTGTTTGAAACTCAATATCATCAAAACTAACCTCATCTGCCCAAGCCATTTCTATAATTTCATGGTGTGATGCTTCTTTAATCATGATTAATATCTTGTATTATTTAATTCTTAAAAATCGCATTATAAATACATAAAACCAAATATTATATATATGAATGGATAAATGGTTATTTATCAAAAAAATATTTAAATCATTCTATTTTTTATTTAGCTCAATATTGCTAGAGTATATTTTCTTTTAATATTTAGGAATCTTATGGATAAGAATAAACTCACGAAAATAATGCGAGGCTTACACTGGACAACCACAGCCAGCGAACGTGTGCTTCTCTCTATTATTGGGATTGTCACTTGTGGTGCGGCAGCAAAATATCTTTATGGTATGTATCTCAATATGGACATAACATTGGCTGATCTTTTCATGTTATTTATTTATGTCGAAATAATCGGTATGGTTGGCGCTTTTTATTCAACCGCAAGAATACCAGTAACTCTTCCAATTATTATCGCTATAACTGCACTTTGCCGTTTAATCGTAATGCAAAGCAAAGAGATGAATGCAATGCTGATTCTAGGTGAAGCAGGTGCTATTTTAATTCTAGCGGGTGCCGCTTATATCATGTCGCTAAAAGATAAAATTAGTCTTGAAAAAATTGAAAAATATAGCGAAAAAAGTTAACAATCAGTAAGACCTATCTTTAATTAAAATTTAGATGACAAACCAAGTAAAAGAATTACGGCAATTAATTCTAAAAGCCCATCTTATGAATGAAGATGAGGTGATATCCTCGTGGGAAAAATCCTCAAAAATCACTATTGAAAATCGAATCTCAGCTCAAAAAAGAGCTAAAAACCTTATTAAAGATATTCGAAATGATGATAAACCTGCACTATTGGAATTATTCTTAGCCGAATATGGGCTTTCCACTGATGAAGGAGTTGCGCTCATGTGTCTGGCAGAAGCTTTAATGCGAATCCCAGACGCAAAAACAATGGATGAACTGATTGAGGATAAAATTGCACCTTCCTCATGGGGGTTACATCGAGGAAATTCTGAGTCATTGCTAGTCAACGCATCGACTTGGGGGTTAATGCTTACAGGAAAAGTTCTCGATGATAATTACAGCGAGAGCCTAACAAATAAATTACATGGCATGGTCAAAAAAATGGGTGAACCTGTTATTAGAAGAGCCATCAAAAGAGCCATGAAGGAACTGGGAGGACAGTTTGTCCTTGGTGAGACAATCCAAAATGCATTGATAAAAGGTTCAGATCAAATTAAGGCGGGTTACACTTATTCTTATGACATGCTGGGGGAAGCGGCATTAACAAAAACTGATGCCAAAAAATTTTTCAATGCATACAAGTTAGCTATAGAAACACTGGCAAAAAACTCGAAATCTAATTCTGTCTCAAAGAATCCAGGAATCTCAATAAAGCTATCAGCATTACATCCACGTTTCGAAGTCAGCCAAAGAAGTCGAGTTATGAAAGAATTAGTCAAAGATACACTTTCTCTGACTTTGCTGGCTAAAGAAGCAAATATGGGTCTAAACATCGATGCCGAAGAATCAGACCGTCTTGATCTCTCATTGGATATCATCGAGGCAGTTCTGAGTGATAAAAGTTTGAATGGTTGGAATGGTTTTGGTGTAGTTGTTCAAGCTTATGGTAAACGCGCTCTTTATGTTATCGATTGGCTACACGCAATTGCAAAGAAATATAATCGCAAAATAATGGTTAGATTGGTAAAGGGAGCTTACTGGGATACTGAAATTAAGCGAGCTCAAATCGAAGGTTTAGAAAATTTTCCAGTATATACTCGAAAAGATCTAACGGATTGCTCTTACATTTATTGTGCTGAGAAATTATTAAATTTATCGGATCGAATATATCCACAATTTGCAACTCATAATGCAAATAGCGTAGCGATGATTCTTGAGCTTTCTGACAATAAAACACCATTCGAATTTCAGCGCCTTCATGGAATGGGCGAAGTTCTTCATCGATTAATTTTGGAGCGTGAAAATGTAAGGTGCAGAATATACGCTCCAGTTGGGCCACATCGAGATTTATTGGCTTACCTAGTACGTCGACTTCTGGAAAATGGAGCAAACTCCTCTTTTGTTAATCAGCTAATTGATACCTCATTATCCGCATCAGAAATTGCAGATGATGTATTCATAACATCAAAAATAGACTCCAATAAAAAAACGAAATTATTAAAACCAAGCGATTTATTCCTCCCTGATCGAATAAATTCAAGGGGCTGGGATCTTCATGATATGAACGACATTTCAGAAATCAATGCATCAAGAGATGTATTCAAAAATCACGAATGGATTGTAGGTCCTAAAATTATCTCTAAAGTAAATGGAATAGAAAAAATAATAATAAGAAATCCAGCCAATTATAAAGATATTGTGGGAAGCGTCATATACGCAGATAAAAATGATGCTATCAATGCTATTAATCATGCACGAAATTGGAATAACTGTAGTCAATCAGAGCGATCTTGTATTCTCGATAAAGCGGCCAATCTTTACGAAGAGAATTTTGGTGAGTTATTCTCAGTTTTAACCCGAGAAGCAGGAAAAACCACATTTGATGCAATTGGTGAGTTGAGAGAAGCGGTAGATTTTTTACGTTTTTATGCAAATCAAGCAAAAGATTATAAAGACTTTCCATGTAAAGGTATTTTCACTTGCATATCGCCATGGAATTTTCCTTTAGCAATTTTTACAGGTCAAATTGCAGCAGCTCTTTCCGTGGGCAATGGTGTTTTAGCGAAGCCAGCTGAATCGACATCAATCTGTGCTGCAATTGCAGTAAAGCTCCTTCATCAGGCGGGTGTCCCAAAAAATGTTCTTCAATTAATACCAGGAAAAGGTGAGGTTGTTGGCAATATTCTCTCATCAAGCAAAAATATCAATGGAGTTTGCTTTACAGGGTCCACAGAAACCGCCCATAAGATCAATAAGAATATTGCAGAAAATTCACCTATTGATACAGCCTTCATAGCAGAAACCGGAGGGCTAAATGCTATGATTGTTGACTCTACTGCCCTCCCTGAACAAGCCATCAAAGATATTATTACATCGGCTTTTCAGTCAGCAGGACAAAGATGCTCAGCCCTTCGAATACTCTATCTTCAGGAGGACATTGTTCTCAATTTCAAAGAGATGCTTTTTGGAGCAATGGATGAATTAATTATTTCTGATCCATGGCTACATTCTACGGATATTGGTCCAGTTATTGATAAGCCTGCTAAAGATCGCATTAATTCTTATATCAAAAAAGCCAGAAAAGAAAAGCGTGTATTAAAAGAGATCAATTGTGAAAAAAATGAATTATTTATTCCTCCAACGGTTATTAAAATTAATGGAATAAGACATATGAAGGAAGAGATATTTGGTCCAATTCTTCATATAGCTACATTCAAAGCATCAGAATTAGAAAAGATTGTAGATGATATTAATGCATCCGGCTATGGATTAACATTCGGTCTGCATACCCGAATTGATGATCGTGTTGAAAAGATAACTTCAAAACTTAATGTTGGAAATATCTATGTTAATCGAAATCAAATCGGCGCTATAGTTGGATCTCAGCCATTTGGTGGGGAAGGTTTATCTGGTACTGGACCAAAAGCTGGTGGTCCAAATTATTTAAATAAATTTATATTAGATCAACAATGTGAATGGAAAAAATCCGAGATGTTAAATCTATTGCAATTAGATGTGATTCAAAATGCAATAAATAATATAAATAAATCAAGCTTTAAAAAATTAAAATCTGTTCAACTGCCAGGCCCCACAGGAGAGAGCAATGTCCTTTCCTTCTTTTCTCGGGGTTTAATCCTCTGCTTGGGCCCAACTTTAGAAATGGCATTATTGCAATCTAAAACTGTTGAAGAGAATGGCTGCATACCTCTAATTATCACACCTAATGCGACGGGATCGTCAGCTTTATCAGGTTTCCTAGATCGAGCTGACCTTAGTAAATTGAATGGTTTTAAAGCGGTTGTGTGCTGGAGTGATGAGAGTGATCAACGTAATATACGTATAGCATTAGCCAAAAAATCCGGTCCTATCATTCCACTAATCAATCATTTAAAATTTTCACAGAATTGTATTCTTGAACGTCACTTATGTATTGATACCACAGCTGCAGGAGGAAATACCGCGCTTCTTGCTTCAACTTCTTGAGAAAATTAAAGCTCTCTTGATCTTTTTTCGGCCGCTATAAGAGCCTCACTCACAAGGTCATCTAAATTGTTATTACTCATAAAAATAGATAATGCGGCTGCCGTTGTTCCGTCTTTACTGGTAACGCTTTCACGAAGTTTTTCAGGCGATCTGTTTTGTTCTATTAATGCAGCAGCTCCAATAAGTGTATCTATAGATAAATCCATAGCTTGTTCTTCTGATAGCCCAGCATTCTGGCCGGCTTTTGCTAGAGCCTCAATAAATAAGAAGAAGTAAGCTGGCCCGCTTCCTGATAGTGCTGTTGTTTTATGAATTAGATCTTCATTATTTACCCACTTTATCGGACCAGAACTTAAGAAGATATTTTCAAATCGTTTTTTATGTGATTGGTTTGAGTCTTTAGCTATATATGCCACATTAACAGAACGATTCACGAGTGCTGCAATATTAGGCATACATCTAATAACGGCTGCATTTTTATTTAAAGAATTTGATATTCTTTTGGTTTCAACGCCAGCCATGATTGATATAACTAAACTTTTCTCGGTAATGAAATTACTTAAATCTCTGGATATTTCATCGAAAGACTGAGGTTTAATAGCTAAAACTACAGTATCAAATTCTATGGAATCCTGAAGATCAGTGAACGATACATAAAACTTACATTCTGAAAGAAGGTCTTTTGTATTATCAGAAACAAAAGGATCAATAACATGGATAACATCAGAGGTGCCTGATATTTTAAGGTAGCTTTTTATAATCGCTGAACCCATGTTACCGGCACCAACAAACAACACATGATTTGTCATTGGGATTCTCCTTTTGTTAAAGCTTATCAATTTATAATGATTATATTCCTATAATCATAATAACTAAAATCTTCTTTGAAGGTACTTCTTCAGTATCATGATGTAGAATGAACCAATCACCTTTCAATTAACAAGGAAAAAAAATGGAATTATTAGCAATTATTACTGTATTAATTCTGATCCAAACATTATTTTTTGGATTTGAAGTTGGAAAAGCGAGAGGAAAATATAAAATAAAAGCACCAGCAGTTTCTGGTGATGAAATGTTTGATAGACATTATCGTATTCATCAAAATACGATAGAACAAATCGTTATCTTCATTCCATCCTTATGGTTATTTGGGTATTTTGTTCACATGAATATTGGTGCTGGCTTGGGACTACTGTTCCTTATTGGAAGATTGATTTTTCGTTCTGCTTACCTTAAAGATCCTGCAAGTCGTGAAATTGGTTTTATCATGGGTTTTCTTCCAATCGCTATTTGTCTTTTAGCTACACTCTTTTTTGTTACAAAAGGTATGATTTGAGAATGTTGTATTAGGAATTCTTAGTTTTTTTGTAAAGTTCTTCTTTTTCTATCAAATCGGACCATACGTCTGTCTTTGTCTCGATTTTTTGAGTGAGCAAATTAAGCTCCTCCATTGTAGATTGAATTATTTTTTTATCTTGAGTATAAAAACTAGATGAAGAGATTTTTTCTTCTAGTGTATTTTTTTCGATCTCAAGTTGTTTAATTTCATCTGGGAGTGCATTTAAAGCCCGCTGCTCTTTGTAACTCAGTTTTGTGATTTTTTTAATTTTCTCAATACCATCCTGCTGTATATTTTTTGATTTTTCATGATGATCTAGTTCTGTTAATTTTTGTTTGCGATTAAGCCAATCAGAAAAGTTTCCAACATAATGATTTAATTGATTTTTTCCTTCGAAAACGAGCATGCTGGTTATAATATTATCCAGAAATTCCCGATCATGACTTACAACCAATAACGTCCCTTTGTATTGCATCAGTTGCTCTTCGAGGACATCAAGTGTCTCCATATCTAAATCATTTGTCGGTTCATCTAAAATCAAGAGATTGGTCGCTTTAGTGAATAGCTTGGCCAGTATAATGCGATTTTTTTCTCCGCCAGATAATACTTTTGCAGGAGTCATTGATCTCTTTGGAGAAAATAAGAAACCTTTCAGATATCCCACTATATGTTTATCTTTTCCATTGATCTTGACATATGTTTTTCCTTCACTGACGTTATCTGCAACAGATTTTTCTAGATCAAGTTTTTGCCTTACCTGATCGAAATAGCCGATTTCAATGTTAGTACCAAGTTTTAGGGTTCCAGAGTGAGGTTGAATTTTACCTAACAAAAGTCTTAGAAGAGTTGTTTTGCCAACTCCATTATTACCTACTATGCCGATTCTCTCGCCACGTTGAATATTGAGTGTAAAATTCTTAATTAATGGCTCATCTGAATATTGATAATTGATTTTTTTTGCTCTAATAACTTTGCGCCCCGATTTTTCACTCTCTTCTATATTTATGCGTGCTTGATTTCCTTGTGTCATCCTTGCCTGTCGCTCTTCTCGCATTTTAACCAGAGCTCTTACGCGACCTTCATTACGAGTCCTTCTCGCCTTAATACCTTGTCTGATCCAGATTTCTTCTTGCTCTAGTTTCTTGTCAAATTTTGCATATTCATTTTTTTCATCAATAAGTGATTTTTCTTTACGTTTAAGATAATTACTATAACTGCCAGGCCAGCTAGTAATTTTGCCACGATCTATCTCAAGAATACGAGACGCCAGTTTCTTTATGAATGCCCGATCATGAGTTATAAATATAACCGTACCTTTATATGAGTAAACGACATCTTCAAGCCATTTTATTGTTGAGATATCAAGATGATTGGTTGGTTCATCTAGCAAGAGAATATCCGGTTTCTGCACTAACGCCTTTCCTAAAGCAACTCTCCTTAACCATCCACCTGATAATTCATTCATCTTTTTTGTAGCTGGTAGATTGAGCTCTGAGATTGTTGTATTTACTCGTTGATCAAGATTCCATCCTCCATGAGCGTCAATTTGCTTGTGAAGACTTTCTAATTTAACTAGATCTGTTTTTCCTGAAGTGCTTGCTACTAAGTCATGATAGTTTTTCAGCAATAATTCAATTTTAGATAATCCAGAACGAATTATTTCACGAACTGTTGTGTCCTCAGATACTGGTAATGATTGTTCCAGCTGGCTAATAATTAATTTAGATTCGTAAATAACTGATCCATGATCAGGTTCTATCTGCCCTGTAATAAGCTTGAATGTGGTTGATTTACCGGCACCATTTCTGCCAATAAGACATAATCTCTCGCCAGCCTCAATGGATACATTGGCTTCAGCAAGAATTTTTTGCTCTCCGATATCTAGTGAAATATCTTCGAATCGAATTAATGGCATAATTATCTCTCAAATAATTTATATCCGGATTGAGTATTATAATAAATCATTCTGTGAGTTATTATCTGATGATAACTAAGATGAGTAATTAAATATGCCTGATGATCATTTAGTCAAAATAGAAACAAAGTTATCCTATCAAGAGGATTTATTAGATCAATTAAATTCTATCATTATAAGACAACAAAAAGAGATTGATTCTCTTAAACGTGAACTGCTGTTATTGCAGGAAAAAATAACAACGATAAATGAATCAACCGAAAATACTAATATGGATGAACGTCCACCTCATTACTAAAAACCAAATAAAATTAATTCACTTACCTTTACTCAATCTGATGAATCTATCAAAGTAATGCTATGCTTTAATTACATATATATCAGGAGAGTCATATGAATAATCAAATTTCTACTAGATGGGTTATTGCTACAAATATTGGTGTCTTAGTGGGTTTAATTTCGGTAATTTTTCAACTTATAGAAGATCGTAATTTATTGAGAGTCAGTCTCACAAATGATTATTACAGCTCATACATACAAGCTGACACTATATTCGCGGGTGAAAATTTACCTGCTGTTTTCGAGAAAGCTCACGTTGACCCCAAAAATTTAAGTATTTCAGAAATGAGAATAATGGAAGCACAAACGTTTTCACCAATAAATCGCTGGATTAATCTATACAGAATGTCAGAAGCAGGAATTGTCGATGATAAATTTTGGAAAACTCAAATTGATCTAGATGCCACTTTTTATCTTGGTTCTCCATATGGGAGAGCTTATTGGGAGGTTTCAAGTCCATTATGGTCATCTGATTTTCTCCCCGATGCAATTAGAAAAAGAGTGGAGGAGCGTCTTTACGATGAAAATATCCAACCAAATTCGAACTATACAAAAAATTATTACGAAGATATAAAAAATGCAATCAGTGAAAATTGAATAGGAAATACTATAAATCTTACTACATTATTTATATATGATTCTCTAAACCTTTTATTTTATTGGGTTTCAAGTAATTGGCGGAGAGAGAGGGATTCGAACCCTCGGTACGGTACTACCGCACACTCGCTTTCCAAGCGAGCGCCTTAAGCCACTCAGCCATCTCTCCGTATCACTATAAGGTTACTAAAAAGTAGGGATTTGATTTAGTATTCTTGGCGGCATCTCCAGGCAAGGTGAATCTGAAGGCCTGGAATCTTTAGGTGATGCCTTGGCAATTTTCATTTCTCGATCTTGGCGCAGCCCAGAAAGCCCATCAGGTGCAACTATTTTTGGAGTTTCAGTCGCGTTTTGAATATTTTCAGGTTGTACGCATACAATCTCAGTTGGATCGCTGGCACAGCCAAAAATTAAGAGCATCATGCTTATGGTGGTTACAGTTCTATAATTATTCACTTCAAACCCCGGTATGAATACAAAATTTCCAATGTTTAGTTTATTTTACTTTTCATTAAACATGGTAGCAAGCGTATATTCTCCTCGATCAATTTCATGCATAATAATTAATATCTATAACAGTTAAACAACTCTTCAAAGGGATTATATATGGCTTCAGTAAAAATGAATAAAACAATACCAGAACTCCAATTAGAGATGACTGGAGAGAAAATGTTAAAGTCCTCTGATCTAAAGGGGAAAAAAATAGTTTTATATTTTTACCCAAAAGACAATACCCCAGGATGTACTACCGAGAGTATCGAGTTTCAAGGTTTAAAAGACAAATTCGAAAAATTAAATACAAAGATTCTGGGAATTTCTAGAGATAGCATTAAATCGCACGAAAAATTCAAAGATAAATATGATTTTTCTTTCGATCTTATTTCAGATGAAAGTGAGAAAATCTGCAAAGCATTTGATGTTATCAAGGAAAAAAATATGTATGGGAAAAAATATTTAGGAATTGAAAGAAGCACTTTTTTGATTGATGAAGAGAATATATTGATAGCTGAATGGAGAAAAGTAAAAGCAAAAGGTCATGCACAGATCGTGCTAGATCATATTGCAAATATATAAATTATTGATTGTATCTAAACAAAATCATACTCTATAGACATGAATCGCGTCTCTTTTTTTAAGCATTTGATCGGCATTATTCTAAGTTTATCTTTATTGATTAATAATACATATGCTCAGGACTTAAACTTACCTGATATTGGTAACCCGGCGGATGCAGTTCTTTCCAAGAATGATGAGGCTCAAATTGGAAGCTCGATTATGAGACAAATCAGGGCGAGTGGATCGGTCGTGGAAGATCCACAAATAAATGAATACATATCCGAAATTGGATATAGAGTTGCATCTCACATTAATGATAGTGAGAGAAATTTCACATTCTTTGTAATTGATGATCCCAGTATCAATGCATTTGCTTTACCAGGTGGATACATTGGTGTCCACTCTGGGCTGATCGAAGCAACAAGAAGCGAAGATGAATTGGCTGGTGTTATCGCTCATGAGATTGCTCATGTCACGCAAAGGCATATTGCTCGCGCATTAGCTGCAGGGAAAAAACAAAGCTTATTGAGTACGGCTATTATGCTCGGTGCTGTGATTGCAGGAGCTGCTGGAGCGGGTTCAGACGCAGTTCAAGGGGCCATGGCAGTAGCTCAAGGAACTCAGATGCAACAACAAATAAATTTCACTCGAGAAAATGAACATGAAGCAGATCGCATTGGAATATCTGCACTCGCAAGAGCCGGTTTCGACCCAAGAGGCATGGCTTCTTTTTTTGAAGTCATGTCAGGGCAAAATACATTGGCTTCAATGAGGGTGCCAGAGTTTTTAAAAACACACCCTGTGACCAGCAACAGAATTGCGGAAGCAAAAAATAGAGCAAGATTATTCGAGAAAAAAGATACAAAAGACTCTATTAATTATGGTATTTCACGTGCTCGATTAATTGTATCTGGAAAAAACTCACCTCAAGATGCAATTGATTTTTACACTCAAAAAGAGTTCAAGTACATGAATGAAGCAGAAAAATATGGACTGGCTCTATCTTATCAGAGCGCTGGAGATCTCACTAACGCAAAAATCATTCTCGATGCTTTACTGAATAGCAATAAAGGCATTATTGCCTATCATATTGCACTTGCCGATATTCTATTCTCGCTTGAAGAATTAGATGAATCTATAGATATCTATGAAAAAGCAATGAAGCTATTCCCAAGAAACAGTTCTGTTGTAATTCATTACGCGAATATCTTATTACAAACCGGGGACGCTGAATTAGCTCATGATATATTGCTGGATCTTTTAAATAATGTACCGCCAACACCAGAACAAGTTAGATTGATCGCCAGAGCGGCAATCGAATCAAATAACCCTGCAGAGGCAAACTATTATATGGCTGAGTATCGATTCATGATCGGAGATTTAGTTGGCGGGATAAATTTTTTGAGACGCGCACTGAATATTCCTAAGCTCAATGAAATACAAAGAATTAGATTTGAAGCAAGGATTGATTTTGTTCGTGACTTTATGACTGAAGAACAATTACAGCAACTCAGAAGATCTTCAGGCTAAAAACTAATCTTCCATATTATTTGTATACTCACCTGAGTGAGCAAGGCTATTTAATTTTGCCCTTTTCATGAAAGCTGCTTGTCCTGCATTATAATTTTCTTCATCACCTGACCATGTCTTTAAAGGCGAAGCTTGCAAGGCCCTTCCATAAGAAAAAGATAGCTCCCACGGAAGATCACCCATTTTATTCATTAAATTAAGATGCTCTGTTGCTTCCTCTGATGTCTGACCTCCAGAGAGAAATGCGATTCCAGGAACTGACTCTGGGACATAATGTTTTAGACATCGAATCGTTGCTTCTGCAACTTCGGATGGAGTAGCTCTATTTTGTGCTTTCGTCCCTGAAATTATCATATTAGGCTTTAGAATTATTCCTTCAAGATTTACATTATGCTTAGTTAATTCTCTGAATACTGATCCTAGAGCATCTGAAGTAACCTCCTCACATCGCGATATACTGTGATCACCATCCATGAGAACCTCTGGCTCAACTATGGGTACAATGTTTTGCTCCTGACAAAGTGCAGAATATCTGGCTAATGCATGAGAATTTGCTCTAATGCAAAATTCACTTGGCAAAGAATCATTGACATTTATCACAGCACGCCATTTTGCGAATCTTGCTCCTAATGAATAGTATTCAATAAGACGCTCTCTCAATCCATCAAGACCTTCGGTAACTGTTTCTCCTTCGAAAGCTGCGAGAGATTTTGCTCCAGAATCAACTTTAATTCCTGGCGCTATTCCTAAACCCTCAAGATACTTTGGAAAAGGAACTCCATCTGATGTCGATTGCCTTAATGTCTCGTCGAACAATATTACGCCACCAATATATTTATTAGCTCCTTCAGCTGTAAATAACATTTCTCGATAACGGCGCCTCGATTCTGCTGTAGATTCGGTATTTATGGTATCAAATCGCTTACCAATTGTTGGTGTACTCTCATCTGCAGCTAAAATTCCTTTCCCATTACCTACCATTGCAACAGCAGTTGATTTCAAAGCTTCCAAGTTCATCTTATATTCCTTCGAATTAATTTATTTTCAATTATTATATATTAATTAATATTTAAAATTCCTAAATATCACTCATAAGATCATTCTAAAAAAATATACATTTTTTTTCTTTTTTTGTATTGAAATATTATAATTAGGACTAATATAGTACTGATTAAGATTGAGGGGAAATTCACATGCTAAGAATTAGCAAATTAACTGACTATGGGACTGTCGTTTTAGTTACCATGCTGGGCAATGAGGGACGCCTTATGAGTGCCTCAGAATTGTCCGATATAACCAATATAAACTTCCCCACGGTTAGTAAAATATTAAAAATACTATTCAAGGCAGATATTGTTGATTCAGTGAGAGGTATTAATGGCGGATATAAATTAATTCAGTCGGCACAGCAAATTAGTATTGCAGATATTATTGATGCCTTCGAAGGCCCTATTGCAATAACAGATTGCAGTTCCAGAAAATGCCACTGTAAACATGAATCACATTGCGCGACAGGGCTCGCCTGGCAGGATATTAATGTATCCATAAGAGATCTTCTAAATAAAATTACGCTAGCTGATATGGAAAATAACAAGAAACAATATAACGTTCCTTCAGAATTTGCTGGCATGCCAATACATGTTGAAAACGAGGTTAACTGACGATGGCGAATGAAAATATAAATGAACTGATTGAGGATCGTTATAAATATGGGTTCACTACAGATGTTGAATCAGAATCTTTCCCACCTGGATTAAATGAGGACATTATAAGAGCTCTTTCAGCTAAAAAAAATGAGCCAGAATTTATGCTTAACTGGAGATTAAAATCATACAAACATTGGTTGACTCTTGAAGAACCAGAATGGGCGCATATTGACTATCCAAAAATTGATTATCAGAATATATCCTATTACTCAGCCCCCAAATCAAATGACGAAAAACCTCAAAGTCTGGATGAGGTTGATCCAAAACTACTCGAAACATACGATAAACTTGGTATTCCATTGCATGAAAGAGCTAGGTTGGCGGGTGTGGCTGTGGATGCAGTATTTGATAGTGTTTCAGTAGCAACTACTTTCAAGAAAAAACTTTCTGAAGCTGGCGTAATATTCTGCCCTTTTTCAGAAGCCGTTCATAAACATCCAGAATTAATAAAAAAGTATCTTGGAACCGTTGTTCCTCAACGAGATAATTATTTTACAGCTTTAAATTCCGCTGTATTTAGTGATGGATCCTTTGTCTATATTCCAAAAGGGGTTAAATGCCCAATGGAGCTATCAACTTATTTTAGAATTAATGCTGAAAATACAGGTCAATTTGAGAGAACCCTGGTAATTGCTGATGAAGGAAGCTACGTAAGCTATCTAGAAGGTTGTACTGCACCAATGCGAGATGAAAACCAATTACATGCTGCAGTTGTTGAATTAGTCGCGCTCAAAGATGCTGAAATAAAATACTCAACAGTACAAAATTGGTACCCAGGTGACGAAAATGGAAAAGGTGGAATTTATAATTTTGTAACCAAGAGAGGTGATTGTCGTGGAGAAAATTCCAAGATATCTTGGACGCAAGTTGAAACCGGTTCAGCGGTAACTTGGAAATATCCCAGCTGCATATTAAGAGGCGATAATTCCATTGGTGAGTTTTACTCTGTCGCTGTTACTAACAATAAACAGCAAGCAGATACTGGAACGAAAATGATACACATTGGTAAAAATACCAAAAGCACGATCGTTTCAAAGGGAATTTCCGCTGGATTCGCTCAAAATGCATATCGCGGTCTTGTGCGTGTTATGCCTCAAGCCAAAAATGCACGAAATCACACTCAGTGCGATTCACTTTTAATTGGAAAAGATTGCGGCGCACATACCTTTCCTTATATTGAAGGTCATAATTCCACATCGATAATTGAGCATGAGGCGACTACTTCAAAAATCTCAGAAGATCAGCTCTTCTATTGCAAGCAAAGAGGTATCGGTGAAGAAGACGCAGTAAATATGATAGTGAATGGATTCTGTAAAGAAGTTTTCAAAAAACTGCCTATGGAATTCGCGGTTGAAGCAGAAGCGCTTCTTAATGTCAGCCTTGAAGGTGCAGTTGGATAAAAAAAGAAGGATATATGTTAAATATTAAAAATATACATGCAAAGATCAATGATACAGAGATTCTTAACGGATTATCTTTAAAGGTAGCTGCAGGAGAAGTTCATGCAATAATGGGTCCTAACGGATCTGGAAAGAGCACTCTTGCAAAAGTTATAGCCGGTCAAGAGGAATGCGAAATAACTCAAGGTGAAGTAACTTATCAAAATAACGATCTGTTGGAGCTCAGCGTCGAAGAAAGATCAAGAGAAGGGATATTTGTTGGCTTTCAATATCCAGTTGAGATACCTGGCCTGAACAACTCCCAATTTTTAAGAGCCTCAATTAATGCAAAAAGAAAGCATTTAGGATTGGATGAAATGAATGCTATTGATTTTCTTAAACTAGCTCGAGAAACAATTAAAAGTTTGGAAATACCACAAACCTTTCTTAATAGAGGGGTAAATGAAGGTTTTTCTGGGGGCGAAAAAAAGAGAAATGAAATATTTCAAATGTCCATGCTTCAGCCTAATTTAGCTATTTTAGATGAAACTGACTCAGGTCTTGATATTGACGCACTTAAGATTGTTGCAAAAGGAGTAAATGAATACAGAAATAAGACAAATTCAATAGTCCTTATTACTCACTATCAAAGATTATTAGATTACATAAAACCAGATAAAGTTCATGTGTTATCAAACGGTAAAATAGTTGAATCTGGAGACAAATCACTTGCATTAAGACTTGAGAAATCTGGTTATAAAACAGATAGTTAAAAAAGAAATGTCAAAAAATATTGATTTAAAATTATTCGAAAAAGAAATATCTAGCTCTAACAGTGAAGCGCTTATGGAGATAAAAAAACGTGCGCTAGATACATTAAAAGAAACCGGTATACCAAATAAATCTCACGAGAACTGGAAATACACAGACATCACTCGACCAATAGAATTGGTTCAAAAATATTTAACTAACAAAAAAAATGAAAAAGAATTAAATTCAAACTCTTCTTCTACTGCAGTCAATGAAATTGATGCGCACTGGATAAATCTCAGTGCATTTTCTTTAAAGAGCGAATTTTCAATTAATGTTGAAGATGTCGATATAAGTATCTCATTACTCTCAACATCAAATGAAAACTTCGATATTCAAATTAATGATCCAATCTCCTGTCTTAACGCACTGTTAATAAAAGACGTCATAAAAATCACCATTCCTAAAAATTCATCTATAGAAAAACCCTTAGGAATTATCTGGACAAATTCTCCAAAACAAAATGATTTTTGTAGTAACTTAAGATGTATAGTTGATATCGAAGAAAACTCAAATATCAACTTGATAAATATTTTTCAGAATGAAATAAGTGAAGAATATTTTATAAATTCAGTGATGGAAATTGATATTGAAAAAAATTCAAATGTAGAGTATCTGAAAATCCAAAATTTCAATGCCAATCATCATTCAATTGATCGATGTCTTGTAAATCTTGATACAAATGCCTCAATTAACTTTAATAATATCGATATAGGCTCAAAACTATCTAGATCAGATGTTGAAGTTAATCTCAATCAAAAAGGTGCGCGAGCAAGTGTTAATGGGGTTTATTTATGCGAGGAAAATCAGCATATAGATAATCACATTTGGTCCAACCACTTTAGTGAATTAACTACAAGCACTCAAAATTTTTATGGAATCATTGGAAAAAAAGGGCACTGTGTATTTAATGGAAAAGCCCTCATTAATGAAAAGGCATCTGGTGCAGAAGCCAATCAATACAATCATAATATTTTGCTTGATGATGACGCTTCAATTGACACAAAGCCTGAACTGGAAATTTATACCGATGAAGTAAAATGCAGTCATGGGTCTACAGTAGGCCAACTTGATGAGAATGCACTTTACTATATGAGATCCAGAGGAATAGATTTAAAGACAGCTAAAACGATGCTGATCTCAGCATTTGTACAAAAAATATTAAGTCTAATAAAAATAAAATCAACTCAGAATTATTTAGACCAACTGATCACTACGAAGTTAGCCAAATTATAATCATGAATAATAAAAATGAAATAAATCAAGTGAAAAATTCTATGGAATCTTTTAGGAGTGACTTCCCGGTAATCGACCAATTGATAAATAATAAGAAGCTTGTGTATCTTGATAGTGCTGCTTCAAGCCAAATGCCAAATCAAGTTATCAATGAAGTTTCTCGATACCACAGCAATGACCATGCAAATGTACATAGAGGGATTCACTCCCTAAGTCACAGAGCAACAGAGACCTTTGAAAATACTAGAAAGAATGTATCGGAATTCATTAATTCTAAAAATACAAATGAAATAATCTTCACTAGTGGAACAACCGAATCTATAAATTTAGTAGCACAAAGCTATTGCAGACCAAGGCTAAAGAAGAACAAAAAAATACTAATAAGTCATTTAGAGCATCATTCAAATATTGTTCCTTGGCAAATAGTTTGCGAACAAACTGGTGGCTCACTTGATGTGGCGCCAATCAATCAGGATGGAGAAATAATAACAGAAAAATTAATTGATATGATTGACTCATCAGTTGTATTGATAGCAATTTCTCATGTTTCAAATGCACTTGGCTCATTAACTGAGGTAAAAAATATAATAGAGGCTGCACATTCTAAAGGTGTGCCTGTTCTTATAGATGGAGCTCAAGCAATATCACATATTAAAGTAGATGTTTTGGATCTTGATGCTGATTTCTATGCATTTTCTGGGCACAAAATGCATGCTCCAACTGGAATTGGAATTCTTTATGGAAAAGAAGAATTATTAGAAGCAATGCCTCCATATAAGAGTGGTGGAGATATGATATCTGAAGTCACATTTTCTGCTACAACTTATAATGATTTACCTTATAAATTCGAAGCAGGTACACCCAACATATCTGGAGTGGCGGGACTTGGTGCTGCAATAAATTACATCAGAGAAATAGGTATAGATAACATAACCGTTCATGAAAACAGTTTATTAGACTATATGACCTCAGAGTTACAAGATGTAGATGGCATTAGATTGATAGGAACTGCATCGAAAAAAGTTGGTGTGCAGTCATTTTTATTAAAAGATATTCATTCACATGATATCGGAACAATATTAGACCATCAGGGAATAGCAATTCGTACAGGTCATCATTGCGCAATGCCAGTAATGGAATTTTATGGCATTAGTGGAACCGCAAGAGCATCACTCTCAATATATAACAACCATGAAGATATTGACCATTTTATAAAAGGATTGGATAAGGTAATAACAATCTTTAATTAATGGCCACTCAAAAAAAAACAGGCAACTTAAAAGAGCTCTATAAAAAACTTGTTATTGAGCATGCTAGAAAACCGCAAAACTTTGGCTGTATGGAGTTACATTCAGACAGTTCCAAGGGTGTTAATCCTTTATGTGGAGATAAAATAAAGATTTATATACTTCAAGAAAAAGGACATATTAGTAAAATAAGTTTTGAGGGTGTCGGTTGCGCTATATCTATCGCCTCAGCATCCCTTCTAACCGAAACACTTAAAAATCAGAGTGTAGCTCAAGCTAAAAAATATGCTAAAAATTTCATAATGATCATGAATTCAAATCATGAATCCTCTGAAAATAAAAAACAATTTAATAACAGAGACTTAGAGACATTAATGGCTGTTAAAGATTTTCCGACACGAATAAAATGTGCCACACTATGCTGGCAGACGTTTTTATCAGTAATTGAAGGTAAAGACATAGTAGTTACAACGGAGTGAAATAGATGTTTGGACATACAAATGAACCTTTTGTGCTTACCAGAGATGTATCTGCAGTAATAATTCCTGCCGGTGAAAAGTTACATCTTAGGAAAGGAACTTCAGGATTTATAACACAGGCACTTGGTGGGAGCTTTACAATTTATATTGAAGGTAATTTATTCAGAATTTCGGGCAGTGATGCTGATTCTATTGGCAAAGAAGTTGAGCCACCTCCTGAAATACCTAAAAACGCCACTAATGAAGATATAGAAGACATTATATGGGATCAATTAAGAACTTGTTATGATCCAGAAATACCAATCAATATAGTGGATCTGGGGCTAATTTATAAATGTGAGATAGTTGAAGTGGATCATGATTTAAAGAACGTAAAAATTGACATGACATTAACTGCACCTGGATGCGGTATGGGGGATGTTTTGGTTGAGGATGCCAGAGAGAAAGTGGCAATTATTCCGGTAATAAATAATGTAGATGTTGAATTGGTCTTTGACCCACCTTGGAGCCAAGAAATGATGTCTGATGAAGCAAAACTGCAAACAGGAATGATGTATTAATCGAATGAAGCAAATTACTATTATTCGTCATGGTGATTCTTCATTCATAAAAAGTAATGACCGTGACTGGTCCAGACCGCTGAGTCAAGAAGGAAAAAAAGAATGCATTGTGTTGGCGGGATATCTTTCACGGAATAAGATGTTACCGGAAAAAATAATTTGCAGTGACGCAAAACGCACTATTGATACATCTAATATAATCCTAGAAAAAACAGGGTGGGATTCAAAGTTGCTTTATCTTGATAATAATTTATATCAGGCGAATCTGGAGTTTTTATGTGAACTTATCTCTAAACAATCTGATTCAATAGAAAAAATTATGCTCATTGGTCATAATCCAGGTATCAGCAATCTTTGCTCTAAACTCAACAATAGTTCAATTTATTTGAGTACAAGTAATTGCTTCACAATAAAGATGGAAAATGAATTTTGGGATATAAATGGAGATATAAGAATCATCAGCAAAGACATATTCACCACCTCCAAAACAATAAATTAAAAATCATCACAGAAGCAAAACGCATAGATCGCTTTAGGGTCATTAAAAGCAGACAATAACCCAACAATCTTTTCTAAATAAATATCAAGATCTTTTAAAGTATTATTTTTAGTGAAACTGCGATTATCATTTATTTTAATCTTAGAAAGTGACGTAATTATTGATTTTGTAATTAATTGAGCTGAATCCATCTCATTTTCTAATGTGATAATCCCGTAGTTTGTATCACTTAAACTGGATAGAGATACCGCTTCCTTTATGGCGCTATCAAGATTACCTATTTCGTCAATAAGGCCGTTATCAAGAGCTTCCATACCTGTCCAAATTTGACCATTTGCTATTTTTTCAACCTCAGCTTTAGGTATTCCTCTGTACATAGCAACTTTACTTACAAAATCGTTGTAACCGAAATTTAGTTGAGATTGAATCAACTGCCTCAAATGAGGAGGTAATTTTCTATCCAACCTAAAACCACTAGACCATTTATTTGTTTCCAACCCGTCTGTGTATATTCCAATTTCCGCTAAAGAATCTTGTATAGTTGGTAATAATGCAAATATTCCAATCGAACCAGTAATTGATGTTTCAGAAGCGTATATCTTGTCAGCCGCCATTGCGATCCAGTATCCTCCGGAAGCGGCAACACTACCCATAGACACAACCAATGGCTTTCCTGTTTCTTTAAATTTTAATAATTGATTAAGAATTTCATCTGAAGCAAAAGCACTTCCACCTGGAGAATCAACTCTTAATACTAGTGCCTTAATTGATTCATCATCATTAGCTTTTTTTATCAAGCTTACAAGAGACTCATCACCTATTGATCCAGGGGGCTGTTTGCCATCTAATATTTGACCTGAAGCCACAATAATTCCAATGTTATCTTCTCCTGTAGAATCATAGGAGTTTAAATCCATATCTGCCAGATAACTATCAAACGCTACAAGATGTTTGTCAAAATCATCAGTACCTATATTGTAATTATCCTGAATATCAATATATAAATCATCATACGTTATGAGTTCATCAACAACTTTATTGCTTAATGCAATTGATGCAATACTTGAATTAGCGATTTTGGTTATGTCCAATAAATCTTCTGAGAATTTAGATAATGCTTCACTGGGTAATCCTCTCGATTTTAATACGTCATTTTCGTATTTTTTCCAAAGTTTCTCAGATACTCTCAGTCTGGATTGCTTAGTTTCGTCAGACATATCATTACGAACGAAAGGCTCAACTGCAGATTTGTATGACCCAACTCGAAAAATATTAAACTCAATTTTAACTTTATCTATCAAATCCTTGAAATAGTTGGAATAAAATGAAAAACCTTGGGGCAAAATCACACCTTGAGGATGAAGCAATACCCTGGATGATCTTGCCGCAAGATAATAAGAACTACGATTATAAAATTCAGAATATGCAATAACCTCTTTACCATTCTGAGTGATATTATCTAATACTGCACCTATCCTTTCTAATTTACTAAAACCTCCGTATGCAAAATTATCTAATTTCAATATAACAGTTTGAATTCGATTATCTTGTAGCGCATAGTTCAAAGAATTTACAACATCATCTACTAATATCTCGCTCTGACCTTCTCCCATAAATTCATCAATTGCTCTGTCCAATGGATTCCCTTCCAATTGATCGACTAATGTTCCATTTAAATCAATCACCAGGAAACTTTTTTCTAAAATATCCTGTGTTAGAGGTGTCACTAGAGACACAAAAATAAAAAAACTGGTTATCAGAAAAAAGCCATGAAGTATCTTGCGAACTCGATCTAAATTTTTTATCAATACATTAAATATCTTCTTAATCATTTAGAAAATTGCCTCACAATAAAATCAGCGTCAATGTCGGCCAAAAAGTAATCAAAATTACTGAAAATAACAAAATAACAAAGAATGGAATTGTGGAAGAGTATACATCAATGATCGATTTCTCGAAACGAAAGCTTGCTATAAATAAATTTATTCCGACTGGAGGAGTTATATAACCTAATTGCATTGTGGCTAGAAAGATTATCCCTAAATGTATGGGGTCAATTTGATATTGGGCCGCGATAGGTAACAATATCGGCACCACAAGAACAATGGCCGAAAAAATATCTAAAAGCGCTCCTAAGATAATTAAAAATAATAACAATAAAGCGAGAAATGAATATTTACTTGATATAACTTCAGAAACAATATTGAAGATTCTTTCTGGTATCCCTGAGTCAATCATATAATTTGTAGATGCAAGTGATACTGAGAGAACAAGAAGAATTCCACCTACAAGTAACATTGATTCCCGCATAATGATGGGCAGATCAGATATTTTTATTTCCTTCAATACTATTACTTCAATAATAATGACATATAATGCGGTAACTGCTGCTGCTTCTGAGATTGCAAAAAAACCAGAGTAAATACCTCCTAACACGATAAATGGCAGTGGAATCTCCCAGATGCTTTCTCTGATCGTTTCCATCATTTGGCTGGGTTTAAATTTATTCAGCGAAGTTGAAAGATTTTTATTTGCCCTAAAACTATAAATAATTAACATAGAAATCATTAGGAATCCTGGAAGAATACCAGCTTTAAAAAGATCATCAATTGAAACTTCGGCTACAACACCATACAAAATCAAAGGTAACGAGGGAGCAAATAATAACCCAAGGCTTCCGGAAGTTGTGATTAACCCCAAGTTGAATTTATCAGGATAGCCAGCCTGAGTTAAAGCTGGGTACAAAATTGCTCCCAATGCAATAATCGTAACACCTGATGCACCAGTAAATGCAGTAAAAAATGCACATGCGATGAGCGACACTATTGCTAGGCCACTGGGCATCCATCCTAATATCGCATTAGTTAATTTAACCAATCTTTTTGGTGCATTACTCTCACTAAGAAGATAACCCGAAATCGTAAAAAGAGGTATTGCAGATAAGAAAGGCATATCTGCCAAGCCTATGATTTCAATAATAAGAGCCATAAGATCAATATCCTCTGATGAATATCCAAGCATTGCACTAGCGGCTATTACTGCAAACAGAGGAGCGCCTATCAAACATAATGAGGTAAGAATTAATATCAATTGATGCCCTCTTTTAAAATTTTAATTGTATTTTTTATAGATATAATTAAATATCGATAAGCCATAATAAAAAATGAAACAGGCACAACTGAATAAGCAATCCATGCTGGAAAACCATTAAGAATAGATTCCTCAAAATCATATATTAACTTGATGTAACGAAATGAATGCCAAGTAATGAGAATGCAAACAATAAAAACGAATATTGTTACAACTGTTTTTGGTAAGATAATATTTTTTTTAAAACCGAGCTTATCTAAAATATCAATTTTTAAATGTCTGTCATTTCTACTAGCTGAAACAGCAGCAACTAAAGCAATCCAAAGAACTAGAATTTTTACCAATTCATCTGCCCAGATTAGACTGGAATTAAAAAATAATCGCATCCCTATTTGAGTTATTGATAAAACAATCACACTTCCAAGCAGAGCAACTATCACATAATCTTCGATTGATTTTGTGAAGGTTTGGAGTTTTTTTTTAATCTTATTAGTAAGCATAATATTGATCGTTCAAAAAATTTTGAGCTTACTGCATCTTACGATAGTCCTCAATATAACCTCTTATTCTTTCAAATAATTCTAATGAGAACAAACCATCATTAGCCATCTGGATATTTGGTTTAACCATTAAATCTGCTAATCTTTTATATTCTAAATCTTCAAACTCTACTTCCTTAATACCAATTTTTATCAATGCATTATATGCATTGTCTGAGTCTTTTTGGCTATTGGTATCAACATTATTATAAATACGAGTTATTACATCAGACACAATTTCTCTATCATCTTTACTCAAACGATTGATCACCCTGGTATCTATGGCTAAGAATCCCATCGCATACAAAACAGGAATCTTCGTTATATAATTGACTTTTGTATGCCACTGTAAAGCCAAGGCAACCACAGGTGGTATTGCAACAATATCAATTAATCCAGTTTGAAGTCCGGTCAAAACATCGGTCATAGGGAGAGGAATAGGAAGTAAATTCAATGACTCCATTGCTTTATAGCTGATCAAATCTCCTTGAGGTAGCCAGATTTTTTTATTTTGTAAATCATCGTAGCCTTTGATCGCATTGTTTGACATTACATACGCGAATCCTCCGCCTGCAAATCCATATGTATTAAATCTAATTTTTTTGAAACCTAATTCAAGCTCATCATCAATTTTTTCCCTAACGAAATCTACTTCACTGTGATCTCTAAACAGAAAAGGAAGACCATATATATTCAAATCTGGAAAAACCTCTTGGAAATCTGTTGGAGAGAATGTTGCTCCATGAATTTGTCCTATTTTGATCTTTTGAAGATTCTTTTTCGCGTTACCTTGAGCGCCACCCCAATAAAATTTTAATTTAACCCTGTTATCTGTTTTCTTTTGTATCTCAGTTGAACCCTCTAAAAACTTTTGCGCCCATTCTGAATTCTGAGGAGCCAAAGTAGCAATCTTTATCTGAAATTGTGAAAAAGCAGAATCAGGAGCAAAAAAAGAAACAATATAAAACACAAAAACAAATAATATATTTTTAATATTTTTCTTGTTAGAAATAATCATCAGCAGTCTCTATTAAATTTTGAGCTTGTTTAATTGCTAGAACATTAATTAACGTATAATTTTCTTTTAACGGATCAGAAGAGATTACCTCATTTAGTAATTGATCATGAAGTTCCCTATCATAAAGAGGTCGAGCATATCCAATTGCATACTCTACTTTTGCACTAAGATTATCTCCATCGCTAAAATCTATAGCTTTTTCAAAATACATTTTTCCTTTTTCAAAATCTCCACCAAGAGCCGGAGGTCTTAATGTTGAGAGAATACCTAAATACGTATAAACAGAATCTAAATTTGCTTTATCTGGAGAGATTTTCAAATAATGCTCTAAAGATGCTTCGATATGGGGTAAGCGAGCAATTGCATTCCAATCTTCACTATGAGCTCGAATATAAACTAATGAGGAAATAGAGTATGTCAAAATAAAATCAGCGTATTTGGGTTTAATATTCTTCAAGTCAGAAACATAATCATCATAAGAATAGCTATCCCATTGACAAGAAGACTTATAAATTAAGCATAATGCATGCTTACTATAGTCTAGTGCTCGTTTGGAGAGTATTTTAGATCTGCTATCATCTTCAACAAAAATACCAGCGTAAGAGGCATAAAGATCTGCAGCAGAAGAGAGCACATTAGGATTAGCTGGATTTCCTTCTATAAAACTATCTAAAAGCAACAAATATGCTGGTGCGCCGTCTCTTACAATTTCTGGATCTGCTTGATTTAGGACAGCAGCGGTTAAGTTGCTTGCTAAGTTATCAGCAATATTACTAACAATTGGTGAGCAACCAGTGATGACTACTAGAAATAGCAGAGATAATGTTGATTTGCGTTTTATTAGATTATATTTTTTTATCATGCCCATTATTTCTTTTATCAAAAGAAAAGCAAGGTTGATGACTATAGTATTTTAGATTTTTTCTTTAATTCTTGCTGCTTTACCAGTCAATCCGCGCAAATGATAAAGTTTTGCTTGACGGACATCCCCTCTTCTTTTGACAATAATTTCGCTTACCAGTGGACTGTAGGTTTGAAAGACTCTTTCAACTCCCTCGCCATGAGAAATTTTTCTTACGGTAAATGAGGAATTTAATCCACGATTCTTCTTAGCTATAACAACACCTTCATAGGCTTGAAGCCTTTCTCGACTTCCTTCTTTGACTTTCACTTGCACAATTACAGTGTCACCTGAGGAAAAATTAGGTACTTCCTTAGTCATTTGATTTTTTTCTATTTGATCAATTATATTGCTCATATTCTTACCACTGCGATGTAAATTAGGAATAGATTATAACTTTTAATTCACTAATCTTTAAATAGTTTGTTACATTTATTCGAAGAAATATTCTATTCTTTGCTAAATTTTTTCAATAAATCAGGACGATTCCTAGAAGTAGATATCATCGATTGCTTTTTTCTCCATTGCTTAATTGCTTTATGATTTCCTGATAATAATATTTCGGGACATTTCATTCCATCAACCATCTCAGGCCTTGTGTAATGAGGATACTCAAGTAGACCATCTTCAAAGGATTCGTCTTTTGAGGATTCATTATCGCCTAACGATCCTGGCAAAAGCCTAACAATTGAATCTATAACTGACATCGCAGCGATTTCTCCGCCGCTCAAAATATAATCACCAAGTGAAATTTCTTCATCAATATGCTTGTCTATTAATCTTTGATCAATTCCTTCATATCTTCCTGATACCAGAATAATATCTGAGAGCGTCGACAATCTTCTTGCGATTTTCTGATCATATTTAACCCCTTGAGGACTCAATAAAATAACATGTGAATTATCTGTTAAATTAGATTTAGCCGAATTTATTGCTTTTTTTAGAGGTTCGTACTTCATAACCATACCTGGTCCTCCACCATATGGTCTATCATCGACTTTTTTATAATTATCACTCGTAAAGTCTCTTGGATTGGTTGTATCAAGAGATATAATTTCCTTTTCCTTCGCTCTTCTAACAATCCCATAATCGGAGATATTGGTTATCATGTCAGGAAATAAAGTTACAACATTAATTTTCATAATTATTAATCCCAATTCCAATCGACTTCAATTAAATTTTTTTCTAGGTCAACTCTTTTTACAACCTGACCAAAAATAAAGGGTATTAATTCTTTATTATCTTCCATAACCATCACATCATTCGATCCTGTTTCTATCATATGAGAGACTTTTCCAATTTTTTTTCCATCAATCCCCTGAACCTCCATTCCCTCCAAATCATTCCAATAATATTGACCTTCTGTAAGGTCTGGAAGATTTTTTCTATCAATTATTATTAGACTATTTTTAAAGACTTCTGCATCGTCACGATTATCAAACTTTTTTATTTTTAATAAAATTTGATTCCCATGTATCTTCCAGTCCTCTAATTCAAAATTACTATTTAAATGATCGTTATCAATTTTTATTTCTTGATATTTTGTGATTTGCTCTCGAGGTTTCGTATAAGAGAATACCTTAAGCCAACCCCTGACTCCAAAATGACCAACAATTTTACCAAGAGTTACCTTAGAATCTTGTGAAAATTTTAATCGAGACATTTTGACCTGGTTTTTCTGGTCTGATTTGGATTATTTTTTTTCTTCTTTAGGCTCTTCAGCGGCTGGTTCTTCAGCTTTGGCTTCTTCTTTAGGTTCTTCAGC
>MDSW01125092.1_pt1 | contig 68676 bp, 60 predicted proteins | sample 811171 | NCBI WGS metagenome assembly MDSW01 (sample SAMN05326641, study PRJNA326480) | marine metagenome | isolation source: seawater | place: Atlantic Ocean: North West | collected 2012
AATGAATTTTCACCGCAGGAATGCGCCAACTATCTCAGAAATGCAGGTTATGCGTAAACCTATTAACAAAAGACTCTAGCGGAGATATCGTCCACGGACGCTGTCCCCGCTCGCCAACAACAGTTTTTACAACAACGGCGCCCTGCTTGTGTTCAGGCAGCCACAGGGCATGACCGCCTTTTTCATAAAAATCCCACCTATCAAGCACCAGACGAGCCCGCGGGCATACTGTTTTCACCGCCACCAGGCTGATGACAATGTCTGCCCGCAAGCAATCCTCCCTCAGAGCCAGTTCATCCCGTACCAAAGCGATCAGAAAACCATTCTCCCTGCCTTCTTGACCTTTATCCGGGCGGAACAGGCAACTCAGCGCATCACAGCTGATTTCCGGGGTTGCCGTCCCCCCGATCCCGGCATAATCCCACTTTTCTGCGCTCTCCTGCCCATAATACCGAGCCCAGCTTTCCCGGGTAATACGACTGCCCTGCAGGGTGGACAGTTTGATACCGCCTTCTGCCGTCACGACGCCAATCATGCGGCCTTTATTGTCAACTAGGATGTCAGGCGGGTGTTGCAGGAATGCCATACTCACCCCCGCGGCAACCAATACTCCCCCGAGAAGCCGCAACCGACTTTGCCACAAGGCCAGCCACAATCCCCCCAGAACCATCAGCACCAGCGCGGCAAGACCGATATCAGGCAACAGGCTGACGGCAAAGGGACGCTGTGCCACCCAGCCTGCCACAAAAATAATCAACTCCAACCCCAACGACATGGGATAAAGCGCCAAAGCCTCCAGCCCCACGGGCATTAACATCAAACATATCACGATCCAGGGCATGACCCATATTGCCATCACCGGCATGGCGATCAGATTAGCCAGCAACCCCAGATGCACAATCTTGTTAAAATGATACAAGGCCACCGGACCAATCGCCAGTTCGGCCACAAAAGTGGTGAGTAGGACCGTCAGCAGATAAAACCCACTCCGCCAGAGCCAGCCCCGGTTCTTTTGTGCCATTTTCCGGCCGAGCGCCCCGCCCCATCGTTCATATACCGCCACCAGAGCCGTCACAGCGGCAAATGACATCTGAAAACTTACCGACAGCAACGCTTCTGGCGTCATTGCCAGAATGAGACTGGCAGCCAGCGCCACAAGCCGGAGGGAAATTGCGCGTCGGTCGGTGAGAATGCCAAGAAAAACGATCGCAACCATGATAAAGGCACGTATGGTGGGAATGGAGCCGCCGCTAATCAACAGATAAATCCCCCCGCCCCCAAGCGCCAAGCAAGCCGCCCATTTCCGGATCGGATATCTAAGTGCCACCCCAGGAATACAGGCCAAGAGCAGGCGGGCAAGATAAAATATCGACCCCGTAAATAATCCCATATGCAACCCCGAAATGGCCAGAAGATGGGCCAGACCCGCATCCCGCATATGTTCCGCTACCGGTTCCGGGATACCGCTGCGGTTTCCTGTGATCAGGGCTGTCGCCAGGCCGCCACTCTCTCCGTCCAACCGGGACAGCACCCGCTGGGCCAGAATATGCCTGATCCGCTCCAGATCAGTAAAATGTGGCGGTGGCCGAGACAGGCGCTCAATCCTTCCCATCCCATAACCCACAGCACCGATGCGCTTGAACCAGAGTTGACGCCCAAAATCAAATTCCCCCGGAATATTCGGAGCCGGCGGTGGCATCACCACAGCGTTCAGCCGGATATGATCACCGGGAAAAATCCCCCCTTCAGGGAGAATATCGGAATCATTTCCCCTGATCACCAGACGTACCCGCAGGGTTTGCCCGGCGCTTTCCGGGTGCAAGGCCGTCGGCAGCGCCACTCCATCCAGCACAATTCGGATGACACCGCCTGTTGTCCTGTCCACCGTGTTGAGTATGCCTTCCAGCAATAGCGGACGGCTTTTTTGTATCACTGTAGGGGTAGCAAGAAGTGCGGTCCGCAAGAGGGCCAGTTGAAACCCCACAACGCCAAATAACACTGCCCAGAGGATACAGGAGACCCAGAAATACCGCCGCCGGGCCCACAGGGTCGCCACAAGCAGTGGCCCCAGGATAATCAGCCCCCCAAAAGGCTGAGGTTCCTTGTCAAGCGAAAAATACAGGCCAATGCCAGCGGCCAGGCATACGGGTCCCCAGAGAAATACCCTTGGCCGTTCGCGCTCCAGTATGCCCTCGAAGAAGCCGGGAACTGTAATTTTTCTCCCCCCCCAATCGGCAAAAAAGACCCCAAATAACAAATAGTTTTAATTTTTTAACACATCGGGCTTCCTTTTTCCGATATAATTATGCTAGAAATCTGCCAAACCTGTTGGATGTGGTGAGTATATAGACAATACCTCCTATCATACGTATCTCCACACACCATGAAATTCAGAGAGTAAATGATCGGGGTTATATGGTAACTCAGAACAAAAAAGTTGTGACCCGTTTTGCGCCTTCGCCGACCGGTTTTCTGCATATCGGAGGCGCCCGGACCGCCTTGTTTAACTGGCTGTTTGCCAAACATCACAATGGCAAGTTTCTGCTGAGAATCGAAGATACCGACCGCAAGCGCTCAACCCAAGAAGCCATCGACGCCATTTTCGACGGCATGTCTTGGCTGGGGCTGCATCACGACGGCGACGTGGTCTATCAGTATGCCAACCGTGAACGGCATGTGGAAGTCGCTCAGAAGTTACTGGCCGAAGGCAAAGCGTATTATTGTTATTGTTCTGCAGAAGAGCTGGAAGAAATGCGGGCCAAGGCCCGCGCCGAAGGACGCCCCATCAAATATGACGGCCGCTGGCGCGACCGGGATCCGTCCGAAGCTCCCAAAGATGTTGCCCCGGTGGTGCGCTTTAAGGCCCCGCAAACCGGCGAGCAGGTCATTCACGATCACGTCCAGGGCAAGGTGACGGTCGCCAATGAGCAGCTTGATGATATGATCCTGTTGCGGGCGGACGGTTCCCCCACCTATATGCTCTCAGTTGTCGTGGATGATCATGATATGGGTGTGACCCATGTGATCCGCGGTGATGACCACCTGACCAATGCGTTCCGGCAGGCACAGTTGATCCGGGCACTGGGCTGGGACCTGCCAGAATACGCCCATATCCCCCTGATCCATGGCACGGACGGCGCCAAACTGTCCAAACGGCACGGCGCTCTCGGGGTGGACGCCTATCGCGATATGGGCTTCTTGCCCAGCGCGCTGAAAAATTACCTGCTGCGGCTGGGTTGGGCCCATGGGGATGATGAAATCATTTCCGAAGCCCAGGCCATCGAATGGTTTGGCCTGGAAGGAATTGGCAAGTCCCCTGCCCGTTTTGATTTCGCCAAATTGGAAAACCTGAACGGGTATTATATTCGCGAGGTGGAAAGCAACGACACACTTGTGACATTGATCCGCGAACCTGTGGAAAAACAAATTAACCGGGCGCTCACGGAACAGGAAATCGCCCTTCTAGTGAATGCTATGGATGAATTCAAGCCACGGGCCAAGACCCTCAATGATCTGGCAGAAAGCACGGTGTTTCTGTTTGCAAGCCGCCCCCTCGCGCTGAATGACAAGGCGAAAAAATTACTGAATGACACGGCCCGCCACATGCTGGGCAAACTGTTGCCCCGGCTGGAACAGGTGGAAAACTGGAAAGTGCCGGCACTGGAAAACGAAATCAAATCCTTTGCCGAAAATGAAGAATTAAAACTGGGCAAAATTGCCCAACCCTTAAGAGCTGCCCTTACGGGCAGCAATATGTCGCCTGGTATATTTGATGTTCTCGTATGGCTCGGCAAACAGGAAAGCCTGGAGCGAATCAAGGATCAGGCGCAATAACCGTCTCTCAGGGACGGTATCGGGAAAAGATTGTCGACATATAGGTCGGCCTGTAATGGGCCCTTCATATATGTTGGCTAATCATAACGACGCGGAAAATGGCCTGGCATCAGGGTCCGTAGACTGCATAACAGACTGAAGGAAAGGAAGTGGGATTTATGTCGAATACAAGCGAAAAACTAGTTTCATCAGAAACTGCCAAACTGACAATTGGGGACAAAACCACTGAACTGCCGATTTTCAAAGGATCCACGGGGCCTGATGTCATTGATATTCGGTCTCTTTATAAAGAGACCGGTATGTTTACCTATGACCCGGGTTTTACCTCCACGGCCAGCTGTGAATCCAGCATCACCTATATTGACGGTGATGAAGGTATACTTTTGTATCGGGGCTACCCCATTGATGAACTGGCCAACAAAAGCGACTTTATGGAAGTCGCTTATCTGTTGCTGCATGGAGAGCTCCCCAATCAGGCGGAAAAGGAAAAATTTGTTCATGACATCACTTATCACACCATGATTCATGAACAGATGACCAAATTCTTCTCTGGTTTTCGCAGGGATGCGCATCCCATGGCCATAATGGTCGGTGTTGTGGGCGCCATGTCCGCCTTTTATCATGACAGCACGGATATCAGCGATCCGATCCAGCGCAAAATCGCCTCCTATCGCCTGATTGCCAAAATGCCGACCATTGCGGCCATGTCCTATAAATATTCCGTGGGACAACCCTTTGTCTATCCGCGCAATGACCTGAATTATGCGGAAAACTTTCTGTATATGACATTCGGCGTGCCCACATGCGAACCTTACCAAGTCAATCCGATCCTGTCCAAGGCCATGGACAGGATCTTTACCCTGCATGCGGATCACGAACAGAACGCCTCCACCTCTACTGTCCGTCTGGCCGGCTCTTCCGGGGCCAATCCGTTTGCCTGTATCGCCGCCGGGATTGCCTCTCTGTGGGGGCCGGCGCATGGCGGCGCGAATGAAGCCTGCCTGAATATGCTTCAGGAAATCGGTCACACCGACAACATTCCGGAATATATCAAACGGGCCAAGGATAAAAACGACCCGTTCCGTCTGATGGGATTTGGTCACCGCGTTTATAAAAATTATGACCCCCGCGCCAAGGTCCTGCAGGCAACGGCTCATCAGGTGCTTGCTGAACTGGGGATCGAAAATGATCCGCTGCTGGATGTGGCCCGGGAGCTGGAGCGCATTGCCCTGGAAGACGAATATTTCATTGAGAAAAAACTTTACCCCAATGTGGACTTCTATTCCGGAATCATCCTGAAAGCCATGGGCTTCCCCACTGAAATGTTTACGGTGTTGTTTGCGCTGGCCCGCACAGTTGGCTGGGTTGCCCAATGGGGAGAAATGATTGAGGACCCGACCCAGAAAATCGGTCGTCCCCGCCAGCTTTACACCGGCGCCACAGCCCGGGAATATATACCAATAGATCAACGCTGATCCGCAGCGGAATACCCCTCCTAAAAAAGAAAGCCCGGCTGAAGCCGGGCTTTTTCTGTTTACGAGAGATCCTAGAGTGAATTGATGGACGCATCATTCACTCTAGGTTTTTACTCCGGATAGCGATGCGTCATCGCCTTTACTGTTCGATAAGTTCGATCATATATCCGTCGGGGTCCTTGATAAAAGCGATAACCGTTGTCCCGTGTTTCATGGGTCCGGGTTTGCGCGTCACTTCAACCCCCGCCGCATCAAGTTCCTCGCAGACTTTATAGATGTCCTTGACCCCAAGAGCGATATGACCAAATCCGTTGCCCAGATCATACCGTTCCTCCCGGTCCCAATTATGCGTAAGCTCGATAACCGTATTGTTTTTTTCATCGCCATATCCCACAAAAGCCAGGGTAAACTTGCCTTCGGGATAATCCTTTTTACGCAGCAACTTCATCCCCAGCTTATTGCAATAAAAGTCCAGCGACCTGTCCAGATCCATCACACGGATCATGGTATGCAGCAAACGAAATTCGCTCATGGAAGACCTCCATTTCGGATAAAGCCTAAATTTTTCAGCTTTCGGCAATCATCGCCGTATAAGTGGCTTCCGCCACGACCTGCCCGGCCACTTTTCCAATCCCTTTGAATTTCCATACACTGCGGCGGTTCTGCTCTTTACTGACATGAAGCTCAAGCCTGTCTCCGGGCACAACAGGCTTCCGAAACTTGGCGCCTTCGATAGACATGAAATAGACGAGCTTGCCTTCTGCTTCCTCACCAAGGCTGAGCATGACAAGCGCCGCCGCAGTCTGGGCCATGGCTTCCACAATAAGAACCCCCGGCATCACCGGTTTCTGAGGAAAATGTCCCTGGAAAAAAGGTTCATTCATCGTCACATTTTTAATGCCCGTGGCCGACTCTCCCGGCACAATATCCTGTAACCGGTCCACAAGAAGCATGGGATACCGATGCGGTATGACTTCCATAATCCTTACTACATCAACTTCTGCCGGGATTTCTTTGATTTCCTCGTTCATGATATTCCATTCTTTCTTGTCGTGGATCTTGAGAACAATTGCCGACTAAATAAAGCTTTTACTCCTCAAGCGCAAGTTTGATGAAAACAAATACCCCGCGTCAATGCGGGGTATAAGTGTACCATCAAAATAGGTGACGGCTTTTTCTTACTTGCCTTCAACCTGGGGCAATTCCACCTTAACAGTGGGCAGAACCTGATCCAGTTGCTCAATAACCTTTGTGGTCACGTCAAGCCCCGGCACCTGCTCAATAATCAGGCTCTTATCCATAATTACTGTGGCCCCGTGTTCATTGAGTACTTTCTGCAAAATGGGCTTCAGGGCCCGCTGCACTTCGTTCTGGGCATTGACCAGAGCGGCCTCCATTTGCCGCTGTTTGAGCTGAACTTCCCGCTGCACGGCAACAACCTTGCTCTGGAATTCCCTCACCTTGGCCTCATAGGCCTCCTTCTGCATAATGGATCTCTGGGTTTTAAGAGATTCCTCTTCTTCTTTCAGCTGTTTTTCCTTCGCCGCAATTTCATTCTGAAATTTCTGGCGAATCTGGTCCAGCTGTGCCTGGATATCCTTACCGGCAGCAGAATTGAAACGCACCATGCGCGTGTCAATCACCGCAATGACTGCTTTAGGTAAAGTTTCCGCATAGAGGTGTTTGATTCCTGCCATAAACCCGATGGTTGAAGCAAGCGCCACCACCGTTGCTACTCTTGTAAAATGTCTCATTAAAACCTTGTTCCGATGTTAAATTGGAAAAATTCTGTTTTGTCCGCCTCATCTTTAAGCAATGCCTTGGCAAAGTCAATCCTGAAGGGGCCAAAAGGCGACATCCAGGAAAAACCGATACCAGCGGATACCCGCGGAGAAACACTGTCCCCGATGACCTGGTGAGTAAGGCCAGTGGCCGCATTCACCAGAGATGGCGGCTCATCAATTCCAAACAACGCCCCCGCATCAACAAAGGCGCTGGCCTCGATCCCCATTTCCCGTGCCCCTGCCCCCAATGGTACAAACAGTTCGATGGATCCCGTATAATAGGTATTTCCGCCAAGAGCATCGCGGGTGATGCTGTCACGCGGTCCAACCCCCCCCCGTTCAAATCCGCGCATTTTCGGGGTTCCAAGGAAAAACCGGTCACTCAGACGCACATCATCACTGATGCCGAAGACATTGCCCCCTTCTACGCCTACATTGAAGACCCAGTTGCCGAAGAACGGATGATAAAAGTCATAACTCGCCCGGCTGCGCAGATATTTAGTGTTGCCGCCAAGCCCCGCAAAGTCCTGGTTAAAGACAAGCCGCTGCCCCCGGCTGGGATGCTGACGATTATCCAGCGTATCATAAGACAACCCATACCCGATGGAGGAAGTGGTGAAATCTCCCCGGTTACTTTCTAAATAGGGACTGCTGGAGATAAATGTGGTTTCCACTTTGTCCCGACGGAAGGTATACCGCGAACTCATCACAATATATTCGGTCACCGGAAACGCGGTTCTCAGACTCGCGCCATAGGTCTGCTGAGTGAAATCAGCTTCAAGGAAGTCTGTATCCCGAACAAAAAGATCAACACCGGCCACCACGGCCCGATCCATGAAATAAGGCTCTGTAAAGCTGATATCTACTTCCTTGCGGAAACTGGAGATTCGCGTACCAAGACGCAGGCTCTGCCCCTTGCCCATAAAGTTTCGCTCCCCGATACTGAAATCGAAAAGGAAATTTTCACTGCTTGAAAAACCGGCCCCCACGGACAATTCACCTGTGGCCTGTTCTTCGACAGTCACTTCAAGAATGGTCTTGTCCGGCGCGCTGCCTTCGACCTGTTCGATGGTGGCTTCCTTGAAAAAACCCAAGCTCTTGATGCGGATTTCCGAACGCTTCACCTTCGCAGAGTTATAGGCATCGCCTTCCACAAGACGCATTTCCCGACGGATTACCTTGTCATGGGTGCGCACATTACCGGTAATATTAATTCGCTCCACATAGACCCTGGGCGCCTTGTTCACCACATAGGTAATGTCCACAGTCCGTTCCTTACGGTTACGCCGGACTCTGGGGCGGACGTCCACGAAGGCATACCCCTTAAGACCGGCCACATCGGTCAACAGTTCGACTGTCCGGTCAATCTGGGAAGAATTGTAGATGTTGCCTTCTCTGGTCACCACCAAAGGCTCCAACAATTCGGATTTCAGGTCAGGAATTCTGCTGTCAACGGTTATTTTGCCGAAAGAATAAACCTCACCTTCTTCAACGGTAATATTGATAAAGAAATGCTCCTTGTCCCGGGCCAGCTCCGCGACCGCCGAAGTAATGCGGAAATCCGCATACCCTTTGGATCGGTAAAAATCACGCAGCAACTGTTTGTCATAAGCCAGGCGATCGGGGTCATAGGTGTCTTCAGAGGTCAAAAACTTCCACCAGCGGCTTTCCTTGGTCGCCATGACGCCGCGTAGGTCGTCGTTATTAAAGGCTTTGTTGCCCATAAAGTTGATTTTGCCGATTTTGCTTTTCGGCCCTTCGCTGATCTCAAAAACCAGATTCACCCGGTTCTGATCCAGCTGGATAACCTTGGGCTCGATGGTCGCCGCAAACCGTCCCCCCCGGCGATACACTTCCAGAAGCCGCTGCACATCCGCACGCACCTTGGCCCGCGAGAATACGATCCGCGGCCTAAGCTGGATTTCTTCATACAGCTTGTCGTCTTTTTTGTATTTGTTCCCCTCGAAAGCGATACGGTTGATGATCGGGTTTTCCACCACTTCCACCACCAGGGTATTGCCGGCTCGGCCGATTTTTACGTCTGAAAACAGCCCGGTATTGAAAAGTCTTTTAAGTGAAATATCAACTTTCTGCTCATCATAATCCTCCCCCTCGGAAACAATCAGGTAGGATTTAATGGTTTCGGCTTCGATCCGTTGGTTCCCAACGACCTGAATAGACTGAATCGCATCTCCATAGGCGCCGGTTTGCGCCAGACCACCCGATACAGGTCCCAGAAATGAAAATGTTAATGAACAAACAAATCCAAGAGTAATAAAAAAGCGATTTTTCACCGGTACTGTTTCCTGCTTATTTATATTCTTTGTTTATATAAGCCGGTTATCCCACCAAGCCCATAATGTCATTCAGCGTGGCAAACACCATTAACCCGAGAATGAGAATCAATCCAATACGAAATCCTAATTCCTGGGTTTTTTCACTCAGTTTTCTCCCCAAAGCTGCTTCGAAACCGTAAAACAGCAGATGTCCCCCATCCAGCATCGGTATCGGCAAAAGGTTGATAATACCCAAATTTATCGAAATCATGGCAATAATCGAGATATAGGAAAATATGCCTTGCTCAGCAGATTGGCTGACCACCTGAGCAATCTTGATTGGCCCGCCCAGTTCCTTGGCGGAACGGTCTCCGAACAAGATCTGCCCCAACCCCCGAAACGACATTTGAATAATGTCCCAGGTCCGTTCGACGCCGGCCCAGAATGCTGCGGGCACACTAAGCTCACGGATTTCTGAACGCCCTACGGAACGCACCCCGATAAGGGCAACCCGTTGAATATTTCCGTACCCGTCATCCACTTCTTCAAGGCGCGGGGTCAGGCTCACTTCAATGAGACGTCCGCCCCGGTCAATCTCCAGACTGACCGGTTCCTCCAGATTGAGCATGATTCGGGTTTTGATGTCATTAAAGCTTTCGACAGCAACCCCATCCACAGAAACAATACGATCATTCGGCTGTAATCCGGCCTGTTCAGCGGGGCTTCCGGGCACCACCTCATCCACAATCGGCGGCGTATAGATCTGCCCAAAAGTTATGTAAAACGAGGCCAGAATCAATACCGCCAGCAACAGATTTGCAAAAGGACCGGCAAAAACAATCGCCGCGCGTTGCGGTAGGCTTTTATAATGGAAGGCGACCTTTCGTTCTTCCTCACTCATATGGGGAAGGGAGCCATCAGGAGTGCTGGCGGCACTGGCATCGCCAAAGAATTTGACATATCCCCCTAGCGGAATATAGCTGATCTTCCAGCGGGTTCCTTTCCTGTCAGTCCAGCCCCAGATTTCGCGGCCAAACCCGATGGAAAACACCTCTACCCGCACACCGCACATCCGGGCCACAATGTAATGGCCCCATTCATGGATAAAAACCAGTACGGAAAGGGCGACGATAAACGCCCCGGCATAAAATATAAACGAAAATAGAGTATCCATGACCCGTCTTTATTTCTCTATCAGTTCGCCGGCAACACGTCTTGCTTCCTGATCCACATCCATCACAGTTTGCAAACATGTCAAAGGGGATGCCCCTATCGTCTCCAGCGTTGTTTCAACGATCCCGGCAATATCCAGGAACCCTATCTTCCCCTCCAGAAATGCATATACGGCAACTTCATTCGCCGCGTTGAGGATAGTAGGCGCACTTCCCCCGGTTTGCAATGCCTCTCTTGTCAATTTTAGGGCCGGGAACTTGTCAGTATCGGGTTCGGAGAAGTCCAGCCGGCCCAACTCCGCCAGGTTAAGCTCTTTTGCCGGGGTTTCGATCCTTTCCGGCCAAGCCAGGGCATAGGAAATAGGCGTGCGCATATCGGGTGACCCTAATTGCGCCAGGACGGAGCCATCCACATAAGACACCATGCTGTGAATAACGGATTGCGGATGTACAAGGATATTGATCTGATGTTCTTCTACCGGGAACAGGTGATATGCCTCGATCAGCTCCAGCCCCTTATTCATCATGGTGGCTGAATCCACAGAAATCTTGGCCCCCATATCCCAGTTGGGGTGGGAAACGGCTTCACGGGGGCTGACATACGCCATTTCCTCGCGGCTTTTGGTGCGGAACGGCCCGCCCGAAGCGGTCAGGGTGATATGGGCCACCTTCTTCGGTTGGGCAAAATCAAAAACCTGAAAAATCGCATTATGCTCTGAGTCCACCGGCAGCAGGGTCGCATGATGATCACGCACCTCTTTCATCATCAATTCCCCCGCACAAACCAGGCATTCCTTATTGGCCAGCGCAACCGTCGCGCCCCGACGCACCGCATTGAGCGTCGGCCGCAGCCCCGCGGCGCCGACGATGGACGCCATCACCCAATCCGCCTCCATCAGGGCCGCCTCGCTCAGCGCCTGCTCACCTGCTGCGGCGATAATGCCGGTTCCCGCCAGAGCGGTCTTCAGCTCCGCATATTTCGTTTCATCGGCCAGGACCGCCATGCGGGCCCCGAAAGCGATAGCCTGTTTTGCAAGTTTTTCTACATTGCTGTTGGCGGTCAGAGCCAGAACTTCAAACCGCTCCGGATGCCGCCGGATTAAATCCAGCGTATTGCAACCAACTGACCCTGTGGATCCCAGAACGGTAACCCTGCGAACCGCATTGTCCTGTTTTGCATCCGGCATTCCCATGAAATTCAAGCTCCTACAGCATGAAATAATAATAGGCGGCAACAACCGGGGCCACAAAAATAATTCCATCCACCCGGTCCATAACTCCCCCGTGGCCGGGAATAATAGCCCCGGAATCCTTGACGTTGAAATGCCGTTTCAGGGCGGATTCAACCAGGTCTCCGACCTGGCTCCACAACGCCATGAGACAGGCCGCAACGGCCATCATCAGCAAAGGTGTAAATGCCATGACATATGCCGCTAGGGTTCCGGTTATCCCGGCAAACACCATACCGCCAATCAGTCCCGCCCAGGTTTTTTTCGGGCTAATTCGGGGCGCCAGCTTTGGCCCGCCAATCTTTTTACCGGCAAAATAGGCACCGGTATCCATCGACCAGACAATAATCATCATCCATAAAACAATCAAGCCGCCCTGTTCTTCATAATGGCGCAGATAGATCAGCCCCACCCCCGGCAGAACGGCATAAAGCAGGCCCACAAGGCCCCAGACAAGGCTGGCACCACTCCGCCATGCGACAAGGAGCAAAACCGCCACATACGCCGCGACCCACTCCCCCTTCGGCGAGATTGCCTCACTGGTGGCATAAGCCGCCGCCAGCAGTCCTGCAACCTGCACCGCAAAGAGGAGCCAGGGGGTGCGTCCTTCACAAATGTTGTCCCATTCAAACAGAATCAGCCCAGCCATCAGAACCACAAGCAGAAAATACGGCAGGCCGCCATACAGAATCGCCCCGACAGCGATAGGCAACATAACGCCTGCGGACAATATTCTGATGGTAAGGTTATTCATGGGCGCCCTGACACATTCGACATGCGAGCGGCTCAGGGCCGCGCCCCGTAGCGGCGTTCGCGTTTGTTGAATTCCTCTATGGCGCCCCGAAGAATATCCTCGTTGAAATCGGGCCATAAAGTATCAATAAAAATAAACTCCGAATAGGCCGCCTGCCAGAGCAGAAAATTGCTCAACCGCTGTTCGCCGCTGGTGCGAATGATCAGATCCGGATCTGGTATGTCCGCCGTATACAGATGATCGGAGAAGAGTTTCTCATCAATCATGTCGGGGTCAATGTCCCCGGCCTTGACCTTGCGGGCAATTTCCCGAGCGGCACAGACGATTTCTGCCTGTCCCCCGTAATTTAGGGCAAGGATAAGCTGTAATCCGGTATTCTGGCGGGTTTTTTCTTCCGCCTCAGCAATCAGCTTGAGGATCGAAGGACTCAACCGGTCACGCCCGCCGATAAAACGCAGACGCACATTCTGACGGTCCAGTTCGGTGACTTCATTCTGAAGGTAATGGCTCAACAGCCCCATCAGATCCCTCACCTCATCTTCGGGCCTTTTCCAGTTTTCCGATGAAAAGGCATAGAGGGTCAGATAGTTTACCCCCAGCGAGGAACAGGTCCGGACACAGTTCCGGACCACTTCGGCCCCCTTGCGGTGTCCGGCAACCCGCGGCAAGAGGCGCTTTTTGGCCCAACGTCCATTGCCATCCATAATGATGGCAATGTGTTGCGGCGGGGTCAGCTCCCCTGCCTTGGCCGAAATTCTGCTTGCCTCTTTCACCACGTACATGCACAAATTCCTGTAAAATCCCGTCAAACTTGCATGATTTCTTTTTCTTTGGCGGCTGTCAGCCGGTCAATTTCGGCGATTTTTTCATCAGTCAGTTTCTGAACCTTGTCGGCCAGAACTTTTTGTTCATCTTGACTGATTTCACCATCTTTTTCCAGCTTCTTGATGTGATCCATGCCGTCGCGTCGCACGTTACGCACGGCAACACGTGCCTGTTCCGCATATTTCCCGGCAACCTTGGTCAGTTCCTGGCGACGTTCTTCATTCAGCTCCGGTATCGGGATGCGCAAAGTTTGACCGTCGACGACCGGATTAAGGCCCAGTCCCGCGTTACGGATCGCCTTTTCCGCGGCGGCCACCATTCCCTTGTCCCAGATCTGCACCGAAATCATCCGCGCTTCCGGTGTTGAAATCGTGCCGATCTGATTGAGCGGCATCTGTGAACCATACGCTTCAACCACGACCGGATCCAGAAGATTCACGGACGCGCGGCCGGTTCTCAGGCCGGAAAATTCGGTTTTCAGATTTTCAATAGCGCCCTGCATGCGCCGGTTCAGATCCTTTAAATCAAGCTCAGAAGACATGACTATTCCTCCTGACATATCTTGGTAAACTGGCCCTCATCCTTAAGGACTCGGGCGAATTCACCGGGTTCGTGAATTGAAAAAACAAGAATGGGGATGTTATTTTCCCGGGCCAGCGCGATAGCCGAAGCATCCATGACCTTCAAATCCTTGGTCAGCACCTCACGATAGCCGAGCTGTTGATATCGTTTTGCGGTCGGATCCTTTTTGGGGTCCGCCGTATAAACCCCGTTGACCTGGGTGCCCTTCAGCAGGGCATCGCAATTCATTTCTGCCGCCCGCAACGCCGCCGCCGTGTCCGTGGTGAAAAAGGGATTGCCGGTGCCGGCCGCAAACACCACCACCCGGCCCTTTTCCATATGGCGGATCGCCCGACGCCGAATATAGGGTTCACAGACCGAAGCAATGGGAAATGCCGACTGAACCCGCGTATCCACATCTATATTTTCCAGCGCATTCTGAATCGCCAGAGCGTTCATCACCGTGGCCAGCATGCCCATATGGTCTGAGGAAGTCCGGTCAAACCCCCTGGCCACGCCGGTCATGCCCCGGAAAATATTTCCGCCGCCGACCACAAGACACACTTGCACCCCCATTTCCCGAACCGTTTTGATTTCCCCGGCCACCCGGGTCACCATATCCGGATCAATTCCGTATTCCTTGTCGCCCATCAGGGCTTCGCCGGAAAGCTTCAGGAGGACGCGTTTGTATCGAGCCTCTTCAGACATTTTGGCCACCTTGATTCAGATAGTAGTTAACATCATGCCACCCGGATGATTTGAGTCAGACAGGGCACAACTTTATTGTTATTGTGCGCATCTTGCCTGAGCCGGGGGCATAAGTCCATGATGAATAGAAAAATCGGGTCCATCTCTTCTGTATTTTTCACACAGGAGAAATGAACCCGACGAGATTTTCAGTTAATTGCCGGCAGCGGCAGCCACTTCGGCGGCAAAATCAGATTCTTCTTTTTGAATGCCTTCCCCCAGCACCAGGCGAACATAACCGGCAAGTTTGATGTCTTTCCCGGCTTTTTTGGCGACATTTTCAACAACCTTGGAGATTTTGGTCTCTCCGTCAATCACGAAGGTCTGTTCCAGCAAAACCACTTCCTCATAGAATTTACGGATCCGCCCTTCGATCATTTTTTCAATGATATTGTCCGGTTTGCCGGATTCACGGGCCTGTTCGACAAGCACATTGCGCTCACGCTCCAGCAGCGCCGGATCAAGGTCCTCAACACTGAGCGATTGCGGCGCCGTGGCCGCCACATGCATGGCTAGCTGTTTGCCAAGAGCCTGAAGTTCCGCTTCGTCAGCCTCTGATTCCAGCGCCACCAGCACGGCGATTTTACCCATATTATCGGCAACGGCGCCATGAATATAGGACGCCACAACACCTTTATCCACTGACAGCCCGACAGCCCGACGGAACGTCATATTTTCGCCAATAGTCCCCACGGCTTCCTTGATTTCTTCTTCCACGGTGCGGTCCGTACCCGGATAGGGCGCATTTTTTGTTGCTTCATAATCCCCATTCTGGGTCAAAGCCACGCCAGCAATATTCCGCACCAGCGCTTGGAACTGCTCATTGCGGGCCACAAAGTCGGTTTCCGAGTTTACTTCAACAGCCACGGCCCGCGGACCTTCGGCGGCCACAGCCACAAGCCCTTCGGCGGCCACCCGCCCGGCTTTTTTCGCGGCTTTGGCAATACCTTTCTGACGCAACCAGTCAATCGACGCTTCCAGATCCCCATCGTTTTCCGCAAGAGCCTTTTTACAATCCATCATACCTGCGCCGGTCTTTTCGCGCAGCTCCTTCACAAGTGCAGCAGTAATTTGAGCCATTTTTCTTCCTTGATGCGTTCTTTAAAATTAACGAATTACAGGCCCCGGATCAGAGCGGCCCAAACACCGCCACACAGATTTGGGACCTGTAACACCAATGAATTTCTTTAAGAAGCCTGCTGTTCGCCGGCTTCAGCGTCTTTGTCCGTGCCTTCTTCCTGGGCAGTCTCTTCTGCGGCGACTTCGACAGACGCTTCTTCCTCTGCGCCCTCAGCCTGATCATCGGCCGGCGCCCCTTCTTCTGTCGGCAGGGTTTCTACGGCAACGTCTTCAGACGCCCCAATATCCACACCCTGCTCTGCCAGTTCTTGCTGAATGCCATCAAGAACTGCATCAGCGACCAGATCGCAATACATCTGAATGGCGCGGGTGGCATCATCATTGCCAGGGATCGGGAAGTCCACATTGTCCGGATTGCTGTTGGTGTCCACCACGGCTACAACCGGAATACCCAGCTTCTTGGCTTCCTGAATCGCCAGTTCTTCCTTATTGGTATCAATCACAAACAGGATATTGGGCAGCCCCCCCATATCTTTGATCCCGCCAAGAGACCGTTCCAGCTTCTCCTGTTCCCGGGTCAGCTGCAGGATTTCTTTTTTGGTCAATCCGGAGTGTTCCTGACCGAGAATCTCCTCAAGATGTTTCAAACGCTTGATGGAATTGGAAATCGTCTGCCAGTTGGTGAGCATCCCGCCAAGCCAGCGATGGTTTACATAAAACTGGCCACAACGTTTTGCCGCTTCGGCGATGGGTGCGGACGCCTGGCGCTTGGTCCCGACAAACAGCACTCGCCCGCCAGCAGCGGTGACGTCACGGATCTGCTCCAACGCCCGATGCAGCAGCGGTACGGTAATAGACAGATTGATGATATGAACCTTATTGCGAACCCCGAAAATATATTCGCCCATACGGGGGTTCCAACGGTGAGCCTGATGGCCAAAATGCACACCAGCTTCCAGCAGCTGGCGCATGGTAAAACTTGGCAACGCCATGTGTTTTCTCCTTTTCCGGTTAATCCTCCGCGAGTTTGGCTTCCCGATCCCTTCGGGAAACACCGGAAAGTCGGCCCCGATATGTGGGGGACTAACTTCATACCCGCGTGCGAAGTAAAGGCGTCTTACGCCGAAATGATCAGAAGATCAAGAAAAATATACAGCCGCCGCAGCTTGGGGGCTTTTATGCATTGATGACCGCGTCATCGCGGGCCCAGGAAGAGGCATGGCGATCCTGCCATATTGTGTTACAAAAAAGCTGGCGTGCCGCGCCTTCTCCAAAAAAACAGAACGGCACTGGGATAGAGCCGCTCTGTCGAGATTAAAGGTTTCTTTTTGTTTTGGTTATACCTTCTTTATTTATCTTTATGTCTGTCAGGCACCCGGTTCGCCTCACAGGGGGAATACCCCTCCTCTCTTTATTTCGGTTGTTCCGGATTTCGGTTGTTCCGGTCCTTTCTTTGCCCTGACATTTGTCAAGTGATAGTTATCAGGAAACGGTAGCCGGGACCGCGCTAATATCTCAAGCAGGTCCCGGACCCGTTCATCGTTTCAGGACCGCACCCGGCGGCGCATGACACCGATTCCGACCAGGCTCATCCCCAGCAGGCCAAGAATGGCCGGTTCGGAAATTCTCATGGCGGTTACATTGACCTGGGTTTGCAGGGTTGTGAACCCGTCTTCAGCGGCGGCAAACCCCCGGCATCCCGGCGCCAGCCCCACAGAGGCACAATCATCCGCGTCCAGATTGTCCAGAGCGCCCAGATCCAGAGTTACCGTATATTTATATTCGTCGATGATGAAACTGAAAGACAGGTTTTCCGGGTTGGTCAGTGCATAAATATCCGCGCACGGATCTCCCAGCGGATTGGCGCAGGGTTCTGCATTGAGGGTTTCCTCAAACACCACAAACAAATCAAATTCCACCGCCGGCAGAGAAGAACCAGCCGGCATTGTTGGCGTCATCACCACAGAATCCTCTATGGTCACGGAAGTCAGGCTGTCGCCCGTGATCACATTATTATAATGGGTGAGTGTCGCCGCATCCTTGGCGGGGCCGTTGGTGACCAGTCCCGTCACTGTGGTAACCCCCGTAGAGCCGGCTGTCGGGTTATTGACATCGGCAACAAAGTTCTGATCACTCAGGACCAGGTGGCTTTGTTGGTTCTCGGGGTTTGCCGGCGTACCCCAGGACAGTACCGTTCCCGTATTGGTCACGGCCGCAGCCGGTTCCTCATCAACAAACGCCGCCGTGGCTTCCAGGGTCCATTCGGTAATCAAAGCCGCTTGTGCGGCCTGACCGATCACCATACTGCCCAGCGCAACGGCGACGCCATACATAATTTTTTTCAGATTGTTCATTACAACCTCCTCAACCAGTGTCGTTAAGTTTTGTACCGGGAACAGACCTTTCTCCCATTTCTCCCCTTGAAAGATTTGACCTGGCTTCCTCAAATACGCCAGAGACAAAACCAAAGACACAGATACTGGAGATACGGAACTAAAGATACGGAACTTGATCAGGGATAAGGATGAACCAAGACTGTTCGCAAAAAAATCAAAAACTGGGCTTTGCAGCCTGATATCATAATTTCATGAATGATGCTGTTAAGTAGCAAATACCATGCCATCTTTAAAAGGCTCATATATTATAAGAAGTTGCGGATATACCCTGTCCCCGCATGGCCACAACTGTAATAAATTCCGACACCCCTTTTGCCGAAAAACAAGGCGCAGCGCGGTATAAGAAATATTTTTTATCTTTATTTCAAGGCATTAGGAAAATAATCTAGATCGTAAAGCAGGAGCGACAGCTGTCAAAAATCTTTACACATTATTTCAAGGCAGAAAAAGACATTGTCTTACAATATCTTGGCGAGGAGCCCCCAAGACACCCGCAAAATGCATCAGCATTTCCGATTATTTCACGGGTTTATGGGCCATGCCGGGATGAGTGTTCTTCTGATCCACATCATCATATCCCGCATCTTCGCGGATTTTCCGGAACACGCCCTGCGCGCCCTTGACGATTTCCGGTTTGACCGTGACAATCCGATTGTCCGTCAATTGGTGCAGCGCTTCGGCAACGGTTCTGGCCCGGCCCAGTTTTTTCAGATTCATCATGGTAGGAAACATTAAGGTCCCCCTGGATTCCTCGATCAGTTCAAGCGGCCGGACCCAGCGGACCTCAACCGCTTCCCGGCCATCGGGGCTGGCCACCTGCCCTTCCGGGGCCATGCACAGAAAGAACCGGGTATCAAAGCGTTTGGGATATTGTTCAGGCGTGATCCAGTGGGCAAAAGGACGGCAGTCCCGCACCGATAACTTCAGGCCGGTTTCAGCCAGAAATGTCCGGACATCAAGACGGTTTTCCAGAAATTTCCGACGGTATTTCCGGTCCAGTTCCGCCCGAACCGCCTCATCAACCAACCGGCCGTTGCGTTCCCCAATAAGAAGACCGGTTTCTTCAAAAACCTCTCGCAACGCAGCGTAGCGCATGCCCCGAAACATCTGAGGCAGGTCGTCCTGATGGGACTCGGGGTCTGCTTCTTCTGCTTGCCGATCCGCGGGATCCACCTTGCCACCGGGAAAAACATAGGCCCCGCCGGCGAATTTGATATTCTGGTGGCGTTTCACCATCAAAATTTCAAGCGTGCCGTATTCGGGGTGACATTCCGCACCGTCCCGGATGATCATAATCGAGGCGGAATCTACAGGTTTTACAGGCGTATCAGTCATGAAAGCAGCCCCGGCGGTTTCATATTCATTGTCAACTCCATCAAGCTATAAGCCCCGTTACAGGCGAAGGAAAGGTGAATGTCTTTTCAGGATGAGAATAAATCTGCATACCCCCTGCTTGAACCAGGCTCTGGCAAAAATTATCAAATCTCCTTAGCGTCCAGAATACCTTTCATGGTGACCAAGGCATTGCGCACGGGCGGGGAGATCGTATAGCCGTCCGGCAATTCAATATCCACATCATAATCGCCCGCGTCCTCGACTTTCAGTTTGAAGGTGACGGTGCCCCGCCCGCCTTTATAGTTGTCCAGCAAATCCTTGACCGCCGCCAGAGAAGTGGTCTCTTTCAGATAAATTTCCAGCCCCTTGGCGGTGCGGGCCGCCACCGCGTCGATGGCTTCGATGCCCTGGGCTGTCACCCGGAGCGATCCGTCGTCACTAAAACGCACTTCGGCCGTGATAACAACGGACGTTCCAACCTCAAGAATGGGTCTGGTGGCATTCAGCACCTCGGAAAACAGGGTCACTTCATACGCCCCGGAACTGTCCGATAGGCCCAGAAAGGCATATTTGGTCCCGCGCTGGGACCGTTTTTCTTTGATGTTCTGGATGGTTCCGGCCAGCTTGATCGTGCCGCCCTTGCCGCGCGCGCTTTCGGCCATCTGGGTGGAGGGCACCACCTTCTGACGTTCCAACACCTTGCTATAGGCTTCCAGAGGATGCGCAGACAGATAAAAGCCCACGGCATCCTTTTCATAATTCAGCCGGTCAATCAGCATCCAGTCATTGACCTCCGGCAGCACCAGTTTCGGTTCCTCCACCACATCGCCGAACAGGCTGACCTGGTCGCTGTTGCGTTCCTGGGTGGCGGCGCTGGCCTGCTTCAGTATCAGTTCCACGGACTGGAACACCTGCGCCCGATTGGGATTCAGGCTGTCCAGCGCGCCGGATTTGGCGAGGTTTTCCAGAGCACGCTTGTTGATATATTTGGTATCAATCCGGCGGCAGAAATCGGCCAGATCCTTGAATGGACCGTTTTTCTCCCGCTCCCTGATCAGGCTTTCCATAGCCGAGCTTCCAACATTTTTGAGAGCCGCCAGCGCATAACGCACCCCCCTGAGCACCCCATCGCCGCGGGCGCCGCCGATTTTCTCCTCATCTTTTTCGCCCTCAATAATCTCCACAGAGAATTCAACTTGAGAAGCATTGACATCCGGCGGCAGGATTGGAATATGCAAGCTGTTAAGCTCTTCCTTGAACACATGCAGCTTGTCCGTGTTATTCAGGTCCAAAGACATGATCGCCGCCATGAATTCCACCGGATAATTGGCCTTGAGGTAAGCGGTATGGTAAGCCACCAGCGCATAGGCCGCCGCATGGGATTTGTTGAAGCCGTAGCCCGCGAATTTCGCCACCAAATCAAAAATATGGGCCGCCTGTTTGGGATCGACGCCCTTCTTTTCGGCCCCTTCCTGAAACCGCAAGCGCTGTTTATCCATTTCGGAGGCGATTTTCTTCCCCATGGCGCGGCGCAGCAGGTCGGCCTCGCCCAAGGAATAATCCGCCAGAATTTGGGCAATCTGCATCACCTGTTCCTGATAGATGATCACCCCATAGGTTTCCATCAGTACATCTTTGAGCAGCGGATGCAGATAATCCGGTTCTTCCTCGCCATGCTTACAGGCAATATAGCGCGGAATATTGTCCATCGGACCCGGACGGTACAAGGCGACAACGGCGATGATGTCTTCGAACTTGTCCGGTTTCATCTGAACCAGAACATTCTGCATGCCCGTGCTTTCCAACTGAAACACGCCCACGGTCTTGCCGCTGCCCAGAAGTTCATAAGTCGGCCCGTCATCCAGGGGCACTTGCGAGAGATCTATGGAAATGCCACGCCGGGCGATGTTGTCCACGGCCTTGTCCAGCACGGTGAGCGTCTTGAGCCCCAGAAAATCGAACTTAACGAGTCCCGCCTGTTCCACAAATTTCATATTATACTGGGTGACAGGCATGTCGGATTTGGGATCGCGATAGAGTGGCACCAGCTTGTCCAGCCGCCGATCCCCGATCACCACACCCGCCGCATGGGTCGAGGCATGGCGGTACAGCCCTTCCAGTTGCAACGCCATTTCAATCAACCGCGCCGTGGTGGGATCGCTGTCCCGTTCCTCCTGCAAGCGTTCCTCCGTCTCCAGGGCTTCCGCCAGCGAAATCGGATTGGCCGGATTGCTGGGAATCATCTTGGACAGCCGGTCCACCTGCCCATAGGGCATTTGCAGCACCCGCCCCACATCACGCACCACGGCCCGCGCTTGCAGTTTTCCAAAAGTAATGATCTGCGCGACCTGGTCATGGCCGTATTTGTCCTGTACATACCGGATCACCCGGTCACGCTTTTCCTGACAAAAGTCGATATCGAAGTCCGGCATGGACACCCGTTCGGGATTCAGAAACCGTTCGAACAGCAGACTGAAGCGCAGCGGATCCAGATCAGTGATCCGCAGCGCCCAGGCGACCACCGACCCCGCCCCGGACCCACGTCCAGGTCCCACAGGAATGTCGTGATCCTTGGACCATTGGATAAAATCGGACACAATCAGGAAATACCCCGGAAAGTCCATCTTGATGATGATATCCAGTTCATATTCCAGCCGCTCGAAATAAGGCTTGGCCTTTTCGCGGCGCTCCTCGTCGCTTTCGTCACCGGTAAAGACATGCCTTTCCAGCCGCTTTTCCAGACCTTCCCGGGCATAAAGACGCAATGTTTCAGCTTCCGACGTGTTTTCATCGGCCGTAAATTTGGGCAAAATCGGATCAACAGTCGGCACCTTGAATGCACAACGACGGGCGATGACCACCGTGTTGGCCAAAGCTTCGGGCAGATCCGAAAACAGCTCCGCCATTTCCTCAGGCGACTTGAAATAATGTTCTGGGGTGAGCTTGCGCCGGTCCTCCATCTCCACATAGGCGCCTTCCGCGATGCACAGCAAGGCGTCATGGGCCGCATACATGTCGCGGACCGGAAAATATACATCATTGGTGGCCACCAGCGGTACGTCATGGTCATAGGCAAAATCCAGAAACGCTTCTTCCGTCGCCTGTTCCTCCGGCATGTCGTGACGCATGAGTTCCAGATAAAGGCGCCCTGGAAACAGTTCTTTCAGCTTTAGAAGAATCTGTTCCGCCCGGTCCCGTCGCCCTTCAAGAAGAAAACGTCCTATGGGACCCGCTGGTCCACCGGTAAGACAGATCAGTCCCGCCGTCCGGCCTTCCAGGACGTCCAGGTCGATCTGCGGCGTTTCGTGACCATCTGATTCGAGATGCGCCTTGCTGACCAGTTCCATCAGATTGTGATAGCCTTCTGCGGTCTGGGCCAGAAGTCCAAGCCAGCCAGGTTCAGGGGCCCGTTTCGTCTTGCCGTTTTCCTCTGCTTCATGGCGAATGGCCAGCGACGTACCCACAATGGGTTGAATGCCTGCGGCCGGCAGGGTCAGTGACGCTTCCAGCATGCCAAACATGTTATTGGTATCGGTGATCGCCACCGCCGGCATCCCGAACTTGTGACAGAGCTCCGGCAGCGCCTTGATATGAATGGCACCTTCGGACAATGAATATGCTGAATGAACTCTTAAATGAATAAATTTATGTTCTGTCATCAATTACATGACTTCTTTAAAGTGAAACTTTAAGATTGGAAATACCCGATAATACCCGCGGCAAGAACAGATTCGCACAAATATTGACCTGCATAAATCATATAGAGGCGAAAGCTCCGTCCCTCAAAAGCAAAACTGAGGGAAGAATTGGCCGCCAGAAGGCCGATCCCGACGATCAGGCCCATCACCAGACTCCCTGTGAAGTCCAGATTGGCCGCGGCAATAATAACCGCCAGGCTCAGCGCAAAAATCACACATACACCGCCGGCCAGAATCATTTCCCGTGTCGGATCACTCAGCGTTTCAGGCGACAGGCCGACTTCCTTCATCCAGACCTTACCAAACAGGAACGGGGAATACCACAGACCGCCAAGAATGAATTTGGCGACTGCCGCAAGAAAAATCGCCAACATATTCAGTGAGTCAAGTCCCATGATTCGCCCCTTTTCCCTAGCCCAGAATATCCACCCTTGATGTCGCCAGCTATCACGATGAGAGGTTATGCCGGGTGCAGCGTCCCTTCGCGCAGTATAACACATCGATCCATTTTCTGGGCAAGATCGTAATTATGGGTGGCAATCAGCGCGGCCGTCCCCTCCTCCCGGGAGATACCCAGCAGAACCTTCAGCACCTCTTCCCCGGTGGCTTCATCCAGGTTTCCGGTCGGTTCATCGGCCAGCAGGATTTTGGGTTTATTGGCCAGCGCCCGGGCAATGGCGACCCGTTGCTGCTCGCCACCAGATAGGCGGCTGGGGCGGTGCTTCAATCGTTCCCCCAGCCCCATCTTTTCCAACAATTCCCCGGCCCGCGCCTCGGCCTCCTTTCTGGGGCGGCCGGCAATCATCTGGGGCATCATTACATTTTCCAGGGCGGTAAATTCTGGCAGCAGATGGTGAAACTGATAGACAAACCCGATCTCGTGTCGGCGGATCCGGGTACGCCGGAGATCCGACAGTGCATTACACGCCACCCCGTTGATGATCACCTCGCCCTGCTGGGCTTTTTCCAGGAGTCCGGCGATATGAAGCAAGGTGGACTTGCCCGCCCCGCTCGCTCCCGTCAACGCCACCATTTCCCCCCTGTTCAGGTGAAAGTCGACACCCCGGAGAATATGCAAATCCACGTCACCCTGGAAAAAATGCCGATGAATCCCCCTCAACTCCAGCGCCACGGAAGTTTCGTGTCCTGTCATCTTCGTCGCCACGGTTTCCGTCTTGTTCATGATATCTCCTCGCTCATATCCCTCATTCATATCTTAGGCCCCTCATTCATATCTCAGGGCCTCGACGGGGTCGGTTTTTGCCGCCCGCCAGGCAGGATATAGCGTGGCAAGAAACGTCAATGTGAGTGACACCGTAACCACGGCGATCACTTCATCGGGCTGGATGATGGCTGGAATTTCCGAAATAAAGCGGATTTCCGCGTTCCACAATTCCGCGCCGGTGGCCGTTTCCACGAAATCCACTATATTTTGAAGATTATCGGCCACCACGACACCGCCCGCCAGCCCTAGAAAAGTGCCCAGAATACCGATCAGGGATCCGGCAATAAAAAACACCCTGAGAATAGAAGCGCGTGAAGCTCCCATGGTTCTAAGGATAGCAATATCCTTGTTTTTGCTGCGCACCAGCATGATCATGGTGGAGATGATATTAAACACAGCCACCAGAATGATCAGAGTAAGAATGATGAACATCACATTGCGTTCAATTTGCAGCGCATTAAAAAAGCTGCGATTGAGCACCCGCCAGTCAATCAGTCGTCCCTGAAGCCCCAACTCCCGGATTCGTTGCTGAACGAAGGGATAGGTCTCCTCAATGAGATCCGGATGAGTGAGCGTGAGTTCCAGATACTGAACGCTGTTCTCATACTGGAAATATTTCTGGGCCTGATCCAGAGGAATAAAAAAATAGCTGCTGTCGTAATTATATTCGCCGACTTCAAATATGGCCTTGATTTCATAACTGGCTAGGCGCGGTACGGTGCCGAAGGCTGTAACCCGTCCCTTGGGGGTAATCAGGGTGATCAGACTGCCAATCTCCAGCCCGTAAGTATCCGCCAGGCGTTTGCCAATGATAATATCGTGCTCCCCTGTCCCGAAATCCGTCAGGGACCCCGCCACGATGTTTTCTGCCACCAACGGGCGATGGCGCAGGTCTTCGGGCCGGATGCCCCGCACCATGGCGCCGGTGGCATAGTCGCCAAAAGACGCCATCACCTGCCCCTCGATCACCGGGTCCACCCGTACCACATTCTCCACAGTCGATAAGGCAGAAGCCGCCGCATCATAATCCGTCATGCGTCCGGCATAGGGCTGATACAATAAATGGCCCTTGAAGCCGATGACCTTGGACAGGATTTCCTCCCGAAATCCCCCCATGACTGACATGGTAACAATCAGGGCGGCCACACCCAGAAAAATCCCGACCAACGAAAAAATCGCAATGACGGAAATAAATCCCTCATGCCCTTTCAGTCTCAAATACCGGAAGGCCAAAGTCCACTCAAAGGCCCGAAACATAAATCGTCCTTTCCCGGCTTTCGACAGAGCCGAAATTATACATCATGGCGCGTGAGCACAACGAATACAACAAGACAAACTGCTGCGGCCATAACTGATTGGGCCATACCATTGCCGTCTGTGGACCGCCATCCCCCTGCCCCGAAACAGGCGGGGTCGCGATGACGCCTGACGAACATTGCCCTCACGCCGCCTGCTCCCGTTATGCCTTTGCGGCAAATCTGTTCAACACCTCGTCCACCGTCATTTCTTCACGCTGACCAGTACGACGGTTTTTGATCTCAACCACACCTTTCTCCAGCCCCTTGGGCCCCACCACCACCTGCCAAGGCAGTCCAATCAGATCCATATTGGCAAATTTCATGCCGCCCCCAACATCCCGGTCATCATAGAGCACCTCAATGCCGGCCCTGAGCATTTTTTCATACAGATCCTCACTGGTCCGGGTACAGGCCTCATCCTTGGCCCGGAGATTCACCAACCCCACCTGGAACGGGGCGACAGCTTCCGGCCAGATTATACCGGCCTCATCGTGATTGGCCTCGATCAGCGCCCCCACAAGACGGGAGACCCCGATGCCGTAAGAGCCCATTTCCACGGTTAGCAGATTGCCATCCGGTCCCGTAACCCGGGCATTCATGCTGTCGGAATATTTGGTCCCGAAGTAGAAAATGTGCCCCACTTCGATGCCTTTGGCCACCCTTAAGTCTTCCGGGGCCACCGGGCAGTTCGCGGGATCGTGTTTTTCCTCTTCCATGGCATACAGGCTTTGAAGCTGGCGAATGGTTTCGGGATCAATATCCCCGGTCAGTTTATCCAGTTCGAAACCTTCGATCGCCTTGTCATAATACAGCGTGCTTTCACCGGTCTCCGCCAGGATCTGAAATTCGTGGCTCAAGTCTCCGCCAATCGCGCCGGTATCCGCCTTCACCGGAATGGCCACCAGTCCAAGACGGGCAAAGGTGCGCAGATACGCCACATACATTTTGTTATAGGAATCACGCGCCCGCTCCTGATCGAGATCAAAGCTGTAAGTATCCTTCATTAGAAATTCCCGGCCGCGCATAACCCCGAAACGCGGACGGATTTCATCACGAAACTTCCACTGGATATGATACAGAAGCTTCGGCAGGTCCTTGTAACTTTTGATGTTGTTCCGGAACAGATCCGTGATCATTTCCTCATTGGTCGGCCCATACAGCATTTCCCGGTCATGCCGGTCAGTGATCCGCAGCATTTCCTTACCATAGGCATCATAACGACCACTTTCCTGCCACAGCTCCGCCGACTGGATTGTCGGCATCAACAATTCCTGCGCCCCGGCCCGATTCTGCTCTTCACGTACAACCTGTTCGATGTTGCGCAATACCTTTAGCCCAAGCGGCAACCAAATATATATGCCGGCGCTCGTCTGGCGGATCATGCCAGCCCTCAGCATCAATCTGTGAGAAGCGATCTGGGCTTCAGTGGGCGTTTCTTTTAACGTGGGCAGAAAATATGTGGACAGACGCATTTTTTAACTCTGTTTTCTGTTTTTCGCAGTGATGAGTTTTGACTATAGTCTCTGTTATTAACAGGCTTTTTGCGGACTGCAATTATCTTTTCAGGGGAAGCTCAAGTTTTTCTGCCTCCCCTTCGGCACACAGCCGATGAATTTGAGCATAATAGGCTGGCGCTATCGGTTTGCCATTGAAATAGGCCAGGCCGTCGCGCACCTCCACATATCCCAGAATCATTTCCTGTTTCAATCCCGGATGACGGGCATAAAGCGCATTGTCCAGTTCTTTTGCCGTATCAAGAACCAGATAAAATGAAATTTCCGGCAAGACGTCAAACGCCCGGTTGTTCTCAAGATCCGCTGGGGGCACTTTGCGCCCCTTCACATCCACCCCGGGCCGGTAGGTCACATCTTCTTCTGGAACATGGCGGGTCAAAGAAACACAATCCTGTTTTTTGATAAGAATCGCCTGACCAGCCAGGGCCGTCTCCTGAAGCAGAAAAAGTCCAACTGCCATTGTGGCAAAAAACGCACATCTCATCAGTGATCCTTTCTATCCCCCTTTATTGTATACAATTTTTTCACCTGACCCGCATGTTGCAATTTTACAACAAAGTGGGAAAAATTGAAGTTTCATTAAATTTTAAAGATGACAAGCCGAAAGGACTGAACTAACGTTTCTGTCAAACGGGAGGCCCAAGTTTGGGGAGGGAAAAGCCTACACAAAACCAAACACGGGTAACATAAAAAAAGAAAAAGAAAAAACCGGCAGAACGGTCTTAATAAAAATAAATAGAAAATAAAAAAGCAAGGTCATGACCTTGCTTTTTTTATGGCTGTTCCCTTTTGAAAGCGGGCTGGCCGTGTCGGCTTAGAATGAATTGAGCCAACCTATGCACAATTCACTCTAGACAATCTGGTCACTCTAGACAATCTGGATCAGTTCGTATTTAACCACCATCCAAAAACACAGCCAGACAATAAAAGCCAATCCGGTGGTAATCAGCATCTTACGGCCAATCTGTGGTTTGACTGGAGCGCCTTTTTCGATGCCCTCGGGCAGGTTCGCCTGGTCTTCGCTTTCATGATGATTGCGAACGCCGAACGGTAAAACCATAAACAGGATCAACCACCAGGAAATCGTGAAAACCACAATATGACTGACGACACTCATCAGGCGCTCCTTGACCTCAAACCTCTTCCAGTTCCACCAGCGTGCCACAGAAATCCTTGGGATGCAAAAAAAGCACCGGCTTACCATGGGCACCAATCTTGGGTTCACCATCCCCCAAAATACGCATCCCGTCCGCTTTCAGCTTCTCTGCCGCCGCCCTGATGTCTTCAACCTCGTAACAGACATGATGAATGCCGCCGGCCTGATTTTTGGCCAAGAAACCTGCAATGGGGGAGTTTTCGCCCAAAGGATACAACAGTTCAATCTTGGTATTGGGCAGTTCCACAAAAACCGTGGTTACGCCGTGATCCGGCTGATCCACGGCTTCTGAAACCTTTGCCCCGAGCGTATCCCGATACAAGGCTGTCGCTGCATCAAGGTCCGGCACGGCAATAGCCACATGGTTCAGTTTTCCAATCATTGTTATTTCTCCCAATTGCACGATGTTTCTTTTTCGTCATTTCAGACGCGACAGGCTGACCACGGTGACAGGGCCTGTTTCGCGTTCGGTATATGTTTTCGCGGCCCGGCGGGCGGCAATTCTCACTTCTTCCTTCAGAAAACTGTCATCCTTCAGAGCCCGGGCAGGAAGCCTGTTCAAAACGTCCTCCACATTGCGGCGTATCTGCCGTTCCAGCCCCCCGTCCCCCTCATCCGCCAGCCCCAGAATGGTGATTTCGGGCACACAGGCCAGTTCCAGGTTCCGGTCCAGAACCACAGACACAACCAGACCCCCATTATACATCAGCCGCCGTCGGGTCACGATGGCCTCATCCTCGTCGGAAATCAGAAACTGACCATCCAGCGCCACCCGGCCATGTTCCACCTCATCAATGATTGCAGCTTCACCCGGCGCCAGCCGAATTAACGCGCCATTGCGCGGCACCACCACCTGCCCGACGCCAAGATCCCGGGCCAGTTCCGCCTGACGGGTCAGATGGCGCAGTTCCCCATGCACCGGCACGGCGATTTCGGGACGAATCCAGCGATACATTTGGGTCAGTTCCTGCTGTCCCGGATGACCGGACACATGCACAAAAGCATCCTTTTCCGTGATCACCTCTGCGCCCTTTTCGACCAACAGATTATGCAGCCGTCCCAGCACCAGCTCGTTGCCCGGGATAATTTTGGAGGAAAAGACCACCGTATCCCCCGCATTCAATGCAATATGGCGATTGGTGTCCTGAGCAATACGCATCATTGCCGCCCGTGCCTCTCCCTGACAGCCAGTGCAAATATACAACACCTTGTCATCAGGCAGATAACCAGCTTCCTCTTCATCAATCACCGGTGGGAAATCCTTCAGATACCCAACTTCCCGCGCAGCGGCCACATAACGTTTCAGCGACCGCCCCACAAGACAAAGATGGCGTTGACCGGCTTCGGCCACCCGGGCCAGTGTTTCCACCCGGACCACATTGGAGGCAAAAGTGGTGCAGAAAACCTTGCCCTTTTTATCTGAAAGCAGGCGGATCAGGCTCTCTCGCACCGCCTTTTCCGATCCTGTGGGTTGTGTATTGAAGACATTGGTCGAATCACAGACCAAGGCCAACACGCCCTCGTCCCCCATCCGCTTCATTGCTTTGTGATCCACAGGATCACCGATCAGCGGGTCCGGATCCAGTTTCCAGTCTCCGGTATGAAACACACTGCCCAGCGGCGTTTTGATCCGCAGGGCATTTGGCTCCAGAATGGAATGGGTAAGCGCCACCATCTCGATGCTGAAAGGGCCAAGCTCTATTCTTCCGCCCAAGGGCACCTCATGGACTACGGCCTCTTTCTCCAGCCCCAGCTCCTGCAATTTCCCCTGCAAAATCCGGGCGGTAAAGGGAGTGGCGTAAATCGGGCATTGAAGTTGCGGCCAGAGATAAGCCACAGCCCCAACATGATCCTCATGGGCATGGGTAATGACCAGTCCCAGAAGACGGTCCCGGCGTTTTTCAATAAAGCTGACATCCGGCATAATCAGATCAATCCCCGGCAGATAAATATCCGCGAAGGAAATGCCACAATCCACCATCAGCCAGTCCTGATCCCCCAGCGGACCATAGGCGTAAAGATTGAGATTCATACCAATCTCACCAGATCCGCCCAAAGGCAGAAAATGAAGCTCGGGAGTATGTTTTGATTTAGCCATGATCACATTTTGGATTTTGAGTTGCGCACATAAATCTCAAAAAGCCCACGTGTGGTCAATTCCTGATCGACAATTTCAATAATGTCGGTGGCGTCACTGAACAGCGGCGCCAGCCCGCCAGTTGCCAACACCTTCATCGGTTTTGCCGTCTCTGTTTGACGAAATTCCGCCTGAATGCGGGCCACAATCCCCTCAATCAGTCCCACATAGCCCCAAAAGATCCCCGACTGCATGGCGCTGATGGTCCCGGTGCCGATCACCTGCGGCGGTCGTTCGACGGCAATACGCGGCAATTTGGCCGCCGCCATATGCAGTGCTTCCACCGAAAGGTTCACTCCCGGTGAAATCACCCCGCCATGATAGTTTCCATGTTCGTCAATCACGTCGAAAGTGGTCGCCGTACCGAAATCAATAATGATCATCGGGCCACCATAAAGCCTTTGCGCCGCCACAGCATTCACCAGCCGGTCCGCGCCTACTTCCCGGGGATTGTCCAGCTTGACCTTAATGCCAAGCTCCACGCCATCTTCGCCCACCACCAGCGCCGTACAGTTAAAATACCGCCGACACAACAGCTGCAGCGGAAATAGCGCCTGGGGCACCACCGTCGCGATAATGGCTCCATTAATGCGACCCGGATCCACATTTTCCAGATTCATAAGCTGTGCCAGCCAGACCATATATTCATCGGCCGTGCGGCTCGCGGAACTGGAAATACGCCATTTGTGGCGCAGTTCCTTACCGTCATGGAGCGCAAAAACGATATTGGTATTCCCCGCATCAATGGCAAGCAGCATGTCTGATCCCTCTAGGATGATCTGGGAGCGAAAAAAACATCACCGGCGGTGATTATTCTCTGGCCCGTATCTGTTTCAACTTTTAACCCGCCGGTAACATCAAGGTCAATAAATCTTCCGGTAAATTCCTCCTGCGGCAGGCGAACCGTGATGTTTTGCCCAAGCCCCTCTGCCTTGTCCAGCCACGCTGTGCGGATAACGGAAAAGCCATCGCCTTTCCAGCGCCCGATCCAGTAGGCCATAGAAGACGCCAGAAGCTCCAGAGCCTGTTCGGACGTGACGTTCATCCCTGCCGCCATATTCAGGCTGGTCGCCGGATAGAGGGCCTTTTGCGGGTGCGAAGCAAGGTTGACACCAATGCCGATAATCACAAATTCCGGCACGGATGAACCTTTCGCCGCTGCGGCCTGGGATTCCAGCAGGATCCCGGAAACTTTCCGGCCGTCCAGCAGCACATCATTGGGCCATTTGCATCTGGCCCGACTGTCGGACTGCACCAGATCCGCCACCACATCCCGAACGGCAAGGGCCGCGACAAAAGACAGTTGTGATGATGTCACGACGTCACCTTCCCCTTTCAACAACAGGGAACAAAACAGATTTCCCCGTTCAGAAACCCATTCCCGTCCTCGACGGCCACGGCCCGAAGACTGTTCCCGCGCCATAATCCATAACGGCGGCGTTGCCCCCGCAGTGGCCTGTCGTTTGGCTTCTTCATTGGTGCTGTCCAAAACGTCAAATGCCTGAAGGCCGTAACCCTCAGGCATTGAAATGTGTGTTTTTATCGTCATCGGCTCAGGCCATGAAAAACATCATGACAACAGCGCCCTTGCCGCAGCCTGCGCACCTTCAAGGATTGGCGTTGAAACCTGCGGCAGAACAAAAACCAGCACCAGGGCAGCTGAAACCCCCATCACCAGACGCATTTCAAGGGACTGTTGCGGCAGGAACGCTTCCACCGGTTTGTCGAAATACATCACCTTGACAATGCGCAGGTAATAATAGGCGCCAATCACACTGGCCAGCACCCCGATCACGGCAAGGCCATACAGGTCGGCATGAATGGCAGCGGCAAAAACATAAAACTTGCCCCAGAACCCGGCCAGCGGCGGAATCCCCGCAAGGGAAAACATAAGAATGGCCAGCACAGCCGCCATGCCCGGCCGGGTCTGCGCCATGCCGGAAAGATCGGCGATGTCCTCGACCATGCCGTCCTTGCGCCGCATGGACAGTATCACACCAAAGGTGCCGATATTCATCACCAGATAAATGGTCATGTAAATGATCAGACCGCTAATGCCTTCTTGCGTGCCGGAAGCCAGACCCACCAGGGCAAACCCCACATGACCAATGGAAGAATAGGCCATCAGACGCTTGATGTTGGTCTGCACAATGGCCGCCGTGGATCCCAGAATCATGGAGGCAATGGCCATGAAGACCAGGATCTGGTGCCAGGAGTCTTCCAGCGCCCCGAACGGAACAAACAGAACCCGCACCAGCAGAGCCATGGCCGCCACTTTTGGCGCCACGCTGAAGAATGAGGTAATCGGCGTCGGGGCGCCTTCATAAACGTCCGGGGTCCACATATGGAACGGTACCGCAGAGACCTTGAACGCCAATCCCGCCAGAACAAACACCAGCCCGACAATGGCACCGATTGTGCTGTCCTGTGCCGCATGGGCCGTCGTCTGAGTCAGCGCCTCGGCCACCGTCATGAAATTGGTGCTGCCCACAAAGCCGTAGACCAGGGAACTGCCATAAAGCAGCATGCCAGAAGACAAGGCGCCGAGCACAAAATATTTCAGGCCGGATTCGGTGGACCGTTCTGAATCCCGACGAACGGCGCTCAGCACATAAAGACTCAAGGACTGCAACTCCAGCCCCATATACAGCGAAATCAAATCATTGGCCGAAACCATCACCAGCATGCCAAGAGTCGCAAGCATCATCAGGATGGGAACTTCAAAACGTTCCTCCTTCAGCTCACGGAAATATTGCAGGGACATGATCACCGCCAGAATGGCGGCCAGCAACACCAGCCCCTTCATAAAACCGGTAAAGCCGTCCACCACAAACATCTGGGCAAATGTCAGGGCGCGCCCTTCCCCGTTGCCCAGGACAAAGAACAGCGTTACCATCATCACAGCCACAGCAAGCCAAGACACCAGGCCCGTGGACCGGTTGCCCCGAAACACGCCTAGCATCAACAGCGCCATAGCGCCGAGGGCCAGCAGGATTTCCCCCATGGCGGGAGCAAGATCAGGAAGCATTGTTTGTGTCATTTCTTCTTCTCTCTTTTCCTTAACGCGCAGCCTCAGCCAGCCTGAAGGCGTTCATGGCAGTTTCATGATTCTGGATCAGATGCTCAACGGACACATGGACAAAATCCAAGAAAGAGGACGGATAAATCCCCATCCACAGGGTAAAGATCACCAATGGTGCAAAGACCAGAACTTCCCTGGGGGTCATGTCCCGCAATGCCTTAAGCTCCTCTTTCACCAGATCCCCAAATACCACACGCCGGTACAGCCACAGCATATAGGCAGCCCCAAGGATCAGACCTGTTGCGGCAAAGAAAGTGGCCCAGACATTAACTTTGAACAGCCCCGCCAGCACCAGGATCTCACCGACGAAATTGGCCGTCCCCGGCAAGCCCACAGACGCCATGGTGAAAAACATGAAGACCAGGGCATATTTCGGCATGTTATTGACCAGCCCGCCATAACGGGCAATTTCCCTTGTATGCATACGGTCATAAATCACCCCGACACACAGGAACAAGGCGCTGGACACAAACCCGTGGGCCAGCATGACAATAATCGCGCCCTCGATGCCTTGCGTGTTAAAGGCAAAGATCCCCAGCGTCACATAGGCCATATGCGCCACCGAGGAATAGGCGATCAGCTTTTTCATATCTTCCTGCATCAACGCCACCAGCGAGGTGTAGACGACCGCCACACAGGACAGCGTATAGACCAGCCACGCGAGTTCCTCGCTGGCCACCGGGAACATGGGCAGGCTGAACCGCAGGAACCCGTACCCGCCCATTTTCAGCAGAATACCCGCCAGGATCACAGAACCGGCCGTAGGCGCCTGAACGTGGGCATCCGGCAACCAGGTATGAACCGGCCACATGGGAACCTTGACCGCAAAAGAGGCAAAAAATGCCAGCCACAGCCAGGTCTGGGCGTCCACCGCAAAATTATATTCCATCAGCGCTGGAATGTCCGTGGTGCCGGCCTCAAGATACATATACAACAACGCCAACAGCATCAGCACTGACCCCAGCAGCGTATACAGGAACAGCTTGTATGAGGCATAAACACGTTCCTTGCCGCCCCAGATGCCAATGATCAGGAACATGGGGATCAGGCCGCCCTCGAAAAACAGATAAAACAGAACAATGTCCAGGGAGCAGAACACACCCAGCATAAGGGTCTCAAGGACCAGGAAGCTGATCATGTATTCTTTGATGCGCACCTTGACTGAATCCCAGCTTGCCAGGATACACAGCGGCATGATTAGCGTGGTCAGCAGCACAAACAGCACTGAAATGCCATCCACGCCCATATGGTAACTGATACCGCCGCCCAACCATTCAGCCTTTTCCTCGAACTGGAACCCCGGATCGGTTTTGTCAAACCCGAACCACAGCACCAGCGAAAAGACGAAGGTGGCCAGCGTGGTCAACAGCGCCGCATTTTTGGTGTTGCGCGCAACGATTTCTTCTTCGCCGCGGATCAGCAGAATAAACAGCACTCCGACAAGCGGCAAAAAGGTAATGGCCGAGAGGAAAGGAAAATGTTCCATGATTTAATTCCCCCCCACGATAAACCAGGTTGTGAAGGCCGCCACGCCGATCAGCATGGCAAAAGCATAATGATACAGATATCCGGTTTGCATTTCCCTGAACTTCCGGGCTAGTGCAACAACGGTCGCGGACACCCCATCAGGACCGTAACGGTCGATGGTTCCCAGATCTCCTTTTTTCCACAGAAACGCACCTAAGCGCTTTGCCGGTCGGACAAAAAGAAAATCATAGATTTCATCCACATACCATTTGTTGAGGAACAGATTGTAAAGATATTTGAAGGTCCGGGCCGCCGCCGCCGGCGTTTCCGGCGCCAGAATATAGCTATAAAATGCGACGGCAAAACCGGTAACCATGGCAATGAACGGTGACCAGACCACCCAAGCCGGCACATGATGTGCCGCTTCCATGACATTGTCCCCCAAAACCTTAAGCGACGTGCCCCAGAAGTCCTCATAATGATGGCCGGTGAAATATTCACTGAAGACAAAGCCAGAGGCAATGGCACCAACCGCTAGCAGGTAGAGCGGAATCAGCATTACCTGCGGACTTTCATGCACATGATCCTGCACCTTCTTGCTGGCGCGGCTTTCCCCAAAGAACGTCATGAACACCAGCCGCCAGCTGTAGAAGCTGGTAAACAGCGCCGCCAAAACCCCCATGGCAAAAGCATAATCGCTCATGCTAGCCGAAGACGCAAAGGCGGATTCAATGATCATGTCTTTGGAATAATACCCCGCGAAGAACGGGAAACCGGTCAATGCCAGGGTACCAATGGTCATCATGGCAAACGTAATCGGGATCTTCTTCCACAGCCCTCCCATTTTGCGCATGTCCTGTTCATCGCTCATGGCATGGATCACCGACCCAGATCCCAGGAATAGAAGCGCCTTGAAAAAGGCATGGGTAAACAGATGGAAAATCGCCGCGCCGTAAGCCGATACCCCAAGCGCGAAAAACATGTATCCCAGCTGGGAACAGGTGGAATAGGCGATCACCCGCTTGATGTCATTCTGGGCCACACCGATGGTCGCAGCGAAAATCGCCGTGGACGCACCGATAAATGTCACAAAGGCTAGGGCATCCGGGCTGTATTCAAAAATCGGGGAGCAACGCGCCACCATAAACACGCCTGCGGTCACCATGGTTGCCGCATGGATCAAGGCGGACACCGGTGTCGGGCCCTCCATGGCATCCGGCAGCCAGGTATGTAGCCCCAGCTGTGCCGATTTGCCCATCGCGCCAATAAACAGCAGAATGGAAATGGTGGTGATCAGATCAAGCTCCATGCCCAGGAAATAAATGACGTTGTCCGTATAGTCGGGCACGGAGGAAAATACCGTCGTGAAATCCAGGCTGCCAAATGCCATGAAAATGGCAACAATGCCAAGGGCGAAGCCGAAGTCGCCGACCCGGTTCACCACAAATGCCTTGATGGCAGCCGCATTGGCGGACGGTTTTTTGTACCAGAAACCGATCAGCAGATAAGAGGCCAAGCCAACACCTTCCCAGCCAAAAAACAGCTGCAGGAAGTTATCCGCCGTCACCAGCATCAACATGGCGAAAGTGAACAGGGACAGATAAGACATGAAGCGCGGAATGTGCGGATCATGGCTCATATAGCCCACAGAATAAATATGCACCAGCGCCGACACTGTCGTGACCACTACCAGCATCACAGCCGTCAGTGTGTCGATCCGGAACGCCCAGTCCAGTTGCAGATCCCCGGACGAAATCCAGTTCAGCACGGTCACATACGCCTCCTGATGACCCAGCGCCACCTGGCCAAAGGCGATCCAGCTGAGCAGCGCGGAAATCACCAGAAAACTGCAGGTGACAATTTGCGCCCCCCGGTCACCGATCTGCTTGCCGAAAAAACCGGCGATAATCGCCCCAAGCAGGGGCAGGAAGACAATTGCCTGATACATTCTTATTATCCTTTCATCAGATGGATGTCTTCCACGGCGATGGTGCCGCGGTTGCGGAAATAAATCACCAGAATGGCAAGGCCAATGGCGGCTTCACCGGCCGCCACGGTCAGGATGAACATGGCGAAGACCTGGCCCATCATATCCCCCATATAGGCCGAAAACGCCACCAGGTTGATGTTGACCGCCAGCAGCATCAGCTCGACGGACATCAGAATGATAATGACATTCTTTCTGTTCAGGAAAATACCGAAGATACCAAGGGTAAACAAAATGGCAGCAACGGTCAGGTAATGTGCTAATCCGATTTCCATACTTCTACCCCTTATCTAAGCGCCCTGACCGGGTTTGACTTTTACGATTTCATAGGCATCGCTGCGACGGCGACGCACCTGTTCGGAAATATTCTGCTTTTTGACGCCGGGCCGCTTGCGGTGCGTGAGCACAATAGCGCCAATCATGGCCACAAGCAGAATCATGCCCGCCATCTGGAACAAGAAGATATAATCCGTATACAAAAGGCGCCCCATGGCGACAGTGTTGCTGACCTCCTCCGTAATCGGGGCCTGCGTCGCAGAAAGAGTGGTCATGTTGTCCGAAAACTGCCAGCCGGCCACCACGAGGGCAATCTCCGCCAGCAGAATAAGGCCGATGGTCGCCCCGATCGGCAGATAAGACTGGAATCCTTTACGCAGTTCCACAAAATCAATATCCAGCATCATCACCACAAACAGGAACAATACCGCCACGGCGCCCACATAGACGATCACCAAAATCATGGCAAGGAATTCGGCACCCAGCAGTAGGAATAAGGCCGCCGAATTAAAAAACGCCAGGATCAGGAAAAGCACCGAATGAACGGGATTACGGCTGGAGATCACCATTAGGCCGGACAACACCGTAATCGTGGCAAAGATATAAAAACAGATTGTAACGATCATGGTCTTTCCTTACCGGTATGGAGCGTCGAGTTCGATATTCTTGGCAATTTCGCGTTCCCAGCGTTCCCCGTTGGTCAAAAGCTTTTCCTTGTCATACATCAGCTCCTCGCGGGTTTCCGTGGCGAATTCGAAATTCGGCCCTTCCACAATGGCGTCCACCGGGCAGGCTTCCTGACAGTACCCGCAATAGATACATTTGGTCATGTCAATGTCATAGCGGGTCGTACGGCGGCTGCCGTCTTCACGGGGTTCCGATTCAATGGTAATCGCCAACGCCGGGCAGATCGCCTCGCACAGTTTACAGGCGATGCAGCGTTCCTCCCCATTGGGATAGCGCCGCAAGGCATGTTCGCCACGGAAACGCGGACTCAGCGGACCTTTTTCGAATGGATAGTTAATGGTCGCTTTCTTGCGGAACATATATTTTAACGTCAACCACATTGCTGAGCAGAATTCGCTCAACAGAAATGTGCGTGCTGCGTGATCTAGAAACGCCATAATATCACCCGTCTCCTAGCCAATCTTGTCCGTAAAGGCAAGCAAGTAGAGGCCTGTCAAAAATACCCACAGTAACGAAATCGGCAGAAACACCTTCCATCCCAGACGCATCAACTGGTCATAACGATAACGCGGAACCGTCGCCTTGACCCAGGCAAAGACAAAGAAGAAAAACCAGATCTTTGCAAACAGCCAGATCGGCCCCGGAATGTAATACAACGGCGCCCAGTCAAAAGGCGGCAAATACCCGCCAAAAAACAAAATGCTGGTCATGGCGCACATCAACAGGATGTTGGCATATTCCCCAAGGAAAAACAGGGCAAAGGCCATGGAGGAATATTCCACCTGATACCCCGCCACCAGTTCCGCTTCCGCTTCGGGCAGGTCAAAGGGCGGCCGGTTGGTTTCCGCCAGTGCAGAAATAAAGAAAATCACAAACATGGGAAACAGCGGCGACAACCAGAAACCGTTCACTCCGAGAAAGGTGTTGCGTTGGGCTTCCACAATGTCTACCAGATTGAGGCTTTGCACCACCATCAGCACCGTCACCAACACAAAGCCGATCGAGACTTCATAAGACACCATCTGCGCCGCAGACCGCAACGAGCCGAGAAAGGCATACCGCGAGTTACTGGCCCAGCCGGACATGATGATGCCATATACGCCCAATGAAGAAATAGCAAACAGGTAAAGCACACCCACATTGATGTTGGCCAGCACCATTTCCGCACTCCACGGAATGACCGCCCAGCCCACCAGGGCCAGAATAAAGGTCAAACACGGCGCCAACAAGAAGATGCCCCGGTTGGCACCGGCCGGAATGATCGTTTCCTTAAGAAACAGCTTCAGGCCGTCAGCAAAGGACTGCAAAAGCCCGAAAGGGCCCACCACATTAGGGCCCCGGCGTAACTGCATGGCGGCCCAGACCTTACGGTCCACATAAACGCTCATGGCCACACATAACAGCAGCGGCAAAACAATCAGCAGAATCCAGCCGATAATGTTCAGGGTGTAAACCAGCCCTGAATTCAGCGAAACACCGAGCAGATATTGAAATAAATCACCCATGGGTTCCTGTCGCCTCCTCAGCTTCAGTATGGCCATTAAAAATCGCGCTGCATTCTTCCATGATCCGGGAAGCGCGGGCGATCGGATTGGTCAGATAAAAGTCGGTTACCGGATAGACAAAGGGCTGATCCAGAATGTCTCCCGCTGTGCCGAACTCACCCCAGGAGCTTTGCGGTTTAACGTCCAGTTCAGCGAAATGCGGGTAGTCGGCATACAGTTTTTCCCGAAGCTGTCCCAGCGTATCAAAGGGAAGGGTTTTGCCCAGTACATCGGACAGCGCCCGCAGGATTGTCCAGTCCTCTCGTGCGTCGCCGGGGCCAAAGATTACCTTCAGCGCCATCTGCACGCGGCCTTCTGTATTCACATACAGACCGGATTTTTCCGTATAGGCCACACCCGGCAGAATCACATCGGCGCTTTTCACACCCTCATCCCCGTGGCTCCCCTGATAAATGACAAAGGCCTTGTCCAGACGGCTTGAATCAAACTCATCGGCGCCCAGGTTGAAGACCACTTCGATATCCCCGTTTTCCACGCCATCGAAGATCGCCTCTATGCCGCCCTCACTGGTCAGGCCCAGATCCAGCCCCCCCACCCGGGCCGCCGCCGTATGCAGTACGTTAAAGCCGTTCCAGTCGTCGCGAATCATGCCGAATTTTTCGGCAATATCCCGCGCAGTCTTGAGGATGGCAGCACCGTCTTCACGGGCCAGCGCCCCCTGTCCCAAAATCAATATGGGTTTTTCGGCGGCCTCAAGAACTTTTGCAAAATCATGGCTGCCGGACAGGATATCGTTGAGCACAACCGCGCTGTCACCCAGATGATCCAACTTATAGGTCAGATCAACTTTCGGCCCCACTGCTGCGATCCGGAATCGCGGATCATAGGTCCGGCGTCTAATACGGGCATTGATAATCGGCGCTTCCTTGCGCACGTCACTACCGATGATCAGGCAGGCATCCGCCTCATCAATTCCGGCAATACCCGTATTGAACAGATATGCCGCCCGTGGCGCGGCGGGCAGTTTGGCGCCATCCTGACGGCACTCAAGTTTTGTCGCCCCCAGAGAGGTCAGTAGACCCTTAAGGGCATACATGCTTTCCACATCCTGAAGGTCACCAACAATACCGGCGATTTTGCTGCCATCAAGGCCTTTGAGCCTGTGGGCAATGGTCTCAAATGCCTCTTGCCAACTGGCTTCCACCAGTCTGCCGTCTTTACGCACATAAGGGCGGTCCAGACGGCGAGCTTTCAGACCGTCCACGGCATGGCGTGTCTTGTCGGAAATCCATTCCTCATTCACATCTTCATGAAGACGCGGCAAAATCCGCATCACTTCCCGTCCGCGGCTGTCGGCCCGAATATTACTGCCAACGGCATCATGAACGTCGATGGTTTCCGTGTGCTTCAGCTCCCAGGGCCGGGCCTTGAAGGCATAGGGTTTGCTGGTCAATGCGCCCACGGGGCACAGATCCACCACATTGCCGGACAGTTCAGAAGCAAACGCCTGTTCCTGATAAGTGGTGATTTCCATATTCTCCCCCCGCCCCACGGCGCCCAAAGCCGGAACACCGGCCACTTCATCGGCAAACCGCACGCACCGGGTACAGTGAATACAGCGGGTCATGATCGTCTTGATCAGCGGCCCCATGTATTTTTCCTTAACCGCCCGCTTGTTTTCATGGAAGCGATTCTGCCCCATGCCATAAGCCACTGCCTGGTCCTGTAGGTCACATTCCCCGCCCTGGTCGCAGATCGGGCAATCCAGCGGATGATTAATAAGCAGGAATTCCATCACCCCTTCGCGGGCTTTTTTCACCTTTGGCGTATTGGTGCGGATCACCATGCCATCACCTGCGGGCATGGCGCAGGACGCAATCGGCTTGGGCGCCTTTTCCATTTCCACCAGGCACATGCGGCAGTTCCCGGCAATGGACAATCGCTCGTGGTAACAGAAACGGGGAATTTCAATTCCGACCGCCTCACAGGCCTGTAAGACGGTCATACCGTCTTCTACAGTTACCTCAATTCCGTCAATCGTCAGCGTTGGCATATCCTACTCCTACGCAGCCTGTTTTTTATATTCTTGGATGCGGCGTTCCACCTCGGGGCGGAAATGACGCATCAGGCCCTGGATCGGCCAGGCCGCGGCATCGCCCAGCGCACAAATGGTGTGTCCTTCCACTTGTTTGGTCACATCCAGCAACATGTCAATCTCTTCCAGTTCTGCATTGCCGGTGACCAGACGTTCCATGACCCGCCACATCCAGCCGGTGCCTTCACGACACGGCGTACACTGGCCGCAGCTTTCATGTTTATAAAAAGCGGACAGCCGGGCAATGGCCTTGACGATATCCGTGGACTTGTCCATCACAATCACTGCCGCCGTGCCAAGACCGGACTGCACATCCCGCAGGCTGTCAAAATCCATGCGCACATCATCACAGATGCTTTTGGGCAGCACAGGAACCGAGGATCCCCCCGGTATCACCGCCAGCAGGTTGTCCCAGCCGCCGCGCACGCCCCCGCAGTGTTTTTCGATCAGCTCCTTCAGGGGAATACCCATTTCCTCTTCCACCGTGCAGGGGTTGTTCACATGGCCTGAAATGCAGAACAGCTTGGTTCCAGTATTATTCGCCCGTCCCAGTCCCGCAAACCAGGCCCCGCCCCGACGCAAAATAGTGGGCACTACAGCAATGGATTCCACATTATTCACCGTGGTCGGGCAGCCAAACAGCCCCACATTGGCCGGGAATGGCGGTTTGAGGCGCGGTTGACCTTTCTTGCCTTCCAGACTTTCAATCAGCGCAGTTTCCTCACCGCAGATATAGGCTCCAGCCCCCCGGTGCACATAAATATCGAAATCATAACCGCTACCGGCGGCATTTTTGCCAATCAGCCCCGCCGCATAGGCTTCCTCAATGGCCGCTTCCAGAACTTTGGCTTCCTGAACAAATTCGCCACGAATATAGATATAGGCTGCAACAGCGCGCATGGCGAAACCGGCCAGCAGGCAGCCTTCGATCAGCTTGTGCGGATCATGGCGCATGATTTCCCGATCCTTGCAGGTGCCCGGCTCGCCTTCGTCTGCATTGACCACCAGGTAATTCGGCCGGCCGTCGCTTTCCTTGGGCATGAAGGACCATTTCAGCCCCGTGGGAAAGCCCGCCCCGCCCCGGCCGCGCAAACCGGACGTTTTCACTTCCTCAATAATCCAGTCACCGCCTTTTTCCATCAGCGCCTTGGTACCGTCCCAATCGCCGCGTTTCTTTGCAGCCTCAAGCCCCCAGCTCTGAAAACCGTACAAATTGGTGAAGATACGATCCTTATCTGCAAGCATTATCCCTCACCTCCTTTACCGACATCCCCGGAAGCTGTATCCTTCGCAAAATCCTTCAACGTTGTGGGCCCGCCCATGGGACAGCAGGTAAACCGCGCCGTCTGGGGCCCGGCCTTGGGTTTTTCCCCCGCCTTGATGGCCCGGATAATCTGTTTCGTGCTGTCGGCATCAAGGTCTTCATAATATTCACCGCCATAGGCCATCACCGGCGCGTTCACACAGGCCCCGGCACATTCCACTTCCAGAAGGGTAAATTCCCCATCCTCCGTAGTTTCGCCAAATCCAATGCCCAGCTCTTCCTTGCAGGCGGCCACCACATCGTCAGACCCCCTGAGCCAGCACGGGGTCGTGGTGCATACCTCGATCACATGTTTGCCCACCGGTTTCAGGTTGTACATGGAATAAAAGGTCGCCACCTCATGTACCCGGATATAGGGCATGTCCAGCATATCCGCGATATATTCCATGATCGGCACGGTAATCCAGCCGTTATTCTGCTCCTGCGCCTTGTGCAGCAGAGGCATTACTGCGCTCTGCTGGCGGCCTTCAGGATATTTGGCAATCTGTTTCTTCGCCCATTCCAGATTTTCCGGCGTGAACTCGAACTTTTCTGTTGGCTTGATACTCACGCTCATCGGTCAATTTCTCCGAACACAATATCATAAGACCCGATCAGGGCCGGAACGTCGGCCAGCATATGCCCCTTGGCAAGATGGTCCATGGACTGCAAGTGGGCAAATCCCGGCGCCCGGATTTTACAGCGATATGGCATATTAGATCCGTCAGATACCAAATAGACGCCAAACTCGCCTTTCGGAGCCTCCACGGCAACATAAACTTCGCCTTCCGGCACCTTGAAGCCTTCGGTATACAGCTTGAAGTGATGAATCAGGGCTTCCATGGAATTTTTCATTTCCGCCCGGCGCGGCGGCGCTACTTTTCGATTTTCCGATAGGACCGGTCCCTCCGGCATTTTCTCAAGACACTGTTTGATGATGTTTACACTTTGCAGCATTTCTTCCAGCCGCAAGATGAAACGGTCATAACAGTCGCCATGTTTGCCGATCACCACATCAAAATCCAGCTCATCGTAACAGTCATAAGGCGCAGCCTTGCGAATATCCCAGGCGATACCACTGCCACGTAACATGGGACCGGAAAAGCCCCAGGCCTGGGCGTCTTCTGCGCTGACCACACCAATATCCACATTGCGCTGCTTGAAGATCCGGTTTTCCACCACCAGAACCTCCATTTCCGCAAGGATCTTTGGATACTCTTCACAGAATTTCATGATCCTGTCCGCCAGACCGGCCGGCATATCCTGATGAACGCCGCCAGGACGGAAATAGTTGGCGTGCAGCCGTGCCCCGCAAACCGCCTCATAAAATTCCATCAGCTTTTCCCGTTCCTCAAACAACCACAGAATCGGGGTCAGCGCCCCCACATCCATGGCATGGGTGGTCACATTCAGAATGTGATTGAGGATCCGGCCAATTTCCGCAAACATCACCCTGAGATACTGACCACGTTTGGGCACTTCCAGCCCGAGCAGTTTTTCAATGGCCAGCACAAAGGCGTGTTCCTGATTCATCGGCGAGACATAATCAAGACGGTCAAAATAAGGGATCGCCTGCAAGTAGGTTTTGTGTTCGATCAGCTTTTCCGTCCCACGGTGCAACAGACCGATATGAGGATCGCTGCGCTCCACCACCTCGCCGTCAAGCTCCAGAACCAGACGCAGCACACCGTGCGCTGCCGGGTGCTGAGGTCCGAAATTCAGGTTGAAATTCTTGATATCAACTTCGGTCATCACTTACCCTCCTGCCCTTTGGCTTTCTCAGCAGCCTGTCCTTCAGCCTTCTCATCTCCGGGCAGAATATATTTGGCCCCTTCCCAGGGACTCATAAAATCGAATTTGCGAAATTCCTGCGCGAGCTTCACCGGCTCATACACCACACGTTTCTCTTCCTCGCTATAACGCAGTTCCACATAACCGGTAAGCGGGAAATCCTTGCGCAGCGGGAATCCCTGAAATCCATAATCAGTCAGGATACGGCGTAGATCCGGATTGCCGTCAAACATGATGCCGTACATGTCCCAGGCCTCCCGCTCATACCAGCCGGCGGAAGGAAACACCTCAACCACAGAGGGAACGGGGGTTTCTTCATCGGTCTGCACCTTGACCCGGATGCGCTGATTCTGGGTAATGCTCAGCAGATGATACACCACATCGAAACGTTTGCCGCGCTGCGGATAATCCACACCACACAAATCAATCAGTTGGGTAAACTTGCAGTTGGTATCATCCCGCAAAAAGGTGAGCACTTTGACGATCTGGTCCGCCCGCGCCAAAAGTGTGAGTTCATCAAGAGCCACAATCGTACCGGTGACTTCGTTGGGCAGGGCCCCTGCAATATGTTCGCCGAGCTCTTTGAGCGTCTCTTCAATACTCATATCGCCTCTCCCGCCTTAACGATCAATGGAGGCCGTACGGCGGATTTTTTTCTGCAATTGCAGAATACCGTACAGAAGCGCTTCGGCCGTCGGTGGACAGCCCGGCACATAAACATCCACCGGCACAATACGGTCACAGCCGCGCACGACCGAATAGGAATAGTGATAATAACCACCGCCATTGGCGCAGCTACCCATGGAAATTACATAACGGGGTTCGGACATCTGGTCATAGACCTTGCGCATGGCGGGGGCCATCTTGTTGGTCAGCGTGCCGGCCACGATCATCACATCCGACTGGCGCGGTGAAGCCCGGGGGGCAAAGCCGAACCGTTCCACATCATACCGGGGCATGCTGGCATGCATCATTTCCACAGCACAGCAGGCCAGCCCAAAAGTCATCCACCACAGGGACCCGGTTCGGGCCCAGGCAATCACATCATCAAGCGAGGTGACGACGAATCCCTTGTCAGCCAGCTCATCGGAAACGGACTTAAAATACGCATCCTGCTCAAGACCGGCCAGTTCCGCCTTGAGGTCGGCTGAGCCCACAGCAGAGCCCGGAGATGATAGTTGCTGAGACATGTTTACTCCCATTCCAGAGCCCCTTTCTTCCACTCATAGATAAAACCGATGGTCAGAATACCGAGGAACACCATCATGGACACAAATCCAAAAATGCCGATATGTCCGAGCGCCACGGCCCAGGGGAAGAGAAAGGCCACTTCCAGGTCAAAGATGATAAAAAGGATAGAGACCAGATAAAACCGCACATCAAACTGACGGCGCGCGTCGCCAAAGGCTTCAAAACCACACTCATAGGCCGAAAGCTTTTCCGCATCGGGGGCTTGCTTGGCCAGCAGCATGGGAAGCGTGACAAAGACTCCCGACAGCACAATGGCGATCACAAAGAAAATAAGAATTGGAAGATATTCGAGCAGCATTTCGTTCATCTGTGCCCTACCTTTTCATAACTATAGTCCTCAGGCAGGTTTTCCACCCATCCACCAGAACCACTGCCTAAAAGATTCCGGCGCCTCGCAGGATTTGGACATACATAACGCAGTCAGGTTCAAGATGAAACATATAACTTGTTTTGTGCCAAATCCCCCGCCGACCACCCGTTGTGATCAACGTGAACGTTATGGGCCTGTTAATAGACTCTCAGAGGAGAAATTGCCAATAATTTTTTGGTAAAATCGGAAATAAAAATACCCCCCGCAAGACAACGCAGATCCCGCATGAGTCGGAACAAAATAATCCGCGTTGCCAAATTCCCCCACCCCCCTTCTGAAACCTATTCACAATTCACTCTAAAAGACAACACAAAACCGATGCGCCTTGTGGCCTTTTATACCAGGGCTTCTGCAAACGGATCCTGAAAAAAAAGGTAAGCTCCTGAAATACGGAGATAAATTTAAAAGACTAGAAAAAAGAAGATAAGGAAGTTATGGCGGGAGTGACGGGGCTCGAACCCGCGACCTCTGGCGTGACAGGCCAGCGCTCTAACCAACTGAGCTACACCCCCCGGGTGCGTGCGACTGATTTAGGGGATGACCCCGATCAAGTCAAGCAACTTTTTTTGTTTTTTACACGACAAAACAAACAAACTAAGTTGCTGTAATCTTTGAAGGAATGGTGGGCGGTGAGAGACTCGAACTCCCGACATCTTCGGTGTAAACGAAGCGCTCTACCAACTGAGCTAACCGCCCGTTTTTTCCTTCATCACGGCGTCTTGTCACCGTGTGGCTGCATATCTAACGCCTGTTCACAAACTTGTAAAGAATAAAAAAGACGGTTGGCAAAAAAAATGCCAACCGTCTTTAAAAACAAGCAGAATTACTTGTTTACAGCGTCTTTAAGCGCTTTACCTGCCTTGAATTTCGGCTGTTTGGAAGCCGGAATCTGGATTTTTTCGCCTGTGCGGGGGTTACGACCCTCGCTCGCAGCACGTTCTGCGACACTGAAAGTCCCAAAACCTACAAGGCGAACTTCGTCACCAGAGGACAGAGATTCAGTAATAGCATTGAAAACACCGTCCACAGCCTGTGCTGCATCTGCTTTAGAGATATTAGCGGCTGAAGCGACGCTGGCGATAAGATCGTTCTTATTCACTATCTTCCCCTTTTTGTGAGTATACTTGAACTGGTTATGAAGCGGTTGCAGTTTAGACAGCATTTTTTGTTCCGTCAAAGGGAAAACCCACCAAAACTGCGGTTTTTTGCAATAAAGTTTGCTTGACATTGACAGAAAAAAACTTTTACGGCCCATAAAAAACGCCCGGTTTCCACAACCGGACGTTTAAAAGACGGCTATCGTCCCATCCATAGGGTTCACTGGCCAGGACTCAGTTTTGCAGCCCCTCAAAAACGGCCCCGGTTTTAATGGCGCACCCGCTCTTCAAAATCAGAATCGTCGGCATTTTCAGCCAGTGGCGCAACCGGTTCCACATCTTCCGGATCAAGCGGAATAAGCGGGGAAACCAGAGCATGTTCCAGCACTTCTCCCACCGCGGAAACCGGCACGATTTCAAGTCCCTTTTTCACATTATCCGGAATTTCGGCCAGATCCTTTTCATTGTCGATGGGGATCAGCACCTTCTTGATCCCGCTTCTGAGCGCCGCAAGGAGTTTTTCCTTCAGTCCGCCAATGGGCAGCACCCTGCCCCTCAGACTGATTTCGCCAGTCATGGCCACATCCCGGCGCACGGGATTGTTGGTCAGAACTGAAACGATAGAGGTGATCATGGCCACCCCGGCCGACGGGCCATCCTTGGGGGTGGCTCCTTCGGGCACGTGAATATGAATATCCGTCTTGTCAAAAGTGCCCGGTTGGATGCCGTAATCCAGAGCCTTGGAGCGAACATAGCTCATGGCCGCGCGGATCGATTCCTGCATCACATCGCCGAGTTTTCCGGTAATGGTGGTCCGTCCTTTACCCGGTGAAACAATCGCTTCGATGGCCAGGATATCCCCACCCACTTCTGTCCAGGCAAGACCGGTGGTCACCCCGACCATATCGGTATCTTCCAGTTCTCCGAAACGGAAGCGTTTCACACCGGCATATTTTTCCAGATTGCGGGCGGTGATGTGGACGCTTTTCTTTTTGCCAATCACGATTTCCTTCACCGCCTTGCGCACCAGATTGGCGATTTCACGCTCCAGGTTACGCACCCCGGCTTCGCGGGTGTAATAGCGGATCAGGTCCCTCAGCGCCGCTTCGGAAATAGACCATTCATTTTCTTTAAGACCATGATCTTTCTGCTGCTTCGGCACAAGATGCCGTTTGGCGATTTCCACCTTCTCATCCTCGGTGTATCCCGACAGGCGAATAATCTCCATACGGTCCATCAAGGGCTGCGGCATGTTCAGGGTATTGGCCGTGGTGATAAACATCACATCGGACAAGTCATAATCCACTTCAAGATAGTGGTCGTTGAATTTGCTGTTCTGTTCCGGGTCCAGAACCTCAAGCAGGGCAGACGCCGGATCACCGCGATAATCAGCGCCCATCTTATCAATTTCATCGAGCAGAAACAGCGGATTACTCGATCCGGCTTTTTTCATGTTCTGGATAATCTTGCCGGGCATGGACCCGATATAAGTCCGGCGATGCCCGCGAATTTCGGCCTCATCACGCACGCCGCCGACAGAAAAGCGCACAAAGTTACGCCCTGTCGCCGTGGCAATCGACTTACCAAGAGACGTTTTCCCGACACCCGGCGGCCCCACCAGACACAGAATCGGCCCTTTAAGCTTCTTGGCCCGTTGCTGAACCGCCAGATATTCCAGGATACGCTCCTTGACCTTCTCAAGGCCATAATGATCCTTGTTCAGAATCTCCTCAGCCTGTTTGAGATCGCTTTTGACTTTGGATTTTTTGCCCCACGGCAAAGACAGAAGCCAATCCAGATAGTTACGAACCACTGTCGCCTCTGCGGACATAGGGCTCATGGATTTCAGCTTTTTCAGTTCCGCATTGGCTTTTTCGCGGGCTTCCTTGCTGAGTTTGGTTTTCTTGATTTTTTCTTCAAGCTCGGACAGCTCATCACGGCCGTCTTCGGATTCCCCCAGCTCCCGCTGAATGGCTTTCATCTGCTCATTCAGATAATATTCGCGCTGGGTTTTTTCCATCTGGCTTTTGACGCGACGGCGAATCCTTTTCTCCACCTGCATCACGCCGATTTCCGCCTCCATATACCCCAGAATCTTTTCGAGCCGCTGCTCCACATCAGGGTTTTCCAAAAGCTCCTGTTTGTCGGCAATCTTCAGCGACAAATGAGATGTGACCACATCCGCAAGCTTTTCCGGTTCTTCTACCTGTTTTACAGAGGCCAGCACCTCGGGCGGAATTTTTTTGTTCAGTTTAACGTATTGATCAAATTGCGAAACCACGGAACGGGCCAGAGCTTTGACCTCATTCTTTTCCGCACTGACCGTCGGAATATTTTCCACTTCCGCTTCAAAAAAAGCGTCATTATCCCGGTATCTTACAATACGGGCACGACGGTCTCCTTCCACCAGAACCTTGACCGTGCCATCAGGCAGCTTCAGCAGTTGCAGGACATTGGCTAATGTCCCCACCTGATAAATATCCTCGGTCCCCGGATCGTCCTGATTGGCGTCTTTCTGGGACACCAACAAAATCTGCTTATCCTCTTCCATGACATTTTCAAGGGCTCGCACAGATTTTTCGCGCCCGACAAACAGCGGCACGATCATATGTGGAAACACCACAATGTCTCTTAGAGGCAAAATCGGAAATACAGTGCTCATAGGCGTCTATTCTACTCGCTAAGTTGAGATATAACTGTGTAATTCATACACAGGAAGTAAGAACGAACCAGGAAAGTTTCAAGAGCGAAACGGGTTTTTCTGCGCCGGAACGCGGGGCCTGGCGTGTTATCGCCCGCAAGCAATCGCCCCCCTTTACGCCTCATCCCATCCGGTACAGTCCGGCATGAGTCGGCGTGGACCGACAGGTCCGGGCAAAAACCCCTCAGGCCCCTGCCCCGACTTCTTCTTTTTTCTTGTCAGTATAGATATAAAGCGGTTTGCCTTTGCCTTCGACCACGTCGCTGTTGATCACAACTTCTTCGACACCTTCAAGGCCCGGCAATTCAAACATGGTATCCAGCAAAATATCTTCCATGATGGACCGCAGACCACGCGCCCCCGTTTTCCGGGCGATGGCCCGACGGGCAATGGCCAAAAGCGCATCATCGGTGAAGGTCAGCTCGACATCCTCCATGGCAAACAGGCGCTGATATTGTTTGACAAGCGCATTTTTGGGTTTGCTGAGGATTTCGACCAAGGCATTTTCATCCAGATCCGTCAGGGTCGCCAGCACCGGCAACCGGCCAATAAATTCAGGAATGAGCCCGAATTTCAGCAGGTCCTCAGGCTCCAGATCCATCAACAATTCACCGATTTTCTGCTCTTCGGCGCTGCTAACCTTGGCCCCAAAGCCGATGGATTTTCCTTCACGGCGTTGGGCAATGATCCGGTCCAGTCCGGCAAAGGCCCCGCCACAGATAAACAGGATATTGGTCGTATCCACCTGCAGGAACTCCTGCTGCGGATGTTTGCGCCCACCCTGAGGCGGCACGCTGGCGACCGTGCCTTCCATGATTTTCAGCAAGGCCTGCTGCACCCCTTCGCCGGACACGTCGCGGGTAATGGAGGGGTTGTCGGATTTACGGCTGATTTTATCCACTTCGTCAATATAGACGATCCCGCGCTGGGCCCGTTCCACATTATAATCAGCGGCCTGCAGCAATTTCAGGATAATGTTTTCCACATCTTCACCCACATACCCCGCTTCGGTCAGGGTCGTGGCGTCGGCCATGGTGAAAGGCACATCAATAATCCGGGCCAGTGTCTGGGCCAGCAATGTTTTACCACATCCCGTGGGCCCCACCAGCAGAATATTTGATTTCGCCAGCTCCACATCGTTATTGCTGCCCGCATGTTGCAGCCTTTTGTAATGATTGTGAACCGCAACAGACAAAACCTTCTTGGCCTGGTCCTGGCCAATTACATAATCATCAAGTACGGAAAGAATTTCCAACGGTGTCGGCACACCATCACGGGATTTGGACAGCGCCGTCTTGTTTTCTTCCCGGATAATATCCATGCACAATTCGACGCATTCGTCGCAAATAAACACGGTAGGTCCGGCAATCAGCTTTTTGACTTCATGCTGGCTTTTGCCGCAGAAAGAACAATAAAGAGTACTTTTTGATTCGCCAGAATTTGTTTTAGTCATATGGTCCTGTTCCTAATAGCTTCCTGATATATGCTACTCCGACTGGGTACAAAATCTCAATACCTTTTATGCCCCGTTGTCACCATCCGCCTGCACCGCCGGACCTCTGCGCCATCATCTCAATGCCAAGCCTAACGCCGGCTAAGATAAAACAGAATAGATTGCGGTCTGCTCCCTATAGTTAAGGCTTTTTCTGCACATTACAATGGATAAATTCAGTGTAATGGGGAAGTGGAAAAGAATTGATTAACAGAAATGGCAACTTACCGATTATCTGTCTCGAGTCATTCTCGCCCCGGCGAAAAACAGGAATAAAATATAATGAAATATGATGGGAGGAAACCGTTCTGCCAGGGCACCCCCGCTTATGGCGAGGAAATCCAGACAGGAAATCCGGACAGGCCGTACCGGGCGTACGGCCGTGCCAGAACCTGTCGAGACCGAACCAAACCCGTCCATGATTCAGGCTTGACCCAGCCCCCGAGAACCGTCCCCTCAGTCTTCGGAGGGCACATCCTCGCGTTTGACATAAACCTGATCAATCAGTCCAAACTCCCGGGCCTCCTCGGGAGACATGAATTTGTCCCGATCCATTGCCGTTTCAATCACATCAAGCGGCTGACCGGTATGTTTGACATAAATATTATTCAGTCGTTTGCGCAGTTCCAGAATCTCCCGAGCCTGAATTTCAATATCCGCCGCCTGCCCCTGGGCGCCGCCGGAAGGCTGGTGGATCATGATCCGGGAATTGGGCAGCGCAAACCGCTGTCCCGGCTCTCCCGCCGCCAGCAGAAGAGAGCCCATGGAACAGGCCTGGCCAATACAAATCGTTGTCACTTTGGGGCGGATATATTGCATCGTGTCATAAATCCCCAGCCCCGCGGTCACCACACCGCCCGGCGAATTAATATAGAAGGCAATATCCTTTTTGGGGTTTTCGGCTTCAAGAAACAGAAGCTGGGCCGTAATCAGGCTCGCAACAGCATCATTGACCTGCCCCGTCAGAAAAATGATTCTCTCTTTTAGAAGACGGGAATAAATGTCGTAAGAACGCTCCCCGCGGCTTGTCTGCTCCACCACCATGGGAATCAGGGTGTTCATGTAGGTCTCTGGCATGTCACTCATATTGGTCGTCCTTGCTTTGATCAATAGGCCCGATCTATCCCAACCGGGTTCAGATCCATACTTCTCAGATAAACAAGCGGGCATCGCGACCGACGCCCGCCTCATTACTTTAAATATATTTTCCTGACGTTTGCAACGCTATATCTGTCAGGCCCGAAATCACTCAGGCATCATCTTTTTTGGCTGCGGTTTTCTTGGGTGCAGCCTTTTTGGCTGGAGCTTTCTTAGCAGCGGTTTTCTTCGCAGCCGGTTTCTTTGCAGCAGCCTTCTTGGCCGGTGCTTTTTCTTCCGCACCATCCTCCGCAGCGTCTTTGGCCGGTGCCTTTTTCGCTGCAGCCTTCTTCGGTGCGGCTTTTTTGGCGGCCGGTTTCTTTGCGGCGGCCTTCTTAGCCTTGGCGGCCGCCTCAGCAGTTTCGTCATCGGCCTCAATTGCGGCAATCAGGTCATCCCGGCTAACTTTCTTCTCAGACACTTCCGCCTGCTCAAGAATAAAGTCCACCACCTTTTCTTCATAAAGCGGTGCACGGATCTGGGCCAAGGCATTGGGATTTTTCTGATAGAATTCAAAAACCTGTTTTTCCTGGCCCGGGAAACGCTGGGCTTCCTGGGCGATCTGACGGGTTACCTCGTCCTGGGTCACCGTAATCTCATTTTGTTGACCGATCTCAGACAACAGCAACCCCAGCCGCACACGGCGTTCGGCAATGGCTTTGTATTCTTCTTTCACATCGTCTCCCGGCTCTTCCACCTCTTCGGGTTTCAGATCCGGGTTTTCCTGAACAGCGTCGCGGTACAGATCCATTTTCAACTGATTCCAGATCTGTTCAAATTCCATCTCCACCATCCCGGCCGGAACCTCAAAGGAGACCTGCTCGGCCAGAGCATCCAGAAGCGAACGTTTCAGGCATGTGCGGGACAGATTATCTGTTTCAGCAGAGAGCTGCTTCTTAATGGCATCCTTGAGTGCATCCAGGTTTTCCAGTCCCAGTTTCTGAGCCAGTTCGTCATCCAGTTTGGCGTCTTCCGGTTTCTGAACTTCCTGAACGGTTACTTCGAAGACAGCCGCTTTGCCTTTCAGGTGTTCGGCATGATAATTTTCCGGAAACGTGACATTCACGTCCTTTTTATCCCCGGCCTTAACACCGATAAGCTGCTCTTCAAATCCCGGGATGAAGGTGTTGGAGCCCAGCACGAGCTGATGTCCTTCACCGCTGCCACCGTCAAAAGCTTCACCATCAATCTTGCCGACAAAGTCGATGACAACAGCGTCGCCTTCTTTGGCTTTATAGGTTTTGGCAGCTTTTTTATAGTTTTTCTGCTGGCTGGCAATACCTTCCAGAGCGGTCTGAACCTGTTCTTCTTCCGGTTCCGCCACCAGCTTTTCCAGCTTCAGCTTGCTCAAATCGGGAATGGAGAATTCGGGAACGATTTCCACCTCCATCGCATATTCCAGATCCTTGCCCACATCATAAGATTCGTCGATCTCGATTTTCGGCTGCATGGCCGGGCGCAGCTTTCTTTCTTCCAGAACTTCCTGGGAGGTACTGTGGATGGTTTCTTCCAGAACCTGTCCCATCATATTTTTGCCATGAAGCTTTTTCAGCAGCGAAAGAGGCGCTTTGCCCGGGCGGAATCCCGGCATTTTGATGTTGGCGCGAACCTTTTCCAGTTCCGCGTCAACCTTTGCATCGATGTCCTGCGCCGAAATAACGACCTTGAACCCGCGCTTCAAACCTTCTGAGTGTGTTTCCGTTACCTGCATTGATCGCTCTGTTTCATTTAGATGTTGATCCTGGGCTGCGCCGACAGCCTGATATTAAACTCTATTCACCTCTGTTTTCAAAAGAATCCAGACGCTCTGCCCGGTTCTTTTCTATATGACACTGGTGCGGGTGGAGGGACTTGAACCCCCACGTCCGAAGACACCAGAACCTAAATCTGGCGCGTCTACCAATTCCGCCACACCCGCCTGTTGGCTCAATGTCACATAAGGCTTTGGCGCCTCTGATATAGGATGGTTTGGATCATGTCCAGATATTTTTCTCCCTGCCCGCCTGCCGGCCGCCCTATTTGACCTGATCGGCCAAATCATTCAGCACCGCCGGAATCTGGGCGGCAATATCCTCAGACACCAGTCCCGGCCCGAACCGGACCGCCGCCGCGCCATGACACCATACGGCCGCCGCTGCAGCCTCAAAGGCCGGCATGCCCTGCGCCAGCAGCCCCGTCACCAGCCCCGCCAGCACGTCACCACTACCGGCCGTGGCCAAGGTCGGCGGGGCATTTTCCGCAATAAGGGCGCGCCCGTCCGGCGCCGCCACTACTGTATCGGGCCCTTTTAGCAAAATCACTGCACCGCTGCGCTCGGCCGCCGCGCGTGCACTCCGCAATTTGTTATATCCCGGCTGTTTTGCCGACAAATCCGGAAACAGCCGCGCAAATTCCCCGTCATGAGGCGTCAACACCGCTTGCGCGCCGACGGCCTGGCGAGCTTCCTGCTGCAATGCCCCAAAAAGCTGTTCCGGGTTATCCTGAAAAACCGTCAACGCATCCGCATCCAGCACCGCATGACGATTGTGAGACAACACCCGCAGCACCCTGAACCATGTGACCTGATCAACCCCGTTGGCGGGCCCCACACACCATACATTCAACCTCTCGTCCCGCAATAGCGTCTCGAAGGTTTCCGCACTGTCCAACGGCTTGACCATCACCGCAGTGAGTTGTGCGGCATGCGCCGGAACAGCATTTTCCGGACAGACCACGCTGCACAGCCCCGCCCCAATCCTGAGCGCCGCGGTCGCCGCCAGGCGCGCCGCGCCTGTATGGGCCAGCCCCCCGCTCATGACGATAGCATGGCCCCGGTTGTATTTATGCCCCGAGGACACAGGCCAGGGAAAATGATCAAGCCAGGCCCGCGGCGTATTGATCGCTGTCAGGGGGGCGATATCATCCAGAACCCGTGGAGAAATACCAATATCAGTGACAAAAATATCCCCACAAAGATTTTTGCCCGGATATAATACATGTCCGGGTTTGCGCCGGAAAAACGTGACAGTGACATCGGCATCAAGACAGCTCCCCTGCCCGGTTTTCGGATCCCGGGCAACCTGGCCGCTGTCGCCCTCAAGGCCACTGGGTACGTCCACCGCGACCCGGACAGCCGGCATTTCATTGGCCCTCATCACCACGTCCGCCGCTACTCCCTGCAATGGCCGGTCCAGCCCCGCCCCAAACAGGGCATCGACGATGATCCGATGATCTTCTTTCAAAACATCAGGGGACAACTCCTGAATTTTATCCCCTGCCTCCTCCCGCCACCGCCGGGCCATGACCGCCGCATCCCCCCTCAAGCGGCTCGCCTTTCCCAACAGCGCCAGCTCAACGGGCCATCCCGCCGCCCGAAGATGCCGCGCCACAACAAAACCATCCCCGCCATTATTGCCGGGGCCGCACAGGACCATCACCGGCCCCTGGTCGTATAAATCAAGGATTTTACGAGCAATGGACAAACCCGCAGCCTCCATAAGCTGAACACCGGGAACCCCTGCTTCCATGGTCAGACGATCCGCCATGGCCGTTTCCGCAACCGTCAGGAGGACGTCACCAGGTGGATATGTCATGATCCATGCTTCCTCGCAATTAGAGTCATAGAGTCAATCTCATCACAATTCGCTTTAGACAGATGCGGAACAATTTTCGCATCCGGAAAACAAGATTGTCATTCCGAGCAAACAAAAATGCAATCCGGAATCCGCCCCGATACAGATATTCATTACAGATATTCATTTTTATCTGCATGAAGTTATCATGACATCGAAATGGACCCCGGATCAAGCCCCACGGTTGTCTGGAAAAATAATCAAGGGCAAACTGTCCTGAAAAAGTCAGCAGCCTGTCGTTCTGCGCCTATGAGCTTCTGCCATGTTGACGCGCAATCCAGTCCATGACTTTTTCTTCGAGGATAGACAGCGGCAATGCCCCGTCTTTCAGCACCACGTCATGATATTCACGGATGTCAAACTTGTCCCCTAGTTCGGCTTTTGCCCGTTCCCTGAGCTCAAGAATTTTCAACATGCCGATTTTATAGGCCGTCGCTTGGCCCGGCATAACAATATACCGTTCGATGGCCTTAACCACATCCCCTTTGGGATTGGGGGTATTTTTCAACAGATAGTCAATGGCCTGTTCCCGGGTCCATTTTTTATAATGGATGCCGGTATCCACCACCAGACGACAGGCCCGCCACAACTCCATTGCCAGCCGGCCGAAATCGGAATACGGGTCTTCATAAAAGCCCATTTCCTTCGGCAGAAGCTCCGAATACAGACCCCAGCCTTCCGTATAGGCCGTATAACCGCCGAATTTGCGGAATTTGGGGATGTTTTCCAGCTCCTGCATGATTGCCAGTTGCATATGATGCCCCGGAATGCCTTCATGATAGGCCAACGCCTCCATCTGATAGGTGGGCATGTCCGACATTTTATAAAGATTGGCATAATAAATGCCCGGACGGCTGCCATCCGGCGCCGGGCGGCTGTAAAACGCTTTGCCGGCGGATTTTTCCCGGAACGGCTCTACCGCCTTGACCAGAAGGTCTGCTTTGGGTTTGGTCAGGAACACCTCATCCAGGCGGGATTTCATCGTATTAATGATGGCTTTCGCCTTTTCCAGATACGCCTGTCGCCCTTCTTCCGTTTCCGGATAATAAAAACGTTTATCCGTGCGCGTAAATTCAAAGAAATCCTGCAGGCTGCCATCAAAACCCACTTTTTTCATGATGTCGCGCATTTCCCCATGAATGCGGGCCACTTCCTTAAGCCCCAGCTCGTGGATTTCTTCGGCCGTCATATCGGTCGTGGTGATTTTGCGCAGGCGGAAATTGTAATATTCCTCCCCATCCGGCAGTTTCCAGGCGCCATCATCAGTGGTGGTTGCCGCCTGCTGGCGCTTGGCAATTTCGATCAGCTTTTCATAAGCCGGCCTCACAGAATTCAGCAATGCGGCTTCGGCACGCGCAATCAATTCGGCTTTCTTGTCCTCGCTGATTTCTATATTGTCCAGCTTTTTCTTGAGATCGGCCAGCAGCGTATTGTCCTCACCGTCATCAAAAGGTGCCCCGCTCAGGATATTCTTGGCATCATCTATGACATAATCATAAACAAATTTCGGCGGCAGAATGCCCTTCTCCTCACGAATGCGCAGTTGCTCGAAACGCTGTTCCGCCATATCCTTGAATTTTTCAAGGCGGGAAACATATCCTTCTGCCGCCTGCTCATCCTTGATCACATGAAAATTGACCAGAAATGCCGGGGTCTGTGACTGCCAGCCATACATCTGATTCAGCGGGTAAGAATGATGCCGCCAGCGATAGGCTTCGATTTCCTCCTCTAGAGCCCGCTCCATCAGCCGGTAGCTGAGCTTTGTGGCTTCGTCCAGTTTGTCATAATCAAATTCGGACTTGAGCCGCGCCAGGTTTTTCCTTGCCCGATCCAGCTCCTTTTGCGCCTGTTCTTCGGAATAATCATCCCATTCGCCGGAGTTCTCCATCATGCCCAGATAAGTCTGAAATTCCGGGCTGTCATTGACAGATTCCATGAAGACCGCTTCAAAAAACTGATTAGCGCGCTGTGATTCTGTCTGAACTTCGGCCTGAGCGGCAGCTTGCGACTCACTTGTTTCGGTATGAACCGTTTTATTCGCCTCGGAACAGCCGGAAAGAGCCAACAACGCCATGACGGCTACAGTAGAAAGCATATGTGATTTCATTGAGACGTATCCCCTTATATGTGTTTTTTGAATGAATTACTCAGCCAGCAGAGATTATCAGATGAAGGGAATTTGTACAGACTGAAGGGACTTATCTGAAACAATCTGATTGGCTGCCCCCAAAAAAATTCGGGCGTGCAACTCAATCAACTGCGCAGGTATGCAAGGGGATCAGAAAGAAGGGAATGGGGCGAGTGACCGGGATCGAACCGGCGACCTCAAGAGCCACAATCTTGCGCTCTAACCGACTGAGCTACCCCCGCCCCAAGAAGAATACCGCCCTTTTACGTTCAGTTTCGACAAGCGTCAAGAAAAGTTTTTACTGGACCCCAAACTAGGGCAAAAAATACCAGAAAAAAGGCGCAGCTTTTTGCGGAACAGCTCCAGAACCTCCCAGATTGCCCATTATTTCATCAAAAAATGCACTTTTTTTAATCAATCTGGGGCCTACCCTCACAAGAATGCCTTGATTACCCACCTTTCGCAAATTGGCACGATACGTGCTTATATGAGCTGCGTACGGGAAAATCACAAACCGCGCATGGATGTCATGCGCCTGAATCTTCCCATACATTAATTTAACCATATAAGCCCTTTTAGGAACGGAAAGCGTCCATGAAAAAGATCGAAGCCATCATCAAACCGTTTAAACTGGATGAAGTGAAAGAGGCCCTGCATGAAATCGGCCTCACCGGCATCACGGTGACTGAGGCAAAAGGTTTTGGTCGCCAGAAAGGACACACGGAATTATACCGCGGCGCAGAATATGTCGTGGATTTTCTGCCCAAGGTCAAAATTGAAATCGTCCTGAGCGACGATCTGCTGGAGCGGGCGCTGGAAGCCATCCAGCAGGCCGCAAAAACGGGCCGGATCGGAGACGGCAAAATCTTTGTCAGTGACATTGAACAGGCCATCAGGATCCGGACCGGCGAAACCGGCGACGAGGCCGTCTGACGCAACGGTCTGTGCATTTGGTCAAATCAGTAATACCCCATAACCAACTTACAGGAAAACAAGAGAATGTCCGACGTAAAAACTATTCTTGAGACCATTAAGGAAAAAGAAATCGCCTTTGTGGATCTTCGTTTCACGGACCCCAAAGGAAAATGGCAGCACCTGACCATGGACGCCAGCGTCGTGGATGAGGACATGTTCGAAGATGGTGTCATGTTTGATGGATCCTCCATTGCCGGGTGGAAAGCCATCAATGAATCCGACATGATTCTGAAACTTGATCCGACATCAGTAACCATGGACCCGTTTGTCGCCCAGCCCACCATGGTGATTTTCTGTTCCGTGGTCGAACCCTCCACCGGCGAAGGTTATAACCGGGATCCGCGCTCCACTGCCGCCCGGGCCGAAGCCTATCTGAAATATTCCGGCATCGGTGATACCGCCTATTTCGGACCGGAACCGGAATTCTTCATGTTCGACCATGTAACCTTTGATGTTCAATATAACAAAGCCTTTTACGAACTGGACGACGTGGAAGGCCCCTATAACTCCGGCAAGGATTACGAAGGTTCCAACTATGCCCACCGCCCGGCCATCAAAGGCGGATATTTCCCGGTAGCTCCAGTGGATTCCGCCAGCGACATTCGCGGCGAAATGGTCTCCATCATGAAAGAGCTGGGCCTGCCGATGGACAAACACCATCACGAAGTAGCAGCCTCCCAGCATGAACTGGGTATGATGTTCGGCACCCTGTTGCAGACTGCCGACCGTGTACAGATCTATAAATATGTGGTCCATCAGGTCGCGCACAGCTATGGCAAAACCGCAACCTTTATGCCCAAACCCGTGGCCGCCGACAATGGTTCCGGCATGCATACTCACCAGTCTATCTGGAAAGACGGCAAACCTCTTTTTGCCGGCAGCGGTTATGCCGACCTGTCCGATACGGCACTGTATTATATTGGTGGCATCATCAAACACGCCAAGGCCATTAATGCCTTCACCAACCCGTCCACCAACAGCTACAAGCGGCTGACTCCGGGCTTTGAGGCGCCGGTTCTGCTGGCCTATTCCGCCCGTAACCGCTCCGCTTCCTGCCGGATCCCCTACGCAACAAGCCCGAAAGCCAAACGGATTGAGATCCGCTTCCCGGACCCGACGGCCAACCCGTATCTGGCCTTTTCCGCCATGCTGATGGCCGGCCTGGACGGCATCGAGAACAAAATTCATCCGGGCGATGCCATGGATAAGGATCTTTATGCTCTTCCGCCGGAAGAACTGAAAGAGGTGCCGACGGTTGCCGCTTCCCTGCGCGAAGCCCTTGAGGCACTGGATGCGGATCGTGAATTCCTGAAAAAAGGTGATGTCTTCAGCGATGACCAGATCGACGCCTACATCGCCCTGAAGATGGAAGAAGTGGAAGCCGTGGAACTCACACCGAACCCGAAAGAGTTCGAACTGTATTATTCCGCCTAAGGTCTTGCGGAAGTTTTTGTTCTGATATAAACCTCTGCATGTGCATGAAATTGGGGGCCGGCCTTGCGTTAGTAAACGTCGAGGCCGGCCTTCTGCATTTGCGGATCTTATTAGAAAATTAATGACTCGGTGCTTAGAGTGAATGACGGCTTTCACGTCTGCACCATGGCATAATGAACATCTAATTCTGTAGAGAAAATCTGTACTCCATGAACACCGGCAGCACTGAAAATACAGCTTATCTCGAATTTCAGAAGAAGGTTTCAGGACAAAATATCAATCCTCAAACCTTGCTGGCAACCGATTACCTTAACCATTTTAATGAAGTTCACATGTTACTGGAAATGCTGCCGGACATGCCGGAATGTCTGGAAGATGTCCAACACTGGAGTCCGAAAAGTTATCAGGAACATTTTCGGGACAGCGTGTTTCAGGCCAAAGACCTGGCCATTGAGGCCTATGAACATGCCCCTGATGAACATCGCCTGCCCTTTGAAAAAATTGTGCAGCGCATGGATACCCTGATTTTGCAGACCGTCGCCCAGGTTTCTGCGGCCGTCGCCGAAAAAAACGGAACCGAACTGCACAAAATCATCAAGAATTACAGCCCGAAAATGCAGAAATTGATTGATGAGTGCAGCGCCATTATCAATGGCGCCCGTCCGGTTGTGCATCAGGAAGACATCGACAGCTATTTTTCCGAAACATCCAGGGCCGACGGCCTGAAACAGGACGACATCGACGACCTGTTTGACTAGAGTGAATTGTGCATTGGTTGGCTCAATTCACTCCAAACCTTATCCGTCAAGGCCTGAACCGCGAAAACCAAGCTCACAGAACTCAACAATCCTGTTCCGGGTATCCTGCCAGTTCCTGGCCTTGCAATGGCCATGGGATAGGATGCCGATCCTGTCAATATGATTAATGGTGTGATGCATCACCCCAAGTATGAAATGAATCCGCCAGTAAATATCCTCATCCGACATATCGGGATACAGATTCTTGATATGCGGCACGAATTTGTCAAAAACTGCCACCTCCTCTTCAAGAACATTGGCCATGTCGCTGGCTTCTTCCAGATAGGCGCGGGCCAGAAAACGAATATAAACCCCCGTTTCCTCATCATACAGCCACCGAATGGGCGGCGAGATCAACGCGCTGATAATCTGCCGGATTGGCAGTGGTTTACCCTGTGTTTCAGCAGCCTGGGCATATTCAGCCAGCAACTCAAGACGTTCCCGGTTCATGGCCTTGGCCCGGCGCACATACACCGCCTGGAACAATCCCTGTTTTGATCCGAAATAATAATTGACCGCGGACAGGTTAACACCGGCCTCCGTGGTCACTGTTCTGACAGAAACGCTCGCAAAGCTGCTGGTGGAAAACAGTTTTTCTGCTACATCAAGGATGCGTTCCCTAGAGTCCTGCCTCGTATTTGTTTTTTTGTCCATCTCGCGGTCTTTATATTCATTATAAGGTGTTATGGATGTATCTGCATTTAAAACAGACGTTTAAAACCAGTGTACGCTCATATCACTTTTTTGTTAAGTCCGAAAGAAAATTTCTGTCCTATTCTCAGTCGGTCCATAAAAAAAAGTAGGCTTTGGCCGCCATAACGATTATTAAAGGATAACATCACTCCACCCTGTATATTTTGACAAGTGTGAACCATAAATTGATGAAAAAGTCTTATCTGACAGCATTGGGCATTGTTTTATTAATTATCCTTTGGGTTCTTTCCGGTGTTCTGTTTCAAACGGAGGAGGCACCGGGAAACGAAGCCGCAGATAAAGCGTTATCTGCAGATGGCTCATCCCGGGATATCATGACCGTGAGTGTGCACAGCCTTGCCCCTTTGCCATATACTCGAAAAATTATTGTCCGCGGCCATACCGAAGCCATTCGCCAGGTCACCCTCAAAAGCCAGACCAAGGGGCGAGTGGAAGCTTTGCCCGCTGCCGAAGGGACACGAGTGAAAAAAGGGGATGCGGTCTGTCGGCTGAGCATCGACGACCGCCAGGCCAATTATGAGGAAGCAAAGGCACTGAAAAAACAGCGGGAACTGGAGTATAACGCGGCCCGCCAACTGGCTGAAAAAGGGTTCCGTGCTGAAACCAGAACCGCCGAGGCCAAGGCTCTCCTCGAGGCCGCGATTGCGCGCGTGACCCGTAGCAGGCTGGAACTGGACTATACCACCATACGGGCCCCGTTCGATGGTATCGTAAATGAACATTTTGTCGAGGTGGGCACTTATCTTCAGGAAGGCGACAGTTGTGCCCTGATTATGGAGGAAAACCCTTTTCTTGTTGTGGGTGAAGTGGCAGAACGGGAAATATCCTCGCTTCGGGTTGGCGGGCCTGCGCAGGCCCGTTTGTCAAGCGGACGCATTCTTCAGGGAAAAATCCGGTATATTTCCGCAATCGCGGACCCCAATACCCGGACATTCAGAGTGGAACTTGAAGTGGAAAACCCTGACAAGGTCTTACGCGATGGCATTACGGCCGAGCTGATCATCCCCACGGAACAGACAGAAGCCTTTCATATTTCATCGGCCAATCTCGTTCTGGACGGCGCGGGCCGTGTCGGTGTGCGCACTGTGGGGGACGATAATATCGTAGATTTTGTACCGGTGGAAATCATCGGTTCCGATGATAATGGTATCTGGATTACCGGTCCGACGAAAGGCGCAGCACTTGTGGTGGTTGGACAGGATTTCGTCAAAGAGGGGCAGGAAGTCAAAACAGCACCGTATGAAGGGGCTCTCCCGTGAATAGCATTATCAACGCTGCCATAGAACATTTCAGGGTTGTCCTGCTATGCCTGTTCATTATTTTTGTGGGCGGGCTGATTTCCTATGCCAACACGCCCAAGGAAGCGGAACCGGACATCACCATTCCCATTATTTATGTGCATATGCATCATGACGGTATCTCGCCTGAGGATTCCGCCCGCCTGCTGATCAAACCGATGGAGGTCACGTTAAGAACCATCGAAGGGGTCAAGGAACTGCGCGGCATTGCCCAGGAAGATGGCGCCAGCCTGGTGATCGAATTCAATGCGGGAATTGATCCGGATCAGGCAATTCTGGACGTCCGAGAACAGGTAGACAAGGCCCGCTCCGAATTGCCCGATGAAACGGATGAACCCAGCGTTACGGAAATCAATTTCAGCGAGTTTCCGATTATCAACATCGTCCTTTATGGCGATGCCCCCGAACGTGCGCTCTATACCATCGCCCGGAACCTGCGGGATGATCTGGAAAGCATTCCCAGCGTTCTGGAAGCCAAGGTGACCGGGGACCGGGAAGATCTTCTGGAGGTCGTCATCGACCCCTTGCGGTTGGAAAGCTACAAACTTTCCCATACCGACATTCTGTCCGTGGTGAGCAACAATAACAAGCTCGTCGCCGCAGGTTCCCTGGATAACGGAACGGGCCGTTTTTCCGTCAAGGTTCCCGGCATCTTTCAGAATGCCCAGGATGTATATGACCTGCCTGTCAAGGTTTCCGGAAACAGCATCGTCACCCTGTCCGACGTGGCGGAAATCAGACGCAGCTATAAGGACCCGACCAGCTATTCCCGGTTCAACGGCAAACCTTCGATCAATATTGCCGTCAGCAAACGGGCCGGCCAGAACGCCATTGACACAGTGGAAGCGGTCAAGCGCCTGATTGAAACCAGAAGCCAGAACTGGCCAACAGGCATAAATTATACGTTTGTGGGCGACAGATCCGAAGAAATCAACAATTCCGTCAGCAGCCTGGAAAACAGCGTGATTTCGGCCATCCTGCTGGTGGCGGTGGCCATTGTTGCGGCGCTCGGCAACCGTTCCGCCTTGCTGGTGGCGATTTCCATTCCCGGATCTTTCCTGCTGTCCATCTTCCTGATTTACATGTTCGGTATGGCCATTAACCAGGTCATCATGTTTGGCCTGATCCTGTCGGTGGGGTTGCTGGTGGACGGGGCCATCGTGGTCAGCGAATATGCCGACCGGAAAATGCAGGAAGGCCTGCATAAAAAAGATGCTTATCGCATGGCCTCACAACGCATGGCCTGGCCGATCCTCTCATCAACAGCAACCACGTTGGCTGCATTTTTCCCGTTGTTGTTCTGGCCGGGCATTGCCGGGGAATTTATGAGCTATCTGCCGCTGACCCTGATTTTCACACTGTCCGCCTCTTTTCTGATGGCATTGATTTTTATGCCGACACTGGGCAGTAAAATCGGCAAAAAAGCGGACATCGAGGACGACACCGTCGCCCAGCTTGCCGCTGGTCATTTTGATGTCAAAACCCTCAAAGGCTTCACCGGCAGCTATGTACGTCTGGTGGACCGTCTGATCCGCCGCCCCTTCCGACTGATTTTTGTGCTGTTTGCCCTGCTATTCAGTATCGTGATCCTTTTTGTCCAATCCGGCACCCCTGTCGAATTCTTTCCTGAGGATCAGCCGCAGCAGGTCGCCCTTCAGGTTCATGCCCGCGGCAACATGTCTTTGGATGAAAAGGATGTGCTGGTGCGCAAGGTGGAAAACCTGATCACTGATGTGGAAGGTATTAAAAATATCCAGTCGGAAACTCTGGCTACCGTCAGTACCGGCTCCAACGCCACAGAAGACGTCATCGGCAAGGTCACCGTTCATTTTGATGACTGGGATCGGCGGCGGCGTTCAGATCTAATTATTGAAGATCTGCGCCAGCGGGTGAGCAACATCCCCGGTGTTCTTGTCGAGGTGGTGCGTCCTGATTTCGGACCAACCCAGGGCAAGGATATTCAGATTGATGTGAGGGCCAACGATGTTCACAAAGCCCGTCAGACGGCAGAAATTATTTTCCAGCATATGGAGCAGAATGTGCAGGGCCTAATGGATCTGGACACCACGCTGCCGCTGCCCGGCATTCAATGGGAATTACAGGTGGACCGGGCGTTGGCCGGTCTGTATGGCACCGACCTGCTGAATGTGGGGAGCATGGTTCAGCTCGTCACCAACGGCATCAAGGTGGGCGAATATCGCCCGGATGATACGGATGACGAAGTGGATATTCGGGTGCGTTTCCCGGAACAATACCGTACACTTGACCAGCTGGATGACGTGCGCGTCAACACCCCCGAGGGCCTGGTCCCGATTAGCAATTTTGTCCGCAAGGTCGCCGAACAGAAGATCAGCACCATTGAACGTATTGACACTATGCCCACCTACAAGATCCGCGCCAATGTGGTGACCCAGACGGAACGCGGCCAGAAGGTGCAGGAACTGATGTCCTGGATCAAACAACAGAATTTTGACCGCAACGTCCTGGTCAAATTCGTCGGTCAGGACGAGGATCAACAGGAATCGGAAGATTTTCTCGTCAAGGCATTCATGATGGCCTTGTTCCTCATGGCGTTGATCCTTGTGGCCCAATTCAACAGTTTTTATCACGCCTTCCTCATTCTTCTGGCGGTGCTGCTGTCCACTGTCGGGGTTCTGGCCGGAATCATGATTTTTGACCGGAATTTCGGGATTATCATGACCGGCGTCGGTATCATTTCCCTGGCCGGGATCGTGGTGAACAATAATATTGTGCTGATTGATACCTTCGCGCGCCTGAAAAAAACCGGCATCAATCCCTATATCGCCATTGTCCAGACCGTGGCCCAACGCCTGCGTCCGGTGCTGCTGACCACCTTCACCACGGTTATTGGACTGGCGCCCATGGTGTTTCAGGTCAATATTGATTTTACGGCCCGGAATGTGGAAATCGGCTCCCCCTACTCGATCATCTGGGTGGACCTGGCAGTTGCTGTTTCGGTGGGACTATTGTTTGCGACGGTGCTCACCCTACTGTTGACCCCGTGCATGCTGGCCGCCCGGGTCAAGGTTGAGAATTATTTCAAGAAACGCCGCGCACAGCATCAGGATAGCGAAGACGACCCCTCCCGTCCCGCCATGGCGGGAGGTGAACTGGGGGAGAGCGGAAGACTGGGCAAGACCAAATCGGCTGTTTCAGAAACGGTTTCGGAATAACCGCCGGCAGCAGGGCTCTGCACCATTTTCCCGTCGTCGCTTTTTATCCATTTTTCATTCATGCTTCAGGGCAGTTTTGCTTTTTCTGACGGCAAAAGGGATAGACAACAGATAAAATACGCCAAGAACCGACAGGGTAATCCACAAATGTGTAACCAGCAGCGACGCAAAAATCGCCACACCGAGGAAATAAAACATCACATATTCCCGGTGAATGGCGAGACGTTTGAAACTGAAGGTGGGAATCTTGCTCACCGCCAGAAAGGCAATCAGCGCCACATAGGCGGAACAGAATATGGGATTCCGAAATAAGGCCCAATCCGTTTCAAAAGAAAGAATCATCGGCCACAAGGACAACGCAGCGGCCGCCGGCGACGGGATTCCCGTGAAATAAGTCTTAGCTTTCTTGGCGCTGGATGGTTCCTGCCCCTGGGCCGTGTTAAACCGGGCCAGCCGCAGGGCCATACAGATCACAAAAGCCAGCGCCACAGCCCAGCCCACGCCCTTGATGTCATTGAGCACCCACATATACATAATCAACGCCGGCGCCACCCCGAAAGACACAATATCAGACAGGGAATCCAGTTCTGCGCCAAAACGGCTTGCCCCTTTCAAGAGCCGGGCCACCCGACCGTCAAGACCATCAAAAATTCCGGCCACGATTACCGCCACCACGGCGGCCTCCCACTTGCCTAGAATAGCAAAACGCATGCCGAACATGCCCGAACACAGCGCCAACACCGTAATCACATTGGGCGCCAGACTCCTGAGCGGCATAATCGGCATATGCCGGGCCGCATCCCCCGCCGCTTTTCCGGCCTGGGCTGTGGTGTCGGCTTTGTTTTTGTCGGAGTCTTTTATCGGGTGAATATTGGTCACCGGATTTCACCTTCACGATCACCTTCGCGCGACTTTTCATTGCCGAGAACCGTTTCCCCGGCAACCGCCCGCTGGCCCACACAGACTAATGAACTCACCCCCTTGGGCAGATAAATGTCAACCCGACTGCCAAAACGAATCAGACCAAAGCGTTCGCCGGCCTTGACGGTCTGGCCATCCTCCACCCAACACAAAATACGCCGGGCCACCAGTCCCGCAATCTGGACAAAGGCGATTTCCTTGCCGCTTGCGTTTTTCATCAAAATGGCGTGCCGTTCATTCTCCTCGCTGGCCTTGTCGAGCGCTGCATTGAGATATTTCCCCGGTGTATAGACCTGTCGGACGATCTGCCCGTCAGCGGGAATGCGGTTAACGTGCACATCAAATACATTCATGAAAATGCTGATTCTGACACGTTCCTCATCCCCCATTTCCAGTTCCGCCGGCGGGACGGCAGGACCCACAGACTGCACCACCCCATCAGCCGGACTGATGATCAGTCCTTCCTTGGTCGGCGTTACCCGGTCCGGATCCCGGAAAAAATAAGCACACCACAGAGTCAAAATGACCCCCAGCGGCGGCAGAAAAGGCACTTCCATCAAATACAATAAAATTGTTGCGACGGCGAAGGCGCCCACAAATTTATATCCTTCCCGATGAAGCGGGACAAAAACCGAAAGGAGTGAATCCATAAGCCGTAACCTATATCGTTAAAAGATAAGCTGTTCTAAAATTCCAGTCTGCCTTCATTTTTAAATCAGTATGGCAGGCTCATCAAATGCTTTCAGCGTTTTCTTTGGGTCTTTTTTGTTCGTTTTCCTCCAACGCCTCCAAAAGTTCCATCGCTTCCGTTGCTTCCTGCTGCTTCCGCCACATACCGTAATACAGCCCCTTATTTTCCAAAAGCTG